>Ga0209726_10000708_pt1 | contig 60200 bp, 52 predicted proteins | sample Subgrocontami54m_FD_187453 | JGI IMG/M metagenome (GOLD analysis project Ga0209726, IMG submission 187453) | Subsurface groundwater microbial communities from S. Glens Falls, New York, USA - GMW46 contaminated, 5.4 m (SPAdes) (version 3) | ecosystem: Environmental > Aquatic > Deep subsurface >...
AAAGCCGATGTAGCCGGTCAGGCGCTCGCGCTCGGCGAGAGCTTCCAGCCCCTCGCTGACGTTGTACACAATGCCGCGCCAGCGAAAGTCTTCCAGTAGCGATATTCTTGTCTTGGGCATCCTGAGTCCCGAATCCCGTCTTACTCCGTGTCTCCGCGCCGCTGAGGCGGATTCTTATTTGTTTTGAATTACGCGCCGCCCGTCGATGTGGAAGTTGCCGCTGAGCACAATCTTTACCGCCTCCGAATAGATGCGGTGCTCTTCACGCAAGATTCTCTCCGACAAACTTTCTGCGGTGTCGTCGTCGCGGATGTTCACGGTGGCCTGCAGCACAATCGGCCCCGCGTCGAGGTTTTCGTCCACAAAGTGCACGGTGCAGCCGGACACTTTCACGCCGTGCTCCAGCGCCTGGCGCTGCGCTTCGAGTCCGGGAAACGCCGGCAGCAGCGACGGGTGCACATTCAGTATTTTTCCGGGAAACGCGCGCACAAACAGTGGCGAAAGCAGCCGCATGTAGCCTGCCAGGCACACCAGCTCCACGCCTTTTTCCTGTAGCGCCGCCACCACCTGCCGGTCGTGCTCCTCGCGCTGCAGGCCCTTCGACGGGATCACGCGCGTCTCGATGCCCCGCGACTTCGCTCTCTCGATCCCTGCCGCGCCTTCGCGGTTGCTCACCACCAGCGCAATTTCGGCGTTGGGGATGCGCCCCGCCCCGACGCCTTCCGCCAGCGCCTCGAAGTTCGAGCCGCGTCCGCTCAACAGCACGCCGATGCGCTTCTTCGTCACGGGAGCACGTTAACACAAGGAGTCCAAAGCAGAAAAACGAAAATAGAAAATGGAAAAGAGAAAATAGGCCGCCCGATTCAGGCTTTAGGCCCATTTTCTATTTTCTCTTTTCTATTTTCGAACTTTAATCCGCGCCAACTGCGTTTCCAGCGGGTTTTTCTTTTCAACTCGAATGTAAGCGTGTAGCATCAAAGCGCCTACCCGGAGGAGTTCCATGCAAGAAGCACGTCAGTTGTGCGATCTCGTCTCCATCGGCCCGGCGATGCTGAAGGATTTTGAGAAGCTCGGCATTCGCACGGTGCGCGAGCTGGCTCGGCGCAATCCCGAAAAACTCTACGAGCAGCTCTGCGCGGTCACTGCGCAGCGCGTGGATATCTGCTGCCTGGACGTCTTCCGCGCGGCGGTGGCGCAGGCGCGCAACCCGCGGCTGCCGGCCGCGCGATGCAACTGGTGGTATTGGTCCCGCGAGCGGCTCAAAACAGAAAAGCGAAAACAGAAAATAGGGAGCGTCAGTTCAATGAGAAAATTCGCGACTGCAGCGTTCCACAAAAAAGCCCTTGCGGGCAGAGTGCTTGCGCTGTGCCTGTTGCTTTATGCCAGCGGGGCAGCGCAAACGCCGTCGCCCCCGCGATCAGGAGTTCTCGTCGGCACCACGGAACGTCGATCGTTATGGATCCGGCCCGTGGGCAATTCCATCCAGATCACGGAAATCCCTGTGCTACTCGTGCCCCGCAAGGATGGATTTTGGGCGGTGCGAACCATCGAGACGATCCGTAAGGGCCGGGAACCATCCGAAGCCTGGGATCGCGAGCTAGTTTCGGGGGAGGAGATCCTGTTTATCCTGCCGGCCGCAAGGGAGCCTACCCTGAACCTTCCTGAGGGCACGCGAATTGCGGAGGATGACGATGCGAAAAAACTGAATTTTTGCGATTGGATCGAGCATGAAATCCGGCACATCAACCCCGGTTACGTTTTCTATGAATGGAAGCACGTGTGGGAGTGTGGGAATCATCCGGACGGGGAATTCGAGCTGCACGCTCTTCCGCTCGACGGATTCGGCCGACAAAGGATGGCGATTACGGAGGCGTTTGGCGAGGATGCCTGGGAGGCATTTCAACAGGGAGTTCGAGACGGCGTAAAAGAAGATGCCAAGGAACGAGGTTCCGAATGCGCCCCAGAAAAAACCGACGACAGTAATTGGACGATCGAGAGAGGGCAAGGACGCTGGGTAGTCAGGGGCTGGGCGGAAACGCACCGGCTTTGCGGCTACGGATTTGATTTCGACATCCCGCGTGTATCGCCGAAGCCGCTGGTTGGGCACGACGAGCTGGCCGTGCCGTGGGAGCGCATCCAGCAACTTGTGCCGGACGCTTACGACGCCTTTTCGTCGCCCGCGGGGGATTTGCTTGTGGTTTTCCGCTCGGGAGAGCTCTTGGTCTTCCGCCTTCCGGCGGTCGATTTTCAGCAGCCCGTCGCGCGATATAAACTTCGCGCCTCTGTCCACCGCAATTTCCCGCCGGAGAAAGCCGTCCTGATCGAGTGGGCCGTGGGCAGGCACGTGGCGCGCTGGAACGCCGAGCTCGTCAAGTTGAAGCCCCGATTTGAAAAGAAAGCAGTGTCCAGGCCGCACTAGGTAAGCCGCAGGGTGCAGGAGTAGAGGACGCGGAGTTCGCCGGGGGCGGCGGTCTTTTCTGATCCCTAGTCCCTGACCCCTGACCCCTGACCCCTGACCCCTTTCGACTACTGCTTGTAGCGCTTCTTATAAAACTCGATCTGCTTTTCCAATTCCTCTTTGGTCAGGCCGCCCTTCCACTTGTGGTACTCCGTGCCCATCACTTCGGCGGTGACGCCAGGCATCAGGTGTTCTGCCTCGGGAATGAACTCGGTGTAGAAATTCTTGGCCACTTCGTAGAAGCCGTGCCATTGCGTGTAATCCGGACCCATCATGGCGGTGCCCATGCGCGCGCGGCGGCCCTGGTGGTGCCACAGCTCGTAGTAGGTCCATTCGAGTTTTTCGTCGAATGGCGTGGCCGTCAGTTTGCCGGCGGCGCGCAGCTTGTCCATGATGCCCTTGGCAGGCTTGGCGAATTTTTCGTTGTACAGCTCGATGGTGCTCTCGTACTGCACGTAAAAATTCTCCACCCAGCCAGTGGCGTGGCAGTTCGAGCAGACGTCCTGCATGGCCGCGCGGCGCTTCTCCCAGTTCTCCAGCTTCGTGGATATCACCGGGCGCAGCGTGAAGCTGATGCGGTCGCCGAGGTCGTGCGTTATTTTCTGCGTGGAGGTGGCGCTCATGTGGCACGTGGCGCAAGTCGGCGCCGCGGAATAATCTTTGCCCACCACCCACTTCTTCGAGTTCAGATTCATCTTGGTGATGTTCGCGCGGAACTGGATGCCGTGCTTGGACTCGTTGTAAATCTCTGCCTGCGGATGGTCCGGGCCCATGTGGCACTTGCCGCAGTTTTCCGGCTGGCGCGCCTGCGCCGAGCTGAACGCGTGCCGCCCGTGGCACGCCGCGCAGGTGCCCTTGCTGCCGTCGGGATTCACGCGGCCGATGCCGCTGTTGGGCCAGGTGTCCGGAGAAAATTTTCCGTCGCCCACGTACTTCACAATGCTGCCGTGACACTGCCGGCAGCCGTTCACCGCCGCGGGGCCGCCCTCCACGATTTCGCCGAGCATGTTGTCCAGTGAGCCGATGAACTGCGCGGCCTGCGCGTGGTGGCTCTTCTCAAACTGCACGGCTTCCGCCTTGTGGCAGCGCGCGCAGTAGGTCGGCGTGACGATGACGGCAATCTTCTGGCCGTAGTGCTCAAACGTCGCCGGGTCGCCCGCCATGGCCTGGTGGCACGAAAAGCAGTCCACCATGGCCTTGGCGTGCGCGCTGCCGCGCCACTGCTCGACAATGCCCGGCGTGGAATTGCTGTGACACGCCAGGCACATCTGGCTGGGCACGCTGACCCGCGGCCCCGCTGCTTTGCGCGGCGCCGTTTGCGCTGCTAACGAAGGCGAAAAAGAAATCAAAAGGAATGCGAACCCTGCGAGGAATGAGATTTGCCACATGAGAAACCTCCCTAAATCGGACGCGCGCTCCAAATCTTACTTCAGCCTACCGCCGTACACCACTCGCGGGCGGCCCGGATGGATGTGGCCGATGCGGAAGAACTTTTCGCGGCAGCGCTTCAACTCGCGCTCGACGCTGGAAACTTTCTTTGCCGGCACGACCAAGATCATCCCCGCGCCCATGTTGAAGGTACGCAGCAATTCGTCGCGCTCGATTTTTCCGATGCGCGCGAGATACGAAAAAATCTTCGGCACGGGCCACGAGCCCAGCTCGACCACGGCTTGCGTATTGCGCGCCAGCACGCGCGGAAGATTTTCCGTGATGCCGCCGCCGGTGATGTGCGCCATCGCGGAGACCCAGCCTTTGCGCACGATATTTTTCAGCAGCGGCCAGTAGCAGCGGTGCGGGCGCAACAGCTCCGCGCCGATTTTTCCGCTGACTTCGGCCACGTAGTCGTCCGGCTTGTGTCCGGCGACGTCGAAGACCAGCTTGCGCGCCAGCGAGTAGCCGTTGGTGTGCAGCCCGCTGGAGGGCAGCGCAATCAGCGCGTCGCCCGCGCGCACCGCTTTGCCGTCGAGCACTTTCTTTTTCTCCACGGCGCCCACAATGAACCCCGCCAGGTCGTACTCGCCGGGCGGATAAAACCCGGGCATCTCCGCGGTTTCGCCGCCGATCAGCGCGCAGCCCGCCTGCTTGCACGCGCGGCTCATGCCGTCAATGATCTGCTCCACCACGCGCGGCTCCATTTTGCCCAGCGCGAGGTAGTCCATGAAAAACAGCGGCTCGGCGCCCTGCGTGAGGATGTCGTTCACGCAGTGGTTGACGATGTCCATGCCCACGGTGGAGTGCACGCCCAGGGCGAAGGCGATTTTCAGTTTGGTGCCTACACCGTCGGCGCTGGAAACGAGCACCGGCTCGCGCCAGCGCTGGCGGTCCAGCTCGAAGAGCGCGCCGAACGTGCCGATCTGCGAGAGCACGCCGCGCGTAAACGTCCGCCGCGCCAGCCGCGCGATGCGCTGCTTGGCGTCGTCCGCCCGCGAAATGTCCACGCCCGCTTCTGCGTATTTCATGGATTGACTTCTTTGTGTAGGGGCGGCCTTCAGGCCCGCCCTTGCTGACTTACGGGGAAGTAAAAAGCCGTTTCCACCGCACCAGCCGCGGCCGCACCAGCGCATTGGCGTAGGCCAGAAAGCGTTCCTGGATGTGGCCCGGCTGCCAGGCTTCTTCCGTCGCTTCCACGGACATGTAGATGAACATGGGCGTGCCGATGATATTTTCCCGCGGCACGAAGCCCCAGTAGCGGCTGTCGTAGGAATTTCCGCGGTTGTCGCCCATCATAAAGTAGTGTCCCGGGGGCACGGTGACCGACTGGTAGGGGTAGGTCTCGTTCGCGTTCATGGGCATGGACACGTACGGCTCCGGGAGCACCCTGCCGTTGATCCACACCGCGCCGCGCTTGATCTCCATCTTGTCGCCCGGCACTGCAATCACGCGCTTGATGTAGTCGTTGGCTCCCGGCAGCGGCGGGCGGAACACCACCACCTGTTGCCGCTGCGGGTCCTTCCACAGGCTGACGTGCCATGTGGTGAGCGGCACGCCCGCGTCGTAGCCGAACCGGCTCACCAACAGGTGGTCGCCGATCAGCAGCGTCTGCTCCATGGACCCCGACGGGATCACGCGCGCCTGCACCAGCGAGCTCTGAATCAGCAGGAACGCCACAATCACCCACACCCAGCCCATGATTTCGCGCCACACGCGCTTTTCGAGCGGTTGCTTGGCCTGCTTTTCTTCCGGTTTCGTCGTTTTCTTTTCCTTTGCCCTCATCCTTCAACCTTTCAACTCTTCAAACTTCCCTGCCGGCACCTCGAGCTGCACCAGCTCCGTCGGATAGACGCCGGTATAACACGCCGAGCAGAATTTTCCTTTGGTATCCGCCACCGCTTTCTTCAAACCCTCCAGCGAAAGGTACCCCAGCGAATCCGCGCCGATGAAGTCGCGAATCTGCTCCACGGAATTGTGGGATGCAATCAGCTCTTCTTTTGTTGGCGTGTCCACGCCGTAGTAGCACGGGGAAATCGTCGGCGGGCAACTGATGCGCAGGTGGACTTCCGCCGCGCCGGCTTCGCGCACCATGCGCACGATTTTGCGGCTGGTGGTGCCGCGCACGATGGAGTCGTCCACCAGCACCACGCGCTGCCCTTCGAGCAGGCGCCGCACGGGATTCAGCTTCAGCTTCACACCGAAATCGCGGATGGCTTGCGAGGGCTCGATAAACGTGCGGCCCACGTAGTGATTGCGGATCAGCCCCATGCGGAACGGAATGCCGCTCTCCAGCGCGTAGCCGATGGCCGCGGGCACGCCGGAGTCCGGCACGGGCACCACGATGTCCCCCACGGCGGGGCGCTCGCGCGCCAGAAGTTTGCCGAGCATCTCGCGGCTTTCGCCCACCGGCCGCCCGAACACCAGCGAGTCCGGGCGCGCAAAATACACGTGCTCAAAAACGCAGTATTGATGCGGCTTTTCCGCGGCGAAGTGGATGGTCTCGATGCCGCTGCGCGAGATGCGCACCATTTCGCCCGGCTCGATTTCGCGCACGTACTCCGCGTCAATCAAGTCGAACGCGCAGGTCTCCGACGCCACCACCCATGCGCTTTCTCCGCCCGAGGGCGACGGGCGGCGGCCGAGCGCCAGCGGGCGAAAGCCGCGCGGGTCGCGCATGGCGTAGAGCTCTTCGCGCGTCAGCAGCAGCAAAGAGTACGCGCCCTCCACCTGGTTCAACGCGTCGGCAATGGCCGAAGAAAGTGTGCGCGCGCTCGAACGCGCAATCAGGTGGACAATCACTTCCGTATCGCTCGTCGTCTGGAAAATGCTGCCGCGGTGTTCGAGGGTGCGTCGCAACACATTTGCGTTGGTCAGGTTGCCGTTGTGCCCGAGCGCGAGCTTGCCTTTATTGCACTCGATGAGGATGGGCTGCGCGTTGCGCATGGTCGTGTCACCCGCCGTCGAGTAGCGCGTGTGGCCGATAGCTGACAACCCGGGCAGCAGCTTGAGCTGCTCGGGACCAAAGATGTCCGCGACGAGACCCATGCCTTTGTGCATGTGCAGGTCGCCCGCATCGGCGGAAACAATGCCCGCGCTCTCCTGCCCGCGGTGCTGCAGCGCGTACAGGCCAAGATACGCCAGCTTGGACGCCTCCGCGTCGCCGTACACCCCCACCACGCCACATTCATCGTGGAAGTGATCGTCGTCGAAATGGCGCAGTGAATTCATTCACCCTTTAACGTGTGCTCTAAACTGTTTAACCACACATCCCGCAGCGCCGCAGCATCCGCGGATATCGCCACGCTTCCATTATATTCGATGCGAAATTCGCCGAGCGCCACAACGCCAATCTTCCGCGCGACAACACCACATTCTCTCGCAATCGCTTCCACGCGTCCAATACCACCCGGCGTGCAGCTCACCACCGCGCGCGCGCCGCGCTCGCCAAAGAGCGCGTATTCAATAGGCTCGTTGCTTTCCAACTTCACCTGCGCGGAGAATCCATTGCTCGCGAAACACGATTCCGCAATCGTCACCGCGATTCCGCCGTCGCTGACGTCGTGCGCGGATTTCACCGCGCCCGCGCCCGCCAATTGCACCAGGCACTCGATCAATCTTTTTTCCGCCGCCAGGTCCACCGCCGGCGGCGCGCCGGCCACAATGCCGTGTATGCGCTTAGTGTATTCCGACGACGAAAATTCCCGTTGCATGTTTTGTAGGGGCGCTGCTTGCTGCGCCCGTCCGACGCCATCCAACTCCACAATTACATCGCCTTCTTCCCGAAAGCCCATGCCCAGCGCTTTCGACGCATCCTCCAATATTCCCAGGATTCCCATGGTCGGCGTGGGATAGACCGGCTTGCCCAGCGTCTCGTTGTAGAAACTCACGTTGCCGCCGGTAATCGGTGTGTCCAGCGCGGAGCAGGCCTCGGCGATGCCGTCAATCACCTCGGAAAATTGCCACATCGTTTCCGGCTTCTCCGGGTTGCCGAAGTTCAAGCAATTCGTTGCGGCAATGGGCCGCGCCCCGCTGCACGCGACGTTGCGCGCCGCTTCCGCCACCGCCGCTTTCGCGCCCTCGCGCGGGTTCAGGTGGCACCATCGCCCGTTGCCATCGGTCGCCAGCGCCAGCGCGCGTGGTGTTTCTTTCACGCGCACCACCGCCGCGTCGCCTGCGCCCGGACCGACCAGTGTGTTGGTGCGCACGGAGTGGTCGTACTGCTCGAAAATCCATCGCTTCGAGGCAATCGCCGGGGAGGCCAGCAATTTTTTGAGATTCTCCGTTAGGGTCGTAGGGGCGCTGCTTGCTGCGCCCCGGGGCGCGCCAAGGGGCGCCCCTACGCCGGCAAATTCGATGATGCGCTCATTGCTGCGCGGCGCGGGGGCGCGCATCGGACGCTGATAAACGGGGCCCTCTTCGGCCAGCGGGTGCGCGGGAATTTCCGCGACAATGGGTCCGTGATTGCGAACGCGCAACAACCCGTCGCCGGTGACCGCGCCGATGACCACCGCGTCGAGCCCCCACTTGGCAAACACGCCGAGGACTTCGGCCTCGCGCCCGCGCTCCGCCACCAGCAGCATGCGCTCCTGCGATTCGGAGAGCATGATTTCGTACGGTGTCATGCCGGTTTCACGCTGCGGCACTTTCGCCAACTCGATCTCGATGCCCGTGCCGCCGCGCGAGCCCATCTCGCACGTCGAGCAGGTCAGTCCCGCCGCGCCCATGTCTTGAATGGCGACGACGGCGCCTGTGCGCATGGCTTCGAGGCACGCTTCCAGCAACAGTTTTTCCATGAACGGGTCGCCGACTTGCACGTTGGGCCGCTTCTGCTTGGACTCTTCGGTGAACTCCGCCGACGCCAGCAGCGACGCGCCATGAATTCCGTCACGTCCCGTTTTTGCGCCGACATAAATCACCGGGTTGCCCGTTCCGCGCGCCTTGGCGAAGAATAATTCCTCGCGCCTGGCCACGCCCAGCGCCAGCACGTTCACCAGCGGATTTCCCGCGTAGCTCGACTCGAACTGCACCTCGCCGCCCACGGTGGGCACGCCGAAGCAATTTCCGTAATGCGCGATGCCGCCAATCACGCCGCCAAGGATGCGGCGATTCTTGGCTATTTCCGCGGGAGGTACCGCCGCCATCTTGGCGGCACTTTCTGAAATCGCCGGCAGGGATGCCAGCGGTACAATTTCTCCGAAGTGCAGCGAATCCATCACCGCGATGGGCCGCGCGCCCATGGTGAAGATGTCGCGCAGAATTCCGCCCACGCCGGTGGCCGCGCCCTGGAATGGCTCGACAAAACTCGGATGGTTGTGCGACTCGATTTTGAACGCGGCCACCCAGCCGTCACCGATGTCCACTACGCCGGCGTTTTCGCCGGGGCCCTGCACCACGCGCGCGCCGCGGGTGGGCAGGCGCTTCAGGTGCACCTTGCTCGATTTGTAGGAGCAGTGCTCGCTCCACATCACCGAAAAAATTCCCAGCTCGGTGTAGCTCGGCTCGCGGCCGAGGATTTTCAGAATGCGCGCGTACTCGTCGGCGCTGAGGCCGTGCTCGGCGGCAATTTCCGGCGTCACTTTGATTTTGGTAGGGGTCGTTGCCATTGTGCTTTATACGATTCGTCCGCGCCCGAGCCAAGGCACTTACAAAGTTTCAGTCGTATTCGATGTTGACAATCTTCCATTGTCCCGCTTCAAGCTGAAAATAGAAATTAAGTGCGTCTCGCCCAAGTCTCGCGCGGTCGAGTGTCGTGTCGCTGAGCAGAAGCGTGACTTTGCCATTGTCGTAAGTGAGAAATCTCTTAGTTTTTGCTGTTTTCAGCATTTCAATCAAGGAAATCAATTGCGCTGTTCGCAGCGGAGGGCCTTTCTGACGTTTTCTTTCCCTCGAATCCTCCGCCCGAAAACAACCAGTGTCGAAGAATAGGCAGTAGATGCCAGTTTTTGCCTCAAAATCCTTTCGGATCTCATTGAATGGTACGGGCGGATTCTTTATGGAGAATGCGATACCTATGAAGGACGTGCCTTCATGCGAGAAAAAACTGAGCACCGCCCCTGAATCTCGATTCTCGATTGCTTTCACAAACTCTTCCGCGCTCCGCCGGAGCTCGGTCTCGGATTCAGGGAGTGGAGTGCGATTCTCAGCGAGTGACACCGCTGGGGCGGCGGCACCCGCATGCAAGGCCCACATGAATAGCTGAAGCAAAAAAAACAAAAAAATCAGGACATCAGCGCTAGGCTTTTGATTTTCACGATAAGCTCTTGCACCTAGGAACAAAGCGGAATTCCCTTTCAGATCACGAAGCACTTAAGCAATGACAGGCCGCTGAAGAACGAGCGATTCCACGAGCGACTTGAAAACGACCAGGCCGTCCGCGGAGCCAAGCGCGATTTCGCTAGCGCGTTCCGGGTGGGGCATCATGCCCAGGACGTTGCGCTCGCGGTTGCACACGCCGGCGATGTTGGCCATGGAGCCGTTGGGATTTGCTTCGGGTGTTTCGCGGCCGTCGGGCGTGGTGTAGCGGAAAATAATCTGGTTATGATTTTTGAGTGCGTCGAGAGTCGAAGCGTCGCACGTGAAATTGCCTTCGCCATGCGCGATGGGCACGGTGAGCACCTGTCCCTTCTGCGCGGCGCAGGTGAAGGGCGTGTCCGTGGCCTCGACGCGGATGTGCACGGGACGGCAGATGAATTGCAGCCCGGCGTTGCGCAACATTGCGCCGGGGAGCAAGCGCGCCTCCTGCAAAATCTGAAAGCCGTTGCAGATGCCGATCACTAGGCCGCCGCCGCGCGCGAATTTTTCGACCGCGCGCATCACCGGCGAAAACCGCGCCAGCGCTCCTGTGCGCAGGTAGTCTCCGAACGAAAATCCGCCCGGCAGTACGATGGCGTCGAAGCCCGCGACGTCTTCCGACTGGTGCCAGATCCACTCCACCGGCTGGCGCACTACGTCCGCCAACACGTGGAACGCGTCGTGGTCGCAATTCGACCCCGGAAATACGACGACGCCAAATTTCATCGTTATTTTCCGCTCCCGCCGCAAATTCTATCACACCCGTGGCGCAGGTCCCGAGGCATCGGGATCAGCGGTTGCGGGGCAGGCGGACAAACTGCGGCGAGCCTGGGCCGCGCAGCTCGTTCAGCCAGTAATCGAAATATTCCGGGGCGTTGCGGTAGCCGCCGTGTTCCTCGACGACGTCGCGGCAGTCCACCACCTTGGTATTCGCGGTGACCATGTTGGGATGCTGCGGGCCGTGGAAACCGAGGGCCATGTCGAATTCGGGGAAGTCACCCAAGCGGTAGCCGACCTTGAGCACCTGGTCTTTTTCGGAATGAAACACGTAAACGCCCTGGCACTGGGCACAGGCTTCTTCATATTCCTTGCGCCGTTCGACGGATTCATCGTCAATCGCCGGAGCAGTGAGGTGCAGGAAGCGGATGCGCGCGCGCTGGCGGTCCAGGGCTTCCGCGGCGACGCGCGCGCCGAGGCTGTGGGTCTGCACGTCCACCACCGCGCCGGCTTCGCCCAGCGCGAGCAGCAGCTTTTCGAAGCGCTTGGCGGCGCGGTTGGCGCGAAACACGGCGAAGAAAAAACTGACGCGCAACCACCCGCCCGGCCAGAGGTAGCCGATGATTTCGTCGTAAACTGCGGCGCCCGGGCCGGAAGCGGTGCGGTTGATCATGTCGGCGACTTTGCCGTACGCGGCCACCGCGCTCTCGGCCTCGTTGCGGTAGCCGTGCACCAGCACCAGACACTTTTTTCCGGCGACGCGCTGCTGGAGTTGTTCGAGCGTGAGCACCGTGAAAGGCGCGAGGACCGGCTGGGCCACTTCACGATACTGGTCGGTTTCGGAAAAGTCGGTGGTGGCGGTAAAATTTTCCCGGACGCTGACAAGCAGCATGGCGCGCCTCCGTTACCTTGGAAGTTGTTGACGAGAGGTTAATATACAGAAGCCGTGCCAGTCAAGGGGCGCGGTCTTGTGCGATAGGCTTTCCAGCCTGTCCGGCACCCAACGCAGTGCGCAGTAGATAATAATAAGAACCCATCAAGAAGTGGTAAATTCGGGGACAGAGCGCGTTCAGGAGGTGCTCATGGAATCTGGGTGGCTAACAACCGCACAATTCATCGTTTCGACCCTCACTTTGGTGGTCATATTTTGGTACACACTGGAGACCAAGAAAATAAGAGGTGCGGCGCTCGCGCAGGCAGAAGCTGCACATAAGCCGTGCCTCACCGTGAGGGCAGAACCCCGCGCTGGCGAAGAGGCAATCCTCGAATGGGATGGAGTTAGAGGTGGACTAGTGCTACCTCAAGGTAGGATCGTTATTCAAAACATTGGTTCTGGGCCCGCGCTAAACGTCACGTATGCACTAGATAGACTTGAAGAAATTGGCCGGGATTCCGGATCGGTTTCTAAAGATTATCTCCTACTGATTCCTTCTGGCGGAGCGATCCAAACCCACACGGCGTTCGGTCTGATCGCCGGTGGTAAGTATGAGCTTGTGTTGACCTTTGAAAGCCTAAGCGGCCGAAAGTACGAGACGAGAATAATAATCGATCGAACTGTGCTGTCCTCCTATAAGTTCAAAGAAACCGTAAGAAAATGAAATCAATGCGCCAATTCAGATCGAGGTGAAATCGTGACTCGTGAACGACGATGGGTAGGCGACTCTTTGTTTGAGGGCCGTTGGCCTCAGCAGCGATTCCAAGCCAGCCAAACTCACAAAGGTTGCGAGGGTAGAGCATCCTTCATTCCAGTGGCTGTGAATACCAATATGATTGCCCATTTGTCTGCCTTCTCAATACAAACCGGAACACCTGTTCTCTTCTAATCGGAAGCAGCCAAGGCCTATATGAAACGACGATTGCAATATCCGCAGCGCTGAGACGAGTTGGGGGCAAGGCAATAACAATATCGATGCCGGAGATCGTAAACTTCTCGTCCATCCGAAGCGTGTGCTCTCCCCAGTGCGAACTAGTCAACCGTGATTTAAAAGTGGGAACAAAACCTGGAATTGGTTCGCTTGGCTCTGCCACGATTTGCCCAACCCCTAGGCTTGCGGCAACGTGGTGAAGTGGAATGAAGTTGTTGTTAGTAATGGTAAACGAAGATGAAAATGGATTTGCGGGGTCGACGGGGTCGGACGCCACAACGGAGATTCTGGGTAATAGTGCTAGTGCCGCAACGAGTCCGCCAAGGAGAGTCGCTGCCGCGAGGGTTATTCCTAATAGTGAGATTCTTTTCTTGGTTTGCGCTGGGGCTTTTGCCGGTGTTTCCGCTTTATGCGGTTTTTTTCGTTTAGCCATTATCGCTGCTTCGATTTCTTTTTTGTTGCCTTGCGATTTCGGGATTTTTCTTTGGCGCCGCCGCCGCGCGCATAGCTTTCCTGCGCTCCGCCGCCCAGCCGGGCTTGGTGGACTGGCGGCCGCGGGCGATGCCCAGCGCGTCCTTGGGGACGTTGTCGGTAATCGTGGAGCCGGCGGCGATGTATGCGTTATCGCCGACTCGAACCGGGGCGACCAATTCCGTGCCGCTGCCGACAAAAACATTCGCGCCAATCTTCGTCGGATTCTTGTGCGCGCCGTCGTAGTTGCAAGTGATGGTGCCCGCGCCGACGTTGGTGCCGCGGCCCACGTGCGCGTCGCCGAGGTAGGTCAGGTGCATGGCCTTGACGCCTTCGTCGAGCACGCTCTTCTTCACCTCGACGAAGTTGCCCACGCGCGCGCCGGGCTTGAGCACGGCGCCACCGCGCAGATGCGCCATCGGTCCGATGACCACGCCCTTGCCGAGGCGCGTGTCCGTCACCAGGCAATTCTGCCGCACTTCGCAGCCGTCTTCGATTTGTGAATCGCGAATCACGCTACCCGAGCGCACCACGCAGTTCGCGCCGACTTTGGTTTTGCCGAGCAACTGCACGTTGGGTTCGATCACGGTGTCCGTCCCGACGAAAACTTCGGGATCAATGGTCACTGTTTCCGGCAGGTAGATTGTCACGCCGGCGTCCATCAACGTCGCGCGTTTGCGTTCGCGAAAGATGCGGTCCACCTCGGCCAGCTCCGCGCGCGTGTTGCAGCCGAGAATTTCCCGCGCGTCGGGGGCGACTTCCGCCAGCACGCGCTCACCCTGCTGGTCGAGCAGGGCAATCGCGTCGGTGAGATAAATTTCGCGGTGCACATTTTCCGGCCGCACTTTCAGCAGGAACGGCCACAGTTTTCCGAGCGTGAAGCAATAGATGGAGGAATTCACTTCGTTAATTGCGCGCTGTTCGTCGGCGAGCGCTTTCTCTTCGACAATCGCTTTCACGCGCCCGTCGGTCCGGCGCACGATGCGCCCGTAGCCGGCGGGATCGCTGAGCACCGCGGAGAGAATCGTCGCCGCGGCGCCGCCATGAATGTGCGTGCGCATCAACGCCTGCAGCGTCTCCGTGCGGATCAGCGGCGCATCGCCCGGCACCACGACGGCGTACTTCACCCGCGCAGGAATCGCGCGCCGCGCGACCAGCATGGCGTGGCCCGTGCCGTTCTGCGGCACCTGCTCGACGCCTTTTGCGCCCAGCGGTTCGACTATCGCGCGCACCGCGTCGGCCTGGTGACCTACCACCACGTACACGCGCCGGTTTTTCAACGCGTTGGCCGAGCGCACCACGTGCTCTACCAGCGGCCGTCCGCCAGCGCGGTGCAGCACCTTGGCCAGCGCGGACTTCAGCCGCGTCCCTTTGCCCGCCGCCAGCACCACCACCGCAAATTCATGCGCAGACATAGCCCGGCTATTGTCCTATTCGCTCTCGCAATGTGCAATTGGAGCAAGCAGGGAAGGTTCGTGATTGATGACGGGTGATTCCGGCCATCGCCAATCGCCAGCCACTCGTTCAATCACTCGCCGCTAGGGGCGCTGCCGCCGGCATCCGGTCCATGGCCGCGTGCGCCGGCGCTTCAGTGACCGTTGATTCCGTCCAAAGCGAGCGGTCGGCCAGCAGTCGCGTGACGAGTTGCGTGTGCAGCGCGTGACCCGCCTTGTGCGCCTTCACAAACGCCTTCAGCGGGCGCCCCACCAGCGCCAGGTCGCCGATAAGGTCGAGGGCCTTGTGACGGCCAAATTCGTCGGCGTAGCGCAGCGGGCCGTTCATGATGCCGTCACGCGAAAGCACGATGGCATTCTCCAGGGTGCCGCCGCGGATCAGCCCCACCGCGCGCAGCCGCTCCACGTCGTCCAGAAAGCCGAACGTGCGGGCCTGCGCCAGCATGGCGCTGAACGTTTCCCGGCACACCTTCAACTCCACTTCCTGCTGTCCCACCAGGGGATGCGCGAAGTCCACAAAGCACTGCACGCGAAATTCGTCCGCCGGATAGATGCCGATCTTGCGGTCGCCGTCGGAGAATTCCAGCGGCTTGACCACCTTCATGTACTTGCGCCGCTTGCGCAGACGCCGCACGCCCGCTGCCGCGAGCATCTCGATAAACGGCTGCGAACTGCCGTCCAGGATAGGCACCTCCAGCGCGTCGAGTTCGGCGTACACGTTGTCCACGCCGCAGGAGTACAGCGCCGCCAGCAGGTGCTCGGTGGTGGAGATGAGCACGCCTTTCTTCATCAAGCTGGTTGCGTAGCTGACGCGCGCGACGTTGCGCACGTGCGCTTCAATCTCGAAATTCTCCAGGTCCGTCCGCCGAAATACGATCCCCGTGTCCACTGGTGCCGGCGTCAACCGCAGGCGACCCTTCACCGCCGTATGCAGCCCTATCCCGTGTGTCTCTACCGGCCTCTCGATGGTGGTCTGAAATGGCATTTCCAACAATTAGAATAGCACTTCTATTGCCATCAATAGGCATCATTGATTCAATCAAATCAACAAGTTACAGACACAAGCAAAACACATGTTGTATTTATACAACATTCTTGCCGTTCTCTGTGCCTGGCTATCCGCGCTGTTCTCTACTCCCTAATCCCAAAACCCTGCACCCTGCTCATTTCTTCTCTCTTGCATCCTGCAAACGCCAGGTCTACCATTTGCCCAACGTGAAAAAGCTGTGGCTACTGCCGTTGCTTGGTCTGGTTATTTTCTGCAGTTACGCCTCTGCAGAGAATGTCCGCGTGCAGATTTACGCTCCCAATGGCGCCCGCATGGAGGGCAACATTCGCTTCCGGCTCAGCGGAGAAGACGGCGACCGGCCGCCGGAAGTCTTCGACACGGACACCAAAGGGAGTTGCATTCTCTACAGAATGACGCTGGGCATGAGTTACACGCTGGTGGTCGAAAGCGACGGAAAGAACTGGGCCACCACCACCGAACGCTTTTATGTGCTCGGAGCGCACACCTCCGTCACCATCAATCTTCGTCCCCTGGAAAGCGTGGCCTCGTCGGCTGCCAGCGTCAGTGTCGCCGAGTTGAACCAGAATATTCCGCGCGCCGCCCGCAACGCATATGGTGCCGCGGTCGAGCAATGGGCCGCGGGCGATTTGGACCGCGCCCGCAAGTCGTTCCAACGGGCCATCGAGTTGTATCCGGAGTTCATCGAGGCGCGCAGCGAACTCGCTGTGTTGCTCATGCGGGAAAATGATAATGCCGGCGCCGAAGCGCTCCTGCGGCGTGCGCTGGAAATCGACAACGCCGCGGTTCGCGCCACACTGAATCTCGGGCTGTGTCTCTACCGGCAGCAGCGCTATGCCGATGCGCTTCCCTTCCTGGAGCGCGGTGTCCAGTTGCAGCCGATGAACGGCCATGCCCACATGCTCCTGGGCATCACGCTGGTCCTGTCCGGCGACGACGCCCGGGCCGAACCCATTCTGCTGCGCGCCTATGAGCAGGGCGGTAAGCACTGCGCCCGCGCGCAATATTATTTGTCACGCCTGTACACACGGCAGAAGAATTACCTGCGCGCCGCCGGAGCACTGGAACTGTACCTGCACGATCTCCCCGACGACCCCGACGCCGAATCTCTCCGCGCCACGCTCACCAAGCTCCGCGCCGCGGCTCGCCCATAGCCGCGCCCCAGCGTCCTGCTTGCAGCTTGCTTCCGCGCTTTGCAGCGGTTTACCATCCACGGAACGTGCGAAACTTCGGCGCAGCGATTCTCCTCATCGCCCTGCTTTGCAGTCACGCGGCGGCGCAAGCCGACAAGCCGAAAATAGAAGTCCGCGGCCAGGTATTCCTGCCCAACGGCAATCCGGCGCAGGCCAAGATCCGCTTCCTGCTCGGCGGCGAAGACGGCCAGCGGGCCCAGGAATCCTTTTCGACGGACAGCAAGGGCGGCTTCGTCATCAACGGATTGAAGGAAGGCGCCGAATACGCGTTTGTTGTGGAGTCCGACGGAAAATCCTGGGCCACCACCTCGGAGCGCGTTCGTCTGCTGGGCGCTCAGCCCTACATCACTATCCGCCTGCGCCCGCTGGTGAGCGCTCCCGTCCCCGAAAAGCCCGCCAGCAGCGCCACGGAACTCACGCAGAAGGTGCCGCCCGCCGCCATGCGCGTGTACGAATTCGCTGTCGCCCAACTCGCCGCAGGAGAGCTGGCGCGCGCGCGCAAGCAATTCGAGCGAGCCATCGAATTGTTTCCGGATTTCGTGGACGCCCGCAGCGAGCTGGCCGTGGTGCACATGCGCCAGGACGCGCTGGCCAGCGCCGAAGCGCTTCTCCGGCGGGCGCTGGAAATCGACCCTGCGTCGGTGCGCGCGCTGCTCAACCTGAGTCTTTGCCTGTACCGCCAGCAGCGCTTTGCGGAGGCCCTGCCGGTGCTCGAGCGCGGCCTCCAGCTCAAGCCGGTGAACGCCAGCGGCAACCTACTCTACGGCATCACGCTCGTCGCGACGGGCGACGACGCCCGCGCCGAACCCGTTTTGCGCACTGCGTACGAACAAGGCGGCGTGCAGGCTGCGAAAGCCCAACTGGTTCTGTCCCAGCTGTACGTGCGGCAGAAGAAATATGATCTCGCCGCGGACGCCCTCGAAATCTACCTGCGCGATCTCCCTGACGTCCCCGATGCCGACGCGCTCCGCGCCACGCTCGCCAGGCTCCGCGCCGCCGTAAGCCCCTAGCGCGCGGCTGCGGCCCTCCCCTTTGCTATACTCGCTTCCCCGCGATGGCCGACGCCCGCAAACCCGTGCTCATGCTGCTCGACGCCATGGGCTTCATTTTCCGCGCGCATTACGCCCCCATGGACCGGCTCACCAGTCCCACGGGCATGCCCACCAAGGTTCCTTATCTTTTCGCCACCATGGTGCGCAAGCTGGTGAAAGACTGGCAGCCCGAATTTCTCGGCGTGGTCTTCGACGTCTCCGGCCCCACCTTTCGCGACGCGCTCTTCGCCGAGTACAAAGCCCAGCGCCCGCCCATGCCCGAAGATCTCAGCGTACAACTTCCCTATGTGCGGCGATTGTGCGAAGCCATGCGCTTGCCCATCCTGGAAAAACAGGGCTACGAAGCCGACGACGTGATCGGCGCGCTGGCCCGCCAAGCCGCGGGAAAAGATCTCGACATCTTCATCGTCACCGCCGACAAGGACATGATGCAGCTCGTCGGCGGGCGCGTCCGCGTGCTGAATCCTTCGAAAGCCGATCTCATCATCGACGCGGAAAAAGTGCAGGAAATCCTCGGCGTGCCGCCGGAAAAAGTGATCGACGTCATGGCCCTGATGGGCGACTCCATCGACAACATTCCCGGCGCCAAAGGCATCGGCGAAAAAGGCGCGCGCGCGCTCATCCAGCGCTTCGGCTCGGTGGAAGCCGCGCTGGACCGCGCCGCCGAAGTCGAGGGCAAGCGCTACCGCGAAGCGTTGCAGCAGCAGCGCGAACAGGTTCTGCTTTCCAAAAAACTCGCCACCATCGCCACCGACGTTCCCGTTTCGCTCGACTTGGAAAAACTTTCCCTCCGCGCGCCGGACGCCGATGCCCTCCGCGCGCTCTACACCGAACTCGGTTTTGGCCGCTTGCTCCGCGAGCTCGCGGAGACAGCCGCGCCGTCCGAAGCTGCAACGCCTTCTGCCGGGGAGAAGACAGACTCCAACGTGGACTACGCCACGCTCGATTCCCCCGCCGCGCTGGGGAAATTCCTGCAATCCATTCCGCGCGGGCAGGAAGTTGCTCTGTGGCTCTCCATCGCCCCCGGCGGAGAAGAGGACGAAGGCTTCGGCAGCCGCGTCGCCGCCGTGGAAATCTCACCGCGCGCCGGTGTCGCGCGCACCGTCTGGCTCGATGAAAAAGGGGAGATGCTCGGCGCGCTGCGCGAATTTCTAGGCGATGCGTCGCGTCCGAAAATCGTGCACGACCCCAAGCTCGTAGAACTTCTCGCCGGCCCCGTGGCAGGCCTGCCCGCCGGTGGTGTGGCGGGAATCCGCCACGCCACGCAGCTCTACGCGTATCTTCTGCGCCCGACCACGGCCAAGCACACCTTACCCGACGTCGTCGCGCGCCACATGAACGCCGCGCTTTCCGGCGCCGCCGGCGAATCCGCCGATTTTCTCCAGCGCCTGGCGCCTCCATTGCGCGCTGAAGTCGAAGCGCAGCACCTCGCCAAGCTCTACGAGACGATGGACCTCCCCCTCGCTTCCATCCTCGCGCGCATGGAGCGCGCGGGCGTGCTGGTGGACCCCGCCGCGCTCGAAAAAATGTCCGCGGCGATGGAGACGGAAATCCGTTCCCTGCAAACGCGCATCTTCGAATTATCCGGCTCTGAGTTCAACGTCAACTCCCCGCAGCAGCTTGCCGAAATTCTCTTCGACAAATTCAATCTCACACCATCCAAAAAAGTTCGCGCGAAGCCGCGCTCCACCGCCGCCGAAGTCCTCGAGGACCTCGCGCTTACCCACGAGCTCCCGCGCCTCGTGCTCGACTTCCGCGAGCTTTCCAAACTCAAGTCCACCTACTCGGATGCGTTGCCAAAACTCATCCATCCCGAAACGCAGCGCATTCACACACGCCTCTCGCAGACCGGCACGGCCACCGGCCGCCTGGCCTCCTCCACGCCGAATTTGCAGAACATTCCTGTGCGCACCGAACTCGGCCGGCAGATTCGCGCCGCGTTCGTCGCGCCGCCAGGCTGCGTGCTGCTCTCCGCGGACTACTCGCAGATCGAGCTGCGCATCCTCGCGCATTTTTCCCAGGACCCGGTCCTTCTCGACGCTTTCCGCCGCGGCGAAGATATCCACGCGCGCACCGCGCAGGAAGTTTTCGGCGCAGCGCCCTTCGCGCAAACGCCGGAGCACCGCCGCGCCGCCAAGGCCATCAACTTCGGCATCATCTACGGGCAATCCGCCTTCGGCCTCGCGCAGCAGCTCGGCATCGACCAGAAAGAAGCCGCCAAATTCATCGCCGCGTATTTCGAGCGCTACCGCGGCGTCCGCGAGTATCTCGACCGCACGATTGAAGACGTGCGCCAGTCCGGCTGCACAAAAACTCTCTTCGGCCGCATCCGCCCGATTCCGGAAATCAATTCCCCGCAGATGAGCATGCGCAGCTTCGCCGAACGCACCGCGCTCAATACGCCGCTGCAAGGCACCGCCGCCGACCTCATCAAGCTCGCCATGATCGAAATTGACCGGCAACTCGCCTCGTTCGCCCAGGCTGCGGCGGCCAGGATGATTTTGCAGGTTCATGACGAACTTCTCTTCGAAGTCCGCGCCGATGCGCTCGACGCCCTGAAATCCCTCGTCCAGCCCGCCATGGAAAACGTGCATCCGCTCGCCGTCCCGCTGGTCGTCGATCTCAAGGTCGGCCCCAACTGGCGGGACATGGCATAACACAGTAGCGCCGCACTTCAGGGCGGCATGTCAGAGCTTTCTTCCGCCCGCGCGCGGACGTACAATGATCCTAGCGCGACCGCCCGCCCGGGAGGTACTCATGCGCCGACTAGCCGCTATCCTGTGCTTGCTCTTGTTGGTTGTTGCGGCGGGGCTCTCTCAAGGAACGCAGGAAAAAAAGGAAAGCGTACCGGCGCAAGCGCCGGCCAACCTGGTCATTCCGCTGGAAGAAGTGAATCGGGCAAATCCCGTCAAGCCGACGGAAGCGTCTATCGCCGACGGCAAAAAGCTCTACGGCTACCAGTGCGCCATGTGTCACGGCGAAAAAGGCGACGGCAAGACGGAACTGGCCGAGACCATGAAGCTCAAGGTGAAAGACTACACCAACCCCGAAGCGCTAAAAGACTTCACCGACGGCGTGCTGAACTACATTATAGAGAAGGGCAAAGGCCAGATGCCCAGCCAGGAAGGCCGCATGAGCGCCAACCAGAAGTGGAACATGATTAACTACATCCGCTCACTCGCCAAGAAACCCGCCGACGCCAAGCCCGCCGCCCCGCCCAAGCCGGAGTGAACGTGGGGCGCCGCGCGCGCCGGCCATCTGTGCTACCCTGTGTTTCTTGCGGAGTGAATTATTTTTTCTGAGGTGTCCAGATGAAGCACGCCACGGGTTTCCTGCTGCTCGTCAATGACGCGAAGACCCGCGTGAAAGAAACCAACATCCCCGAGGTCAAGAAGCGCCTCGACGCCGGCGCTAAGTTCGTCCTGGTGGATACGCGCGAGGACAACGAATGGGCGCGCGGCCATTTGCCCGGCGCGATGCATCTCTGCAAAGGCATCATCGAGCGCGACATCGAAGCCGCCGTCCCCGACAAATCCGCCGAGATCATCCTCTACTGCGGCGGCGGATTCCGTTCCGCGCTCGCCGCGGACAATCTACAGAAAATGGGCTACACCCACGTGATCTCCATGGACGGCGGCTGGCGCGGCTGGACCGAGTCCGGCTTCCCCGTCGAAAAACCCTAGCGCGGCCCTGCTTCCTATGTTTTCAGCTCGTACCTGAAAAACTCTTCCTCGCGTTTCCATCCAAGCTGCTCGTACAGCTTCTGCGCCGGAAGATTATCCTTTCCCGTTTCGAGGCCCAGGCCGGATGCGCCGGTCTCCTCCGCCAGCCGCCGCGCACGCTCCATCAACGCGCGGGCCACTCCGCGCTGCCGAGCCGCGGGAACCACGTACAAGTCGTTCAGGTTCCACCACGGCTTCATCGAGAGCGACGACCACGTCGGATAGAGCAGCGTAAATCCCAGCGCCTTTCCGCGCTCGTGCGCGAAATGTCTGTCATCCTGAGTCCCGGCATTTTCGGGACGAAGGATCTCTCTTCGGTTTGCTCCACTCGCCTCCTTAGTGCCCGCGCTGCGCTCCTCCACCGCCAGAAATATCACCGCCTCGTCCTTCCGCAGCCGCGCGTGGAGAAACCTCCGCGCCGCCTCCTCGTTCGACGGCAGCTTGTAAAATTGTAAGTACGCGTCAAACAGCGGCACGACGGCGTCAATATCCTCCACCCCCGCCCGCACGATCTCAAACGCGCGCACATCTCCGCTCATCGCTCTTCCCCCATTGCTGCCCGTCTGCATCTGCGTCCACCGGTGGAACAATCTTCGAGGTCTGTTTCAGCAAGACCCTTGACATATCAAATTCAATATATCATAATTCATATGTGACCTGGAGCTATGAATTCTACGTCGAGGCCGATGGAAGCGTTCCTGTTCGCGCGTTTCTGGAAAGCCTTTCCGACGCCGAATTTGGCAAGATTGCTCAGGTCTTCGAGCTCCTGAAAACCTACGGACCGACGCTTCCATTTCCTTGGTCCAGCCAGGTCCGCGGAAAGCTTCGGGAATTGCGCTGCCACTTCGGTCGCCGGCATATTCGCATTCTCTACTACTGCGATTCCCGGCGGGTTTTTATCCTGCTGCATGGCGTGCGCAAAGCCGCCGCCGCGCTTGACCGCCGCGACGTGGCACTGGCGGAGAAACGCATGTTGCGCGACCAACTCTTGAAGGAGGCCCCATGAAATCCAGAGCTGAACAGTACGTCGCCACGCGCCTCAAGCGCGTCGCCGCACGCCGCGCGTTTCGCGAAGGGTGGAACGACCTGCAGTTCGCGGCACGCATCGCATTTCTCCGACAGCAGCAAGGCCTCACACAGACGCAAGTGGCCGCAAGAATGCGAACCAGTGCCGCGGTCATCTCGCGGATCGAATCAGGAAGATTTGGGTCAGTTCGTACCCTGAAACGATACGCCGAAGCGCTCGGGTTGGCGCTCTTTATCGACTTGCGCCCTGCCAGGCGTGCTGCGAAAGCCGCCTGAAGGATTAGCTCCCTGCCAATTCCTCCAACGCCGCCAGCAGGCGCTCGATTTCCGCCGACGTGTTGTAGTGCACGGCGCCGATGCGCAGCAGCCCGCCGGACTCTTCCACGCCCAGGCGTTCCGTCACGTTGATCGCGAAATAATTGCCGTCCCACGTGAAAATACCGCGTGTCCCGAGAAACTCGGCGCACGCCAGTGGCGATTTCCCCGCGAGGCGTACGCCGAAGGTGGGCACGCGCTCCGCCAGCCGCGCTGTGTCCGAGATGCCGTACACCTTCAGCCCGCGAATTTTTGCAAAGCCCGCGAGCATTTGCGCGGCCAGCCCGCGCTCGTGCTCGCCAATTGCGCGATACGCCGACAGCACCGCCTCGCGCCGCGACTTCGCATACGGCTCGCTCGGCCTTCCCATTTCCGCGAGATACTCCACCGTGGCCAGCACGCCGGCGATGGATTCGTGCGCGAGCGTGCCCACTTCCCATTTGTCCGGCAATCGATCGTACTGGGGACGCACCTTGTACGCGCGCAGCTTGAGGAGATGCTCGCGCTTGCCGTACATCACCCCGGTGTGCGGCCCGAAGAATTTGTACGGCGAGCACGCCAGAAAATCGCAATCCAGCGCGCGGACGTCGATGGGCCCGTGCGGCGCGTAGTGCACCGCGTCGATGAACGCCAGCGCCCCGGCCGCGTGCGCCAGGCGCACGATTTCCGCCACCGGGTTGATGGTGCCCACCGCATTCGACGCGTAGCCCACGGCCACCACGCGCGTCCGCGCATTGATTTTCGCGCGCAGGTCGTCCAGGTCCAGCGTGCAGTCTTCAACATGAATGTCCACTTGGCGCACGACAACGCCTTTTTCTTCGAGCGCGCGCCACGGCGCCACGTTGGCGTCGTGGTCCAGCGTGGTGACCACGATTTCGTCGCCGGCTTTCAACTCGCGTCCGATGGACCGCGCCAGCGCAAACGTCAGCGAAGTCATGTTCTGGCCGAAGTGAATTTCGTCCGCGTCGCAGCCGAGGAAATCGGCCATGGCGCGATGGGCTTCGGCGAGCATGGCGTCGGAGCGGCGACTGGTGGCAAACGCGCCGCAGGTGTTGGCGTTAGACGTCTCGAAATATTCCGTCATCGCCGCGATCACCTGCCGGGGCACCTGCGTCCCCGCCGGCCCGTCCAGAAACACCGCCGCCTGCCCATTCACCAATTGCTTCAGCGCCGGAAACTGCTCTCGCACCCATTGCACGTCCAGTTTTCCCATGTTCGTCCCCGATTCTCGTGGCCCCGCATCATACCGCGCTGGACGCCGCTCGCGCTTCTTCGTGCATTCCGCACGCGGCGCAGGGCATACTGCGTGACTCCCGGCCCACGCGAAGCCGTGCTATGTTACGGGCGCTCGGGTGGCGGTGAAATCGTCCCGATGGCCGCGTCAGCGTGCGCAGTGAAATTAGCGCTTGGGCCATCGGGCAAACACGAAACATGGTAAAACCTTCGGGGGCAACTCCTCTGTGGTGAACCGGATTGAACAGATCATGGACCTGCGTCCAGGCGACTTGCGCCGGGGCGTTCCCCTCTTTTTCTATCTGTTCCTGGTGATGAGCTGCAACGTAGTGGGGAAAGTAGCGAGAGCGGCGCTTTTCCTCGACAAGTTCAGCGCCAAGCAGCTTCCCTTCGCGGACATCAGCGTAGCGGTGCTCGTGGTTTTTGTGGCCGCGGCCTACCTGCGCATCAGCCGGCGCGTGAGCCTGCGCAACCTGTTGGCGGGAAGCGCCGTCTTTTTTGCTACGAACTGCCTGTTGTTCTGGTGGCTGGCACACTTCCATCATCCGGCGTGGCTCTATCCGGTGTTCTACGTATGGGTGGGAGTGTTTGGTGTGATTGCGCCGATGCAGGTGTGGAAGCTGGCGAACTACGTGCTGACCACGCGCGAAGCCAAGCGATTATTTGGAGTGGTGGGCAGCGGCGCGATTTCCGGCTGGGTGTTCGCCGGCTACATCTCGAAAATGGTGGCGCGCGGCCTGGGCACGGAATCCCTACTGCTGGGAATGGCGCTGTTTCTGGGCATCAGTTCCGGGCTCGTGTTCTTCATCACGGACCAGCGCCGGGCAGGCGTGGGTGAAGCGGTGGAGAGTGACTCCCCGCGGGGGAAGGCCAGCTTGAGCGAGAGCCTGCGACTCGTGTGGTCTTCCGGCTATCTGCGGGCTATCGCGGTGATGATTTGCGCTTCTTCTTTCGTGGTCACGGTGACCGGGTGGCAGTTCCTGGCCATTACGGCGCAGTCCTTCCCGCAAAAGAACGCCATGGCCGCGTTCTTGGGCGACGTGAGCTTCTACACGGGACTCTTCGCGATCCTCGGCCAAGTGTTCCTGACGGCGTGGTTTCTGCGGCGGTTCGGCATTGGGCCGGCCTTGTTGGTGCTTCCGGTAGTGGTGCTGGCAGCCTCGTCGGGGCTGCTTGTGTGGGGCACGCTGGCTGCGGCGATATTCCTGAAAGCCTCCGATCAGGTAGTGCGGTATTCGGTGGACAAGTCTGCCACGGAGCTTCTCTACCTGCCCCTGCCGACGAAGGTGAAGTTCCCGGCCAAGTCGTTCATTGACACCGTGTCGTTGCGGATGGGCGACGGTCTGGCGGGGCTGACCGTGCTGCTGTTTGCCACCTATCTGCAGTGGCCGGCGCAACGCTTGAGCTGGGTGGTGCTCGTGCTGGTTGCCGCATGGGGCTTTGCCGTTTGGAAGGCGCAGGGGCTGTACGTGGACACGCTGCGCGAAGGCATCCGCGAGCACCGGCTGGACGCAGAGCGCGCGTCCGCGGCAGTGCTGGACCGCTCCACCGCAGACATTTTTGCTGCCAATCTTTCTGCCGGCGACCCGAAGGAGATTCTCTACGCGTTGAGCCTCTTACAGGTGGGGCGGCAAGCCACCACGCACCCGGCTGTGTACAGTCTCGTCAGCCATCCTGCGCCCGAGGTGAAGCAGAAAGCGATTTCCATTTTGGCCGCTGCCGGCGACATTTCCGTGCTCCCCCAGGTGGAACAATTGCTGGCGGATCCGCATCTGGGCGTGCGCACCGAGGCGCTGCTGTACCTTGCTCATCACGCTCACGTGGACCCGCTGGCCAAAATCCAGGAGTGGAGCGACCTGCCCGACTATTCGCTCCGCGCCGCGATGGCGGCGTTCCTGGCCCGGCCGGGCTCCGCGCAGAATCTGGAAACGGCCACTCTCCTCCTCGAGGCCATGGTCCGGGAAAGCGGGCCGCAGGGAAAACAGGTGCGGCTGGAAGCGGCGCGGCTGTTCGGGGAGTTGCCCGACGAATTCGATACACAACTCCGAGTGTTGATCGGAGACGCGGATTCGGAAGTGGCGCGGGAAGCCATCCGCGCCGTGGGCGTGCTCCGCGCCGCGCGGCTGTTGCCGGACGTGCTCCAGCGGATGGCGGACGCGGAGCTGGCGCCCGCGGTGGCGGAAACGCTGACCCAGTTCGGCGAAGACGTGGTGGACACGCTGCACGAATACGTGGGCGATGACCGCGTGCCGGTCGCTGCCAAACTCGAAATTCCCAGTGCGCTGGCGGGCATCGGCACGCAGGCCGCCGAAATCGTCCTGATGGATAACCTGCTGGTACCCGACACGGCGCTCCGGCAACGCATCATCGCGGCCCTGAACAAAATCCACCAGCAGCACCCGGAGCTCCAGCTCGACCGGGACATGATTGAAACCGTGTTGCTGGCGGAGATTACCGGACACCTGCGGTCTTACCAGATCCTCGGGATCCTGGGCGTGAGCCTGGAAAGCGACGATACCGTGGTGCGCACCCTGCGCGAATCCATGACCCATGAAGTGGAGCGCATTTTCCGGCTCTTGCGGCTGATGTTCCCTCATGTTGATTTTCATAGCGCCCATTTCGGGTTGCAATCCAGCAGCCGCACCGTGCACGACAACGCCCTCGAGTTTTTGGACAATATCCTGAAGCCGCAGTTCCGAAACTTGCTCGTGCCGCTGCTGGACAAGGATGTGAGCATCCAGGAGCGCGTGGCACTCGCCAACAAGAACGTGGGCCTGAAGGTGGAAAGCCGGGAAGAAGCCGTAGCCGCGCTCGTCGGCAGCGAAGACCCGTGGCTGAAATCCTGTGGCGCCTATGCCGTGGGGATGCTCGGATTAAGAACGCTCGAGGGGGAGCTGGATAAATGCCTCACGCACCCGGACGTGCTGCTGCAGGAAACCGCCCGCCAAGCTAAGCGGCGGCTGGCCTCGCCGCCCAACCCATCGCCGACATAGCTCGACTGGAATGCGCTTGGTTCAGGCCGCCATCAAGCAGCCTGCTCAGGTTGATTCTCTCTCACTCCCGCTGGCACAAAAAACCCAGGTCAGGGGCACGATTGGGCGGAGGACTCTGAACGGAACTTGCATTGCCTCCTCCACAGGAAATCAAGGTTGCCGACAGACACACCATCGACATCTCGTACCACCACTTTTTCGTATTGTGCTTCATTGGCGTAACCTCCGGCATAAGCGCTGAATCGACTTCGAAATCTAGTCTGATGGTGCACGGGCCCAAGCGGTGGGCCCGTGCATCATTCGGCCGGCGGCTTGCATTACTTCTTGGAGCCTTCGGCCACGGCGTAGCCGATGAATTTGCCGTTGGCCTTGCCAAGTGGATCCGGACCGCCCACCAGCGAGACGCGGAACTTGTCTCCAACCTTACCCAGTCTCTCGGCCTGCCCATCGAGTGTGAATGAGTCGGCGGACTGGATGCGGTGCCAGAAGTTGACGAAGAAAAGATCGGTCCTGGGCGTAGCGGCGGTGGGGTCAAAGATCACCTGGTGGCGCCATGTGGAGGTCTGCACGACCACGCCGCGGCGGAAGGTTCCCGCATTGGCAGCCGGATCCGCGGTGAGGTCGCGGTCGCCAAGAGGATTGTCGTCGAAATAGATGGTGGTCGTCCCTTCGCGAATGATCATCCGCAGCACGCCGTTGCTGATGATCTGTTTCGTGACGGAATCGTTGAAGAAGGTGAAGTGCGCAGTCTTCTCGCTCGGCGCACCGGCGAAGAGCGCATCGGCGCTGACGCCATTCAGGTAGGTCAGGTAGCCGTACTGGATGGAAGTGGCCGGTAAACCCGGCCCGGCCGGCGGAGCATTTTTCACCAGGCCGACGAACTCGTAGGCCACGTCGTCTTCCGGCCAGACTCTACCGGAAGCCGGGTCTTGAGCACGAAGGGCCGTGGCGCTAAGCAGGACCAGAAAAGCTGCTGCAAAATGGTTCACCAGAGTACGTTTCATTTTCATTGTTTCCTCCTTGTATGGGTTGCTCGGGGGACCCGAGCGCAGCCGCGAGGATGGGGGAGGAACAGAAGGGAGGCAATGGAGAGCGGCTGAAGCTTTCCTGAAGGTTTCCTGTTGCCGGAACCTGGCTACAAGCAAGAAGTTAGCGAATCCGGGAAGGTAGGCAGGTGTATAATCCGGCTTTCAATTAGGACGAGAGTGGGCCGTGCCCGCGACCCGATTCCAATTCGCCGACTTCGAGCTGGACCTGGCCCGGTACGAGCTGCGCCACGCCGGTAGCCCGGTGAAGCTCGAAAAGATCCCCATGGAGTTGCTCATCCTGCTGATCCGCCGCAAGGGGGAACTTGTCTCGCGGGAAGAGATCACCGAAAAGCTGTGGGGCCAAGACGTGTTTGTGGATACCGAGCAGGGCATCAACACCGCGATCCGGAAAATCCGCCAGGCGCTTCACGATGATCCGGAGGAGCCCCATTTCGTGCAGACCGTCGTGGGCAGAGGTTACCGCTTCATTCCAGCGGTCCACGAGGAGGCTCCTGGTCCGGAGCAAGGGCCAGCTTCAGAGGCGGTGCCAGCCGCCGCGATTTCCTCGCCGCGCCCAGGCAGCCGCGCGCGGCTTGTATGGATGGTGGTCGCACTCGCGCTGGTGGCTGCTCTGGTCGCGCTCGGCGTGGGAGCGGTGCGCGGGCGGCTCTTTTCGAGAGCGGTGCCGCCGATCCGGTCGCTGGCCGTGCTCCCGCTCGAAAACCTGACAGGTGACCCCGCACAGGAGTACTTCGCGGACGGGATGACGGATGCCCTGATCACCGACCTGGGACAGGTCAGCGCCCTGCATGTGATTTCGCGCACGTCGGCGATGCAATACAAAGGGGCGAAGAAGTTCCTCCTGCCGCAGATCGCGCGCGAGCTTAATGTGGATGCCGTGGTGGAAGGCACCGTGACACGCTCGGGCAGCCGTGTGCGGATCGACGTGCAGTTGATCGAGGCAGCCACGGACCGGCATCTTTGGGCCAAGGCTTATGAGCGGGAGTTGACAGACATCCTGGCTTTGCAAGCCGATGTGGCTCGCGCGATCACCGGCGAAATCCAAATCAAGCTCACGCCCGACGAGGAGACGCGCCTCCAGGGCGCCCGCCGTGTTAACCCCGCAGCCTACGACGCACTCGTGCGCGGGCGTTATCTCTGGAACAAACGGGACGAAGAGAGCCTTCGCAACGCGATGGATCAGTTCAGGCAGGCTATCGACGCCGATCCCACTTATGCCGCGGCCTACGTAGGGCTGGCCGACTGCTACAACCAGCACGGTTACAACAACTATCTCTCTCCCGAAGATTCGTTCCCACGGGCCAAGGCGGCTGCATTGAAGGCGCTCGAACTCGACCCCTCTTCAGCCGACGCCCATGCCTCACTCGGCTTCGCAACGATGTACTTCGACTGGGACTTCCAGCAGGCGGAGAAAGAGTTCCGCCGCGCATTCGAGCTCAACCGCAACGCTCCCTCGGCACATCAGTGGTATGCGTATCTCCTGACGGCCATGGAGCGCCCAAAGGAGGCGCTGGCGGAGATCGTTCAGGCAAAAAAGCTTGATCCGCTGTCGGTACCGATCAATACCGACATGGCCTTTATCTACTATTACACGGGACGTTCCGAGGAAGCGCTCCGATTCGTAAGAACCGCGCTCGAAATGAATCCCAAGTTCCCCCTGGGGCACTTCTGGCTCGGGCGGATCTACACCTCCCAGGGGCACTACGAGGGCGCACTCGCCGAGTTCACGGCTGTCGGCCCGCTGCGCTCCTGGCAACCTACCATGGCGGCCCTGGGCTTTCTCTACGGCGTTTGGGGCAAGCCCGCAGAAGCCCGAAAGATTCTGGACGAATTTGACGCGCTGAAGAAGCAAGGGCGTTATCAGTCGCCTTATGCAGTTGGTTTGGTGTACGCCGGTCTCGGCAGACGCCCAGATACCTTCCTGCAGCTTGAGAAGGCTTATCTTGAGCGCTCCCACTGGCTCGTCTGGTTGAAGCGCGACCCACGCTGGGACTCCGTTCGAGGCGATCCGCAGTTCAAGGCCCTTGTACGCCGGGTCGGCCTTCCTAATTAAGTCCTTGACTCCAGCGTTAACCGGAACTACGCTTTCGGCCAACTCATTCATTCCTCTGAAAGGAGCAATAAGTGCTAAGTCGGGCGCGGGCGAAGCACCACCTGCTGGCCTTCGTGGCGATCCCTCTCGCACTCACAGTTTTTCCAAAGGAATCGTTTGCGCAGGGCTGAATGCCCGTGCGTTTCACTTCCCCCAGGTTGGCGGGAATTGGCGATCCTCAGCTTGAGAAGCACCGTTGGCAATTGCACGTTACCTACCGGCATCTTGGAGCCGGGCGGTGGTATGTAGGGACGAAGATCCAAGAAAGTGCTGCGCCATTCGGGAAACCCCTTTCCCTGAACACCAACTCGGTGGACGTGAGCGTCGACTACAATGTGACCGATCGCCTCGGTCTGAGACTCACCCTGCCATTTTCTTACGGGACCCACTCACGCTTCTATGCGGATGGCAAACGCCACACGGTGAGTGCCGCTGGGCTGGGAGACATAAGCCTGGTGGCTTCGATGTGGCTCTTCGACTTCGCCAAACACCCCAAAGGCAATCTCGCCTTGGGGGTTGGGGTGAAGATGCCTACGGGGAACAACTCGGCAGCGGACGACTTCTTTCTTGCAGATAGCTCCATTGTCCAAAGGCCGGTAGACCAGTCGATTCAGCTGGGGGATGGCGGCTGGGGCATCATCCTACAGGCGCAAGGACACTGGAACATTTCCAGGAGGTTTTCTGCGTACGCACAGGGCTGGTACTTGCTGACGCCCCGCGAAAAAACCTCAGTGCTGTCGCCGCTTGCGGGCGTCACGTTATCCGTGCCTGACGTCTATGCATTTCGATTAGGATCCTCGTACGTCATCTCGCCAAGACGCGGAATCTCAGCAAGCTTTGGCCCTCGCCTAGATGGAATTCCGCTGCGAGACCTGCTTGGAGGTAACGCCGGTTTTCGGCGACCAGGGTATAGCCTCTACCTCGAGCCTGGAGTAACGCTGTCACAACGGGGCAGCAGCTTTACGCTGAGCGTTCCTCTCCGCGTGCACCAGGATTTCCGGCGCAGTTTAGTTGACATCCAGCTCAATAAAGCCGGCGGCGGAGACTTGGCGCGATACCTCATCCTGGCGGGATATAGCTGGCGGTTTTGAATTGTGCCGGTGGCTCTTTGATTGGCGCAAAGCCGCCCTCACTCGTGTCCGCTCCAGGTCCGCCTCGGCGTAACTCCGCAAAAAGCAGATTCCTCGTCCCGAAGCTTCGGTGACCTGCCCGAGTTTTTGTACCACCCCGAATGAGAGCATCTATATTGCAGTTAATCCGGGACCCGCACGCCAAGGCGCTCGCCCTTCGGCGCGCATCCCATTACAATGGAGCCTCCCGCTGGGGCGTGGTCCAAACGGTAGGACGCTGCACTGTTAATGCAGACGGTGGAGGTTCGAATCCTCCCGCCCCAGCCATTTTAATGTGCGGGAGGTGAACATGGCTGGTGGCAGCATGCCGTCGGAACCCAGGGCGAGCCGTCCGCACGTGCCGGGCTATGGCGTCCCGAAAAACATGAAAGGCGCGCTGCCGTGGAGTTTTGTTTGCGAGCGCATGGCGAAATCGAAGAACTACTGGATTTGTACGTCGAGCACTGACGGCCGCCCGCATGCCGTGCCCACCTGGGGCGTCTGGGTGGACGACGCAGTGTGCTTCGGCGGAGGACCCGAGACGCGCTGGGCGCGCAACCTGGCGGCGAATCCCGCGGTCGCCGTGCATCTGGAAGACGGCACCGAGGTGGTCATCCTGGAAGGAACCGTCCAGCGGATTACCGATCCGCATGACCCCATGACCACGCGCGTCGCGGACGCCTATGAATCCAAATACAAGATGCGCCATCCGCCGCCGTTCTGGATTCTGCGGCCCAACGTCGCATTCGCCTGGAGCACATTCCCCAAGGACGCCACCCGCTGGAAACTCGGCTATGGATCCGGCCAAGCACCCATTCCGGCGTGAATCGAATCCACTGCGCCTCGCATCCCATAAGAAGGTTGGCGTGTATGACGCACATGCACGAATGTCCGAACTGCGGCGAGCGATGGGAGTGTGGCGAGGCCAATTACCAGGACGAATGTCCCTATCCCACGCGGGTGCTCTGCCTGAAGTGCTGGTCCCTTGCGGCGGGCAACTCGCCCTCGCGGAAGAAAGCTGCGGAACCTGCGCCCGCGGTTAAGAAAAACTGACGGAGGCCGCCGCAGAGAGTCGCCTCGATTCCTTTTCCGGTGTATACTCACCGAAAATAGACAGCCAGGATAGAAATCCCGGCAGCACAGGAGAGGAACCATGTCCCTACGCATCAACGACGAAGCACCCAATTTCTCCGCGGAAACCACCCACGGCAACATCGACTTCCACAAATGGATCGGCGACGGCTGGGCGGTTTTGTTCTCACACCCCAAGGATTTTACGCCGGTCTGCACCACGGAGCTCGGCTACATGGCCGGCCTCGCGCCAGAATTCGCCAAGCGCAACTGCAAAATTATCGGCTTGAGCGTGGACCCCGCCAGCAGCCACAGCAAATGGGCCGGCGACATTGAAGAGACGCAAGGTCATAAAGTGACCTTCCCGATGATCGGCGACCCGCAGCTCAAGATCGCCAAGCTCTACGACATGCTGCCCGCCGAAGCGGGAGAAACTTGCGAGGGCCGCACCGCGGCAAACAACGCCACCGTGCGCACCGTGTTCGTCGTCGGCCCGGACAAAGAGATCAAGCTGACGCTCAGCTATCCGATGAGCACCGGCCGCAACTTTGACGAAGTGCTGCGCGTGCTCGATTCCATCCAGCTTACGGCCAAGCATAAAGTGGCCACGCCGGTAAACTGGAAGCACGGCGAAGACGTCATCATCCTGCCGTCGGTGACCGACGAAGAAGCCAAGCAGAAATATCCCAACGGATGGAAAGCGCCCAAGCCGTATCTGCGCATCGTCCCCCAGCCGAAGTAGAAGTTCCGCCAGGGCGGACGGAGGAGAACCATGAAAAGAACGGCATCGGCAATCTGGCAAGGGGATCTGAAAACCGGCAAGGGCTCGCTCTCCAGCGCGAGCGGCGTGCTCAAGAGCACGCCCTATTCTTTTGCCACGCGCTTCGGCGACACTCCGGGCACCAATCCCGAGGAGCTGATCGCCGCGGCGCATGCCGGCTGCTTCACCATGGCGCTTTCCGCGCAGCTCGCGGGCGCCGGCGTCACCGCCGAGCGCCTGGAAACCACTGCCACCGGCAGCATGGAAAAACTCGACGCGGGCTGGACGATCACCGCCGTGCACCTCGACCTGAAAGCGAAAATCCCCGGTGCTTCACGCGAGGCGTTTGAGATTGCCACCGCGGAAGCCAAGGCCAATTGCCCGGTCTCGCGCGTGCTCAACGCGAAAATCACGTTGACCGCCTCGCTCGAAGACTGAAAAGTCCTGCGGCGCGGCGAGCCAGTCTGCTTCGCCGCCGTTTTCCCGGCTGCGAAGTTTTTACCGCTCGCCAGTTCCTTTTTTCCTGCCCGCCCCCGGTGAATGCTCTGTATTTTCAATAGCTTACCTTTGGCGGACGGCGTGCTCCTTTATTTTCCGTAGAGGGAAGGCAAGCGGAGGATCCCTTTAAGGGGATTGAGGGCTGGGCCCGCTTGTTTTCCCTCTCTTTTTTTTCCGCTCCATTTTGGTCCTACCCAATGATCCCGGTTAGCGCGAAAATTCGCGGGCCATCGCGACTGGACGCGCACATGATTGACATCCTCCACGCTGCCACGCCCGACCACATTGCCACTGTCCGCGAATTGTTTCTCGAGTATCAGCGCTGGCTGGGACTGGACCTGTGCTTCCAGAATTTTTCCGCGGAACTGTCTGCGCTGCCCGGCGACTACGTGCCGCCCTCGGGCCGGCTGCTGCTCGCGTTGCACGACGCGCGTCCCGCCGGCTGCATCGCCTTGCGCAGGATGGACGCTGCAACCGGCGAAATGAAGCGCCTCTTTGTCCGCCCGGAGTTTCAGTCCCTGAAGATCGGCCGCGCGCTCACCGAACGCGTCATCGCCGAAGCCCGCGGGATCGGCTACACGCACATGCGTCTCGACACGCTTCCCATGATGACGCGCGCCCACGCGCTCTACGCCGCGCTGGGCTTCCGCGAAATCCCCCCGTACTGCCACAATCCCGTCCCCGGCGCGATTTACATGGAACTCTCCTTGAATCCTCAGTAGATTTAGCCTCGTCAGTTTTTGCGCAGCCGCAGGAGGGCCGAAGAAATGAAAACGCCGATGCGCGGATGGATTGGCACAGCACTCATCATCATCGCGGCGCTGGCGCCGGTAGCCGCGGCGCAAGGCGGCGCGGAAAACGTATGGTCGAGAGTGAACGCTGTCTTCGCCGCGTACGACAAACCGGATTCGCCCGGCTGCGCGGTGGGCGTGGTGCGCGACGGCAAGTTCCTCTTCACGCGCGGCTACGGCATGGCCAACCTCGAGTACGCCATTCCGCTCAGCGCGCAGAGCGTCTTCGACATCGGCTCCACCTCCAAGCAGTTCACCGCCGCGAGCATTCTGCTGCTGCAGCAGCAGGGAAAACTTTCCCTGGACGACGACATCCGCAAATGGGTCCCGGAAATTCCCGCCTACCAGAAGCCGGTGACCATCCGTCACCTGCTGCACCACACCAGCGGCCTGCGCGATTACCTCACGCTGATGTCTCTCGCCGGTACCAACTTCGACAGCGTCACCACCGACGACGACGCGCTCAGCCTCATCGTCCGTCAGAAAGCGCTCAACTTCACTCCCGGCGACGAGTACCTCTACAGCAACTCGGGTTTTTTTCTGCTCTCCGTAATCGTCAAGCGCGCGAGCGGAAAATCCCTCCGCGCATTCGCGGCGGAAAATATCTTCGGCCCGCTGGGGATGAAGAGCACGCATTACCACGACGACCACACGCAGATCGTCCCCAACCGCGCCACCGGTTACGACGCCGGCGAGAAGAGCGGCTTCGTCATCGGCATGTCGGGATTCGAGCAGACCGGCGACGGCGCCGTCTATACGACGGTGGAAGACCTGCTGCTGTGGGACCAGAACTTCTACCAGCCGAAAGTTGGCGGTGCGGAATTGATTGAGCAGCTCCAGATCACCGGCGCGCTCAACAACGGCGAGAAGATCACTTATGCCCTCGGGCTCCGCGTGGAAACCTACAAAGGCCTGAGAAAAGTCAGCCACGGCGGCTCCTGGGCCGGCTACCGCGCCGAGCTCCTGCGCTTTCCGCAGAAAAAGTTTTCGGTCATCTGCCTGTGCAACCTCGGCTCGACGAATCCTTCTTCGCTGGCGCAGAAAGTGGCGGACCTTTACCTCGCGAACGAATACGCAAAAGAAGAAACACCTGTCGGCAAAGCCGCATCACCCTCCACCACGCCGGCAGTGACGCTCTCGGAAGAAGAGCTGAAATCGCGCGCTGGCCTCTATCGCAGCTCCAGCGGCGCGGTGCGTCGCGTAACGTTTCAGGACGGCAAGCTGTGGATCGATTCGGTGGTGGGGCCGCGTCGCGAACTGGCACCGCTCGCGGCGGACCGCTTCCGCGTTCCAGCGATGGACCCCGCGCCGGAAATTTTCTTCAGCGCGGCGCAAGGCAAGATGCAGTTGCGCCTCGAGCGGCAGGGGCAGTCCGCGGAAACATTCGTCGCTGTTGAGGTAGCTTCTCCAACGCCGGCGCAGCTTGCCGCATATGAAGGGACGTTCTTCAGTGAAGAGATGGACACTACGTACCGGCTATCAGTCGACAAGGAAAAACTGACCGTATCGCAAAAGGGGCAGCCCGCGCGAGCGCTCACGCCGACCACGCGCGACGCTTTCATCGCGCCGGGTGGCGCCATGTTTGAATTTCAGCGCGACGCGCAGGGACGCGTCAGCGGCTTCCTCGTGCAGGCGGGACGCATTCGCGGCGTGGCCTTCGCCCGGCGACGGTAACCCGCCGGTCTTTGTAGGCGGCTGAATCCGCGCATCGCTTTGCGCCTTTCCTGCGTTACAATCCCGCTTCCATGACCAGATGCACGCACTGTGGCGCGGAGGTCTCTGTCGGCTCGCGATTCTGTCCGGCGTGCGGCGCGGTGCAGAGCAGTATCTCGCAGATGCCCACGGCGGCGTCCTCCCCTCCCGGAGGCGCGCGCCGCGCCGCGATCTCTTCTCCGCCCATCGGCCACCTCGACAGCTCCAGCTCCTTCGGCGCCTTCGCACCTGGACAGGTGCTCGCCGAACGCTATCGCATCATCGGACTGCTCGGCCGCGGCGGCATGGGCGAAGTCTATCGCGCCGACGATTTGAAGCTCGGCCAGCCCGTGGCGCTGAAATTCCTGCCCAAGCATCTTTCCGCCGACCCCGCGCTGCTCGAGCGCTTCCACGCGGAAGTGCGCAACGCGCGCCAGGTATCGCACCCGCACGTCTGCCGCGTGTACGACATCGGCGAAGTGGACGGCCACCACTTCCTCTCCATGGAGTACGTGGACGGCGAAGACCTGGCCACGCTGCTGCGCCGCATCGGCCGCCTGCCGCCCGCCAAAGCCATGGAGATTGCGCGCCAGTTGTGCGCCGGGCTCGCCGCCGCGCACGAGCGCGGCGTGCTGCACCGCGACCTCAAGCCCGCCAACATCATGCTCGACGGCCACGGCCGCGCGCGCATCACCGACTTCGGCCTCGCCGTGCGCAGCGACGAGGCCGCCGGAGAAATCGCCGGCACGCCCGCCTACATGTCACCCGAGCAGCTCACCGGCCAGCCGGCCACGGCGCAGAGCGATATCTATTCTCTCGGCCTGGTGCTCTACGAAATTTACACGGGCAAGAAAGCGTTTGAAGCTTCGAGTTTCGCCGAATGGCGCCGCAAACATTCTGAAGAGCAGCCCACCAATCCCAGCGTGCACACCGCGGACATGGACCCCGCAGCGGCGCGCGTGATTCTGCGCTGCCTGGAAAAAGATCCGGCCAAGCGCCCGGCTTCGGTGACGCAATTGGCCATGGCGCTGCCCGGCGGGGACCCGCTGGCCGCGGCGATTGCCGCCGGAGAAACTCCTTCGCCGGAAATGGTCGCTGCTGCGGGCGGTGAATCCGCTCTGCCGCTACGCGTGGCGTGGCCGATGCTCGGCGGCGTGATGTTGCTGCTCGGCGCAGTGATTGTCCTCGCGCCGTATGCAACCGACCTGGGCCTGGGACGCTGGGAGAAAAGCCCCGCGGTGCTGCGCGAACGCGCCCGCGAAATTGCTACACGTTTCGGCTATCAGAAGGATCCCGCGGACTCGACCATTTGGATTGCGCGCGATTACGATCCCATGCGCTACCTGGCCGATCACAAACCGGCTCCGGGCTGGCGCAAGCTGTACCGCGACCTGGGTCCGCCTATGCTGTTCGGCTATCGCCAGAGTCCGCGCTCACTCGTTTCTTTCGGCGCCGGAAATGTGGACGCAGGGAGCCCGCCGCTCGAAGTTTCCGGCATGGTGAACGTGGTCACCGACACCCTGGGGCGGCTGCGCAGCTTCCGCGCCGTGCCGCCGCAGCTCGAACCGGAAAAATATTCTGCCGCCGAGTTCGACTGGTCCGCTGTCTTCACCGAAGCGGGACTCGCTCCCGCGCGTTTCCAAAAAATTGATCCGAAGTGGATCCCCGCCTCGCCCTTTGACACGCGCGCGGAATGGACCGGCAGCATCCCTGAGGTGCCCGACGTGCCGCTCACGGTGAGCGCGGCCGCCTTCCGCGGCAAGCTGGTGCATTTCGAGATTCGCGGCCCGTGGTCGAAGCCCGAGCGCATGCAGGTACAGAGCATCCCGCTCGGGCTGCGCATTGGCCTGTTCACGCTCGTGCTCATGGTGATCGGCCTGGCATTCGCCGCGATCTACTTTGCGCGGCGCAATCTGCGCCAGGGACGCGGTGACCGCAAGGGCGCGCTGCGCATTTCCGCTTTCGTATTTGCCGTCGCGATCTTGGAATGGATCGTGAGCAGCCATCATGCGCCGGATCTGCTGGCAGGCGCGGCAGGGAGTGCATTGGCGATTGCCTTCGGCCTTCTTCTGTCCGCGTTTCTCTGGCTGACCTATTTGGCGGTGGAGCCGTACCTCCGCCGTCGCATTCCGGAACTGCTCATCGGTTGGGCGCGCCTGCTGGAAGGACGCTTCCGCGATCCGCGCGTGGGGCGCGACATCCTGATTGGCGCGCTGACGGGAACCGTACTGGCCTTGATTCAGCATGTCGTGAACGGACTCTCCACGTGGTTCCCGTTTCAAGCCCAGACCACCATCCCTCCGATTTATATGCTCAGGACCGGGGTCAACCCGCTGAGTTACCTGCTCCTAGCAAGTCTCGATTCGGTGATCCGGGCGTTCATACTCCTGGCCGTGTATTTTGTTTTTCGCGTGCTACTGCGCAAGCCGCCGCTGGCCGTGGCGGCGCTGGGGCTCTTTGCGCTCCTGCTGGGCCTGGGCGGGGAGAATGCCGCGCTGGAATTTCCGGGCGCAGTGCTGGGAGCGATCTTGGTTACCTGGCTAGTGACGCGCATCGGCCTGCTGGCCGTGGTCACCATGTGGTGTTTTGAGCTGCTGCTCTACGTTGTGGCCCCGTCCTTCGATTTCTCCTCCTGGTACGCGGCGTACTCCATGCCGGGGCTGGTTTTTCTCCTGGCCCTCACCGGGTACGCCTTCTACATTTCCCTCGGCAGCCAGCCCATGTTCGGCGCGGCCGCGCTCGAAGACTGAAATCCCCGCCTCGCTGCTTGTGCTATCATGAAGAGTTATTTTGGGCGATTTCTACCTCATAGGGCGCAGGGCTCTCTGTACACCCGCGCTCTGACAACTGATGACTGAAAACTGACAACTGCCTTTATGGCCCTGAAACACATCGTGGTCCGCGGCGCGCGCCAGCACAACCTCAAAAACCTCAATCTCGATATCCCGCGCAATTCGCTGACGGTCATCACCGGCCTTTCCGGCTCCGGCAAATCTTCCCTCGCCTTCGACACTATTTACGCTGAAGGCCAGCGCCGCTACGTCGAATCCCTCTCCGCCTACGCTCGCCAGTTCCTCGACCAGATGGAGCGCCCCGACGTGGATTCCGTCGAAGGCCTCTCCCCGGCCATTTCCATCGAGCAGAGGACCACCAGCCGCTCGCCGCGTTCCACCGTCGGCACCATCACCGAAATTTACGACTATCTCCGTGTGCTGTGGTCCAGCGTCGGAATGCCGCACTGCCCCAAATGCGGCAAGCCCATCACGCGGCAATCCACCGAACAAATCGTCCAGTCCATCCTCGCGCTCAAGCCCGACGACCGCATCATGATCCTCGCGCCCATCGCCCGCGGCCGCAAAGGCGAATACAAGAAAGAGCTTGAGAAACTCGCGAAAGACGGCTTCGTCCGCGCGCGCATTGACGGCGCGCTGTGCAACCTCGACGAGCCGCCCGCCCTCGACAAACGCAAGAACCACACTATCGAAGTTGTTGTGGACCGCCTGCTGGTCAAACCCGGCATCGCCGCGCGCTTGGAAAGCTCCATCGCCACTGCGCTGAAACTCGCCGGAGGCATCGTCACCGTGGCCATCGTCGGCGGCGCCGAGCAGATGTACTCCGAAAAACTGGCCTGTGCCGACTGCGGCATCAGCGTCCCGCAGCTCGAGCCGCGCTCCTTCAGTTTCAACTCGCCCTACGGCGCTTGCCCCGCGTGCAACGGCCTCGGCTCGAAGTACGATTTTGATCCCTCGAAGATCATCACCGACTGGTCCAAGCCGCTCTTTGAAGGCGGCCTCGGCCCCGGCGGCGGCTCCGCGAATCTCCAGCGCACGCTGAAGCTCGCGGCGTTCGCGCACAAGTTCAAGCTGGAGACGCCGTTCGAAAAACTTTCTCGCCGCGTGCAGAACCTCATCCTCTACGGCAACCCGCCGAAGGGCATGCCCGCCGCCAACGGCAACGGCGGTAGGGGCGACCCCGCACGCGGGGTTGCCCGTCAGATCGCCCGCCCTGCTCGTGTCAAAGGCCTCGAATTTCCAGGTATCCTTTCATTTCTCGAAACCGCTCTCGCCGACTCTACTTCGGAAACCTATCGCGAGTGGCTCACGCAATACATGTCCGCGGTGCCCTGCGCGGTCTGCGCCGAGCGCCGTCTGCGTCCCGAAAGTCTCGCGGTGCGCGTCGGCGGCATTTCCATTTCCGAATTCACTTCACTGGCCATCGCCGGCAGCCGCGACGCCGTGGACAAAATCCGCGCACAGTTTGGCGAGCGCCAGATGAAAGTCGCCGGACGCGTGCTGCACGAAATCGCCGAGCGCCTCGATTTTCTTCTCAACGTCGGCCTCGGCTACCTCACGCTGGACCGCAGCGCCGCGACTCTTTCCGGCGGCGAAGCCCAGCGCATCCGCCTCGCCACGCAGATTGGCTCCAAGCTCCGCGGCGTGCTCTACGTTCTCGACGAGCCCAGCATCGGCCTGCACGCCCGCGACAACGGACGCCTCCTGCAAACTCTCGAGCATCTCCGCGACCTCGGCAACACCGTGCTCGTCGTCGAGCACGATGAGGAAACCATTCGCCGCGCCAATTATGTTGTGGACCTCGGCCCGGGCGCGGGACACGCCGGCGGCTACCTCGTCGCCACCGGCACGCCGGATTCCATCGCCGCGAATCCCGCTTCGCTGACCGGACGCTATCTCGCCGGCGCCGTGAAAATTCCCGTGCCCGAAAAACGCCGCGCCGCGAATGGCAAATCCATCGCCGTTTTTGGCGCGCACGCCCACAACCTGAAACATCTCGACGCGCATTTTCCCCTCGGTCTGCTCACCGTGATCACCGGCGTTTCCGGCTCCGGAAAATCCACGCTCATCAACGACATTCTCTACCGCGCGCTCGCGCAGAAACTCTATCGCGGCATGGAAGCTCCCGGCGCGTATAAGGCCATCCTCGGCATCGAGCACATCGATAAGGTGATTCAGATTGACCAGGCGCCCATCGGGCGCACGCCGCGCTCCAATCCCGCCACCTACACCGGCGTCTTCACGCCCATCCGCGAACTGTTCGCCATGCTGCCGGAGTCGCGCGAGCGCGGCTACCGCCCGGGCCGCTTCAGCTTCAACGTAAAGGGCGGACGCTGCGAAGCCTGCCAGGGCGACGGCCTGCGCCGCATCGAAATGAATTTTCTTCCGGATGTGTACGTGACGTGCGAAATCTGCCGCGGCCGCCGCTACAACGCGGAAACGCTCAACGTGCGCTTGAAGGGCCGCTCCGTCGCCGATCTGCTCGAGATGCAGGTGGAAGATGCGCTCGCGTTACTTGAAAATATTCCGCAGATCAAACAAAAACTTTCCACGCTGGTGGACGTCGGCCTCGGCTACCTCACGCTCGGCCAGTCCGCCACCACGCTTTCCGGCGGTGAAGCGCAGCGCATCAAGCTCGCCAAGGAACTCTCTCGCCGCCAGACCGGCCGCACACTCTACATCCTCGACGAGCCCACCACCGGCCTGCACTTCGACGACGTCAAAAAACTTCTCGACGTTCTCCACCGCCTCGTGAACCTCGGCAACACTGTCATCATCATCGAGCACCACCTCGACGTGATGAAGCAGGCCGACTGGATCATCGACCTCGGCCCCGAAGGCGGCGACGCCGGCGGCCGCATCGTCGCGCAAGGCACCCCCGAACAAGTCGCGAAGAACAAGAAGTCTTACACCGGCCAAATCCTCGCCCGCGTCCTCAACGGCTCCGTCCACAACGGAAACGGCTCTGGCAAATGAGTCGGTAGGAGCGGACCTGCGTGTCCGCCCTTGTTTCGAAAAAAAAAGGGCGGCCTCTGCAGCCGCCCCTGAGCCCTGTTCCCTAATCCCTGCTTTCTTACGATTTCACTTCCTTCCCATTCGCGTCAAACTTCACTTCCGCTTTTTTTCCCTCCGCCGTGGTCACTTTGAACTCGTACCCCACGCTGGTTCCTTCCATTACTTTTTCCGCCAGGTTGACTTTCGCCTTGGGATATTTTTTCTCCAGTGCTTGTTGCACGGCCGCCGGCACGTCCTTCATGTCCATGCTTTCCTCGACCGCATGCACCTTCCCGTCAGCCGCGTAGGTGGCGTCCCGCGTCATCTTGCCCTCGACACTCTCAATCTCATACAGCGTCTGCCCCTTCTCGACTTCCTTGGAAAAGCCCTTTAGCGTCGCCTTCGGATACGCCTTTTCAAACGCCGCGATCACCGCCGCCGGCACATCCTTCTTCGTGAGCTTCGTCTCTCCAGCCTCCGCTTTCGCGGCGGTCTTCTTCGGAGCTGGCTGCTCCTTCGCCGCCGCTTTCGGCGCAGCCTTCTTTGGGACAGCCTTCTCTTGCGCTCCCGTCGATGCGCTCAGCCCCAGCACCAACGCCAGCACCGCCGCGCCCTTCAACATCGCACCAAACCAATCCTTCACTGTTTTCATGACCACTCCTTATCCAGAATTCACCGGACCAGTTCGTCCACGCCGCGCATTGTAGTCCTTCTTCTGGTTTCTCACTACTCCCTACACCCAAAACCCTAGGGGGTCTTCCTTCGCGCTTGCGCGCGCCTGCATCTGTCGCTAAAGTGCTCCTCGGACGCGCATGACCATCTACTCCACTCCGCCGATCTCGCTCGACAACATCCGCACCTACCCGCTCGCGCGGCGCAAGTCCAAAGTCACCGTGCGCGACTTTGCCCGCGCGCCCAAGCGCGACATGAGCGTGAAGCAGTGGATCGCATCGCTGCCCCACATTCTTGCTGGCGACGATTTCCGCGCCGTCCTCGCCGCCCTGCGCAAAGCGCGTGCGCAACGCCGCCCAATTCTCTGGGGCCTCGGCGGTCATGTGATCAAGGTCGGCCTCGCGCCCGTGCTCATTGACCTCATTCGCCGCGGTTACGTCAGCGGAATCGCCATGAACGGCGCCGCGCTGGTCCACGATTTCGAAATCGCGCTGGTCGGCAACACTTCCGAAGACGTGGACGCCGTCCTCGGCCGCGGACAGTTCGGCATGGCCGAAGAGACCGGCCTCTATCTCAACGAAATTGCCGTCGGCGCCGCGCGTTCGCACATCGGCCTCGGCGAAGCCGCCGGTAAACTGCTCACCAACAAGCGCCTCCGCGCAAAATTTCTCCAGCACAGTCTGCTCGCCGCTGCGTATCGCGCGCGCGTCCCCGTCACCGTGCATCTGGCTATCGGCACGGACATCCCGCACATGCACCGCTCCGCCGACGGCGCGGCGCTTGGCGCGGCCACCCATCACGACTTTCGTCTCTTCTGCGCGCTCGTCAAGCACATGCATCCCGGCGGCGTCTATCTCAACTGGGGCAGCGCGGTAATTCTCCCCGAAGTTTTCCTGAAAGCCGTCAGCGTCGCGCAAAATCTCGGGACTCCTCTGCAGCGCATCACCACCGCCAATTTCGATTTTCTCCAGCACTACCGCCCGCAGCAGAACGTCATCAGGCGTCCCACGCTCACCCGCGGCTCGTGCGGCTTCGCCATCACCGGCCACCACGAACTTCTTCTTCCTCTCCTCTCCGCCGCCCTATAAGAATTAGGTTTCAGGCATCAGGTGTCAGGGAAATCAAACACTCTCGGTTGCGCCTCCCCGTCACCGTCTTGCTTCCTGGTTTTTGTCGTTAACCTGATACCTGATTCCTGACACCTGACACCTTCTCTTCTCCGTGTCACAATACCCCGCGCATGTCCGACACCGATCCCCATCTCCCGCTGCCTGCAGGCGACTCTGCCTCGCCCGGCGAGCCCGCTTCCGCGCCGCAGCCCGTTCCCGCCGCGCTTCTCCTCGACGACCTCCGCGTTCCCTGGACCTGGATGGACGTGCTCATCTTCCTCATTTTTTCCTTGGGCATCATGGTGGTGCTCGAATACTCGCTGCAAACCATTCTGCTCACCTCCGGCCGCGTGAAGATGCACGAGCTTACGGCCTTCGTCAGCAGCAACACGGTGTACGTCTCCGTGCGCCAGTTTCTTTGGTTCACACTGATGCTCTTGTTCCTTTTTTTCACGCTGCGCTCGCGGCGTGACGCGCCCTTCTGGGACACCATCGGCTGGCGGCCTCCGCGCACCGGCGAACTCTCCCGCGCCATGTTTTATCCGCTGTGTTTCTTTGGCGGCTGTGTCATCGCGGTGGTGGTTGCCACGGTCTCCGGCCTCATGGCTCCCAAACAGCCGCTGCCCATTCAGCAGTTTTTTCTCGACCGCCAGAGCATTTACCTGATGGCAATTCTGGCCGTGTTGATGGCGCCGATTGTCGAGGAGACCGTCTTCCGCGGATTTCTCTATCCCGTCTTTGCGCGCAGCCTGGGCGTACTCGGCGGCATCGCCCTCACCGGAATCCTCTTCGGACTCATGCACGCCCAGCAACTCTGGGGCGGCTGGGCGCAGATTGTGCTGCTCGTGCTCGTCGGCGTTATTTTCACCACCGCGCGCGCACGCACGGCCAGCGTCATCCCCTGCTATCTTCTCCACCTCGGCTACAACGCCATCCAGTTCCTCGGCTTCTTCTTTTCCGATCAGTTCCACAAACTCCCGCTCATCAAGTAGCGCGCAGTTGTAGCGCAGGCACTCCTGCCTGCGCCTCAAATACGCGCAACCAAGAGTGGTTGCGCTACAGAAGCGCCATTGCGAAGAGTCATTCACGACCTACCACCTGATACCTGACACCTGACCCCTCTTGCGCTAAACTAATTCCCCCAGTGCGCCCGGGGGCTCGACCATGCACACCACGCAACCCATCGAATGGACACCCCAGGGTGTCCGCATGCTCGACCAGCGCCGCCTTCCCGGCGAAGTGGTGTACATCACCTACACCGACTATTCCGGCGTGGCCGACGGCATCCGCGACATGGTCATCCGCGGCGCTCCGGCCATTGGCGTAGCCGCGGCCATGGGCGTGGCGCTCGGCATCGAGCGATCCGCCGCAAAATCGCTCGACGAGTTGAAAAAAGAATTTCCGCTCATCTGCGACACGCTCGCCAAAACCCGCCCCACCGCCGTGGACCTCTTCTGGGCCCTCGAGCGCATGAAGCAGCGCTTCGCCGCAGCCGCCGCGGATTCCGGTGGCGCGCTCGACCGCGTCCGTGCGGCAATGGTGGCGGAAGCCAAGCTCGTCCATCTGGAAAAGCATGCCATTGACGAAGCCATCGGCCGCTTCGGCGCGGAGCTGATGCCGCAGGAAGGCCGCGTCATGACGCAGTGCAACGCCGGCGCGCTGGCCACCGCCGGCCTCGGCACCGCGCTCGGCGTCATCCGCGTGGCCATCGAGCAGGGCCGCAAGCTCACCGTATTCGTCCCCGAAACGCGCCCGTATCTTCAGGGCGCGCGCCTCACCGCGTGGGAGCTTCAGCAGGACGGCATTCCGCTCACGCTCATCACCGACAACATGGTCGGGCACATTTTGAAAACGCAGCAGGTGAGCGCCATCGTGGTCGGCGCCGACCGCATCGCCGCCAACGGCGACGCCGCCAACAAAATCGGCACCTATCAAATCGCCGTGCTCGCCCGCGAACACAATGTTCCCTTTTACGTTGCCGCGCCGATTTCCACGCTGGATCTTTCCATCCCAGGTGGAGAGCACATCCCCATCGAAGAGCGCGCGGCGGAGGAAGTCACACACATCCGCGGCGTGCGTATCGCGCCGGACGTGGACGTGGCCAATCCGGCGTTCGACGTCACGCCGGCAAAGTTCATCGCCGCCATTATTACCGAGCGAGGCGTCGCCCGCGCGCCGTATACCGATTCGCTCCGCGCGCTGGTGAACTCGCCCGCGCCCGCCGCGATGTAGCGACGCCCACGCTCAAGAGAGGTCGCCATGCTCGACACCAAACTGATCCACTCACTCCCCAAGCTGCCCACGCCGATTCTGACGGTCTATCTCGACACGAACCCCGCGAATCCCCGCAACCAGCGCATTCCTTCGGGTGCGCGCATCTGGCTGAAGTCCCGCGCCAAGGTTCTCGCCGCGCGCAGCCCGCGCGCGGAGCAAAAGCTTTTCCGCGAACAGGTCGAGCGCGTGGACAAATTCCTGCGTTCCCCTTCGCCGCACGCGCGCGGCATGGTCGTCTTCGCCGGCCCGGACGTCTGGCTTGAGCTGCCGCTCCAGGTGGATGTGGAGGACGAGCTGCACTGGGGCCGCCCCTCGCTCACGCAGCTGCTCTGGCTGCTCGACGAGCACCAGCCCTCCGGCGTCGTCCTGGTGGACCGTTCCGGCGCGCGGTTCTTCCGTTTCTGGCTCGGAGCGATCGAGGAAGATGCTAAGGAATTTTTCCGGCTCGATATTTCGCAATGGCGGAAAAAGCACCTGATGCCGCACGCGCAGCCCGGCATGCAGAAAACGCGCGGCTCCATGCGCGATGTCTTCGAGCAGCGCGTCGAAGCGCAGTTCGCGCGCTTCTTCCGCGACGCCGCCGGGAAAATCGCCGCCTGGGCCCAGCGCAAAAAGCTGCGCCCCGTCTTCCTCGCCGGCCCCAGCGAATCCGTCGAACCCGTGTGGGCCGCGCTGCCCAAAACGTTTCGCGAGCACGCCGCTCGCGTCAAGGGATTTTCCGGGAAAATCACTCCCGCGGAATTGCAGCAGCGCATCGCGCCGGAAAGCGACCGCTGGAAGCGCGCCTACGAGCTCGCCGTCGTCAACCAACTGCTCGCGCAATCCAACGGCCGCCGCGCCGTGGTGGGCATGGACGAAACGCTCGCCAATTTGCAGGAAGGAGAAGTCCGCGAGCTGGTCGTCGTCCGCGGCCTCGGCGGAAAGCTCCGCCAGTGCGTGCGCTGCCAGTGGGCCGACCGCTCCGCCGACCCGGCCTGCTCCGCCTGCGGCGGCGAGCGCCGCACAGTCGCCTTGCGCGCCGCACTGCCCGAACTGGCCCGCGAATTTGGCGTCACCGTGGAAGTGGTCGCCGGCGAAGCCGCCACCAAACTCCGCGCCGCCGGCGGCCTCGCCGCCTGGTTACGGTAATGGTTGGGGCTGGTCTTCAGACCCGCCCGCCGTTCGCTTTTCTATGGCTGAAGGAGCGCCCAAGCCCGAGCAGGACCTCGAACACGTCCTCGCCTTCGAAGAGGAAGTGCAGGCCGACGTCCGCAAGCGCAATTCCCTCTACGACCAGATTCGTGCGCTCCCCCGCCCGCAGAAGGTGATGCTGGCCCTGCGCGGCGGCATGGAGGCGCGCCTGATTCTTCTGAAGAGTTACGACCCCATGATTTATTTTTATCTCTGCAAGAACCCCAAGATCACCGCGGAAGAAGTGGTGGAGATTACCAAATCCGACCTGCTCATGCCCAACACCGTGGAGCTGATTGCCCGCAACAAGGACTGGATGACCAACGAGCGCGTGAAATTCAACCTGGTGATGAACCGCAAGACCCCGCACGCCGTCGCGCTGCACATTTTCAGCCTGCTCGGCGTGCGCAGCGTGAAAGAAATCGCCCGCACCCCGGGCTCGCCGCCCGTGCTTCGCCGGCTGGCCATCCGGAAAATTCAGGGCATCCCCTCGGAATAAACTCTTTCCGCGCGCCGTTTAGTAGCGGCTCGCCTTTTTCGGGAACTTCGCATCCGCCTTCACTTCGCGGATCTGCGCGGTGTGCCGTTCGCTGTGCGCCGACAAAAACAGCAGCCACTCGTAGGCGTCCATGTCCTTGATCACCGGGCTATCCATGTAGTGCGCGCGCAGGTCGGCTTGCTTCTTCGCGTACTCGATGGTGGTCTTGCGGCTGGCCTCGAAGTGCTTCCACGTTTCCGCGGGACTCGCCCATTTTCCGCTCGGCTTCAGTGGCTCCGGCGCCTGAAATTTCTGGCTCCGGTCAGGAACCATCTTGGCGACCTGATCGTCTTTGGCCTGCGCGGCCGCCGCGTTGTACTTCTCCGGCTGCGCCGGCGTTTTCATCACCGTGTTGTTGACCGTGTTGAAGATCAAATCTTCCGACAGCGTGATGTGCTCCAGGCATTCCGCCACCGACCAGCGGTCCGGCCCCGCCTTGAAGTTCCACTGCTCCGGCGTCAGCCCTTTGGTTTCTTTTTGCAGCGCCTTGCGCGTGTCTTGCAGATGCTTCACCAGCCGGTCGCGCTCCGCCTTGCCCAGCGTCTGCGCCTCCGCGGGCGCCACCGCCGCCATCACCAGCACCGCACTCAACAGGAATAGCATTGCCCTCTTCATCGTGTACCCCCGCTATCGTTGGATTTGCAAATCTTCCCCTTCAGATGCGCCCGCGCCCCGCACGGATTCACGCAAATGTGCGCCTCCGCCGGTTTGTTCACTTCGTCTGCCATGGGTTGCGTCTTGCGAAGATATCCGAGGTTCGGGAAATTGCGCTACAGCAGATGAACGGCAAGAATCGCCTGGCGCCGCCCGCGCAGCCGGCTGAAGAAATCGCCCATCGACTTCCACGGCCAATATTTCTGATTCAGCAATGCGTGGCCGCGCTTTTCTTCCTCGCCGTCTACCACGCGCGCTTCCGCTTCGAGCCAGTCGCCCTTCAGATTTCCGCGCAGGTCGCACGGCGCAACGCGCACGCGTTGATTCGCGCGGACGCGTTTCACCTTGCCCGCCTCTGCCAGCGAGTAAACGTAAAACGCTCCGTCCGCTTCCGCGAACCACACCGGCGTGCGCACCCCTGCTCCATTGCGCCGGTACGTTTCCAATGAAATGTATTTGCGGCCGGAAAGCGCGCGATGCAATTCGTCAGACATGAAGCACTTGCCCCGAACAGGTTACAGGTTTCAGGTATCAGGTTCTAGTGGACTCGAGCTTCATCACGAGGCCGCCCAGCATTTTACCAACCTCTTCGGCGAGCTTCATCGCCGGTTCAACTTCCTCCGTTTGTAGGTAGCCAAGTCGGATCGTGATGAAGAAGTGCGTTTCCAGTTCCATAAGCGAGCCGTTGGCAATCGAAAGGTGGTGAAGATAATCGCCAAGGCGCCGTCGTCCGTGTCCCTCTGCAATATTCGCCGGGATCGAAACTGCGGATCGCCGGATCTGCGACATGAGGCCATAAATCTCGCTCTGCGGCAGTCGCTTTGCCAGCAGGTAGCTTGCCTCCACCAAGTCCATTGCCTTCTGCCAAACCAAAAGGTCCCGGTAGCTTGTGATCTTTCGCTTCTCTGGCAGGCTCATGTTTTTTATCCTCCGTGGCTTTACCCGAACACTCCACCCTGCTGGTCGGAGGTTCTGAACCTGACACCTGACCCCTGATGCCTGACCCCTGTCCCCTATTCGTATCGAAGGGCCTCGACCGGATCCAGCTTCGCCGCCTTCCACGCCGGATAAATCCCGAACAGCAATCCGATGCTCGTCGCCGTCAGCATGCCCATGCCCACCCAGAAAAACGACACCGCCGCGGGCAGCGAGGGCGCGAACACGCGCACCACCATGCCCACCGCTGTCCCGCCCAGGATGCCGATAATCCCGCCGATGCCCGTCAGGGTCATCGCCTCCAGCAGAAACTGCTGCAGGATATTCCGGCGTTTTGCGCCGATGGCTTTGCGGATGCCGATTTCCCGCGTGCGTTCGGTCACGCTCACCAGCATGATATTCATTACGCCAATCCCGCCCACCACCAGCGTCACCGACGCCACCAGGAACAGCAGGACGAAAATTCCCGACGAAATTTGCTGCCACAGGTCAATGAACGCATCCGGCGTGAAAATCGCGAAGTCGTCCGGCTTATCCGACGTGAGCCGCCGCTCGCGCCGCAGCAGGTCGCGTATCGCGTCCACCACCTGCGGCACCGCGTCCGCGGTGATGGCCTTCACCCAGATGACGTAGTCCTTCTGCTCCGGGTGCAGCTTGCGCAGCGTGGAGAGCGGAAAGCTCACCAGGTTGTCTTCCGGGTTGGCGCCTCCGGCGATGGCCTGCTTGCGCAGCTCGTTCACGCCCACCACGGTGAACACGCGCCCCTCCACCAGCACTTCCTTGCCGATGGGGTCTTCGTTCGGATCGGGAAAGAGAATTTTCGCCGTGTCGAACCCCAGGATCACCACCGGCGAACGGTGCTCTTCGTCCACCGGCGTCATGGCGCGCCCGCTGGCCAGCCCGATATCGAACACGTTCCGGATCTGCGGCGGCGCGCCCTGCAGGATCACGTTTTTCGCGCGGTACTGCCCGCGCGTCACGTACGACGTGCCCGCGCCGAACTCCGGCCGGAAAATCCGCAGCGACGCTGCGGCGGTGTCCACGTTGGGCAGTTGGGCCATCTTGTCCGCCCATTCCGCTTGCAGTTCTTTGCGCGAGAACCACTCGCTCGGCGGCCGCCCAAGCGAGGCCCACGGAAAGCGGTAACAGATGATGATGTTCGAGCCCAGTGACTGCACCGAGCCGATCACGTTCGTATTCAGCCCGCTGATCACGCTGGTCACCGCGATCACCGTGCCCACCGCGATCACGATGGACCCGATGGTCAGCGACGACCGCAGCTTGTTCCGCCGCATGGCGTCCACCGCCAGACCCACGGCTTCGCCCAGCTCGCTCAACCACGGCTGCCGGGCCACGAGCGCGGCCCTCGCAAAGCCTCGCGACTCCCGAATTGTTTCCGTTGTCGCCATCTTGTGGAGTTCCGTTTTCTTGACTCTGCAACTCTGACACTCTGCAGCTCTGCCACTCTTTAACTTTTCGACCTTCCAACGATTTTTCCCGTTTTCTACACCCTACACCCTACACCCTACACCCTACACCCTCCCGTTCACTCCGCCCTCAACGCTTCCACCGGATCTAGCTTCGCCGCTTTCGACGCCGGATAAATCCCGAAGAACAATCCCACTCCCGTGCTCACCAGCAGCCCGGCCACCACCGACCACGGTTTCACAGCGCTGGGCAGCGGCGTCACCCAGCTCACCACCTGCGCCATAAGCATGCCTCCGGCCACGCCCCACAGCCCGCCGATCGCGGCCAGCGTGGACGATTCAATCAAAAATTGCACCAGGATGTCGCTTTGCCGCGCCCCGATGGATTTTCGCAACCCGATCTCGCGCGTGCGTTCCGTCACGCTCACCAGCATAATGTTCATGATCACGATTCCGCCGACGAGCAGCGAAATCGACGCGATAATCACCACCACCCCGAAAAATGCCGAGCTGATTCCCGCCCACAGGCCGAGAAGCGTCGCGCTCGTCTCCACGGTGAAGTCATCCTTGGCGTGATACGCCAGGTGCCGCCGCCCGCGAAGGATTTGTCGCACTTCGTCGATGGTTTCTTGCATGCGCTCGGGGCTGGGCGCCTTGGCCCAGATGCGGATCGATTCCTTCGTGCCATACATCCGTTGCACCTGCGTAATCGGCAGGATTACCCAGTTGTCGCGCGTCTGCCCCAGCGCCGACCCCAGTTTTTTCCCCACGCCGATGATCTCGCACACTTCGCCGTCCACGCGCACTTCTTTGCCGATGGGGTCGGTATCCGGCAGCAGGTTTTCCACGATGTCCCAGCCGACCGTGCACACCGGCGACGCGGCGCGCACGTCCGCCTCGGCGATGTGCCGCCCGGACATCAACTCGACGTCGTAAATCGTGGGCATCGCCGGCGTCCACCCGCGCACAAACGTATCGCGCAGGTAGTTCATGCCGTATTTCACCTTCGCGCCTTCGCTCCGCGTGGCCGCCCCCACTTCCCGGCACGTGCGGCACGACTCGCGCACTGCCTCAAAATCTTCCAGCGTGAATCGCCGGCGCTTCTGCGTCTCCAGAAAATCGTCGATGTTAAGGGGAATAATCGGCCCGCGGTTTACCAGGAACACGTCCGCGCCCAAATTGAAAATCTTTTCCGCCACGTACGCGTTCAACCCGTTAATCAGGCTGACCACTACGATTACCGCCATCACCCCGATCACCACGCCCAGCAGTGTCAGCACGCTGCGCAACTTGTGCGCCCACAGGCTCGACACTGCAATCTTCACCGCTTCAGTGAACTCCATGGAGGTCTTTCCGGGCATGGTCGGTCCGCTCTTGCGTTCTTCTCTCGCGTCTATTATACGCATCCATCCGCGCCGGAGTTACGCCGCAGGGGTGTAGGGTTTTGGGTGTGGGGTGTAACAACGAGGAGGACTTACTTCGCTGTCGGAAAATATCCGCGCTTGGCAACCACTGAATAGTCCTTTCCTTTAACACCAAAAGAAGGATGCAGTTTGACTTCAAGCTTGCGCAATTGACGGTTCGTTGATTTGTTTCCCGGATAAAACCCCAGCGTATATCGCGTTTTCAACCGCTCAATCAGCGCCGCGAACGCCAAATACAGCGACCCTTCCTTCTCTACGTCAAAAATTTCTCCGCCCGTTTCTTCCGTCAGTTTCTTTACATTGACCAACCCGCGCCCCGCGCCCAGCACTTTCGACCCCACCGGATTTCGTCCGGGCACTTTCAGGCTGTAGACAGCCGCGTCCGCCTCCAGCGCTTCATTCAGTACGTCGCCCGGCGAGACGCCGCTTACGGTGGGCACGTTGTCGCTTACCACCACGATCACCCGCCGCGCCGCGGGCGCTTGTTCGCGCAGGTACCGCGCCGCCTCGTACACGCCGTCATTGATGTTCGTGCCGCCTCCCGCGTCGAAGAACTCGATCTGATCGCTCACGGCCAGCTTGTCGCGCGTCAGGTCCGTGCGTTTGTTCACGTACTGCGTAAACGTGAACAGCGCCACCTCGTCTTCTTTTTTCAACGCCTTCAACGCGCTCATGCTCGCGTAGCGCAGCGGCCGCAGGAACGGCTGGATCGACCCGCTCAGGTCCACCACCATGGCCACCGCCAGCGGCAACTGGTCCTGGCTGAAGTGCGCGATCTCCTGCTGCGCGCCATCTTCGAACAGCAGAAAATCCTCCTGCTTGAGCACCTTCATCGCCTTGCCGCCCTTGTCCTTCACCGACGCTTCCACCAGCACCAGCCGCACTTCTCTTTTAATCGTCGGCACCTGCTGCTCTTGCTCGCCTTGTTTGTCATCCTGAGTCCCGATGCTTTTTATCGGGACGAAGGATCTCTCTTTTGTTTTTCCTTCCCATGAATCCTGTATCCGGAATCCTGAATCCGTGTTCTGTGCCGCCCACGCCGCCGCGCACACCCCCGCTATCGCAATCACAAAAATGACCATTCCTGTCCGTGTGTGTCGTGCCATGGAGTGCTGCTGGGTCATTCGCTCCACACCGTCCCTAGTGTTGGAGCGGCCCCTGCCCCCCGCGGGTTGCTTCGCCGCTTAATGCCGTTGTCTGATTCGCGCAGTCCTATTGCCACGCGCCGCGGACTCAAGTAGCTTGCCATGGATGCCGCGTCGACCTCCATCACGCCGCCTGAGTGTCTGCGTGCTCTCTGCGCATCCGCTCGTGCTCGACGAATTCGCGCGCCGCCTGGCTTCTGCGCGCGTTCTCCCGCGCCTTTTCGACGCGGGCGTTCAAACTGCGGAACCGCCGCCGTTCCCGCGCGCCCGCGTGTACGTGGTGGACGCCGCCGTTCCGCGCCCCGTGCTCCGCGCTACGCTCGAGAATTTGCGTGCCGCGGCGCCCGCCGCGCGCCTGCTGATCGTCGCGCAGAAATTTTCCGAAGCCGACGCTTTTGCCTTTCTGCGCATAGGTACCCGTGGCCTGCTCACCTACGCCGCCGCGCGCGAGCAACTGGCCCGCGCCGTCGCCGCCGTGGCCGCGGGAGGCTTCTGGGTGCCGCGCGCCTGGCTCTCGCGTTTCGTGGACGCCATCCTCGGCTCGCGGCGTTCTGCTCCTGCCGCCGCGGGACGCGCCCGGCTCAGCCGCCGCGAGCTGCAGGTCTTCGACGCACTGCTCGAAAATCTTTCCAACAAGGAAATCGCCTCGCGCCTCAACGTTTCCGAGCGCACCATCAAATTTCACGTCTCCAATGTGCTGGCCAAATTCGCCGTTCGCCGCCGCGCCGATTTGATTCTGCACTTCTCCCAGTCCGCCTCTTCACCCCGCTGACCTCCCGCCCCGCATTTCCCGGAATCCTGTATCCGGAATACTGATCCCGTCTTCCTCTGTGTCTCTGTGGCGCCTTGTTCCCGCTAGCCACTCGTCACTAGCCACTAGCCACTGTCCTTTCCCCCTGTCCCAAATCTGTCCTTTCGGCCAGTAGCTTTCCATTTCGGGTTCGCGTTAGGCTGCTGCACTCTTCACCGAGGCCCGCAGGTGATCCTGCGGAAAGGATGCGACGTGGACACCCAGCGCACACAAGTGGAACTGAGTGATGAATTCGCAAAGATGAAATTCGACTGGGCCGCCGACGACCCCGAAGCCCTGCGCGACTTCAAGTCCGGCATTCGCCTGCTGCGCGACAAATCCTACAACAGCGCCCTGGCCTATTTTCGCCGTGCCAACGAACTCGAGCGCAACAATCCGTATTTCCTGTCTTACTATGGCCTCGCCCTGGCCCTCGCGGAGAGAAAATGGGCCGACGCCGAGCGCCTCTGCGAGTCCGCTCTGCCCTTGCGGCGCAATCAGGCGCAGCTCTATCTCAATCTCGCGGAAGTTTGCCTGCTGGCCGGAAAAAAACGCGACGCCGTGGAAACTCTCGAAGTCGGCCTGCAGCACGCGGCGCGCGACGTCCGTCTCCAGCGCAAGATCCAATCCCTCGGCGTGCGCAATAACTCGGTTCTGGGCTTTCTGGATCGCCGTCATCCGCTCAACCGCACTCTCGGCAAGGTGCGCCACCGTTTTCGCAAGCTTCTGAGCCCCCACTAGCAGCGGGAGGAGCACCCCCGAGGACGCCCCCACTTCCTCGTCTCCTCCCGCTGCGCACTTCTCCACGCATCGCGTCCACCTATGCGCCCGCTGCGTTTGCGCCTTTGACTTTTCCTGGCCACCGCGCCAGTTTGACGTGTCAAACCCGTGAAGCTATGATCGTCGTCTTGGCGACAATGGGGAGGTCGTGGCATGACTGAGTCCGGAGTCGATCGCCGCGATTTCGTCTTCGGCCTTGCGGGCGCCGCCGCTGGCGCGTGGCTGGCGACGCACGCATCCGAGTTGCGCGCGATCGCTGCTTACGCCGCGTCCGTCGCACCCGAGGAACCCTACGAATTTTTCACTCCCGACCAGGCGCGAGAGTTCGACGCGATCAGCGCACAGATCGTCCCCACGGACGAGACACCCGGCGCGCGTGAGGCGCACGTCGTCCGGTTTGTCGACCGATACGTCGCCACCGTCGCCAAGGACTGGCAGCCGGGGTTCCAGGACGCCTTCAAGCGTCTTGGCGATGCGGTGGCGGAAAAGACGCCGGGCAACCGTTCGTTCGCGGCGTTGAGCGACGCCGAACAGATCGCGTTCCTGACGGCGTTCGAGAAGGCGAACCCGGCGAGTTTTGACCGATTCCGCTATTTAACCATGCTTGGCATGTTCTCGGACCCGGTGCATGGAGGAAACTTCAACAAGGTCGGCTGGAAGCTCATCGGGTTCGAGGATCGGTATTCTTGGGCGCCTCCGTTCGGGTACTACGACCGTGTCTGATCACCTCCATCACGCTGCGGCAGCGCCCCCCTCCCTGCCGCCTATGAAGACCTATCGTCCAACCGACGAAGTGGATTTCGTCATCGTCGGCTCGGGGGCGGCGGGCGGCGTGATGGCGCACAAGCTGGCAGGCTCCGGCTTCTCCGTCGTCGTCCTCGAGCAGGGCCCGTGGCTCACCGAGAAGGACTTCAGCCACGACGAGTTGAACTACCGCTACCACCCCGAGAAGAGTCTTAGCCAAACGGCCGACCAGCCGCACACCTTCCGCGCCAAAGAGGCCGACAAGGCCGAGAAGCACAACATCATCTCCTACGGCCGCCTCGTCGGTGGCGGCACGGTGCATTTCACGGCGAACTATTGGCGTTTCCCGGAGATCGAGTTCGAACAGGCGACACGCCTGGGCGTCCCCGATGGATCGAGCGTAGCTGATTGGCCGATCACGTACAAGGATCTCGAACCGTACTACACGAAGGTCGATTGGGAGATCGGAGTCTCCGGCAAAGCCGGAAACCCCTTCGAACCGTGGCGGAGCAAGGGCTACCCCGTTCCCCCGCTGCCGATCAAGTCCGAGGGCGTGTTGTGCGAGCGCGGTGCAAAGAAGCTCGGCTGGCACGCATGGCCGGCACCGATGGCCATCCTCTCGCGCCCCTACCGCGGGCGCGCCGCCTGCGTGCATTGCGGCTTGTGCGGCGGCTATGGCTGCGAGGTGCGGGCCAAGTCGAGCACCCTCGTCGCCATGATTCCCGGCGCCGTAGCCACGGCGCGGTGTGAGATCCGGCCCCATAGCTACGTCCGCAGAATCGAGATGGGACCGAATGGCCGCGTCACCGGTGTCACCTATTTCGATAAGGACAAGAAGGACGTCTTCCAACGCGCCAAAGCGGTGGTGCTGTCGGCCAACGGCGTCGAGACACCCAAGCTTCTGCTGCTATCGGCGACCGGCGCATTCCCCGACGGTCTCGCCAACTCGAGCGGACAGGTCGGACGCAACCTCATGTTCAACGGGGACGGCGGCGCGTCGGCCCTGTTCGACCACGAGATCAACGGCTGGAAGGGCGCCAACGTGTCCCGCATCATCTGGGATTTCTTCGAGGTCCCCAGGGAACTCGGTCTTTACGGCGGTGGTGGGCTCGATATGCGATTGGACGTCGATGGTCCAGGCCACGGCACCTCGTGGCCGGGCGAGCCGCGGTGGGGCCGCGAGTGGAAGAAGCGGGCGAAGGATTATTTCAATAAGAGAGTTGACGCGGTCGCCCACACCACGCAGCTTCCGGTTTCGACCAATCGTATCGACCTTGATCCTGTGGAGAAGGACGCGTGGGGACTCGCGGTACCGCGCATTACATTTACCCAGCATCCGCAGGATACCAAACTTGGGAAGTGGTTCGGCGATCGCGGACGGGAGCTGCTGCAAGCAGCGGGCGCCGCCAAGGTCTCGGAGAGTTGGGGTGGTAACCGTGGGGGCGGTGAGCACCTCCTCGGCACCTGCCGCATGGGCAAAGATCCGAAGACTTCCGTCATCGACGCCGACCACCGCGCGCACGATGTGCCCAACCTCTTCATCGTCGATGGGAGCAGCTTCGTCACTTCAGGCCGCGGTCAGCCGACCTTGACCATCCAGGCGCTGGCCTTTCGCGCCGCCGATCGCATCAGGCAACTGGCGAAAGCGGGGAGCATCTAGACACCAAGGCTGCCATGAGACCGAGATACCCGTTGTCGTTCGTGTGGCGCCTTTTTCTTATTTCATCTTCCGCGCTGTAATTTCTCCCGCCTCTCCCGCAATCGTCACCGCCGTCCCGCCCTTTTCATCCACCGCAAACTTTAGCCGCACATTGACCGGCTGCCGCAGGCTGAACGTGGTGAACTCCGTCGCCGACGTGGGAAAGAACGCCGCCTCCGGCATCTGGTCCATCACGCGCACGCCCATCAGCCGCCCGTCGTCCCACACGTAGCGCACCACCTGTGTGCCACGTTCAAACGTCAGCCGCACTTTCACGCCGATGCCCGGCCCGCTTCGCGCCGTGCCCAGAATTTCCGCGCCGCGAAATTCTCCAAACCGCCCGCGCCGCCTCTGCCACATTCCGCTCTCTTGCTCGCGGACGCGCTCGATAGGCATCTCTCCGCCAAATGCCGCGTGCATCAACGCGTACTCGCCCTTCGCCGACGCTTCCACTGCCGCCTTCGTGCGCTTTTCGATCTCCGCAAACCGCGCGCTGCCTGCCGGCGCGAGCCCGTTCACAAGCGCAAACGCCGCTCCCGCCGCCGAAACTTTCAAGCAATGTCCCGCCACACTCACTTCTACTTTCTCACCCGACGCGAGCGCGTACGTTCCCGCCACGCGCGCGAGTTCCGCCGCGCTCAGCGCGACCACCGCCGGCGGCATGCGGAAATCCTCGCCAAACAGCGCCCGCGCCAGCGGTGCGCTGACTTGCGTGGCCGGCTGGTCGGTGCTATTAGAAAACACGAACAGCGTTGCGCCCTCGTCCACGAAGCGCAGAAAATCCGCAAAGAAAATTCCGTTGCCGCCGTTGTGCGTCACCAGCTTCGTCTTCCGCGGCGTGGTCTCCACACTCCATCCATAGGCGTAGTGCGACATCCCCATCGGCCCCTCGGCCACAGTCCCCTTCTGATATTTCCCCCGCGCTTCTTTGGACAGCACTTTGTCGCTCTCCAGCGCCACCGCCCAGCGGTACATGTCCCACACCGTGGAATAAATTCCGCCGTTCGCTTTCAAATACCAGCCCGGCCCGTCGGCTCGCCAGTTTTTTTCGCGGATCGTGCCCCACTCGCTCGTTTCCGTGTACCCGCGCGCCACGCGCTCCGCAGGCCACGCGGGCAACAGGTAGCCGGTGTCCTTCATTCCTGCGGGCAGAAAAATTTGTTCGCGCAAGAATTTCTCATACGATTGCCCCGATGCAATTTCCACGATCGCACCCAGCTGGCTATAGCCCTCGTTGGAATACTCGAACCGCTCCCCCGGTTTGTTTTCCAGCGGCGCTGCGAGCACCAGTTTCACCAAATCGTCGCGCGCGATGGGATCGTCGTCGCGCCCGCCAAAGTCGCCGCGGAATCCCGCCGTGTGCGTCAGTAGATGATGGAGAGTGATTCCTGTTTTATCCGCCGGCACGTTCGGAAAATATTTACCGATAGAATCTTCCACGCGCAGCTTGCCTATCATTTCCAGTTTCAAAATCGCCGCCGCCGTAAACTGTTTGGTGATGGACCCAATCGAGTTCACCGTCTCCGGCGTAAAAGGAATTTTCTTTTCGCGGTTCGCCCAGCCATAGCCCTTGCTCAAAATAACCTCGCCGTTTTTCGACGCAATCGCCGCTCCCGAAAATCCGAATTTCTCCAGCCGCGTCAGGTACTCATCCAGCTTCTTTCCCGTTTCTCCGCGTACCGCGTCGGCTTGCGGCGCCACGGCCATCACTTGCAACAACACCACCAGCATCAGCAATGCAAACACGAGCAAGCCGATCCGTACCGTGACGCGCATGGAAATTCCTCCTGAGATTTCGATTCGTGCCGCCGCACCGCGCGGCAACAATCGGCCGCGCACGAGTCCCTCCGCATTAGACGCGCGGCCACTGCAGAGGTAAGAGCGCTCGGTCTCACGCAGAGTCCCCGTTCGGCGTCGGCTTCACGCAAAATATTCCACAGGAACTGTCGATAGGGAGCTTGCCGCGAACCTGCATCTGAGTATACTGGTTCGCTCCGGCCCACAACACCAACTGAGGGGAACGCCCGTGAAAACTCCAAACATTCTCAAGATCAAAATTGAAAGAGAGTCAACGGCCAACGCGTTTTGTCCGCGCTGTGGACTCGTCGTGCCGCCTTATACGCGCTTCATCCAGAGCCCCACGCGCCCAGAAGAGCACTATCACGCCAGATGCTTGCTCTCACTCGCCGAGCAGCTCGGCAGCCGCATCCAGTGGGTGGATTGCTGACCGCGCGGAGGCGCCCACCGCCTCCGTCGTCGCGCGCTGTTGCGCCTGTCGAGCCGTTCCCGCGCGGTTCCACGTTGTCTTTCGGGCCCGCAAATGGCTGCTTGACAGTTGGCCCTTACATGTCTATAATTTCGGTTTGCCTGTAAGCCATCCTGCTGGACAGGGGGGCCCGCTCTTTGACAATCGGATGAAATGTGCCAGAACCCGTTCGGTAAATTTGAGGTAACCGAGCGATTCAAAAGTTCGCCCTGAAAGTCCTGGCCCTGCCGCGAGGCAGGGTTTTTGATTTTCAGTGCAACCAGCTTCAAACGAGAGTTTGATCCTGGCTCAGAGCGAACGCTGGCGGCGTGCTTAACACATGCAAGTCGAGTGCGTAGTTTTCCCCGCCGCAAGGCGGGGGAAATGGGCGCACGGCGCACGGGTGCGTAACACGTGGGTAATCTGCCCTCTGATGGGGAATAACCCGCCGAAAGGCGGGCTAATACCGCATAACATCCCTTTGGCTTCGGCTGGGG
>Ga0209726_10000711_pt1 | contig 60071 bp, 53 predicted proteins | sample Subgrocontami54m_FD_187453 | JGI IMG/M metagenome (GOLD analysis project Ga0209726, IMG submission 187453) | Subsurface groundwater microbial communities from S. Glens Falls, New York, USA - GMW46 contaminated, 5.4 m (SPAdes) (version 3) | ecosystem: Environmental > Aquatic > Deep subsurface >...
TTAAGGCGCCAGGTTGTGGCCCTGGAGATCGAGGGTTCAAATCCCTCCGTCCACCCCAATTCCCCCTCCGACGAACCTCAAAGGAGTCCGCCGTGCCCGACGAGACGCCCGCCGAGGGTTCCCGCTCCGACCACCAGCAGTCCGAGCAACCCGAAGGTGCCGCCTCCGTCACCCCGGGCGGTTACGCGTACACCGTCGTGGACGACGAGGCCGCCGAGCTCGGACGCCCCAATGCGGCCGCAAAGCAGGGCATCCGCATCCACGCGGCGCTGCTGGCTGCCGCCGTCATCATTCCGGCGATTGCCGCCGGCGCGATCGCCTGGTTCATGGCGCCGTCCGGTGGCGGCGATGGTGGCCGGATCGCCGCTGACGTTGCGAACGTCATCAGCGCGTTCAGCCAGGGCAACGGCGCCACCGCCTCGATCCGGTACGAGGGGGAGCTGCCGGCGGGCTACCCCAACGACGTGCCGTCCTACCCGGGCGCGAAGCTCGTGTCATCGATGCTCCAGATCAACGGCGAAGACGCCGGCTACCTGGTGGTGTACGACACCGGGGACTCGCGCGGGACCGTCGCGGCGTACTTCGAGGACAAACTTGCGGCGGATCCGTGGCAGGTTGACGCGGGTCAGGACAATCGCGACTCGACGCTACAGCAGTTCAGCAAGATCGACGACCCGAACATTCGCGGCCTCGTGCTCGCGGCGGAGTCGAAGGGCGACAAGCTCACGACGATCGTCGTCAGCGTGCAGGTAACCGCCGGTGCGAAGGATCTCGCGAATGACGCGTTCGCCCTCGGCGCGAGCAAGCCGCTGCCGGAGGGCTTCCCGGAAGCCGTGCCGCAGTACCCCGATTCCACGGTGATCGAGCTGGCATTCCAGAAGCAGCCGAACGCCAAGTCGTTTGTCGTGTCGTTCGTGACGAAGGACGACATCTCCAAGGTGCTCGACTACTACCGCGACCAGCTCGAAAGCGGCGGCCTGACCGTTACCGACGGCGATGCCAGCCAGTCGCCGTTGGCGGACGCTGAGGCGGTGGAATTCACCGACGATGAGCAGACGGTCGGCGGTCAACTCACGGCCGGCACGTTCGCGGAAGACGAGAGCTACACCCGCATCGACCTGCAGGTGCAGACGCAGAAGCAGTAGCGGCGGCGCGCCGCGGGCGCTGTGTTAGACTGCGTCCGGCCTCGCATGCGCCCGTAGCTCAGCGGATAGAGCATCGGTCTTCGGAACCGAGGGTCGGGGGTTCGAATCCCTCCGGGCGTGCCACTCCTCAGATACGGCTCGAGTGAGCCGTCGAATTGACAGCTCTCATGCCGTAAACGAAGGAGGGGAGATTGACGACGACAACTGCTGCGACACAGCCAGGACGCGTTCCATGGGGCAAGCAGGACAATCGACGCACAGCCCACGTTACCCGTGTGGTACAGGACTCGCCCGAGATCACGACGATCGCCCTGAGCGAGATGCAACTACTCGAACTTGTGGGCGCCATCTCCATCGCGTTACGGGAAAAGGCCAAGCACCGAGACGGCTATCACCTGGCTCTTCGCAAGGATGGCCGAGGCAGCAGGGTGGACCTTTGTCACGGTAACCCGCCGTGCGATGGTGGCGCTGCCTCTCTCAGCCTCGTTGCCCCACCGAAGCCCGTTAGCAAAAAGTAGGCCCGAGGCCATCGCCGGCTCTTGGCCTGGCGGCAACGCAGACACCACGGGTCGTTCTGACAGCAACGGCGACAGCAACCCGAAGAGAGGGCAGCCCCAAGTCGCATCTTGACGTCCTCCTCCATTCGCTGACCTGCGGCTCTTGACTACGGCGGCGATCACGGCTACCGTCGTGAGCCAACACGGGGGAGCCATGGGGACTGCACATGGCTATTGCTGCCGATGCATTTGGCGATGAGCGCGCTCTGGTCCTGGCCTGCCAGGCGGGACACGACGCCGCGCTCGCGTCGTTCTACGAGCGATTCTTCTCGCCCGTCTATCGCTACGTGCTCGCGTCCGCCGGCCGGCGCGAGGACGCGGAGGACATCGCCGCCGAGGTCTTCGTCAAGGCGCTGCGCGGCATCGGCCGCTTTCGCTTCGAGGACGACTCGAAGCCGGTGACGGCGTGGCTGTTCCGCATCGCCCGCAACGAAGTCGCCGACCACTTCCGCCGGGCGCGCCGCAGGATCGCGCCTTCTTCGCTGAGCGCTCAACAAATCGAACCTTCGGGACGTTATGATCCTTTAGAGACCAAAGATTCCGTGATGGATCTCGCCCGCGCGCTGCGCGGACTGCCCGGCGCCCAGCGAGACGCGATCCTGCTTCGATTGGCCGCCGGGCTCTCGACCCGTCAGACCGCCGAAGCGATGGGCAAGCCCGAAGGGACCGTGCGCTCGCTCCTCCATCATGGCATCAAGGCCGTACGAGCGGCGATGGAGCGATAACCGTGCCTGCTGATTCCGACCGTCCATATCGTGGCCGCGCTGCTGAGGCCTTCCATGCGCTCGATCACGGGGGCGACCTCGCCAGGATGCGCATCTGGCGCCGCGTCGAGCAGGGGATCCGCGAGGACCGCCGGCGACGCCGGCGGCGTCTCGGATGGATCGGCGGCGTCGCCGCGAGCGCGGTGGCGGTGCTCGCGATCGCGCTGCCGTCCGGGCTTGACACGCTGCGCGGGTGGTACGAGCCCTCCGAGCGGGAACAACACAGTGTCGCCGTCAGCGCAGTGATGGAGATGCTCGGCCAGCAGCAGGTCCGCGCCGCCACAGATGGCTCCACCGGCTTTGAGGACTTCGCCCAGTTCATCGTGACGGAGGCGAGCACCGGAGCCGAGTAGGGACACGGCGCGCTCCGCCACACATGACATACCGATTCCTGCGCGGATTCCTCCTAGCCCTTGGCGTCGTGGCCACGTTCACGATGGGCCATCGCCCGGCGCAGGCCGCCGAACCATCGCTGCTCTCCGTCTCACCGGCCGCCGCAAGCGCCAGCGCCGGCGACGACGTGGCGCTGGACATCAATGCCGCAAACGTCCCCGCACAGCCCGGGCTCGGCGGCTATTTGATCGTCCTGACGTGGGATCCTGGTGTGCTCACGCTGACGTCGCTGGCCGACGCCGGCTGGGTGACGGGCGGGCAGGTGATCGTCGTCTGCACGACCCCGATCATTGACAATGACGCCGGCACCGCCGAGATCGATTGCTCGCCCGTTATCGGCTTTGGCGCGGGCGTTTCGACCACCGAGCCGCACGTCCTCGCACAGGCAGTCTTCCAGGCGAAGGCTCCGGGGACGACGGCCGTCGATCTCACTGACTCCGTCCTGCTCAACACCTCGAACGTCGCAATGACGAGCACGCTCACTGGCGGCTCGGTCACCGTCACCGCGCCGACACCGACGGGAGCGGCGTCGCCGGAGGCCACGCAGACGCCGCAGCCCACGAGCACTCCTCCGACCGTCCAGCCCACCAGCACTTCGGTAGCGCAGGCGACCCAGGAGCCGATGTCGCCGACTCCTTCAACAAAACCGGCGGGGGAGACGTTATCTAAGGTAGAAGTGCCCCGGACAGGTTCCGGGACGCCCGCCGGCGCGGAGGACAGCGGCTTCGCATGGTGGACGCCCGTCCTGACCGCGGCCGGGGCGGCGCTCCTGGGGATCGGCGGCTTCACCGCTGTCCGCCGGGCCAACACGCGAAGAGACCACCGGTAAGACGTTGACGATAGCGGCGGCGATATGGCCGGCGCGCCATTCTAAGGAGGGACTGGCATGTTGAAGAGAGTTCTGCTGATCACGGCGGCGGCGCTGGCGCTATCGATCGCTGCGTTTGGGGCGTACACGCAGTTCGGCCACAAGGGCCACGCCGAGGCGGCGCGCCTGATCAACTGCACCGTCGACGCCGCGGCGCACCCGAACGTCGAGATTACGTGCACGGGCAAGATCATCGTCATCACGCCGCTCGGCACGAAGGTGATTGACTTCACGCTCGTCGTGGACGCCGTCGACAACCCGCCGCAGGGCCCGAGCTTCGGCGACGTCATCAACTCGTGCACCATCGACTTCGGGAACGGGCCGCGGCCGATTCACATTGGACCGTGCCCCTAGCGCGAACTTGACGCGATAACCACCAGACACGCCCGCCCGGCTTTACTGCAAAGCCGGGCGGCGTGTATCTATAGCCGGGGGGCGCCGAGGGATGCATGAGAAGGCTGCTGGCCGCGCTCGTCCTGGCTGTGATCCCCGCATCGACGCTGGGGTTTCTCTGCCTGCCTATGCTGCCCGCGCCCGCTACGCCCTACACAGGCGCCGCGCCCGCAGGCACGTTCAGCCCCACCGTCTCTGTTACCGATAGCTCGACCGTCGCGGGCGCGGCAGGCACGCTGACCTTCAGCATCGATCTGGCGCAAGGCGACCTGATACCGCAGGGCGTGGCGATCCTCGTGCCTGCCGGTTGGGGTGTTGCGTCCGATGCGGCCGTCCCGGACGGCGCGCAGGTGGGCGCCATCAGCGGGACCTTCACCGCATCGAACCTCGGCGGTCCGTGCATGACCCTGGCCGATTACCTCCCGGACCTGTTCGAAGCGACCACGGACACCGGCTCGCCAACGTATCCGGCGTTCCTGGCGGCGCTCGCGCCCGGCACCCACAAGGCGCGGTACTACGGCATCGACAGCATTGCGGGGCTGCCCAACGCCGCCGTGCCGGTCAACATCATCGTGGATCAGCTTCCCGCGCCGGACAACCGGCACCAACTCATCGTCATCGTCGGCGATCCGGCGACGTCCCCCAACCTGACGACGGAGGTCATGTGCTCGCCCTGGACGTTCGCGCTCACGCTGCAAGGCACGGCGACTCCCGGTGGCGAACCGCTGTACACGAACCCTGCGACGCCAGGTGCGTACGAGTTCTCGGCTGTCCTGGCGAGCGAGTCGGACGCGGACAACGATGGCTACAGCAACGCCACGGACAACTGCGCCCAGAGGGCGAACGCGGACCAGACTGACACTGACGAGGACCTGATGGGCGACGCGTGCGACCCCAGCCCGTCCGTGAAGAACACCGACATCGATTCGGACGGCATCGCCAACGGCTACGACAACTGCGCGCTGGCGCCGAACAGCACCCAGGACGACAGCGACTTCGATGGACTTGGAAACGGATGTGATGGACTCCCGGACACGGTGACGGGAACGCGTTACGTGCTCGGCTGCGCACAGTATCTGTACGTTGGCGTTCCTGGCTCGGGTACCGGCTCGTGCTCTAATCTCACGGAACCCGCGCCGACGCCGACGCCCACGCTGGTACCGGGGAGCGCCGTTGGCGGCGTGGCCGAATCACTCGATCTCGCGGCGCTGCCGGCGCCCGCATCGGGCGCGGCAGGCGCTCGTCGAGGTGCGTACGCCAGCGTAGCCGCGGGTGCCGCGCTCCTCGCCGCGGCATCGATGTCCGCATGGAGGGCCCGCCGGCGGCGATGACGGCGCCGTGTGTCACGGCGCCGCGAACAGCATGGCGAAACTGTTGCCTCGCAGGTCGGTGACCTTCCGCTCCGCGAACTGCGGGAAGATGTGCGCGACCTGCTCCAGAACCAGCGCGTCCTCCGGCACCCGGTCTGTCGACTGCACGATGACGCAGCCGACGCCGGTGATGTTCTCCGGCAACCCAGCATCCACCCGCGCGAAGACATCGCTGTGCGACATCAGGTACGGGGGTGGCTCGATGCGGTACGACCTGAAGACGTTGGCAAACAACCGCGACTGCTCGTCGCTGCGCGTGATGATGAAGGTCTGCTTGTGCTCGCACTGCGGCTCGCGGTAGGCGCGCAGGACGACCGGCTCCCACGACGGGGGGCCGTATCGGACCGGGAGCTGCGCCCAGAACCTGTGCAGGTTCAGGTAGAGGACCAGCGGGAAGAGCGCGACGACGACGCCCCAGCTGATCCCGTGCTGCCACGTTCGATCGCCGACGAGACGCCGATAGGGCGACGCCGCTGCGATCGGGCGTACGAGCGCATCGACGGCGATGGCGGCCAGGGCGGCCACAGGCGGGACGACGGCGTGCATGCGCGAGATCGGCGGCTTCGGATACGGGTTTGTGAAGCCGTTGAACGCCACCTCGACGATCCACCAGATGAACAGCAGCCGGTACGCCGGCCGGTTCATCCGCGGCACCACCACGCCCAGGCCGAGCACGTAGAGCATCGCCGTCAGCGGATCCGCCATCGAGCCCCACACGTAGTGGCGGCCCTCCGTCATGAAGTTGAACGAGATGAAGCTGAATTGCAGGTTGACGATCAGCCGTTCGTAGCGGTCGCCGGTGACCTCCGACGAGTAGCTGATCGCCGACTGGCCGAACATCTGGTCGAAGACGTGCGCCGGACCGTCGGTAGCGAATAGCGGCAGCGCGAGCAGGATGAAGCCGCCGGCGAGCGGCACGAACACGGCCGGACGAAACGCTCGCTGACCGAACGTCAGCATGAACAGCGACGCGACGACGACGGCGGCGCGTCCGGACTCGAACGTGTAGAAGCCGAGGCCGAGCGCGAGGCCGCTGCCGAACAGCGCGAGCGCCGAGTCGCGGCGCAGCCCCACGACGAGCAGCCACAGCCCGAGCGCCGTCGGAAACATGCCGTCGAGGTAGAGGAAGTGGTGGGCGTACCCGAAGATGTAGTGCGAGCAGGCGAAGAGCACCGTCGCAAGCACGGCCACCCGCGCCCGAAACAACTCGCGGATCAGCAGGTAGAACGGCACAAACGAGATCGCCGCGGCGAAGACCGAGTACGACTTCCAGGCGAAGTTGTCTTCGTTGCCGATCTTGAGAAACAGCGCCTGGCCGGCGGACCCGAGCACGGAGAAGAGGCCGTCCGCGCCGCGATGGCTCCACGGGTTGAAGAAGGCTCCCTTCGCGATGCCGAGCGCGTAGTTGAAGTTGGCGTACTCATCGCCAACGGCGGCGTACTTCCAGCTTCCGAGGTCACGGAGGTTGAGGTAGATGAACCCGCCCGTCACCGCGGCGAGGAATGCGGCATGCGGCAACAATGACCTGGTCGTATGCCAGCGCACCGGCGTCGCGGTGCGATCGCGGGCGACGAACGGCGCGGCCACGAGCAACAGCGCCGCCAGCATGATGAGATTGAGCGTGTGCTGGTAGTGGTCGCCGTACAGGCGCCAGAGGAACAGCGCCCATAGCAGGAGTCCGAGCGCCGCCCCCGCCCACAGGACGAGGTCGTTCCTCGTTCCGAAGCGGAACGGGCGCGTCGTAGCGAGCATGCGGTCGTCGCGGTCGGCGTCGTCGTAGTGGAGCGCGGCGATCCCGAGCACCAGCGCGCCCGCTACGAGCAGGATGAACGCGGCGGAGACCTCGCGCTTGTTTGGGTACACCCAGAATGCGCGGGCGAGCACGTCGAGCGGCGAAAGGGGGCCCGGGAGCGCCCGCGTGGTCATCGCCTGGCCTGCCCACGCGAGGCCGAGGGCGCACACCGTCAATCCGATCGCGAACACGCGGGACCATGGCGCCGCCGCCAAGCGTTGACGCTCGACCGCTTCGTCGTCGTCGGCGCCCATCGGGGCGGGTTCGCCCGCCGGAAAGGCGCTCATCGGCGCGCGGGCGCTCTTAATCGAATCACCCGGCGATGGTACGACGGCACCCGGCACGATGCAATGCAGCTTGCATCGCCTCGCTGCGCCGCTCGCGACGGGATTGGACTAGAAGAGCTCCATCGCCGCGGCGCGCACGCGATCCGCGTTCGGCGGGAACGCGAGTTCGAGCGGCCGGCTGAACGGTACGGGCGCGTGCGGCGAGGTGACCATCTTTACCGGGCCGTCCAGGTCGTCGAACGCCTGCCCGGCGATGAGCGCGGCGACGTCGGCCGCCAGCCCGCAGCGCGGGAAGCCCTCGTCGACCACCACCGCGCGCCCGGTCCGCCGCACCGATGCGAGGATCGTCTCCTCGTCGAGCGGCGCGAGGCTGAGGAGATCGACGACCTCCGCATCGATGCCGTCGGCTTCGAGCGCCTTCGCCGCCTGGAGGCAGACGGATGTCGTCAGCGCGGCGCCGATCAGCGTCACGTCGGCGCCGGGGCGCGCGATCCTCGCGTGTCCGATGGGGAACTCGTACGGCTCTTCGGGGACGTGCTCCGACTGTCCCAGCAACAGCTTGTGGACGCAGAAGACGACCGGGTCGTTGTCGCGGATGGCGGCGGTGAGGAGTCCCTTGGCGTGGTATGCCGACGAAGGCGCGACGACTTTCAGGCCCGGAATGTGCGCGAAGAATGAGTACAGCATCTTCGAGTGCTGCGCCGCCATGCCGACGCCCGCGCCGACATGCGTGAGCATCGTCAGCGGCACGTTGACGCGGCCGCCCGACATGTAGTGGGCGAACGCCGCCTGGTTCATGATCGGGTCCAGGCAGACGCCGATGAAGTCGACGAACATCAGCTCCGCGACGGGACGGAGGCCCGTGATGGCCGCGCCCACTGCGGCGCCGAGATAGCCCATCTCCGAGATCGGCGTATCGAGCACGCGGCCTGCGCCGAACTCGGTGTAGAGCCCCTTGTATTCGGCGAACGCGCCTCCCCAGGCCTCGGACAAACCCTCGGCGTCGCGGCCCGCACCGCCGGCGACGTCCTCGCCGAGCAGGATCACTGCCGGATCGCGGCGCATCTCCAGGCGGAGCGCCTCGGCGATCGCTTCGCGGAAGCTGATAATCCGTTCCGCGGTCATCGCAACACCTCGCTGCAGACGCCGGCCATGATCTCCGAGAGCTCCGGCAGCGGACTGCCTTCAGCGAACGCGACCGCCTCATCCATTCGCCGCTCGGCGTCCGCCGCCATCTCGTCGAGTTGCTTCGTCGCGACGCCGTGCTGCTGCTGCAGATACTCGGCGGACCGCAGGATGCAATCGCGCGATCGGAACCACTCGACTTCATCCGCGGATCGGTAGCGGGCCGGATCGCCGACGAAGTGGCCGAAGTAGCGGTACGTCTCGCACTCCAGCAGCACCGGGCCTTCGCCCGAACGCGCATGGGCGACGGCCTCACGCGCCTTCGCGAACACGTCGAGCACGTCCTGGCCGTCGGCCATCAGGCCCGGCATCCTGTAGCCGGGCGCGCGGTCCACGACGTGTTCGGCCGAGAGCGCGTACTCGACGGGCGTCGCTTCGCCGTAGCGGTTGTTCTCGCAGACGAAGATGACCGGCAGCTTCCACACCGCCGCCAGGTTCAACGACTCGTGGAAGGCGCCGATGTTCGAGGCTCCATCGCCAAAGAACGCCACGGCGACGCGTCCCGATCCGGTGAGCTTCGCCGTGAGTGCCGCGCCGCAGGCGATGGGCAGGCCGGCGCCGACGATGCCGTTCGCGCCGAGCATGCCGCGGCGGAAATCGGCGATGTGCATCGAGCCTCCCTTGCCCTTGCAGGTGCCGGTTGCTCGACCGAATAGCTCGGCCATCATCTCGCTCGGGTCCACGCCCTTGGCCAGGCAGTGGCCATGGCCGCGGTGCGTCGACGTCACGTAGTCGTCGTCGCGCAGGGCGCCGCAGACGCCCGCCGCGACCGCCTCCTCGCCGACGTAGAGGTGGCCGACGCCGCTGAACGCGCCCTTGAGCACGAGCGTGGCGACGCGCTGTTCGAAGGCGCGAATCAGCACCATCGTGGCGTGCAGTGCGAGGAGAGTGTCGCGAGACGGTGTTGCATGTGAGTCCGGGGGTGGCGCCGTATCGGGCACGGGATTGCTCCTTGTGGCTTCCTGTCCAGCGTGCGGTTGTCTGATGCTCGCGACGATAGTGCGGTGATGGCGCGCGATCTAGGGCCGAAGGTCGTGTGGGGCAGAGCCAGCGGGACCTGTGACTGGAACGGCATCAACTTGACAGGTTCCGAGCGATCATTTACGCTTCGGGAAATCCTCCCCCCGCAGTCTCCTGTTCGACACGGTTCTTCCGACGTACATGACGGCTTCAACGGATGAGGTCGCCGGCTTCGTCTGGCGGAACAAATTTGTGTGTACGCCGTATTCGCCGGCTAATCTGCCGGACCAACGAAACATTTCGCGGCGACAGGAGGTACGTCACATGACAGGGGAAATCAAGCGCCTGGACCGGAGCCGTGGCTTTGGATTCATCCGCCCGGAGGGAGCGTCCGAGGACGTCTTCTTCCACAGCTCGGCCCTCCAGGGCCTGGTCTTCGATTCGCTGAACGAAGGTCAGACCGTGGAGTTCGAGAAGCAGCCGGACGACCGCGACCCGCGCCGCAGCCGGGCCGTCAACGTCCGCGTCGCCGGCTAACAACCCGGCCGCAAGCGATACCGGCATGACCTGCCGGCGGGGTGCGCTTCACGCGTGGCCTCGCCGGCAGGTCATGTTCTTTCCCGGCACAGCGCCCCGTCGCTGCTTCCGGTGGCGATTGCCCGCTGCGGTCCGCAGCTTGACGCGCATCGGCCCGCTGTTGAGGCGCCTGGCCGAATCCGCCATGCTTGGCGACGAGCGTACTGCTACACCGGATGCGAGAAAGCGGAACGGGTAGGCTCTATGAGCATGGGTTCGCCAATCGAGCAAGAGGGAAAGTGGCGGCTCGCCGGTGAGGCGCACGCCGAACAGGTGCGCGCCGGGCTCAGGGCGCACGGCGCGCGGCTTCAGGGCGTCGATGAGGAGCTGAATCGCCTGTTCGACCGCAACGGCGAGTTGCGCGCCAGGAGCCAGGTGCTGCGCCTCCGCATGTTCGGAGGGCAGGACCGGGCCATTTTGACGTGGAAGGGTAAGGCCCGCCGCGACGGCAAGGTCAAGTCGCGCGCCGAGCAGGAAGTCGGCGTCGACGACGCCGGTACGGTCATCGCCATCCTCGCCGGCATCGGATTCACGGGGACGATCGAGTACCCCAAGACGCGCGAGAACTGGCAGCTTGGAGATGCGGCCGTGTCGATCGACGCGCTGCCCTTTGGCCTGTTCTGTGAGATCGAGGGGGACCTCCAGGAGATCGCGCGGGTCGCCGGGCTGCTCGGGCTCACGGATGCACATGCCGAGCGGCGCGGCTATCCCGCGCTCATGCGGGCCTTCCTCAAGCAGTGAGCTGCTTCACCGGTATCCCTCGACCACGGCGCGGCGCGGCAACTGCCACCACGCGGCATCGCACGCCTGGCGCAGTTCATCGTCGAGCACCAGGTCCGCCGCCGCGAGCGTGTCATCAAGTTGGTCCGGCTTGCTGGCGCCGATGATCGCCGACGTGATCCCCGGCTGAGCGAGCACCCATGCGATCGCCACCGATGCCAGCTTCATCTCGCGGGCGTCCGTTGCACTGCGCAGTGCGGCGACGGCGTCGAACTGCGCGTCGTTCCAGTAGCGCTGCTGGTACATGGCGCCGGCGCTGCCGAGCGTGAAGCGCGTGCCGCTGAGCGGCGCGTCGCCTTTGGTGTACTTGCCCGAGAGAAAGCCCCCGGCCAGCGGGTTGTAGACGATGACGCCCAGCCCGTTGTTGCGGCAGAGCGGCAGCAGTTCGGTCTCGATCTCCCGGTACAGCAGGTTGTAGCGGGGCTGCAGTGACTCGTAGCGGCTGATGCCGAGGCGGTCGCTCGTCGCCAGTGCCTCGCCCAATCGCCAGGCCGGATAGTTGGAGCAGCCGGCGTAACGCACCTTGCCGGATCGCACGAGGTCATCGAGCGCGCGCAGCGTCTCGTCAATGGGCACGTGCGGGTCGAAGGCGTGGACCTGGTACAGGTCGATGACGTCGGTGCCAAGCCGCCGCAGGCTCGCTTCGACGGCGCGCTGGATGTGGTAGCGCGAGAGGCCGCCGTCGTTCGCCCCCGGCCCCATGCGCCCCGCACACTTCGTCGCGAGCACGATGCGGCTGCGGTTGCCGCGCTCGCGCATCCAGCGGCCGATGATCTCCTCCGTCCGTCCCACCGTCGCCAGGTCGCCGCCGAGCGGGTACACGTCGGCGGTGTCGATGAAGTCAATGCCGCCCTCGGCGGCGCGGTCGAGGATCGCGAACGCCGTCGCTTCGTCGCACTGCAACCCGAAGGTCATCGTGCCGAGGCAGAGCGAGGGGACGCGCAGTCCGGTGCGCCCGAGTGTCCGTACTTGCATGACGCCTCCTACTCTCTCGAACCCCGCGGCGGCAGGTCTGGCAGCAACGGAACGTTGCTGTACTATCAAGGTTGCCAGAACGCCTGGGCACGAGAAAGCAGGAGCAGGCATGAAGCTGGGTTACTCGACGGGCTACTGGAGCAGCGGACCGCCCGCCGGCATCGAGGATGCGATCGCGGAAGCGGAACGCATCGGGTTCGACTCCATCTGGGCGGCTGAAGCCTATGGCTCCGATGCACTGACGCCGCTTGCGTGGTGGGGCGCGAAGACGAAGCGCCTCAAGCTGGGCACGTCGATCGCGCAGATTTCCGCGCGCACGCCCGCGGCTATGGCGATGGCCGCGATGACGCTCGATCACCTGTCGGGGGGACGCTTCATCCTGGGGTTGGGCGCGTCCGGCCCGCAGGTCGTCGAAGGGTGGTACGGGCAGCCGTATCCGAAGCCGCTGCAGCGCACGCGCGAGTACATCGAGATCGTTCGCGCCATATTCGCGCGCGACAAGCCCGTCGAGTTCCAGGGCGAGCACTACAAGATGCCGTACCCCGGCGGCATGGGCCTCGGCAAGCCGTTGAAGTCGACGGTCCACCCGTTCCGCACGGATATCCCGATCTACCTGGCTGCCGAGGGACCGAAGAACGTCGCGCTGGCCGCCGAGATCGCGGACGGCTGGCTGCCGCTGTTCTTCTCGCCCAGGAGCGACAAGTTCTACCGACAGGCGCTGGCCGAGGGATTCGCGCGACCGGGCGCGCGGCGCACGGCTGCCGATTTTGAAGTCGCGGCTATGGTTCAGGTGATCATCAGCAACGACATTGAGGCGGCCGCGGACATGATGCGGCCGATGCTCGCGCTTTACGTCGGCGGCATGGGCGCCAAGGGCGCGAACTTCCACTTCGACGTGCTCGCCCGCCTCGGCTACGAGGAGGAGTGCAACCACATCCAGAAGCTGTACCTCGAGGGCAACAAGCGCGAGGCGATCGCCGCCATTCCGACGTCGATGGTGGAAGACACGGCGCTGATCGGTCCCGTGGAGAAGATCCGCGAGGAGCTTGAGGAGTGGAAGAAGACTTCGCTGACGACGATGCTGGTCAGCGGTCCGGCGGAGATGCTGCGCCCGATCGCGGAATTGGTGCTTGGCTGAGCCGCCTCGGGCGTAGTCGCCGCGCAGTTATCGTATTTCGTTGGTATTACCGATGGAGGGTGCCATGATCAAGGGATTGAGACTCGCCAGCATCTGGAGCGAAGACCTCAATAACCTGCTGCCGTTCTATCGTGATGTGGTGGGCCTGACGCCGGGAATGGAATCACCGGGGTTTGTGATTCTTGGCGATCCGAACGGCCCCGCGCTGGCGCTGGGCACGCACAGCGACGTGCATGGTGCGTCGAAGGATCCGAACCGCCACATGGTGCTGCTGGAGACGGACGACTGCGTTCGCGAGCACAAGCGGCTTAAGGACGCGGGAGTGACGTTCATCCAGGATCCCGAGGCCATGGACGGCGGTCTGACGATCGCGACGTTCCGCGATCCCGAGGGCAACCTGATTCAGATCGCGCAGTTCGGTTAGGACACGCCGATCGAAACGCCGGACAGCCGCGGCCTGACGCTCTCCTTCTTTGGCGGTGCCGGCACCGTGACCGGATCGCGCTACCTGCTGGGCGCAAACGGCCGTCGTGTGCTTGTCGACTGCGGCATGTTCCAGGGGCTGAAGGAACTGCGGTTGATGAACTGGCGCAGGCCGCCGTTCGATCCGCACACAATCGACGACCTGCTGCTCACGCACGCGCACATCGACCACGCCGGCTACATCCCGCGGCTCGTACGGGAAGGCTATCGCGGCCGCATCTACTGCACGCCCGCGACGGCGGAACTGGCTGAGGTGCTTCTGCTCGACTCGGCGAAGCTCCAGGAAGAGGACGCCGACTACGCGAACCGCAAGGGCTTCAGCAAGCACGCCCCGGCGCTGCCGCTTTACATGGCGAGGGACGTTGAAGCAGCGCTGCGCCGTTTCGAGGCCGTCGACTACGGACGCTGGCTCGATCTTGGCAATGGCGTGCGGGCGCGCTTGCACAACTCCGGCCACATCCTCGGCTCCGCGTTCGTCGAGTTCGAGGCGGACCGTGGCGGCGGCAGCACGAAACGCATCGTGTTCAGCGGCGACCTCGGCCGCTACGGCGTACCGCTGCACACCGACCCTGAACCGTTGCCGGCGTGCGACGCGCTGGTTATCGAATCGACGTACGGTGACCGCCTGCACGATCCGGCCACGCTTATCGACCAGATCAAGCAGCCGTTCACGGAGACGCTGGCGCGTGGCGGCACGGTGCTCATGCCGTCGTTCGCGCTGGCGCGCACGCAACTTGTGACGCTGATGATCGGCGAGCTGATCGCGTCGGGCGAACTGCCGGACGTGCCGGTGCACGTGGACAGCCCGATGGCGATTGAGATCACTCGCATTTACAACCGCTATCTCAACGGAGGCGGCCTCGACGAGGGGTTGGACGACGGCAAAGGCGGGAAGTTGCTGCCGCGCGGCGTGAGCTTCCATCGCACGGTCGACGAATCGAAGACGCTGAACCGGCTCCGCGGTCCGCGCATCATCATCTCGTCGAGCGGCATGCTTACCGGCGGGCGGGTGCTGCACCACCTGCGGCGGTTGATGCCCGAGCCGGACAACCTGATCGTGCTCGCCGGTTACCAGGCGCCGGGAACGCGTGGACGCGCCCTGCGCGAGGGCGCGAAGGCGCTGCGGATGCACGGGCAGGACATCCCGGTGCGGGCGAAGGTGCTGGTCGTCGAGGGCATATCAGCGCACGCCGACAGCAGTGAGTTGATGCGCTGGCTGCGCTCCGGCGATACGCTGCCACGCGTTGCGTTCGTCACGCATGGCGAGCCCGAAAGTTCGGCGGCGCTGGCGCAGCGCATCGGCGCGGAGGCGGGCGTGACGTCGTTGACGCCGCATCTGGATGAGGAATTCGACCTGGCCGAGATGCTGGCGTGATGGGTTGATGCGCGGTCAGTCGAAGACGACGGTCTTGTTCCCGTAGACGACGATGCGGTTGCGCAGGTGCAGGTCGACGGCTCGCGCCAGCACCATCTTCTCCAGATCGCGACCCTTGCGGACGAGATCGACGACCGCATCGCGATGGCTCACACGCGCGACATCCTGATCGATGATCGGCCCCTGGTCCAGTTCCGGCGTGGCGTAGTGCGCGGTGGCGCCGATGATCTTGACGCCGCGCTCGTGCGCCTGGTGATACGGCCGCGCGCCCGCGAACGCGGGCAGGAACGAGTGGTGGATGTTGATGATGCGGTTTGGGTACTGCCGCACCACGTCGTCGCTCAACACCTGCATGTACCGGGCGAGGATCACCAGGTCGATGTGGTGCGCCTCCAACTCGGCGATGACGAGGCGCTGCTGATCCGCCTTCGTCGCGGGTGTCACCGGCAGGTGTCGGTAGGTCGCGCCGAACTCCTCGACGATGGCGCGCGCCTCCGGGTGGTTGCTGATCACGAGCGGGATATCGGCGTTCAGTTCGCCCAGCCGCCGGCGCGCCATGATGTCGTACATGCAGTGATGCAGCTTCGAGACGAAGACTGCGACGCGCGGGACGTAGTCGGAGAAGCGCAGGCTCCACGTCATGTCGAACCGTTCGGCGATGGGGCGGAACGCGTCCGCGATCTGGTCGCGCTCGACGGCGAAGCCGTCGAGTTGCCACTCGACGCGCTGCAAGAAGACGCCTTCCTCGTGGTCGGTGTGCTGGTCCGCGTGGACGATATTGCCGTTGTTCCGGTAGAGGAAATCCGACACCGCTGCGACCAGGCCCCGCTGGTCGCGGCAAGAAATGAGCAGCACCGCCGTCACGCCGTTCGCCATCACGTGGGACGATAGCATATCGCGAACGGGGAACAGAGAACCGGCCGCGCGCCGAGACGGCACGGGTGCCGGGTTTCCGTCTACACAGGTGCGTTCGGCGCGACGAGCGGCCACGGCCGCGTGCGCTCCATGACGAGCGCCAGGTCCAGCAGCAGCGCGTCGTCGTGGCGCCGGGTGATCGCCTGCAAGCCGATCGGGAGGCCGCTCTCCGAGAGGCCCGCCGGGATCGAGATAGCGGGGTAACCCGAGATGCTCGCCGGGATCGTCAGCGCGCCGCCGTTGTACGGGCTGACGTCCAGGTCGCCGACTTTGACCGGCATCGGCCCTTCCGCTGCGAAGGGTTCGACCGGGCTGACGGCGGACAGGATGATGTCGACCTGCTCGAACATGTCCGCCATCGCCTCGTTCATCTCCATGCGAAAGCGCTCGGCCGCTGCGGCGTGCCAGACCCGGTATCCCTCCATGGACTGCATGCCAAAGCGCACCTCGAATGTCAGGTCGTCCTTGCAGTCCGGCCAGTACGGTTTGAGGTCGGCATACAGGCCCGGCGCGCCGGCGGTTGCCCACGACGTGCCGCCTTCCGGCAGGCGGATGTCCGCACCGACCCGCGACAGGCCGGCGGCGGCGACAAGCGCCTCCGCGGCGTCGCTGACGATTCGCTCGACCTCGGGATGGACCACCGCACATGTGAGATCGGGGACGACGGCGACGCGCAATCCCTTGAGCGCGCGGGTGCCCAGGTCACGCTCCCACCCATCGATCCGGGGCAGGCTAAGCGCGTCGCGGGGGTGGTATCCGGTCGTGACGTCGTACCAGCGCGCCGCGTCGCGGACGCTGCGAGCGGTGGTGCCCCAGAGGCTCGCAAGCTGGCCGGTGCGGCTGCGAGGCCCGCGCGGGATGCGGCCGAAGGTGCCCTTCATGCCGATCAGCCCGCAGTACGAGGCTGGCAGGCGGATGGAGCCGCCGCCGTCGCTCGCCGTCGCGAGCGGCGTCAGTCCTCCGGCGACCGCCGCGGCCGAGCCTCCCGAGGAACCGGCGGGCGTGCGTTCGAGATTCCACGGGTTGCGCGTGACGCCGTGCAGCTTCGTCGAGGTGTAGCCGACGAAGCCGAACTCCGACGGCGCGGTCTTGCCGACGATGACGGCGCCTGCCGCGCGGAGCCGCTCGACGTGGATCGAGTCGTGGTCCGCGATGTTGTCCTTGTAGACGACGGAGCCGTGGGTCGTCGGCATGCCTTTGACGTTTTCGAGATCCTTGACCAGCAGCGGCACGCCGCCAAACGCACCGGCATCCTCCCCTGCCGCGAGGCGGCGATCGATCTCCTCCGCCCGGCGGCGTGCGCCATCGGCATCGAGGTGTACGACGGCGTTCGTCTTCGATGCGGCGATGGCGCCGAGCGACGCTTCCAGCGCCTCAGCCGCGCGTACTTCGCGCCGCCGGATCGCATCGACGAGGGAGCAAGCGTCATCGAGCCAGGGTTGCATGTGCGCAGTGTAGGCGCGGCGGGGCGCAACGATCTAGGGGCAAATGGCGGCTGCCAGGAGTCAGTCGCGCGGCAGGCCGAGGCCGCGTTGGGCGATGATGTTGCGCTGCACTTCGGACGTGCCCGCGGCAATCGTGTACGAGAAAGCTGCCAGGTAATAGGACTCGAAGCGGCCCCCGAGCACCGCGTGCGCCGAACCGCGAGCGAGCGTACCGCTCACCCCCAGCAGGTTCATCGCGGCGACGGCGAAGCGCAGCTGCAGCTCCGTCGAATACAGCTTCGCGATCGATGCCTCGGAGTTCGGCACCTGTCCCTGTCCCTGCATCCACGCTACGCGGTAGGACAGCAGGCGCCCGACGTTGAACTCGATCTGCAGATCGGCGAGCCGGTTACGCACGCCCGGCCGGTCGATCAGCCGACGGGGGCCGTCACTGCGAGCGCGCGCGTACGCGATCAGGTCATGGAGCAGCGTTTCGGCGAAGACGATGCGCTGGATGCCTGAGCGCTCGAAGTCGAGCGTGGTCGTGGCGACGTACCAGCCGCGGTTGAGCTCGCCGATGAGGTTGGCGCGCGGGATGCGGACGTTGTCCATGAAGAGCTCGTTGAAGTGGTCCGATCCCAACATGTTCGTCAGCGGACGGATGCTGATGCCGGGCGACTTCATGTCCATGAGGAAGTACGAGATGCCGCGGTGCTTCGGCGCGTCCGGGTCGGTGCGCGCAAGCAAAATGCAGTAGTCCGCTCGGTGGGCGTTGGAGGTCCAGATCTTCTGGCCGTTGACGATGAAGTCGTCGCCGTCCTGCACGGCGCGCGTCTGCAGCGATGCGAGGTCTGAGCCCGCGCCCGGCTCGCTGAACCCCTGGCACCATGACATCTCGTTACGGGCGATGGAGGTCAGGAAGCGGCCGCGCTGCTCATCGGTGCCGTGCAGCATGAGCGTCGGCCCCACCATGGCAACGCCGATGCCGGGAAACGCCGGGGCGCGCAGGGCGGACATCTCCTCGTTGTAGACGAGTTGTTGCATGGGATCGGCGCCGAGGCCGCCGTACTCCTTCGGCCAGGCCAGGGTCAGCCATCCCTTGTCGGCGAGCTTGCGCTGGAACGCGCGCGAGACGGGGGAGAGATCCGCGGGCGTGTCCTCGCGGTCGTTGAACGCCGCCGCGCCCCAGCCTGCGGGCAGCTCGGCGCGCACGAAGGCGCGGATCTCCTCGCGGAACGCCTCTTCCTCGGTGCCGAAGCGGAAATCCATGGCACGGCGATGCTACCACGGCGCCCACTTGCGTGCAGAACCGGCGACTGCTGCCGACGCAGACGGCCTGAGGCGCGCGGTGGCTCGCATGGCGGCTTGAAGCTGCGACGTGCAGGTTGTAGAGTCGTGCACTCCCCGCATCGAGAATCTGAGACGGCAAGGGGCATCGATTGCAGCAGCGCGAGGGCAGCGCCGGCGAACGCATCGTCGCGATCGACATCCTGCGCGGCGTGGCGATCCTCTGGGTCGTGCTCTTCCATCTCTGGGGCGACCTGGAGTTCTTTCCGGGCGCGCCACAGGCGTACTACGAGCAGCTGACGTGGCAGGTGCGGCACGATCAGGGCGCGTGGCGGATATTCACCTCGTTCACGGATCTGCTGTTTCGCGACGGCTTCCAGGGCGTGCCGCTCTTCATGATGATCAGCGGCCTGTCACTGACGATCGCCGCGTACCGCGCCGGCGACGCGCTGAACTGGCCTCGCTTCTTCGCGCAGCGTTTCCGCAAGCTACTCCTGCCGTACTGGGCCGGCGTGGCGCTGACGTTCGGCGTCATGGCGGCGATCGCCTGGCGGCAGGTCTCGGTTGGCGGCGGCGACTTCGGATCGCACTTCAGTGACGGCATCACGATCTCGCTGCACAGCACGATCAACATCGACCGGGGCGTCGTGTTCGCGAGCGTTGCGTTGCTGCCGCGTCTGTGGCGCGCCGAGTGGTTCTTCGCGCCGCAGCTCGCGCTCTGGTTCGTCGGATTGCTGGCGCAGTACTACGTGCTGTTTCCCCTGCTGTTCGCGGTCATGCGGCGCATCGGCGTGCTGCCGTTCCTCGTTTCGACGTTCGCGCTGACCGCCGGCGCCAACTGGTGGATCATCGACCAGTACGGCGCGCCGGAGTTCAAGTTCGCCATGGTGACCGGTTGGGCGCCGTTCCGTCTGTTCGAGTTCACCGCCGGCATGGCGATCGGCTGGCTGCTCGTGGCGCCCGGCGCGCGCAGCACGCTTGCCGTGCTACGCCATCCAGTGTCGATCGTCGCGATGCTGGCGGTCGGGCTCGCTGTCCATACAACGGGCGACCTGCTCATCGGGCGTTGGGCCGTGCGCTACTGGCAGTCGCTGGCGCTGCCGCTCACGACGCTGGGGCTGGCGCTGCTGGCGCTGCCGCTGCTCGTGCGGCGTCCGGGCCGCCTCGACGCGAGCGCGCCGGTGCGGGCGCTGACGACCGTCGGCGTGATGTCGTACGCGATCCTCATCGTCAACGACCCCATGCGCCTCGTCGCCAGCCAGTTGCGGCTTGAGAGTGTGTCGCAAGGCGTCTGGTGGACGTTCCTGGTGGCGGTGTACGTGCCGGCGAGCATCGCCCTGGCCTGGCCGCTCGCACACGCGCTGGGGCTCATGCCGAAGCATGCGCCGGGACGCCGCCTCGCGCCGGTGACCCGAATGGAGGCCGCAGCGGCGGGCGCCCTTGAAGCGGCGCGGCCTGTCGTGACGGGCGGCTGATCGCACGCGGAACCCGTGCTACACTCGGCCCGTGAATCTTGAACTCCTTCGAGACCTCTCCGTCCCAAACGACACAAAGATCCTGCTTCTCGTCATCGATGGCCTCGGCGGGCTGCCGAACGAGAGCGGCCGCTCCGAACTGGAACAGGCGGCCATTCCGAAGCTCGACCGGCTGGCGCAGGAGAGCCTCTGCGGGCTCACCGTCCCTGTCGGATATGGCGTGACCCCCGGCAGCGGGCCCGGGCACCTCGCCCTCTTCGGCTACGATCCGGAGCGCTTCACCGTCGGCCGCGGCGTGCTGGAAGCGCTCGGCATCGACTTCGACCTGCAGCCGTCCGATGTCGCCGCGCGCGGCAATTTCTGCACTGTCGATGGCGAGGGCCGCATCACCGACCGGCGCGCCGGCCGCATCCCGACGGCGCAGTCGGCGCAGCTGTGCGAGCTGCTGAATCAGATCAAGGTGCCGGGCGTGCAGGTGTTCGTCGAGCCGGTGCGCGATCATCGCTTCCTGCTCGTCCTGCGCGGCGAGGGGTTGTCCGACAGGCTTACAGAGACGGACCCGCAGCGCGAGGGGCAGAAGCCGCTCCCGGTGCGCGCGCTCGTGCCCGAGGCAGAAGCGACGGTGGGCCTCTTTAACGAGTTCGTCGCACAGGCGCAGAAGATCCTGTTCGGCCACCGGCCGGCGAACATGCTGACGCTGCGCGGGCTCGCCAAGCAGCCGCCGATGCCGTCGCTCTCCGAGATCTGCAAGTTCCGCGCGGCGGCTATCGCGGCCTACCCGATGTACCGCGGCCTGGCGAAGCTCGTCGGTATGGACGTGCTGAAGACCGGTTCGACCTTCGCCGACGAGGTGGAGACGCTGCGCGCGCACTGGGACCAGTACGACTTCTTCTTCATTCATTTCAAGCGCGCCGACGCCGCGGGCGAGGATGGCGACTTCCAGGCGAAGATTGCCGCGCTTGAGGAAGTCGATACGTACATCGAGGCGCTGCACGCGATGCAGGCTGACGTCTTCATGGTCGCCGGCGACCACTCGACGCCGGCCATCATCGCCGGGCATTCGTGGCACCCCGTGCCATTTCTCTGCCACGCGCGCGCGTTCGCGCAGGCGGACGAGAGCGAAGGTTTCAACGAGAAGGCCTGCTCGCACGGCGTCCTCGGCACGTTCCCCGCGAAGGAAGTGCTGTCGCTGGCGATGGCGCATGCCGGCCGTCTCACTAAGTACGGAGCCTGACATGACACGCATTCCGATCGTCGCCGGCAACTGGAAGATGAACACAACGCGCAGCGAAGCGATCGAGCTCGCCCGCGCCATCCGCGAGCGCTCGGACGCCGTGGCGGGAGTCGAAAAGATCGTCTGCCCGCCGTTCGTGTTCCTGCACGACGTGCGGGCAGCGATTGAGGGTTCGACGATCAGGCTCGGAACGCAGAACGTGTTCTGGGAGGAGAAGGGCGCGTACACCGGCGAGGTCAGCGTGACCCAGGTGGCGGAGGTCGCGCAGTACGCCATCATCGGTCACAGCGAGCGGCGCCAGTACTTCGGCGAGACGGACGAGACGGTGAACAAGCGCGTGAAGTCGGCGCTGGCGCACGGCATCCTGCCGATCATGTGCGTCGGCGAGACGCTCGAGCAGCGACAGGCGAACGAGACCACGGACGTGCTGGTGCGCCAGACGCGCGGCGGGCTCGATGGCGTCGATGTCGGGCCGGACTTCATCATCGCGTATGAGCCGGTCTGGGCGATCGGCACCGGCCTCGCGGCCGACGGCGCGACGGCGGAGCAAGCGATCGCGCTGATCCGCAGGACGGTGCGCGAGATCGCGGGTGCGGTGGCGGACAGCGTGCGCATCCTCTACGGCGGCTCGGTGACCGGCGACAACATCGCTGAGTACATGGCGCAGCCGGACCTTGACGGGGCGCTTGTCGGTGGCGCGTCGCTCAAGGCGGACGGCTTCGCGGCGATCATCCAGGGCACGGCGGCGGCGGCGACCGCCCGCGCCTGATGTCACAGCGCCTCGTCGCGGTTGTCGGCGCGACGGCGACCGGCAAGACCGCGCTCGCCATCGAACTCGCTCGGCGGCTCGACGGCGAGATCGTCAACGCGGACTCGCGCCAGGTCTACCGCGGCATGGATATCGGCACGGCGAAGCCGGCAGCCGCCGAGCAGGCGGCGGCGCCCCACTGGCTGATCGACGCAGCCTGGCCAGATGAACCGTTCACGCTCGCGGCATTCCTTGACATGGCGGACGCCGCGCTGGCCGGCATCTGGGCGCGCGGCCGGCTGCCCGTCGTCGCCGGCGGCACCGGTCAGTACGTCTGGGCGCTGCTCGAAGGCTGGCGCGTGCCGCGGGTGCCGCCGGACCGCGTCCTCCGCGCCGAGTTGGAGGAGCGGGCGCGTCGAGAGGGTTCGGCGGTGCTGCTCGAAGACCTGCGCGCGATCGACCCCGAAAGCGCGGGCACGATCGATCCGAATAACGCCCGCCGGATCATCCGCGCGATCGAGGTGACGCGGGCGACGGGGCGCCCGTTCAGCGAGTGGCGCAAGAAGGACGCTCCGCCGTTCGCCGCGCGCATCATCGGCCTGCGCATGGAGCGCGAGGCGTTGTACCGCCGCATCGACGCGCGCGTTGACGGCATGATGGCGGCGGGGTTGGTCGAGGAGGTGCGGCGGCTCAACGCGGCCGGCTACGGCTGCGACCTGGCGTCGCTGGCCAGCATCGGCTATCGCGAGGTGTGCGCGCACCTGCGCGGCGAGCTGACGCTGGCGGAAGCGGGGGCGCGCATTAAGACGGAGACGCACCGGCTGGCGCGAATGCAGCACACGTGGTTCCGTGAGGACGATCCGCGCATTGTCTGGCTCGATGCGGGTGCCGCGAATCTCGTGGCGCAGGCGACGGAAGTGGCGCGGTCGTGATATGCCGCCCGAACACGAAGTTCAGGGCGAAGGGGCGGGGAACGGCACGACGCGGCTCAACGTCAATGCAGGTAGAGGGCTGATGAAGGAGGGGCGAGATGCAGATGAGAGCGAAGCTGGCACTCTTTTTCGTGGCGGCGGCGGTCGTCCTGACGGCGGCCTGCGGCGGCGCGGACGACGGCGGCGACGGCGCGACCGCCACGCCGGGCGGCGATCGGAAAGTCGTGCTCGCGCCTATCGATGCGCTGCAGATGATCATCCGCGACGGAGTGACGAAGCAATATTCCGTGCGCATCGGCTCAGGCTTGCCGAGCGGCTGCGCGCAGTTCAACGCGGTACGCATCACGGGACGCAAGGGCTCGACGATCATGATCGAGGTGACGAACACGATTCCATCGGACGAGGGCGTCGCCTGCACCGCGATCTACGGCACGCACGAGGAAGTAGTCGCGCTGGAGTTCCCCTTCGAGCCGGGCAAGGAGTATGTGCTGCGCGTGAACGAGAAGGAGCTGCCGTTCACGGCGCAGTAGCTGGCGCCCTTCCGGATGGCTGAAGTCACCCTGTATCCTGACCGGGCATGAATTTCACGAAGCTGCACGGTACCGGCAACGACTTCGTCCTGGTGGACGCTCGCTCGCTCGAGCGTGACTGGAACGCGCTGGCGCAAGTCATCTGCGACCGGCACTTCGGAGTCGGCGGCGACGGCCTGATCCTGGCCGCGGCGTCCGAGCGCGCCGCCGTGCGGATGCGTATCTTCAACGCCGACGGTTCCGAGGCGGAGATGTCCGGCAACGGCATGCGCTGCCTGGTGAAGTTCGCCGTCGATCAGGGCATCGTGACGCCTGAGGGTGACGAGTTCGATGTCGAGACCGGCGCCGGCGTCCTGCGCGTGCGGATCGCCACGGAGCGCGGACTCGTGACAAGCGTGCGCGAGAGCATGGGACCGCCGCGCCTCGACCCGCGTGAAATCCCCGTCGCTATCGACGCACCGCCTCCGATCAAGGAGTTCGAGGTGCAGGTCGATGGCCGCACGCTGGCCGTAACGCCGGTGTCGATGGGCAATCCTCACGCCGTCCACTTCCAGGACGCGCCGGTGGCCGCCTACCCGCTGCACAGCGTCGGACCGCTGATGGAGCACCACCCGTTGTTTCCGAAGCGCACCAACTTCGAGGTCGTCCGCATGCTCGGCCGTGACCGCGCCGAGATGCGCGTGTGGGAACGCGGCGTCGGCGAGACGCTGTCGTGCGGCTCCGGCGCCTCGGCGACGATGGTGGCGGCGCGCCTGCTCAACCTTGCGGACGGAGCGCTGGAGCTTCGCGTGCCCGGCGGCGTGCTGAATCTCGAATGGGACGGCGAGGGCGACGTCATCCTCACCGGCCCCGTGGTCGAAGTCTTCCGCGGAACGTGGCCTGCATAGATGGCACTCAAACAACTCCGCCGTATCGGGGCCAGCGCAGGCCAGAGCCTCCACGATGAGCTATCGCACCATGCCCTCGGCTACGCGTGGAGCCGCGGTGAGATTGGCCGCATCGAGCGGGAGCATCCGGAGCTGATCGTTCGCCGCGAGGGCAACGTGCTCGCGGCACTGGTCGACAACGCGGCCCTGGCGTACGCGTTCCGCAGTGACGGTCAGTTCATCGAGCACTTCGAGGCGATGTTCGTAGAACTGCTGCCGCGGATCCGGCGCTCGCTGGGCGCGGACAGCGTGCGTTTCCGTCTCACGCACTACCCCGCGCGCCCGAAGGTCGAACCCGTGCTCAGGAGGTTGTGGTTCGCGGCGGGCAAGCCGTGGCTCGGGTTCTCGCTGTCGAAGAAGACGCCGCTGCCGAAGCTATCGCCGATCAAGGGCGTGAAGTTCCGCGACGGCGGCGTCGATGACGTGCCGGAGTTGATCCGCCTCGATCGGCAGGCGTTCCCTGATACGCCGATCCCGACGCCGGTGATGGTGCAGCGGCTCGAGACGGTCGAGCGCGTGCTCGTCGCCGAGAGCGGCGGCGCGATTGTGGCCTACGCCACGTACCTGCAGGCCGATCCCGGCGAAGGTTATCTGCACACGCTGGTGGTCGATGAGGCGCAACGCGGACGCGGCATCGGCTCGGCGCTCACGGTGAAGGTCGCGAAGCGGCTCTTTACAGAGGGCGCGGAACGCATGGACCTGAAGACCGACGAGGACAACACGGCGGCCATCCGCCTCTACATAAAGCTGGGCTTCAAGCAGAACACGGCCGGCTGCGACTACTCCCGGCCCACGGATCAGCGGGCCATCACGCGCCTGAAGAAGACGAGCGAAGGCACCGTGATCCGCTTCGGCGGCTGGCGGTAGGCTCCGCCATGAGCGCCGCCGGCACGGCGACGGTCCGGACGCGCCACCGCGTCCGCGCTGTGCGCCCAGGAGGGAACTGACCGTGGCTGAGGCGACGTCGTCCGGGCTTGGCCGCAACGGGCCGTGGCTGCAGAACCAGTGGCTGCGCGTGGAGACGCGGCAGGACGACGGCTCGATCTCGCCGGTCGCGCTCGATGGGGCGTTCCGGCCCACCGAACGCGCGCTGGCGTACGTGGTCGCCGTCGATGGACACGTCGCCCACTTCGAACGGGCGGACTACGACATCCAGCCGCACGAGGACGCGCTGGGCAAGGGACGCCGCATTACGCTCATCGCGCGCGCGCCGCGTGGTGGCGTCACGTTGCGCCGCGAAGTCGTCCTGTACGACGCGCAGCCGTTCTGCGTCACGCGCCTCGGTGTCACAAACGAGCGGCACGACCCGTTGCACGTCGAGTCGCTGCACGTGTTCAGCACGCCTCCCGATACGCGCGGCCGGTTGAGGCTCGACGCTGCGCCCGCGAGTTGGCGCGTCTATCGCAACGGCTGGCAGTCGTGGGCGCCGGCGATGTCCTTTGGTGGCGCGGATCACGATGTTCGGAGCGCGCCGCCGGTGTTGTCGCCGGAGCCGCCGCAGACGGCCCCGGGCCGCTTCGCCTCAGATGATGTCGGCGTGCTCTTCGACCCGGCATCGGCCCGTTCGGTGCTGGCGGGGGTCGTGACCGCGCGCGATTTTGTCAGCCAGGTGTTCATCGATGCGCCGGATCGCGCGATCGACGTGCGTTGCCTCGCCGACGGGATCGGCGTGGAACAGGGCGAGACGCTCTGGTCCGAGCGCGTGCTGGTCGACCTCACGGGCCACCCGAACACGCAGCTGGAACGCTACGGCGACGCGCTGGGGCGGGAGATGGGCGCGCGCGTGCCCGCGGCGGCGCCGGCAGGGTGGTGCTCCTGGTACTACTTCTTCGCGCAGGTGACCGAGGACGACATCGTCCGCAACCTCCGCTTCCTCGAACAGCACCGGCGAGAGCTGCCGATACAGGCGGTGCAGATCGACGACGGCTACCAGGCCGACATCGGCGACTGGCTGACCGCGAACGAGAAGTTCCCTCAAGGCATGGGCTGGCTGGCTTCGGAGATCAAGCGCGCCGGTTACATCCCAGGCCTGTGGCTCGCGCCGTTCTTGCTGGCCGAAACGTCGAAGACGTACGCGGAACACCCCGGCTGGGTGATCCGCGGCGATGACGGCGCGCCGGTCATGGCGCAGCAGAACTGGGGTCGCCACAACTTCGGGCTGGACGGCTCCAACCCCGAGGCGCGCGCGTGGCTCACGAACCTGTTTCGCGAGGTATGCGACGGCTGGGGCTACGACTACGTCAAAATCGACTTCCTCTTCGCCGCTGCCGTGCGCGGCCGGCGCCACGACGCGCGCGCCACCCGCATCCGCGCCTACCGCGACGCGCTGGCGGCGGTGCGGGCGGGCGTCGGGCCGGAGCGCTTCATCCTCGGTTGCGGCTCGCTCATGGCGCCGTCGGTGGGGTTCTTCGACGGCAATCGCATCGGCTCGGACCTGGCGCCGTTCTGGCGCTTCCTCACGACCGAGGAGCGCGAGGCGCCGACGCCGCGGCTGCGGCGTCCCGATGACCTGCTCAGTGCCGAGACCGCGATCCGCAACACGATGACGCGCTCGTGGATGCACGGGCGCCTGTGGGCGAACGATCCCGACTGCCTGATCGTCCGCACGGACCGGACGAAGCTCACGTTCGACGAGACGCGGACGCTCGCGACGGCGATCGGCCTGTCGGGCGGCATGACGCTTTCGAGTGACGAGCTCGCCAACGTGCCGGCGGAACGCCTGGCGCTCATCTCGATGCTGCTGCCGCCGCTCCCCGCGTCTGCCACGCCCGTCGACCTGATGGAGCACGACATCCCCGAGCGGTTCGAGGTCGGGTTCGACCGCGCGTTCGACCCGCTGCGCATCGTCGGCCTGCTCAACTGCGACGACGCGGCGCGTGAGATGGCCTTTGCGCTGGCGCCCGGGCGTTGGAACGCCTTCGAGGTGTGGGGCGAGCGCTACCACGGCATCGTCGAGGGCACGCTGGCATTTCCCGGCGTTGACGCGCACGCATGTCGCGTCGTCGTGCTGCGGCCGGCGGGGGACACCCCGGCAGTGGTCGGGACGACCGCGCACATCGGCATGGGAGCACTCGACATAACGAGCCAGGCGTACGATGCGGCGTCATGCACGCTGCGAGTCGGACTGGGGCCGGCAGGCACGCGGGAGCGGCGCATCCACGTCGCCTGCGTGGGCCTGCGTCCGGTTGCGGCGCGCCTGGACGGCCGCGAAATCGCGGTGCGTGACGCCGGGGCTGCGTGCGTGGTGGACGTCGCGATCGATGAAGCGGCGATGCTCGAGATCAGCTTCACACCAGCATAGCAATGGCACGCCGAGGCCGGTCTCAGACCCGTGACAACGCCGGCGGATCGGCCAATTGCTAAGGTTGCCAGCGTTGACATCTTTGGGGCTCCGGCGTAGAGTAAAAGCACAACTGAATAGAGCCTAACTCGCTCGTGGAGCGAGGCGGGGGAACCACAGTTCCCGGGGTGAATCGCATCATCTGATGCGTAGGCGAACTCCTTTGAGCCGAACCCGTCAGCTAACCCCGCAGGCATAAAGAGGAGAGGGTGCAACCGGCCGAAGGTACGCCTTCCGCCGGTTTTTGTTCCCCGATCGCAAGTGCTGGAGGGACGCCGCTTGGCCATCGACCGCCCACCGCGTGCGGATGCCGGAGTGACGAAAGGACAGCTCGAAGCGATAGAAGAAGCGATGAGGATTCTCATCGAGGAAGACCGGGAGCGGGGCGTCGATCCCGATGCCACGTTCGCGTGTGCGAAGTGCCGCCGGCCGCAGCCGTCAGTGGGGTCGGTGGATTACCAGGGGATCCGCCTGTGCAACCGCTGCGCCACGCGATTTGAGGTGGCGCGGATCAACGGCAGGACCCGCACCTGCGCGGAATACGTCGGACGGCCGGCGCGCGCGACATAACACGATTTACAGCCTCCTCCTCCAACGGCAACAGGCCGCCGGTACCACCGGCGGCCTGTTGCTTTGCGTCGCGTTTCGCTGCTGTTATCCCTCTTCGACGATGATCGACTGGATGGGCGTGCCCGGTTCCGGGTCCTTTTGCAGTTGCGGATCGCGCGGCGCGAGCCCGCTGAGCACGTCCAGACCGCTTACGACCTTGCCGAACACGGTGTACTTGCCGTCGTAAGTCGGCTCGTCCTTCAGCATGATGAAGAACTGGCTGCCGTTGTTGGGTGTGCCCGCCTCGTTCGGCTTTGCCATGGCCAGGACGCCGGCGCTGAACGACTCGCTGGTCTGCTCGACGGGCAGCGTGTAGCCGGGCCCGCCGGATCCGGTCCCCGTCGGGTCGCCGGCCTGGGCGTGGTGAATCTGCCCGTCCTTGTCTTCGACAACCCTGTAGAACGTCACGCCGTCGTAGAAGTGGTCGTTTGCCAGGAAGACGAAGTTGTTGACGGTCTCGGGCGCTTCCTTCGCCAGGAGCTGGACCTTCACGTCGCCCTTCGCGGTCTTGATGGTGACGATGTAGTTCTTGCTGGGGTCTATCGCCATGGCCGGCGGCGCGCCGTACTGCTTGATGGTGGCCTGGCTGTTCGTCGTGCTGGTGCTGCCGGGCTCGGGCGTCGTCTTCATCACGCCTTCGCCCCGGATGTCGTTGTTCGCGGTGCTGCCGCTGTTGCTGCTCTGGAATAGCGCGGTGAATCCGAATCCGCCGATCAGCACGATGGCGCCGATGATGGCGAACGCCCGGTAGTTGGTGAAAAAGCGGAACGCGCCCTTCGGCTTGATGACCGAGGCGTCCGCCGACATCTCGCCGGCGCGGTAGACCTTGTGGCGCTTCTGCTTCTGGACGACCTGCTTCTTTCGCGGCATGTTGCTCTCTCTTTTGGGGCGTGGTGTCCCGAACTATAACATTCGGCCCTCCGGACGGCCAAAGCGTCCCACCAGTGAAACGTCATGCCTCCCGGTTAGTTGCATTCGCCTGCCGCGCGGGCCTATTGTCGCTACTGATGGCGACACCGCTGACGACGGTGAGGCACGAGGCCGCACGCACCGTGCGGCGCTTGTGGTCGCTTCCCGGCGCCGGTGTCGTCACCGGAGCTTCCGACGACGACCCCTCCGGCATCGCGACGTACTCCGTAGCGGGCGCCCAGACGGGTTACTCCCTGCTCTGGACGAGCCTGCTGACGCTCCCCCTGAACGCAGGCATCCAGGAGATCTGCGCCCGCATCGGGCTCGTCACGGGCGGCGGCCTGGCGTCGGTGCTGCGGCGGCACTACCCGCGCAGGCTGCTGCTCGTCCTCGTGGCGCTGCTGTTCGTTGCCAACACGGTGAACATCGGCGCCGATATCGCCGCCGTAGCCGCCGGCATCGACCTGCTGACTGGCCTGCCGGCCGATGCGCTCGTCATCCCTGTGGGGGTCGCGGTCGGGGCGACGGAAGTGCTCGTGCCGTACCGGGTGTTCGCGGCCTACCTCAAGTTCCTCACGCTGGTGCTCTTCGCGTACGTCGCCGATGCGTTCTTTGCGGGCCCGGACTGGGGGCAGGCGATCCGTTCGACGTTCCTGCCGCACATCAAGTTCAACGCGGCGTTCATCACGACTATCGTGGCGATCCTGGGGACGACGATCTCGCCGTACCTGTTCTTCTGGGAGACGTCCGAGGAAGTCGAGGAGATGCACCGCCGCAGGATCGAGCCCGGCGACGAGCCGGAGTTGCGGCGCGCGCAGGTCGATACGAACATCGGCATGACGCTGGCCAACGTGGTGTTCTACTTCATCGTGCTGACCACGGCGGCAACGCTCTACCCGGCGGGCATCCGCGAGATCACCACCGCGCGGGAGGCGGCCGAGGCGTTGCGCCCGCTTGCCGGCGACCGGGCGACCGTGCTGTTCGCGGCCGGACTCGTCGGCACCGGGCTGCTGGCCATCCCGGTGCTCGCCGGCAGTGCCGCGTACGCGGTGGCGGAGGTGTTCGACTGGCGCGAGGGGTTGGAGGAGCGGCCGCGCGAGGCGCCGCAGTTCTACGCCGTGATCGCGCTGTCCACGATCGTTGGCATGGCGATCGCGCTGTCCGGCGTGGGCGCGATCCGCGCGCTGTTCTTCGCTGCGGTGGTGAACGGCGTCATCTCACCGGTGTTGATCGCGGCGATCCTCATCGTCAGCAACGACGAGCGCGTGCTGGGCAAGCATCGCAACGGCATCGTGTCGAACGTGCTGGGCGTGGCGACGGTGCTGGTCATGGGGGCGGCGGCGATGGCCATGGTCGTGACCTACGCAGGGTCGTGGTGAGGGAGCGCCACCGCGCCGTGGTCGCAACGTCGCGCGGGTGGCCGCGCTTTGCCGGGAGCTGCGCCCGACCGTATATTGAGGACACGCCCCCGTAGCTCAGCGGATAGAGCGCTAGCCTCCGAAGCTAGAAGCACAGGTTCGAGTCCTGTCGGGGGTACCACTCTGGAATCGCGAGGCTGGTGGTGGAAGGCGGCATGCCTCCGCGCCAGCCTCTTTCGTTGCTCCGCCTCGTCAGCCCCGCAGCGTAGCAACCGAGGAGGCGTCCGCGACGGCCATGCCCCCCCGCGTCAGCATCATCACTTGCTCGGCCATCGTCTCGAATCCGGCTCCTACGGTGCCTCCCTCCAGGAAGCGGGCGTGGATGCCTTCGAGGATCACGGCGAGCTTGAAGTAGGCAAGCACGACGTAGAAGTCGAGGTTGGACAGATCCCTGCCGCTGCGGGAGGCATAGCGGGCGACCGCCTCATCGCGCGTCATGAAGCCGGGGAGCGCCGTGACGCCCGCGCTGGCGATGCCCGGGCCATCGGGTGCGGCGGCGGCGCCGCGGCCCGCCCAGTACATGATCTGCATGCCGACGTCAGCCAGCGGGTCTCCCAGGGTGGCCATCTCCCAGTCGAGCACGGCGGCGATGTGTCCGTCGTCGTCCAGGATGCAGTTGTCGAGCCGGTAATCGCCGTGCACGATCGCGGCATCGGAGCGCGCCGGCACCGACGCCGACAGCCGTCGCGCCAACTCGTCGAGGTCGGGCAGCTCGCGCTGCTTCGACCGCGCAAGCTGGTCCACGAATCGTCGCACCTGCCGCTCGATGAAGCCCTGGGGCTTGCCGAACTCACCAAGCCCGACCGTCTGCGGGTCGAGCGCGTGCAGGTCGACCAGTGTGTCGATCAACTCCTCGCCGATGCGGCGTCGTGCCGGCTCGTCGAAGCGGCGCGCGACCTCCGCCGGATCGGTGGGTACGAAGCCATCGACAAACGACATAATGTAGAACGGTGCGCCGATGATGGCGGGATCCTCGCACAGGGCGATGGCGTGCGGCACGGGGACGGAGGTCGGTTCGAGTGCCGAGATGACGCGGAACTCGCGTTTCATGTCGTGCGCGGTGGGCAGCACGTGGGAGAGCGGCGGACGCCGCAGCACCCAGGCGTCGCCGCCGGACTCGATGCGGTAGGTGAGGTTCGAGCGTCCGTGGCCGATGATCTTCGCCGAGAGAGCGCTCACGGGCGTGACATGCGCCGAGAACCACGGGAGCAGGCGCTCGAAGTCGATGCCGGGCACGTTCTCGCTCATGTCCGTGGCCGCCTCACGCGGGAAACAGATACCACTGCGGTCTTCTCGCTGAACGCACATTCTGGAGAACGTGCGTGTCGCGGCGCGTCGCCGCCCAACGAAGAGAAGCTACGGCACGACGAGTCTGACCGCAAACGGGCGAGGCGGGCGCGGAAGGAGGTTCCGCTTGGGAGCGCACGGGCGGCCGTCGGCCGCCCGCGCCCTTCACGTGAAGTGCGAACCGAATGGTGCGCGCTGCTTGCTAGTGTTCCTTGACCAGCAGCACCGGAAGGCTGGATTCGTGGAGGACGGCTTCCGCAATGCTACCGAACATCGCGCGGTTGATGCCCCGGCGAGAGTGGGTCGACATCGCGATCGCATCCGCTTCGACATCCTTGGCTGCCGCGACGATCTGGCGGGCCGCCGCACCCTGGCGGACGAGCGTGTTGACGCGGAGACCGCTCTCCCGCAGTGGTGTAGCCACCCGCTCGAGGTACACCTGCGCCTGGTCCGCGAACGGCGACCGGGCCGCGGCATCGACCTGCGCCTTACCGAGCGCGCCGCGCTCGCTCCAGTCGGCGCCCACGGCATCGACGATGCGCAGCAGTGTGACCTCGGCGTCCATCGACCTGGCGATGTCGACCGAGTGCGGGATGACGGCCTCGGCGCCCGGCGAACCGTCGAGCGTGACGAGCAAGTGCTTGTACATGGACGTTCCTCCTCCGGCCCATCGCGGACCGCATCGCATGACTCCCAGCCGAGCCACGCGGTAGAAAGGGCGCCCTCACCTGCGTCGATGACAGAGTCGCCCCTGACCCTTACTGACCCGTGTTGAGTATCGGCAGCGCGAACGGAAATCCGTGCTACCATGCGGCCGTGATACGGATATTGCTCGCGCTCAGCGCGGTACTGGTCGTATTCGCCTGGGCCTGCGGCGGCGGCTCCGAGAGCCCTTCAGCTTCGCCGGCCCCTTCGTCCGAAGCTTCCCCCGCGTCCGATGCCGCCTGTGGCCAGCCGATGCCACATGCGCCGGGCAGCGCCACGCAGTCGATCACCAGCGGTGGCCTGAGCCGGACCTACATCCTCCATGTGCCCTCCGGATACGACGGCCTGAAGCAGACGCCGCTCGTGCTTTCGTTCCACGGATACTCGCTGAACGCCAGCTTCTTCGCGCCGTATGCGAACTTCGACGCGGTCGCCGATGCCCAGGGTTTCATCGTGGTGACGCCTGACGCCGTGGGTGCGCCCTCGGTGTGGAATTCGCGGGCGGCGTCCGGTGGCACCGAAGATGTCACCTTCGTGAAGGATCTGCTGGCGAAGCTCAATGGCGAGTTCTGCATCGACCCGGACCGCATCTACGCGGCCGGGTTTTCGAACGGCGGCGGCATGGCGCTGCGCGTCGCCTGCGACTTGCCGCAGCAGATCGCCGCGATCGGCGTCGTCGGCGCCACATACGTGAACTGCCGCGAACAGGTGCCGCTCGTCGCGTTTCACGGGATTTCGGACCCCATCGTCCCCTTTGACGGCGGCGACCTGCCGCCGGAGCGCGGAGGGCCGTTCCCGTCCGTGCGACGGTCGGTCTCAGAGTGGGCGCGCACCCTCGGTTGCGATGGTCTGCCCTTGATCACGCGTCCTTCGAGCGAGGTTGAGGTATCTACCTTCCAACGCTGCCCGTCGGGCGTGACCGACGTCCTGCTCTACGCGGTCATCGGCGGCGGCCACACGTGGCCCGGATCGGAGGCCCTGCCGGAGTACATCGTCGGCATGACGACGCAGCAGGTGGACGCGTCGGCGGTCATGTGGGACTTCTTCGCCGCGCACCCCCACGGGCAGTGACCGCCAGGCTCACGTGGTGTGCAGGATGTGGGTCTTGATCCAGTCCCAGGGCTGCGCCTCGGCGTAGTGCAGCAGGTACTCCTGCGCCATCTTGGGGATGAGCAACAGCACCAGCGGGACCGCCACCGTGCGGGTAGTCCGCGGGTAGAGCCCCGGCCAGAACCGCGCGACGACGGCGCAGTACAACCACCAGTTCTCGAACAGGTTCGGGAAGATGAAGAGCATGACGCGTGCGTGCGTCACCTCGAAGAGGACCACGCCCACGCCGCGATACGCGAAGAGCGCGACTGCCGGCAGGCGAGCGTAGGGGCTGTCCCAGCGCAGCGCCACGATCACCTCCAGCGACAGGTAGTAGGAGTCGAGCGCCTTGTCGAGCTCCGGGTAGTGGCCGCCGAAGCCTCCGAGCCCGATCGCCTCAATCAGGACCACGTCGAGCGCGTCGAGCACCATTGCGGCGATGCCGCCCGCGAGCGGGGACCGCAGGATGAGCAGCGGCACCACGAGCCGCAGGCCAATGACGATGAGTTCGCCCTCACTCACGGGGCGGCAGCCTGCGCCCCGGGCGCGGAGCGCGCTCGACCAGCGGCAATGGGGCGCTCGATGCAGGTGAAGCCAAGTGCGGTCCCATGGGTGTTCCGCCGAGCGGGGACACGATGATTGCCGGAACGATACCGGCCGCGCAATCGCGCCGCCATCGACCGTGGCGGTGGAGAGATAGTCCGCGGTGCATCGAAAGATCCCATCAGGGGGCTTGCGGAACAAACGTTCTGTATGCGATAGTCGCTTCGCTATGACGCTCGCGAAGGTACTGTCGTGTGCTGTCGTCGGTCTCGAAGGCGAGATCATCGAGTGTGAGGTCGATGTCTCGCGCCGGGGCCTCAACAGCCTGGCGATGGTCGGCTTGCCCGATGCCGCCGTGAAGGAGGCGAAGGATCGCGTCGAGTCCGCGATCAAGAACTCGGGCATCCGGTTCCCATCCGGCCGCATCGTCGTTAACCTCGCGCCGGCCGACCTCCGCAAGGAAGGGCCGACCTACGACCTGCCGATCGCGGTCGGCATCATGGTCGCGGCCGGCCAGATCGTGGCCGATGTCGCCGACTGCGTCTTCCTGGGCGAACTGTCGTTGGACGGCGCGGTGCGCCACGCGCAGGGCATCCTGCCGATGGTGGCGCTGGCCCGGGAGCGCGGCATCAGGACCGCCTACGTCCCCGCCGTCGATGCCGCGGAGGCGGCGCTGCTGCCGCGCATCACGATCTATCCCGTTGAGACGCTGGCCGCGCTGGTGAACCACCTTTCCGGCGGCGAGCAGATCGCGCCGATCGTGTCCACCGGCATCCCGGCCCCCGTCGACATGCCCTGGGAAGGCACCGACTTTGGCGACATCAAGGGGCAGGAGCATGTCAAGCGCGCGCTGGAAGTGGCCGCCGCCGGCTCGCACAACGTGCTCCTCAGCGGCCCGCCCGGCAGCGGAAAGACGCTGCTGGCGCGTGCGCTGCCTTCAATCTTGCCTTCGATGACGCCGGAAGAGACGTTGGAGGCGACGAAGATCTACTCGGTCGCTGGGCTGCTGCCGTCCGACACGCCGCTGGTGCAACGGCGGCCGTTTCGCGCGCCGCACCACACGATCTCGCATGCCGGACTGGTGGGCGGCGGACGCAACCCACGACCGGGCGAGATCACACTGAGCCATCGCGGCGTGCTATTCCTCGATGAGTTGCCCGAGTTCGGTCAGCAGGTGCTGGAGGTGATGCGGCAGCCGCTGGAGGATCGCACGGTGACGATCTCCCGCGCGCAGGGGACGATCACCTATCCCGCCAACTTCATGCTGGTCTGCGCGCAGAACCCCTGCCCGTGCGGGTACGCGGGCGATATGACGAAGGAATGCTCCTGTTCGGACTCGACCATCACGCGCTATCAGAAGCGCATCTCGGGTCCGCTGCTCGATCGCATCGACATCTTCGTCGAAGTGCCGCGCGTGGAGTACGACAAGCTGGCGTCGGAAACCGCGGGCGAGCCGTCGCGCGAGGTCCGCGAGCGTGTCGAGCGGGCGCGCGGCCTGCAGTCGCAGCGGTTCGCGGGCACGCGTTTCGTATGCAACGCGGAGATGACGCCGACCGAGGTGCGTGAGCACTGCCAGACGCGCCTCGATGAACAGGCGCAATCACTCTTGCGGCTGGCCATGGCGCAACTGTCGCTCTCGGCCCGGTCGTTCCACCGCGTGCTGAAGCTCGCGCGCACGATCGCCGACATGGCAGAGTCAGAAATCATCGGCTCGCACCACCTGGCCGAGGCGATCCAGTACCGGCAGCGCGCCCGGACGTGACTACGGCACTGCCGTCGCGGGCAGCGCCGGCGTGCCCTGCGCCTGTCCACTTGCATAGGTCGGGAACGCCGCGACCGGGGTGACCTCCTCCGGCCGTGTCATCAGCGCGTCGAGCCGGTCGAACATGATCTGCACGTAGCGCTTGAGCGCGTCCTTGTCGGTCACGACGCCGGTCTGCCCGACACTCCGTGCCTGCATCACGACCGTAAGCCAGTACTGGCCGCGGAGCACCAGAGCGGCCTGCGCGGGCGCGTCCGCGCTGTCCGTCCAGTAGATGTACGCCGCATCGGCGCCCGGCAGGTCAAGGTTCGACTCCGGGCCGATGGCCTTTGCCAGGCCGCGCCGCTGGTGGTCGAGGACCTCGTCGCGCGCCGCGACGTCCGGGAAGCGCGCGACGCCCGCCGACATGGTTACGCCGTCGTTCTGGAAGAACGAATTGAACCCGATGCCCTCAGTAGTGCCGGGTGTGAACGAGCCCGATACTTGATAATCCGGCGGCGCGTCGCCGGGGACCAACACCACGCTCGTTAGCAGGTTGACGTCGAAACTGTCGCCGGGTGTGTTCGATGCATCCGGCACGTAGTCGGGCGTCTTGCCATTGCCTCCTCCGCACGCCGCGAGTGCCACGATGGCGAAGGCGGTGGTCACGATCAGGAATTTGAACCTCATACCAAGCTCCTAGAAGTCGTCCGGGCAGTACGGCGAGTACGTTGAGGCAAAGAGCTCCGTCGCGGCGGCGATGGCGTCGTCGCTGGCGGCGCTTACGCTGCCGGTGCGGACCGCCTCGGCCGGGCGGGTGAATCCGTTGTAGATCGGCGCCAGCGCGCACACGTCCATCTCGAGATCGGGCGCCGTAGTGGTGCGCTCGGCTGACATGCGACCCTCGCTTGCTCCGATGCGCCACGTGCCGGCATTCCACGGCGCCGCCCGGTCGGTGAGCGCGATCGTCACCCCCTTGCCCGATGCCTGCGGCAGGGCCGGGCGCGCCTCGATCGCGCGCTGCACATCGACCAGGCGCAACATGATGCCGAACCACGCGCCAGGCGGCTCGCTGAGGTGTACCGGCTCCTCGAGTGCATCCGGGAGCGGATCGTCCTGGCTCGCGAGCATCGTGATGCGTGACGCGAGGTCGTGGTTCAGCAGGTAGGTGAGGACTGCGGCGTACGCGGCCGCGTCAAGCGCCGCCCAGTCGTGCACCTGCAGCAGCGTCTCGACGAAGGGAAAGGTCGCCGCTGACCGCGTGCGCGTGCTGTAGATGACGTAACCTCGCGGCTGGCCGGCGTCGTTCGCCCAGATCGCGGCGTCCCGCACCTTGCCCGCCGCGTAGTCTTCGAAGACGTTCCAGCGCCAGCGCTGCTCGTTGCGCGTCATCCCGCCGTTACGCGCCTGGTGATGCTGTGTGTAGATCGCGTCGAATCGAGGCCAGTCGTCGGGCGTCAGGCGCTCCCAGCGCCCGCGCTCCGCGGGGCGGCGTACGTGCGTGACCTTGGGCGGGAAGGCATAGCCGACCATGCGGGCGGCCATCTCCCAGCCGAAACGGCGATAGAGTGATGGGTGTGGCGTCCAGAGCGCCGAGAGCGGCTGCCCGGCCTCGCGCATGGTCTCCAGCGAGCGGCGGAGGAGCGCACCCACGTAGCCGCCGCGCCGCCGCTCCGGCAGGCAGCTGACCGATGCGACGCCGCCGAGCGGGATGCGCGCGCCGTTCAGGTACTGCTCGAAGGGGATCACCATCATGCCCGCCGCGATCTGCCCGTCATCGAACGCGGAAAGCGCCCAGCTTCGCTCGTAATACTTCGAGCGCCGGGCGGTGCCGGTCTCTCCGCGGTCGCCGTCAAATGCGTATGCGGAGATGAAGCAGTGCTGCTCCCACTCCTCGTCGGTCAGAGGCGGCCGGATTTCGATGCTCATGGTGAGAGACAGGTTACCCGCTGCGAGGCGTCGATTACAGGGTTGGAGCACCCGCCATTGACGTGCTGGGCCGCCACGGTCGCGGTCGAGCGCAGGTCTGCCTGGCGGCCGCGTCGTGGCACGGCTGCCGGGGGCCGGGTATAGTCGGCGCGATGAGACGGCCGGGATTACTCGCGAGCATACGCGCGGACCTGCTGGCGCACGACCGCTTCGCCATCGGCGAGGGTTGGGTGCCCCGCGGCCACGGCGCCGGTGCGTGGTGGTGGCGATACCGCCGAAACCATCACGCTGCCGGCATCATGATCCTGTACCGCGTGCGCGAGTGGGCGCGGCGGTGGCCGAGCGGGCCGCTGCCCGGCCTGTGTGATCGGATCATGGAGATCGTGCATCACACGTCGATCAGCCGCGATGTCAGGCTCGGCACCGGCGTCTACTTCCCCCACGGCGATGCCCATATCCACGGCGAAACATCCATCGGCGACTGCGCCATCATCGGCGTGCACACGGGCATCGGCCTGCGCGGCAGCTTCTTCTCCGACGATATGGGCACCCGGGGGCCGGTCGTCGGCGCGTACGCACGCGTTGGCACCGGCGCTAAAGTGCTGGGCGCGATCACGATTGGCGACCGCGCGGTGATCGGCGCGGGCGCGGTCGTGCTCGACGATGTGCCGGAGGCGGCGACGGTCGTCGGTGTGCCCGCGCGCGTCGTGCGGCAGGGGCCGGTGGGCGACGAGCTGGCGCCGGCGTTGGAGCGCCTGGAGGCGCTGCGCCGGATGCACGAGCGTGGTCACGACCAGGGAGAGGCGTGATGGGGGAAGGGGTGGAGAGCAGCGTGCTGGACCTCGCGATCACGCCGCTAGGGCTCGCCGGCGTCAGCGTCGGCGAGAGTCTCGATGCGGTGGTGGCGCGGCTAGGCGCGCCCACGATCCGCCGGCCGGATTCCGACTCCCCGGACGAAAACGTCGAGATCCTCGAATACGGCCCGTTCGTCGTGATCGCGGTGGATGGCGTCGTTGACGGAGTGATGGCGCTCGAAGGGTATCGCGGCGAGACGCTCGGCGGCGTCTACGTCGGCATGCCCTGGACCGATCTCCTCGCGCGCTATCCGGGCGTGTTCTTCGAGGAAGGGCGCTTCGCGTGGCGCCTTCCCGGGTGGCCGCATCTTGACCTCGAGGTCAGTCGCCCATTGCACGAGGACGAGGCGGCCGACGAAGGCTCCTGGACCGAAGAGTGGTTCGAGATCAGCGACCCCGAGGACTCGTTCGTCAGCCTCATCGTGGTGACACTGGGGACCTGAGAGCTTCTTCCTGGCTACAGCGATCCTGACGAGCGGCGCTGGCCATCGAGCTGGCGGTTCACCGTGATCACTCCCCGCACGGATTCGAGCTTGGCCATCAGGCGGCTGAGCTGGGCGACGCCCGTGGTCTCCAGCGTCAGGTAGACCGAGGTCGTGCGGTCGTCTTCGTGCTCGGTGCGCACGCCGACCATGTTGACCTTCTCCTCGGACACGACGGTCGACAGGTCGCGCAGCAGGCCCACGCGGTCCCACGCATCGATGTGGACCGCGACGGGGTACAGCTCGCCCGTGCGGCCCCACTCGACGTCCACGAGTCGATCTTGCTCATCTTCGTGCACGACGTTGTAGCAATCGAGCCGGTGGATCGTGACGCCGCGGCTCCGCGTGATGTAGCCGATGATGCGGTCGCCGGGCACCGGGTTGCAGCATCGTGCCATCTGGGTGAGCAGGTCGCCCGTACCGAGCACCTGCACCGTCTGGCTCTGTGTGCGCGGCGGCGCCGGGCCGCCCGCGGCCGGAAGCTGCGGCTCATCATCCTTGTGGATCAGCGGCGACAGTCGCATCGCCATGCTCGTCGTCGCGACGCCGCCGTAGCCGAGCGCGGCGAGGAAGTCGTCGAGCGTCTCGTACTTGAAGATGCGCAGGATCTCGTCCTGGTGCTCGCTGAGCGACAGGTTGAGCCGGCGCAACTCCTTGTCGATCAGTTCGCGGCCGCGGTCGATGTTCTCGGCGCGCTCCTGCTTCTTGAACCACTGGCGGATCTTCTCGCGCGTGTGGCCCGTCTTTGCGTAGCCCAGGTTCGTGTTGAGCCAGTCCCGCGACGGCCCGCGGGAGTTCTTGCCCGCGAGGATCTCGACGACGTCGCCGGTCTGGAGCTGGTAGCTCAACGGCACCAGCCGCCCGTTCACCTTGCCGCCAACACAGTGGTGCCCCAGGTCCGTGTGGACGCGATACGCAAAGTCAATGGGCGTGGCGCCCGCCGGCAGTTCCTTGATCTCGCCCTTGGGCGTGTAGACGAATACCTGGTCGCGGAACAGGTCGGTCTTGACCGACTCGACGAATTCCTCGGCCGCCGGCATCTCGCGCTGCCACTCGATGAGCTGGCGAAGCCACGCCATCCGCTCGTGATTACGCGCGTCGCGCGGATGGGCGCCTTCCTTGTACCGCCAGTGGGCGGCGACGCCGTACTCCGCCAGCTGGTGCATCTCCTGCGTGCGGATCTGGATCTCGAGCGGCCTGGCGCCGATCGCCATCACCGTCGTATGCAGCGACTGGTACAGGCTCTCCTTGGGGCTCGCGATGTAGTCGTCGAACTGCCCCGGCATCGGGTGCCAGAGGCCGTGCACGACGCCGAGGGCGTTGTAACAGTCGCCGACGGTGTCGACGATCACGCGCAGCGCGAGCAGGTCGTAGATCTGCTCGAACCCCTTGTCCTCTGCGGCGTACTTGTCGGCCTTCTGCGCGATGGAGTAGATGTGCTTCGCGCGGCCTTTGACATCGGCCTCGATGCCGTGCTTCTCGAGTTCTTCCTTCAGGATTTTCTCGACCTGTGCGACGTAGCGCTCGCGGACGGTGCGCTTCGACTGGATGAGGCGGGCGATCTGCTTGTAGCGCTCCGGCTGCAGGTGACGGAACGCGAGGTCTTCGAGCTCCCATTTGATCTGCCAGATGCCCATGCGGTTCGCCAGCGGCGCGTAGATCTCCATCGTCTCCTGCGCGGTGCGCAGGCGCTTCTCGGGCGGCTTGGCGTCCAGCGTCCGCATGTTGTGGAGCCGGTCCGCCAGCTTGATGATGACGACGCGCGGATCCTCGGCCATCGCCAGGAACATCTTGCGGAGGTTCTCCGCCTGGATGTTGCGGTCGCCGGGGTGCTCGCCGGGTGCGAGCCAGGGGATCCGTTCGAGCTTCGTGGCGCCGTCGACGAGCTTCGCGACTTCGGGGCCGAAGCGCCGCTTGATCTCGTCGTTCGGGACGCCGCAGTCCTCCTGCACGTCGTGAAGCAGCGCGGCGGCAACCGCCGCGGCATCGAGCTGCAGGCCGGCGATGGTGATCGCGGCGTCGAGCGGGTGGACGATGTAGGGGTCGCCCGTCAGCCGCAGCTGGCCGCGGTGAGACTCAGCGGCAAACGCAAACGCTTCCTCGATCAGGCGCACCTTCTCGGCCGGAAGGTAGGCGGTGATCCTTTCGAGGAGCGGCTGGATGCTGGGCTCGTGGGCGATGGTGGTCATGCGGCGGGCGGGCACCTCCGGCCCTCAGAGCTAGTCACGGACGACGGCCGGTTCCTTCGTCAGCCCCAACTCTTCCAGGATCTTCTCGACGGGCGTGCCGCCCATCTTCGCGTACGCCTTCATCCTCGCGCGCATCAGGATCGTGGCGTGCTCATCGCTGGTGGCCTCGAACATCAGCTGCAGGGCATCGGCCACGAGGTCCTTCGCGGGCCGATGCGTCCGGGCGGCAGCGACCTTCAGCGCCGTGTACAGCTCCTCGTCATCGAAGACGATGGTCATGCGTCGGGACATCGGGCACCCCCTGAACGGGCTCCATGCGTCTGTACGCCTGGACGTATAGGCGTACGTACGCCCATTCTAGCAGGGCGCGCCACGTGAGGCCGGAAGCAGGGAAACCCCCACCTCGGCAGCTCGGCACGACCCAAACCCGCAACACTGGTATTCTGCGGCGTCGAAACCGATTCTGGAGCAGGCATGAGCAGCGAAGACGAAGGCAAGCCGCGGAAGTTCGCCGCGCCCAGAGGTACCGCAGACATCCTGCCGGAGGACTGGCCGTACTGGAAGTACGTGCGGGACACGGCGGAGCGCGTCTGCGCCCTGTTCGGCTACCACCGGATCGAGACGCCGACATTCGAACACGCCGGCGTGTACCTGCGGACGGCGGGCGCCGGCACGGACATCGTGGAGAAGGAGATGTACGTGTTCGAGGACCGAGGCGGCGACCGCCTGGCGCTTCGCCCGGAAGGCACGGCAGGCGTCGTGCGCGCCTACATCGAACACGGCATGGCGAGCCAGCCGCAGCCGATGCGGCTCTGGTACGTGGCGCCGAACTTCCGCTACGACCGCCCGCAGGCCGGACGCTACCGCCAGCACACCCAGTTCGGCATCGAGGCGATCGGCGACCCCGATGCGCTCGTCGATGCCGAGGTTATCGAGCTACTGACGGTGTTCCTACGCGAGCTTGGGCTCACGGCATACACGCTGAAGCTCAACACCATCGGCGACCACGTCTGCCGGCCGCGATTCGTCGAGGTCCTGCGCGAGTACTACCGCCCGCATCTCGACGAGGTCTGCACCGACTGCCGCGTGCGCTTCGAGAAGAATCCGCTGCGGCTCCTGGACTGCAAGGAGGAGCGCTGCCGCCCGCTCATCGACGGCGCGCCGAAGCTGCACGCCTACCTGTGTGACCCTTGCCGGGAGCACTGGGAGCGGTTGCTGGCGTACCTGCAGGCCCGCGGCATCGGCTACACGATCGACCAGCAATTGGTGCGCGGCCTCGATTACTACACGCGCACGGTGTGGGAGTGCCATCCGCACGAGGAGGGTGCGCAAAGCAGCATGCTCAACGGCGGACGCTACGACGGTCTCGCTGAGCTGCTGGGCGGTCCGCCGACGCCCGGCATCGGCTTCGGCACGGGCTTCGAGCGGCTGGTCATCAACCTGAAGCGGCAGGGCGTGTCCGTGCCGCCCGATGTCCGCCCGGCACTGTACATCGCGCACCTGACGCCGGAGGCTGCCGGAGTGGCGCTGGAACTGGCAGCCAGCGTGCGCGCGGCCGGGCGCCAGGCGATCGTCGGTGGCGCCGGCAAGAGCTTGAAGGCGCAGATGCGGCACGCCGACGCGCGCGGCGCGGTGTACGTCGCCATCATCGGCGCCGCCGAGCTGGAGGCGGGCGAGGTGACGTTGCGGAACCTCGCCGACCGTAGCGAACGGCGCGTCGCGCTGGGCGAGGTCGCCGGAGCGCTCGGCGGCTGATCCACGGCCGTTTTATGGTTGCGGTTAGCATCTCCAAAGCCGCAAATCTCCCTTCCTCATGTCAAGCGGAAGCTTGACGGCCACGCGGCGTCTCTGCGACTCTCTCCCAATTCACCGTGAAGGATCTGCCGGCGCCCGCGCGGTGTAGCGTGCGGTGCGCTAGAGGGTGGCAAGATGCCGAACCAATGGCCGCGCCGCGCCGCGGGTACCGGGCTCGCGCTGGCGGCACTCGCTGCCGCGGTGCTGTTCCTCTGCGCGACGCTGGGGTCCCGCGTTCTCGGCGCCGATCTGCGATCGGTGGCTGGCGGCAGCATGCAGCCCGCGTTCGGCGACGGCGCACTCGCGATCGCCTTCGCCGCTCACGTCGATGGCCTCCGGCCGGGCGACGTCATCACGTTCCACGATCCTGACACCCCGTCGCGCATCGTCACGCATCGCATCGTGTCGGTCGAAGGCGACGGCGCGACACGCACGTTCGAGACGCGTGGCGATGCTAACACCGCATCGGACCCCTGGCGCGTGGGCGAGGGCGACGTGATCGGCAAGGTGCGGTGGCACGCGCCGAACGCCGGAGCCGCGCTGGACCGTCTCCGGTCGCGCGAGGGCCTCATCGCGTTGCTGCTCTTCCCCGGTGTGCTGTTGCTGCTGAGCGACGCGCCGTCGTGGTATCGATTCCTGCGCCGGCGCCGCGCGCGTGTGGACGTGCCCGACGTCCAGGCGCTGGAGATCGAGAATCACACGCGAGTGCGCCTTGGCCTCCCGCGTGTGGCAACGGTGGTCGCGCTGCCGCGACGGGCACTGAAGCCATCCCTCGTCGTGGCGGCGGTCGCGCTGCTGGCAATCGGCGTGCCTGTGGCGGCGTTCGCATGGTCGTACAGCCCGCCACGCGCATCGGACGCCGGCGATGGTGCACGGGTCGCGGCTGATGCAGCGGCTGTGGCGGAGGGGAACAGCCATGCGCTGGCCGTCGCGCTCGGCGGCGATGCCCCCCTGGCGCGAGCAGCCGCCGATGCGACGCTGCGCGACCCGGATGCCGAGCCGGCTCAGGTCGAAGCGACGCTCCGCCGTGCCCTCGATGATGGCGCGAACACGATCGAAGCGCTGGCGCTGATCGGGCTCGATGGCCAGGTGATCGCGACGACCGACGCGCAGATAACCGACGTGCATGACAGCGCGGCCTTCCTGACGGCGCTCGCCGGCGGCGCAGCCGCATGGTCGAAGGCGCTTCCATCGGCGAACGGCGGACGCCAGATGCTGGACCACGCCGCGCCGGTCGTGTCAGACGATGGCGCGACGCTGGCGGTGCTGCTCGCGCGCTCGGACGCGCTGCGCACGCTGACCGCCGCGCTGCCCGGGGAGAGCGACGCGAGCCGCAACATGATTGTCAGCGGCAACGGCCTCGTCCTTTCGGGCGCCGGCGCGGCGGTGGAGCAGCCGTGGGCCGCATCCGATCGGGCCGCGAGGGTGAGCTTCGACGGAGCATCTTCGGTGTGTGCGGCGAGGCCGATTGGACGGGACGCGCCGCTCGATCTCGGCTGGCGCGTCGCATCATGCGTGGCGGAGCCGCAGGCGGCGCTCGGTATCCACGATCGATGGTTCCGGCTGGACAGATTCACTATCCTGGCGCTCGCGGCAGCTGTTGCGCTGTTCCTGCTGCGCGTCGTGGCACGGATGGGAGAGACGCCCCGCCAGCGCCGGAAGCCGCGCGAGGGCTTCCGTGCGATCGAATCGCGGCTTCGCATACGGCGCGAGAGCGGGGCGCCATAGCGACTCCTTGCGCTGTTCCGCGCTCAACCTGAGCATGGCCATCGATGCGTGCCGGTCATCGCCGCGATATGCTGGCTGCGTGACCTACATCGCTTTGCCCGGTGCGCCCGATGCCTGACATGCTGGTGAGGCTGTACGACCTGCCGGACCCATCCCCGTACGACGCGCGCACATCCGCAAGCGGCATCGCCGTGCGGCGGATGGACGCGTGGGACCGCGACGTCGTGCGGCGATTCGTGCGCGATCAATTCAGCGACAACTGGGCGGCCGAGGTGGAGTTCGCGTTCTCGAACGGCCACCCGATCACGGGCTTCCTCGCCGTGAAAGACGGTGACATCGCCGGCTTCGCGGCGTACGAATGCAGCCGCCGCGGCTTCTTCGGTCCGACGGGCGTGCGGGAGGACCTGCGCGGAAGCGGCGCCGGTGCATCGCTGTTGATGCGCTGCCTGGAGAGCATGCGGGAGATGGGGTACGCGTACGCCATCATCGGCGGCGTTGGCCCCGCCGCGTTCTACGAGAAAGTGTGCGGCGCCAGGGTCATCGAGGGCAGCGATCCCGGCGCGTACGCGGCGCTCTACGCTGAAGCGCGCGCGAAGGCCATGGGGCAGCGGAGCACATAGCAGCACTCGCCTGCCGTGCTACCATGAGGCGTGAGGAAGAAACCCCCTCCGGCAGGGGGTTTCGGCATGTGTGGCGATGTTCGACCGACTTGAGGCAACGGACCAGCGGTACGACGACCTGACCGAGGAGTTGGCCAGGCCGGAGATCTCGGGCGACTACGAGAAACTGCAGGCGATCGCGAAGGAGCGCGCCTCGATCGAGCAGGTCGTGACGCTGTACCGCGAGTGGAAGGCCAGCGCGACGGCGATCGAGGAAGCGCGCTCCGTCCTTGGCGACAGCGACGCGGAACTCGCGGCGATGGCGAAAGAGGAGATAGAAGCGCTCACGGCGAAGCGCGCGGGACTCGAGGCCAGCCTCAAGCGCGCGCTCGTGCCGAAGGACCCCCGCGACGATCGCGACGTCATCGTCGAGATCCGGGCCGGCACCGGCGGCGATGAGGCGGCGCTGTTCGCCGCCGACCTGTACCGCATGTATACGCGCTACGCGGACCGCCGCCGCTGGGCCATCGAGATGCTGTCGATGAACGAGATCGGCATCGGCGGCATCAAGGAAGTCGTCTTCGAGATACACGGCGATGGCGCGTACTCGCGCCTGAAGTACGAGAGCGGCGTGCATCGCGTGCAGCGCGTTCCGGCCACCGAGGCGCAGGGCCGCATCCACACCTCCACGGCGACCGTCGCGGTGCTGCCGGAGGCGGAAGAGGTGGAGGTGGCGGTCAACGAGTCGGACCTGCGCATCGATATCTTCCACGCAGGTGGCGCCGGCGGGCAGAACGTCAACAAGGTGGCGACGGCCGTGCGCATGACGCACTTGGCGACCGGCATCGTGGTCGTGTGCCAGGACGAACGCTCGCAGTTGAAGAACAGGAACAAGGCGATGGCGGTCCTGCGCGCGCGCCTGCTCGATCAGAAACAGAGCGCCCAGGCCGAGGAGATCGCCGGTGCGCGAAAGCAGCAGGTGGGCAGCGCGGAGCGGTCGGAGAAGATCCGCACGTACAACTTCCCCCAGGACCGGCTGACTGACCACCGCATCGGGCTGACCGTGCACAACCTCCCCCGCATCATGGACGGCGAGATCGACGATATCATCGAAGCCGTATCAGCCAACGAAGAGGCGCGCCAGCTCGAAGAGAGCGTCGCGCGTTAGTACGCGTTCTCGCGGCGGGCGTGCTTGCATCGCGACGCGCATCGGCGCGGCGGAGATGATGATGACGAAACGGCATCGGCTCGAGATCGAATTCTGTACGGCCTGCAAGTTCCAGGGCCGCGCCTTCTGGCTGGCGCGCGAGCTGTTCGACCAGCGTCCGGACCTCGCTGGCGAGATTGTGCTCGTGCCGGGATCTGGCGGCGTCTTCATCGTGCGGTACGACGGACAGACGGTGTTCGACTATGCGACTGCCGGCCGCTTTCCCGAGCCGAAGGACGTCCGGGAGGCGGTGCTCGCCGCCAGCGGCCGCCCGCCAACCCCCAGCCCGCACCCACCCAAGTAGCTGACCGCCGTGAACGACATGACCGTTGCCGAGACCCTGCATGCGGCAACCCGGCGGCTCGCGTCCGCGGGCGCCGATGACGCCCGCCTGGAGGCCGAAGTGCTTCTGGCGTTCGCGAGCGGCGCCGACCGGGCGCATCTGCTGGCGAGCCTGCCCGATGCCGTCGCTCCCGATTCCCGCCGGCGATTTGAGTCGTTGCTCGCGCGCAGGCTGGCGCACGAGCCGCTGGCGTACATCCTCGGGCACCGCGAGTTCTACGCAATCGATGTCGCGTGTGCTGCGGGCGCGCTGATCCCGAGGCCGGAGACCGAGATGCTGGTCGAGCTTGCGCTCGATGAAGTGCGCGAGCGCGGCGGCGGCGTCCGCATTGTCGACGTCGGCACCGGCAGCGGCGCGATCGCCATCGCGATAGCCATCAACACTCCGGACGCGCACATCGTCGCAATCGAGGCGTCGCCGGAAGCGCTCGCACTTGCGCGCCGCAACGTCGAGCAGTACGGGCTGCAAGGGCGCATCGAACTGCGCCAGTGCGACCTGCTTGAAGGCGCCGGCGTCCTCGACGTGATCGTCGCCAACCTGCCATATATCAGCGAGGCGGACTGGGCGGCGCTGGCGCCCGAAATTCGCGATCACGAGCCGCGGGAGGCGCTCGTTGCCGGTCCTACCGGCACAGAGGTCGTCGAGCGGCTGCTGGAGCAGGCGCCCGAGCACCTGCCGCCGGGCGGCGTTCTGGCGGCGGAAATCGGCGACACGCAAGCAGAGCGCGTGCTGGATGCGGCGCGGCGCTGCTTCCCTGGGGCGCGTTCCTGCGTTATGAAGGATCTCGGCGGGCGCGACCGGATGCTCGTCGTGCGGATCGCCACGGGAGGCTGATCGTTGGCTGGACCGACCATGCGGGAAACGGTGGAGGCGCAGGCGCAGGCCCGCATCGACGGCGACACGGCGGCGTTTGCGTCGTACATGACGCCGCAGGCGGTGCTGCAACTCGGCGGCAACGGCATGGGCGCGCCCGCACTTCCACACGCGCGACGGTTCGATGTAATCGACATAACGGAGGCAGGCGACGGCGGCACAGCGCTCGTCCGCTACGCAGGCAGGGGCGTGAGTTACGACGTGCGCACGGTCTGGCGCCGTGCGGATGGCCTGTGGCGCGCCGTCGAGGCGGAGGTACCGCCGGAGTCGGTGCAGGCGTCATGGTGGCGCCGCCTGTTTGGCGGCGCGCCTTCGGCGCCGGGGCCGGCGCAGCGGAAGGACCTGAGTTGACCTTCGCGGAGCGCGGATTCGACTTCGAAAGTGACGGCCTGCGGCTCGAAGGCGCGCTGCACGAGGGTGAGGGCGCGCTCGCCGCGGTGGTGCTGCATCCGCATCCGCAATACGGTGGCGACATGGACAACCACGTCGTGCTGGCGGTCTGCGGTGCGCTGGCCGCAGCCGGAGCGACGACGCTGCGGTTCAACTTCCGCGGCACCGGCCGCAGCCAGGGCGCGTTCGACGACGGCCGCGGCGAGGCCGCCGACGCGCGGGCGGCGATCGGCGTCGTCCGCGGACTCCGGCTCGGGGCGCCACTGGTGCTGGTAGGCTACTCCTTCGGTGCGCTGGTCGCGGCCGGTATTGCGTGCCAGGAGGACCTGCAGGCGTTGATCCTCGTGTCGCCGCCGGCGGCGTTCGCGCCGCTGCCGCTTCTTCCAGACGGCGTCGACACGCTGCTGATCACCGGGGAGTACGACGATCTGGCGCCGCCCGAACAGCTTCGCGCGCTGGAGGGGCCGCGGAGGCGGGTGGCGGTCGTTCCGCAGGCCGGACACGCATGGTGGCCCGGCGTCGAGTCCCTGACGCGCGAGATCTCGGCGTTCCTCGCGATTCCGAACGCCGGAAAGTACTCCTAAACCCCTAAGAACTTGCCGATAACCCCAGCGTGGAATCCGCCGCAACTCTTCCGGAAGGCGACCGCGTAGAAGTACGCCGGATCGTCCTGATCTCCCGCATTGCCGGCGTGCTGGTGGCCGCGGCGTTGGTGACGGCCGCGCTCTACGTGCATCGCCGGGATCCCGGCTCGCTCAGCGCGGTCTTCGCGTACTTCACGGTGGTCGTTGGCCTGGGAGCGTTCGTCATGCTGTCGACGCTGGCGCGGATCGGCCACGCGCGGGTCCTGGAACGCAGCCTGAACGAGGTACACGACCTGACGGGGCAGCTGCGGCAGATGGCCGAACGCGACCCCCTGACCGGGCTCTTCAACCTCCGCACATTCCACGAACTGCTCGAACAGGAGATAAACCTAGCCCGGCTGGAGCGCACGTCGCTGAGTTTGGTCGTGGCTGACCTGGACAACTTCAAGGTGCTCAACGACTCCTTCGGGCACCAGTTCGGCGACGTCGTGCTTTGCGAGACGGCGAAGGTCTTCGAGGGTGCCGGCCCGGAGCACGCGTCCGCAGCGCGTCTCGGCGGCGACGAGTTCGCCCTCATGCTGCCGGGATCGACGCGCGAGGATGCGGTGACGCTCGCGAATCGCATCGAGACGCAACTGCGCATGCAGCGGCTGGATGGAAGGACCGCCGGTATGCTGGGGAGCTTCGGCATCGCCACATTCCCGCACGACGGGGACAGCGTGCAGGCCCTGTTCGCTTCGGCCGATGGACGAATGTACAGCGAGAAGCACCGGCGCAAGGCCGAGTCCCTGGCATCGCTCGCCGGTGCGTCGCGCAAGCTGTTCGTGCGTGTCGGCCGGGCCATGCGTCCGAACCAGACGACGGCGGAGATCCTGCAGACCGTCGCCGCCGCGGCCCGCGAGGAGTTCTCCCTCAGCCTGGCCGCCATCACGATCGCGCCTCGCGCACACCACCCGCGCATTACCGCTGCCGCCGCCGCCGCGACCGAAATCGAGGAGATCTGCATCGAAGCGGCCGCCCGCGAGCCCCTGAGCGCTGCGACGCTGGCGAGCCGTCTGCCGGCCGAGTGCTGGCTCATCGAGGCTCCGATCCCGGATGAGTTCGGCGATGGCGGATCGCTGCTGCTCGTCGGGTTTCCGGCGGCATCGTTCCGGCCCGATGCGCCCGTCGTGCTTGCTCTCGCCGACCTGATCCAGGCCGTGGTCGCCAGTGGCCGTGCGCGCGTCGAGGCTTTGCGCGCGGGCCGGGAGCGCGACATCCACATAGATCTGGCGCATGCCCTGGCGGGCTCCGGTCCGCTCGAGGAGCGCCTGGGCGCCGTGACCGAGATGATCGCCGAGTTCATCGGCGCGACGAGCGTGACCATCGAAGGGCTGGCGCCGGCGGGCGCCGCGTCCGCGCCATACAACAGCGTGTCCGGGATGGAGGAGCCGTATCGCAGCCGCTGGGTCGAGGCGCGGCTGTCGCCGCAGGGGCGCGAGGTCGTGCGCCGGATGGTACTGGAGGCTCCGTGCCTGGTCATCGATCCGGCGAACGATGCGCGCCTGCCGGAAGTCGAACGCAGCATGCTCGCGGCGGCCGGCATCAAGGTCGCGGCGGTGTGCCCGATCGGCTCGGACGGCGAGGTCTTCGGCATCGTCTGCGCCGTCAGCAAGGTCGCCGATTACTTCACCGATGACCTCATGGCGGTGCTCATGGCCATCGCCGACCACCTTGCCCCGGCGATCAACGTGGCGTTGCTGCGCGATCAACTCGAGGCGTCGTACGCGCACCTCGAGCGCGAGAGCCGCGAATCACTGTCGCGTCTGGCCGATGCGGCGGAAGCGCGCGACCCGCACACCGGCGGGCACCTCCGCCGCATCCGTCATTACAGCGTCGAACTGGCGCGGGCTGTTGGTTTGACCGAGGACGACGCCCAGGCCATCGGGCTCGCTTCGACGATCCACGACCTCGGCAAGCTGAGCCTCTCGGACGAGGTCCTGCACAAGCCAGGCCAGCTGACGCCGGCGGACTGGGACCGGATGCGCGAGCATCCTGAGCACGGCGAGCGGCTGATCGGCACGTCGCCGAAATTCCAAACGGAGCGCGCTGTCGCTCGCTGGCACCACGAGCGCTGGGACGGCACTGGCTATCCGGACGGGCTGCGCGGAGAGCAGATCCCACTGGCTGCCCGCATTGTTGCCGTGGCCGACGCCTTCGATGCGCTGACGACCGAGCGTCCCTACAAGCGCGCCTGGACGCTCGATGAGGCCGTGCTGGAAGTGCAGCGCGTGCGCGGGCAACTCTTCTGCCCGACGGTGGTCGATGCGCTCGACACGCTCTGGCGCTCGGGTCGCCTGCGGGAGATCTACGACGCCGCCGAACTGGCGGAGCTCGCGTTCGAGCAGCGCGACCGCAAAGCGGCGTAGGCCTTCATGGCGCCGCCGGCGCCCAGGTGTTACCGCGTGTGAAGCTACGCCAGATGCGGCGCGCATATCCCCTAAGGCCTTGCCCCTAGTCGGAAGAACCACCGCTCGTTCGCGCGCAGGCTGCCGCCGAGTCGGGATCGCCTTCATTCCGTCCCTGCGCCCATCCCCCTGACTATGTACTTGAGAACGCCGCAGCGGCCGGTCATCGGCGATGGGGGCGAGGTCTCTCGTTCCTGCCGAAGGCACAGTTTCGAATCTACGAACGCGGCGTCCATTCGACTCACGTCCCGGTCACCGGCGCTAGATCGCGCCGGGACGGCCGACAGTAAGGACAGGGGTCAGATTGTCGGCAGCCAGGGCTGCCCGGCATGTGGGGGTGTCTTCTGTTGATGCAACGAACAGCCGCATACCTGAAGTCCGTGCGCCCCGCGCACGTCCGGTGGCTGCCGCTTGGCCTCATGGCCGGCGTTGCCGTGTCTACGCTGGTTGTCTCCGGGGTGGCCGCGGCGGGCGGCGGTCGCGTGTCCGGTGATAACGGCGCGTCATCGGTGCAGGCCGTACCGCCGGTGAACGCCGTGGCGGCGGAGCCGCTCTTCGCGACGACGCGGGGCGGCCAGGCGAGGCGCCTCGATGCGCCGCAGCCAGTCCGGCTCGCCGGCGCGACGTCCTCCTGGAGCCAGGACAGCGACACGGTACCAGCCTCGTCGTCGGTTCGCCGCAGAAGGCGGACGTCCTCGACGTCCGCGTTGCCGCCACCCACGCCGTCGCCGGTGTTGACTGCGCCGCGAGCAACGTCGACGCCGACGGCGCCTGCAACGTTGACGCCGGCGACGAGCACACCGGCGCCGCAACCGTCTGCCACCGCCACGGCGGCTGTTGGCATTCTGGGCGTAACGCCGACGATGACCGTGACGTTGCCGGGCAACGAGCCGCTGGCGGCGTTCGGCTGGCGCGGGGAGTACTACAACAACACGACGTTGAGCGGCGGGGTAGCGGCGACGCGGCAGGACGGGCCGGTGCTGGCGTTCGCGTGGCCGAGTGCGCCGGCGGCGGGGGTAAACGCCGACTACTTCTCGGTGCGGTGGACGATGACGCTGGAGAGCGCGGGCGGCGCGTACCAGTTCAACACGCGGCACGACGACGGGGCGCGGCTGTACATCGACGGGGCGCTGGTGCTGGACACCTGGTGGGACCAGATGCCGGCCTCGTACAGCGTGAGCAGGACCCTGAGCGCGGGGGCGCACCAACTGAAATACGACTACTACCACACGTACGCGGGGGCGGTGGCGCAGCTGGAGATCGTCGCCGCGGGCGCGCCCGTGGCGACCAGCACGCCGGCGCCGGCGGCGACGAACACACCGACGCCGACGGCCGCGGCGGCGACGCCGACCGCGACCAGCGTGGCACCGACGCCGACCGCGGCAGCGGCGACCAGCACGCCGGCGCCTGCGTCGACGAGCACGCCGACGCCGACGGCGGCCGCCGCGACCAACACACCGGCGCCTGCGGCGACGAGCACGCCGACGGCGACGCGGACAGCGACGCCCGTGCCGGCGACGAGCACGCCGACGGCGGTGGCGGGCGGGCGCAACAAACTGCTGCAGCCGTTTGCCAGCGACAGCCCGTGGAACATGCCGCTGGGGACGAGCCTGAGCCTGGTGGCGGCGAACCTGCCGAAGACGTTCATGAGCGTGGACGAAGAGCCGATCATCCTGGCGCCGGGGGCGCCGCTGCGGAGCGGCTACGAGAACGGCGACTGGCCGGCCTCGTGCCGGACGAGCGGAGCGACGCCGCTGGGGCAGTTCCCCGTGCCGGACGGGTACGTGATCCCGGAGCCGAGCGGGGGCTTCCTGCCGAACTACTCTGGGGGCGTGCTGCTGGGCGACGGGCGGACGATCGTGGAGATGCAGTACGGGACGCGGTGCGCGTCGACGGGTCCGCTGACGATGGGGATCCAGCGAGACCGGCACGACATCTACGGGAGCGGGCTGGGGTACGGCATCGGCGGGCATGGGGGTAGCGGGCTGTCGGGCGTGGCGGGGTCGCTGCGGGTATGGGAAGTGAACGGAGACGCGCCGATCCGGCACGCGTTGAAGCTGAACATCAGCGCCAAGTTCCTGTCGAAGTCGAACGGGGGCTACCGGTGGCCGGCGGTGGTGGCGGACACGGGGTACAACCAGCCAGGGAACTTCATGGAGTACGTGGGGACGAACCCGGCGCTGCGGATGGGGTCGTTGCTGGTGCTGCCGGCGACGGTGGACATCAACACGCTGGGGCTACAGACGGCGATGGGCAGGCGGCTGGCGTGGACCTTGCAGAACTACGGGGCGTACATCGTGGACTCGGGGCCGCAGACGTGGACGCCGCACAACTGGGTGATCGAATACGGCGTGCAGCAGGCGATGGAGACGCGCTGGGGGTACGGGGTGGACGGTGGACCGATGAACAGCGATTCGCTGATCCTGATGTCGCTGCTGCAGGTGGTGGACAACAACGGGCCGACGAGCGTGGGCGGCGGTGGAGCGCGGGTGCAGCCGCTGCTGCCGGCGATCAGCAACTGAGCGTAAGCGTCACAGCGCACAAACAGGCCCGCCGGAGACGGCGGGCCTGTTTCCATTCCGGCGTCACGTCGAACCTCAACGCGCCCGCACATCCACGGTCGACGCGCTGATGCGCCGGATCTCCACCCACATGCCGTCGCGCTCGAATCGCGCCGCCTGCTCCGAATGGGCGAGCGCCTCGGCGACGAGCGGAAGCTTGCCGTCGTCGAGCGCCTCCTGCATCACGGGCGTCAGCGCCACGTAATCGATGCGGCGCCAGTCGTTGTCGAGCAGGCGGTCGCGGATGTCCTCCTCGTTGTCGACCCGCCAGAACGAGTGCGCCTTCGCGTACTCGGGCCGAAGGTCTACCCACGCGTAGTTGTCGATGATGATGACCGCATCCGGGTCGACGTTCCGCTCGATCCAGTCGATGGCCTGCGTCTGCGCGAGCGTCTGGTTCGCGCGGAAGGCGCGGTCGTAAGAACGTCCGTACGTGGGCACGCGGACCGCCGCGACAGCGATGATCGCCGCGAGAAAGCCGGCAACCAGCAATGGCGCCGTGCGCGCACCTGCCCTCCGCCACTCCGCATCGCGCAGCGCGTCGATCGCCAGGGCGAGGATCACGGCCGCGAGTGGGACGACCGCGAGGAGCCAGAAGTCGAACACCGCGCCGCCGCGCGCCAGAAAGACCATGAACGCGGCGACCATCAGCCCGAATGCCAGCGAATCCGGCCTGCGGCGGGCGAGCAGCGCGGCCATCGGCATGGAACACGCGACCGCGGCCGCGAGCGCCGGGTCGATGCGCCACCAGGAGCGCGCCGCGCGCCAGAACTCGCTCCCGGGCTGCAGGATTCCGAGATCGTGCGTACGGTTCTGGTGGTACTTGATGCCGGCCAGCAGGTTCGGATGCTCGCCGCCCTTGGGGTCCAGGAAGCTGCCAGACGGGAAGAATTCGCCGATGGCCAGCGCGTGCAGCGGATAGAGCATCGCGATGCCAAGCGCGACGCCGAGCCATACGCTGATCGCGGACCGGCGCTGGCCGGCATCGACCCGCCGCCAGAGGAGCAGCATCATGCCGGGAATCATCAGCCCGAGGATCTCCTTCGTGAGCAGGCCGATGCCCAACGCGGCGCCCGCGAGCGCAGCGTCCCGGGTCGTCACGCGCTCCCCGGCGAGGAAGTAGACCGATGCCAGCAGCCAGAAGACTGCCAGGTTATCGAGCAGTACCTCGCGGCCAAAGAGGATCTGGAACGGTGACAACGCGAACACGAGCACCGCAACGGTCGCGCCTGCCTTGCTCCCGCCGACGCGCCGGACGATGGCGTAGAGCAGCGCCGCCGAGCCGGCGTGCGCCACCAGCATCAGCGCGCGACCGGTGTTCACCGAGGCCCCGAACGCCGTGAAACCGCCAAACAGCTTCGCCCAGAGAGCGATGGTGAACCAGCCGAGCGGCGGGTGGTCGTAGAAGTAGGTGTACGGCGAAAGCTTGCCGGACGTAAACACCGACCAGGCCTGCTCCATGTAGAGCCCCTCGTCGTCGTCGTACGTCGGGGCGCGGAACATGCCGTACGCGTGCGCTGCGATGGCAATAGCCACGAGCAGTGCAGGAAGCGCCAGGCGCCTGCCCAACGTTAACAGGGCCAGGATGTTCCCGCGGGCGCCCGGATCCGGCTTGTCAGCGGCCATTCACACCACCGTGGTCTGAGGACATGTCTGTGTTCCTCGCGCGCCGTTGACGATAACGAGGGGCTGCGGCGCACGCGGCATCAAGAAACAACAGCATTCTGGCACACGATGTTACCCGGACGTATCAATCGCTTCGCAAGCCCGCGCTCGGGAGCCAGGGCTATAGCGACCGAGTGAACCCGCATGTACAGTGGGCGCTGCTCATTGATGCTTCGAGGAGACTTCCTGGCATGTCGCCGTAATGCCCGCAGACAGCGGACGTTAGGAAGTACGGATGGGGAACGAAGTATCCGGCGAGGGCAACGGCCGGCAGCGCGCCGTACTTGACAGACCGCTCGTCGAATGGCCTCCCTATCGATTGATTGCGCGGGGTGCGGGTGCTATGTTGATCCATCACAAACTTCGCCCCGCAACAACTATTGGTTTCCAGCGTGCAACGCGCAGCGGGTCGTCCTTAGTATCTTGAGATAGCGAATTATGCGAAGTGTTGTCACAGAGGACGCCGGTCTGGATTTCGTGGCTTCGGCCGAAGCCGTGGAGTACCCCGCGCTCGGCGGTGTTGCGTACGCGGTAAAGGGCGGCATCGACCGAGTGGCCGCGGTGTTGATCCTCGTGGTCCTCGCGGTACCGATGCTTATCATCGCCGGCGCGGTGAAGCTGTCGTCGCCCGGGCCGGTGCTCGTGCGGCAAGTGCGCGTCGGCCGATTTGGCCGTCCGTTCACGTTCTTCAAGTTCCGGTCCATGAGCGAGGACGCAGAACAGGTCCGCGACGACCTGGAAGCGCACAACAGCCACGACACGCCGGCGATCTTCAAGATCAAGCGTGATCCGCGCATCACCTCGGTCGGGAATTTCCTCCGCCGGAGCAGCCTGGATGAGCTCCCGAACCTGTTCAACGTCGTGCGCGGCGAGATGAGCCTCATAGGGCCGCGGCCGCCGCTGCCGCGCGAGGTAGCGCATTACCAGCCGCGGCACCTGCAGCGACTGGCTGCCACGCCGGGTATGACTGGCATGTGGCAGGTGCATGGCCGCTCCGAACTGACGTTCGACGAAATGGTCGAGCTCGACCTACAATACATCGAGCGCTGGTCGCTCTGGCTCGACCTGGCGATACTGATCAAGACCCCCCTGGTGGTCGTGAACGGCCGCGGCGCCTGGTAAGTGAGCCATCGGCGTGCCGAACATACAATATGGGCACGACTGATCGGGCCATGAAGCGGCCGCACGCGAGTGCAGGCGGGTGGGGCGCGTGAACGAAGAGAGCCGGCTCCAACTCGAGCGATACCTCCAGCTGGTGAATCGGCGCAAGTTCGTGTTGGCGATCCCGATCATCATTGCAGTGGCGGGCGCCGCGCTGCTTAGCTACTTCACCGACCCCGTGTATACCGCAACTGCCACCGCTCGCGTCGACATCGCCGCCACCGGCATTGATGTCCAGGATCCGAACGCCGCGTCGCGCTTCCTGAACACCTACTCGGTCATCATCAAGACGACGCCGTTTCTGAAGCGGGTCAAGGAAGACCTCAACCTGGACACGCCGACCAACAAGCTTGCGAAGAACGTCGCGACGGCTCCCATCGCGGGCACCGAACTGGTGAAGGTCACGGCGAAGGCTGGGAACGCCGATGACGCCGCCGCCATTGCGAACGACCTCGCCGACCTGCTGCACGACCCGCAGTTCATCGCGCAGAACCTGACGAACCAGACGACAGCGCTGACCGACCAGGTCGAGTCGCAGCTGAATGCACTGGGCGACGAGCAGGCGACACTCTCGAATCTCCAGTCCACCGGAGCGAGCGCCGCGACGATCGCAAGCCAGCAGGCGGTGGTCGACGCGTCGCGAAACACGTACCAGAGCCTGCTGACGCAGCTCGAACAGGCGAAAGTGAGGCAGGGGCAGGCTGCGCGCGCCTTCAGCGTCATCGAGCCCGCAGAGACGCCATCCGCGCCGACGAGCCCCCGCTGGAAGTTCAATCTTGCCGCCGGCCTGTTCGCCGGTATCGCGGCCGGCGTGGCGCTGGGGCTGGTGCTGGAATACGTCGACCCCACGCTGCGCGGCGTGCGCGACCTGGAAGGCGTCACGGGGCTCCCGGTGCTGGCCTCGATCCCGTTCGGCATCCGCTGGAAGTATCCGCCGCCGCCCGTGTCGCCGGATTACCGGCTGCTGGCGACGAAGCTGCAGACCGGGTTGCAGGAGCAGCACCTGCGGAGCGTGCTCTTCACGAGCGCGCGGCCGGAGGAGGGCAACACGACGGTGGCGACCTACACCGCCATGGCCATGGCGCAGGCCGGCCTCCGTGTGCTGCTGCTCGACGCGAACCTGAACCGGCCCGACTTGCACAAGCTGTTCAACATCCCGCTGTCGCCCGGGCTGTTCAACTTCATTTCGGCGAACGGGATCCGCCCCGCCAGGCCGATCGCGGAAGCGGCTCCGGAAGCGATCCAGGCGTCGCCGGTTCCGCGGCTCAGCGTGCTCACCGCCGGCACCAAGATGAACGACCCTTCGGAACTGCTGGCTTCCGCCGAAATGCGCCACTTCCTTGACTATCTTGAGACACAGTGGGACGTGGTCGTGATTGATGGCGCCGCCATGTCGGTATCGGCGGGTTCGGCGGTCATTGCGCCCGTCGTTGACGGCGTGGTGCTGGTGGCCGCCGAGGGCCAGGCGAGCAGCCGCAGCGTCGAAGAGACGCTGGGCGAACTGACAAGCCTCGGCGCGCACTCAATGGGGCTCGTGTACTGCAAGGCGACCGAGGCGTAGCCGGAGAGCCGGGATTGTATGACCGTCGCACGGCACGTAGCGCGTAACAGCCTGGTCCAGTTCGCCGGCCGCGGCGTCACGATGGTCGTGTCGCTCGGCATCCTGGCGCTGCTTTCGCGATACCTGGGACCACACGAGTTCGGCGAGTACCAGCTCGTCATCGCGTTCCTCCTGCTACTGAACCTCAGCGACCTCGGCATCGCCACGATCTCCGCTCGTCACCTCTCGACCGGCAAGCACGACCCGGACGAAGTGATGGCAAACGTGCTGGCGATTCGCACTGTGCTGGCACTCACGTCGACCGTGCTGGCGGTGAGTGTCGCGCTCCTTGCCGATTACTCACCGCACGAGACGAAGGCGCTGATCGTCGCATCGTTGTCGTTTCCGCTGATGCTCTTCAGCAGCACGTACGGCGCGGTGTTCGCCGCAAGGCTTCGCATGGAGTACGCGGCGCTGGGAAACATAGCGCAGTCCCTCACGAGCCTGGCGTTGATGAGCGCGGTCGCGCTGTCCGGCGGCGGGCTGGTCCGGATGCTCATCGCGTACGATGCCGGCTTCCTCGTGAACAGCGTGGTCTGCGTGTTCTTCGCGCGGAAGTTCGTCCGTCCGTCGTTTCGCATCGACCCCGCCATGGCGCGCTTGATCCTGCGTGACGCGGCTCCGCTCGGACTGGCGGTGATGGTGATCGCCGTCTACAGCCGGATCGACATCGTCCTGCTGAAGGCGTTCACGGACAGCGAGTCCGTCGGATACTACACCTTTGCGTACCGGGCGGTGGACCTGGCGGCGCCGCTGAGCCTGATGTTCATCGGCTCCGTCTTCCCGCTGCTGGCGAATCATCACGCCTCTGCTGAACGGGAGCAGTTCCGGCGGCTTTACCAGCGCTCGCAGGACGTGCTCTCGATCGTCGGGATCAGCCTGCTGACGCTCATGATCTTGTTCGCCCGGCCGATGGTGGACGTGGTGGGCGGGGCCGAATACGCCCCCTCGGTGACGAGCCTGCGTATCCTGTCGATGGCGTTCGGGCTGATCTGGCTGTCGAACCTGGTCGACCACAGCCTCATCGCCGTCGGGAAGCAGGGCGTGTTGTTCTGGAACGCCTGCCTCGGGCTTGCCGTGAACTTGGGCGCCAACGGGGTCCTGATCCCGCTGTACGGGAGGGAGGGCGCTGCGGCGTCTACCGTGCTGACCGAGGTCGCCGTCCTCGCGCCGGCGCTGGTGGTGTTGGCCCGTTATATCGGGCAGGTGCCCTCGTTTTGGGTAGCATGGAGGTTGCTGCCGGTCGCCTGCCTGGCGGGTGCGGTCGTGTACTTCCTGGAGTTGCCGTGGTTTGGAGAGGCAGCGATTACCTGCGGGCTCCTGGCCGCAGGCACAGCGGCCGCGCGAGTCGTATCTATCGACGAGATCCGCGCGCTGTTGCGCCGCGAGCCGCTGGACGCGGCGGCGCAGGCGTAGACGCGCGTAGCGAGACAGAAGGGCGGGAGAGCAAGGATGGCTCAAGCGCACATCGATCCTCAGACGAAGAGTATCGTAGTGGCAAGGAGCTGACCG
>Ga0209726_10000712_pt1 | contig 60070 bp, 57 predicted proteins | sample Subgrocontami54m_FD_187453 | JGI IMG/M metagenome (GOLD analysis project Ga0209726, IMG submission 187453) | Subsurface groundwater microbial communities from S. Glens Falls, New York, USA - GMW46 contaminated, 5.4 m (SPAdes) (version 3) | ecosystem: Environmental > Aquatic > Deep subsurface >...
GCATCGCTGCGTTGCGCCGGCTTGCTTGGGAACCACCCAAGCTGCGCCGCCGCGCCTTGCGCTGCATCCCAAACGCCATAGTCGCACACGCGTTTCATTATGTTAGGGGCTCTAAGCCTTCAAGATGGGCTGAACCACATTTCAAACTGGGTCACGGCCGATTTGACGCGCTGCTGTCACATATCGGGCGCGTCAGGGGAAACACGGGGAGTTTCACCATGTCAGAACTGAAGCGGGGATCATGCCTCTGCGGTCGCGTGAGCTTCACCGTCGCCGGAGACTTGCGCGCTCCCGACGCATGCCACTGTGTCCAGTGCAGGAAGCAATCCGGGCACTACTTTGCCTCCACAAATGTGCCACGGGCGGCGCTTGCCATCACCGGTCAGGAGGGCTTGTCCTGGTACCAATCGTCGGCACAGGTGCGGCGGGGATTCTGCTCGACCTGCGGCTCTTCCTTGTTCTGGGATCCGCCCGCGCGGGACTGGATCGCCATCGCAATGGGCGCATTGGACACGCCTACCTCGACTCACATCGAGAGGCACATCTTCGTCGCGGAGAAGGGTGACTACTATGAGATCACCGATCACCTGCCGCAGAATCCACATCATTAGATGCTCACCTGGTCGCTGACAGTGACGCCTGAGCCCTCGATCAAGCCGACGCGCCTTCGGCGCGCCGCTGAGCTTGGGCCTCATGCCCCGGAATGCTGCGCGTAATACAATGGATTTGCCGCGAGCGAGAAATCGGCACCCAATTTCGCGCGCCAATCGAAGGTACGGCTTACCTCCATCGTAGAAAAGGAGACATCAATGGACGAGGAAACATTCAATCTGAGCATTCGCAAGTTCCTAAAGATGGTGGGCGTCAATTCACAGCGCGAAATCGAGCAGGCAGTCGCAAGAGCGATTGCGGCTGGCGCCATCGCAGGTACGGAATCCTTTCCGGCAAAAGTGACACTCGAGGTCGCTGGGCTAAAGTTGAACGTAAACTTTGACGGCGAAATCAGACTTCAATGAGATCGATTACCTTGAGCGGTCGACGACATGGGTAATAACTTGGTTTGGGGACTTCGGTTACGACCAATTGATCGATTTGGCTGAAAATTGCCTAACTTTAGCTGCAGCGGACGCCTATCGGCGCCGTTGACCAAGACGTTTGACCTCAGGAGAACGCGAGCAAGAGACGAGGATCCAATGGACCCCAAAGCATTTCTGATCGCCGTAGCAGTCTCCTGCGTAGGCGCCTTCCTGGTGCTGCTCGGGGCCGATATTGTTCCCCAGCGTGTTTTCAAGCCGACAGTCCCAGGCGTGGTACTCGTTGTGATCGGTCTTGCGCTGATCCTGGCAGGAATGTCGGTATTCTTTCGCGTCGGCTCGCCGATCGCCAATCGAATGATAGGTGTTTGCATGCTCCTTATGGCACTGCCTTTTTTTTGGGTGGCCTTCTTCGGCGACCCGCGGCACATGAGCGGGGGCATCCCCTTCCTTCCCGCCCAGTACAATCGGTTTCTGGGCCGTTTCATGTTCGGCCTCGGCGCGCTTTTCTGGCTATGGCTGGGCGTCTTGGCATTGAGGCACGCTAAAGACCAAGCAGATGAGGGAGTGGACGATGGTGATCGATGACGCCCAAGCTTTCGCCGCGGCGGACCACCTTCGGCGGCCGCTGAACTCCGGCGTTGAGGCTGCAGTCGAAACACTGATACTTGCGCAGTCCGATCAATGAATTGGATGGAGGCAGAATGACAACCGAACTCTTTTATCTCTTGTTTACCGCCATTCTCACGGGAGTTCTCTGGATTCCTGTTGTCATAGGCTATGTATTGTCTCGCGGGCCCCTGAAGCCGTCCGACTACAAGGTCGCGCCAACAGCGCCCCTCCCTGACTGGGTCAATCGCGCCAATCGCGCGCACGTGAACGCAGTCGAAAACTTCGCGCCTTTCGCGACGGTTGTTCTGATCGCTCATGCGGTCGGGGTGTCAACCTCCGTTACCGAGATTTCCGCTGCAGTCTACTTCTTTGCGCGCGCCGCGCATGCCGTGACTCACATCAGTGGATTCAGTCTTTTCATGGCTCGCACCGTATTGTTTACGGTTGCCTGGGTCGCGTTTGTCACATTCGCAATTGAACTGCTGCGACATGCGATATGAGAAAATTTGGCACCAATCTGCAGCCGCCCAAGCCGGTGCCGCAGCCGACGCCCGCAAGCCGGCGCGGCTGCGCGTCACCTTCGGCGTCCTTTGTCCCCCTGCGCGCGCCCCCTGCCACGCGAACTCAGTACTACGCCGCCGCCAGCATCGACCGGTTCATAGCGAGTACTGACCACTCATCAGCATGTATAGGCAATGTGGCGCTTGGCGTTCCCAATGTCATCCAGTATTGAGAAACACCCCGCGTTCGAGCCACAGGATCCGGACTATCGCGTCCGAGTCGAGAACAGCTTTGCGCGCCAAAAGGCGATGACCACGCTCAAGATGAAGCTGACCCGAATCGGTCCGGGCGAAATCGAACTCATGTTCCCATACCAGGAGGAACTCACTCAGCAACACGGTTTCATCCACGCGGGCATCGTCGCCACCGCCCTGGACAGCGCCTGCGGGTACGCCGCATTTTCTCTGATGCCGCCGCGGGCCGCCGTCCTGACAATTGAATTCAAGACGAACTTGCTGGCTCCCGCCCAAGGCGATTACTTCCGCGTCGTGGGCCGGGTGATCAAGCCGGGGCGGACCATTACGGTATGCCAGGCCGAGGCTTTCGCTCATCGCCAGAGCGAATCGAGGCTGGTGGCGTCCATGACCGCAACGTTGATGGCGCTGTTTGACCGGGAAGGCATTCAGGATTGATCGCGCCGGCGTCCCGATCCACGCGCATTCCATCCTGGAAACAGGCTCGATGGAGGCCATTGCGCCTGCTCGAAGGAAACGCACGTGAGTGACTCGCTTGAGACGCTAAAGATCGAGCTTGAGCGCTTCGGCGAAGCCAACGACGGCTCGACTGACGAGCGGCCCCGGCGCATGCTGAACATCACCCGCGATACCGGTGAGTTCTTGTCGGTGCTCGTACGCGCCACGGGCGCGCGCCGGGTACTCGAGATCGGTACGTCCAACGGCTACTCCACCCTCTGGCTTGCCGAGGCTGCAAGGGCAACCGGCGGTGCAATCACCACGGTCGAGTTCTCCGAGTACAAGCTTGGCCTGGCCTCCGTCAACTTCGCACGCTCCGGGCTCGCAGCGTTCATCACGCAGGTTCATGCTGACGCCGGTCGCCACCTTCAGGGTTCGGGGCAGAACGCCTTCGACTTCATCTTTCTCGACGCCGAGCGTCCGGAGTATCCGGGTTGGTGGCCCCATTTGCGTCGTGTTCTTCGCCCGGGAGGTTTGCTGGTCGTGGACAACGCCATTTCTCACGTCGAGCAGATGGCCCCGTTCGTCGCGCTGGTCAAGGCTGATCCTTTGTTTGCGACCAGCCTGGTTCCCGTCGGCAATGGCGAGTTTCTTGCCGTGAAGGCGTCCACGTGACCCCGCCGCCGGGGCAGCCGTTGCAGCGGACCGCCAAAGGGCGGCGTGTGAGCTTCCAAAGCCAGGGCCGCCCGTTGAACGATGAAGGCATGGAGCGGGCATGCGGCACCCTGGGCGTCGCTGCGCCGGAAGTGTGGGCGCTGCTGACGGTCGAAACGCGCGGCTTCGGTTTTCTCCAGGACCGTCGTCCGCAGATCCTGTTCGAGCGGCATGTCTTCCACAGGCTTACGCAAGGCCGGCACGACCGCGGACATGCGCACATCAGCAACGCAAGTGCCGGTGGATATGCCGGCGGCGCGGGCGAGTATGCCCGACTGGATGAAGCGGCAGGTATTGACCGGGGCGCGGCGCTGCAGAGCGCATCCTGGGGCATCGGCCAGGTCATGGGATTCAATTACGCAGTGGCCGGCTTCGCCGGTATAGGCGACATGGTCGCAGCCATGGCCGAGGACGAGAACGCGCAGCTTCTGGCCATGGCAAATTTCATCAAGGGCAAGGACCTGGCCAAAGCGCTTCGACGCCATGCCTGGGTGTCCTTCGCGCGCGGCTACAACGGCCCGGAATTCAGGAAGAACCAGTATGACAGGCGGCTGGCGGCCGCCCATGCCAAGTACGGGACCATGCTCCCGGACCTGGCTTTTCGGACCGCACAGGCCGCGCTGCTGTATCTCGGCATCGATCCGGGGCCCATCGATGGATTCCGCGGGCGCCGCACGCGCTCGGCATTGATGCGTTTCCAGGAGCAATGCGGACACCCCGAAACCGGCGAGTTGGACCGCGACAGCGAGAGCAAGCTGCTCGCGCAGGCTTTTTCCGGTCAGGCGAGCAGCACACGCCGCCGAAGTTCTTAAACGCATTCATTTGACTTACAATAGTCTGGACGAACCTCCCGCGGCTCGATAACGGCTGTCGACCAGGGGCAATAATTGCGATAAAGGGAGTCCGACATGGCGCTTGCTCTTCCCAAGGTTAATATTCCGAAACTTGCTCTTAGCAAGAAGCAGATTCCGCTCGTTGTCGGCGGGGTGGTCGTGCTCGCCGCCCTGGGGTGGTTCGGCTGGCAGTATTTCGAGGACGCCGGACCGGCGCCGGCTGCGCCGGTGAAACCTCAAGCTGTTACTGCGGCGAAAGCGCCGGCCGCGGGCAAAGCCGCCGTGCCGGCCGATGCGGGCAAGCTGATCGAAGACGTGCTGGCCGCTTCCGGGTTGAAACAACAATTGAACCAGCTGCCGCAGAAATTGACGGCCGGCGTCAGGCAATCCGGCACGCCGAAAGCATCGCCCGCCGTCCTCAAGGCAATCGAAAACAGCGTGGCGGAATCGTTTTCGGCGAAGGGGTTTTACGACCGGGTCAGCGCCGGTCTGCAGAAAAAATTCGACGCGACGCGATTGCAGGCGCTGCTCAAGGACTATTCCACGCCGGCGGCGAAGCGCATGGTCGCACTGGAGCAAGCTTCGGCGTCGCAGGAGGAACTGGCCCAATTCACCCGCGGCGCAGCGGCGGCCAAGCCTCCGCCCAAGCGCACGCAACTGATCAAGCGCATCGATGCCGCAACCCGGGCAAGCGACCTGGCAATCGAGCTCGCATTCTCTTCCATGAAAGCGGTTGCATTGGGCGCCGCCGGCGGCGGAGCGGAAAAGGCCGCCGCAGTGGACAAGGCGATCGAGAAACAGCGCGCCTCCGCGACCGACAATATTCGCAATGCAACCTCGCTCAACCTGGCATTCAGCTACCGGAGCGCAAGCGACGACGAACTGGAACAGTACGCCGAGTTCTACGAGACGGAAAACAGCAAATGGTTTTCCGGCATCGTGTACACCTCGCTTGCGGAAGGGGCCCAGAGCACTTCGGCGAAGGCCGGCGAGCGCGTCGCCGCTCCGGTGGACAAGCCCGCGCCGCCTGCAGCGAAACCGTCCGGGTCAAAGGCGGGCATGGACGCAAGAGCCTGCCTGGACCTGGCCACGAACAAGGCAATCATGAGCTGCGCCGAGGAATACCGCTGAGGCGGGAAAGCGGGCTAAGGCAGCTGCCGGCGTAAGCGCGCCGGCTTGCGCGCTACTCCGGGCGCAATGCCATTTACATGACCCTGTGGGTAAGCGCCGGCAGGCTTTGCCGCACGCGCGCAATCTCGGCGTGATCGATCTCGGCCGTAACCACGCCCGGTCCGCTCGCAAGGTCCGCAAGCACCCTGCCCCAGGGATCGATGATGATGCTGTGGCCGTAAGTTTCGCGGCCGTTCTGGTGATGCCCGCCCTGCGCCGGGGCGAGCACATAGGCCTGGTTCTCGACGGCGCGGGCGCGCAACAACATCTCCCAATGAGCCTTGCCCGTCGTGGCGGTGAACGAAGAGGGCACGAGGATCAGGTCCACCACGCCCATCTTGCGGTACATCTCGGGAAAGCGCAGGTCGTAGCAGATCGACAGCCCCAGCCTGCCAAAAGGCGCGTCGACCGTCACCACCTCGCTCCCCGGCTCGATGCTGCGGGATTCCTGGAAGCGCTCCGTCCCGAATTCGAAACCGAACAGGTGGATCTTGTCGTAGCGCGCGACGCGCCGGCCGCCAGCGTCGAACACGAGGCAGCTGTTCTTCACCTTGTTCGGATCGGCGCATTCTAGGGGCGCCGATCCGCCGACCAGCCACACCTTGTTTTTCGCCGCGGTTTCGGCGAGGAAGTCCTGTATCGGCCCGTGCCCGTCGGCTTCGCGCACGTCCACCTTGTCGCGATCGCGTAAACCGAGGATGCAGAAATACTCAGGCAGCGCCACCAGCTGCGCGCCTTCGCCCGCCGCTTGCGTGATCAGTTTGCCGGCAACGGCGAGATTCGCCTGCACCTCGGGTCCGGACACCATCTGCACCGCAGCAACCCTGAACCTGCCCTCAGCCATGAATGTTCTTCCTCTCGTCCGGTCGATGATGGAGGATACCGGCCGGCGCCACGGCCCGCACCGCGCTCACTTCGTATCCCCAGCACCGCCGTCCTGCTGCCCGTGCGGCACTTTCTCCACCTTGGGATCGGCCCAGGTGCCGCTCACCGCATACTCGAAAGCGAAGGCCTGGCCCAGCGGATCCTTGAACAGGCGCTGCGCCAGAAATGACGCAACGCCGGTGATCGGGTTGGCAAGCATCAACATGCCCGCCACCGACAGCGTGTCGCCCACGCTCGGCACCACGCGCACCTTGAGCGACTGCGTTTCCTGGGCGAGATCGATGCTGCCGGACATCGCCACCTGCGCCGACGGTCCGCGCATGACGAAGTCCTGCGTGCGCAAGACCCCTTTCGCGACCACCCCGGTGCCGGTGATGGTATCGAAGGCGAAGCCGTCGCTGAAAACGTCGCGGAAGTCGAGCGTGATCCGGCGTGGCAGCGCCTGCAGGCTGAGTATGCCCAGAAGTTTGCCGATGCCCGGCTCGATCTTCAGAAACTGCCCTTTTTCCGCAATCAACGACAGGTCGCCGGCAAGACTCGGGTAATCGATGGTTTGCGGGTTGCCGGCCCAAGCGAGCTTGCCCAGCAGTTTCGCACTACCGCGCTGCATGCTGTCCGGATAGCCGAAGCGGTCCAGGAATTTGCCCACATCCTTGATTTCGAGCTTCAGGTTCAGGTTGGTGCGCTGTTGCGCCGCGACGCCCTGCCATAGTCCGTCGGCGCTCAACTGGCTTTCCGCATTCACCAGCGTCAGCTTTTCGATGCGCCAGTCGCGCCCCTCGTTTGCCGCAGCCAGTTCCAGCCGCCCGAGCTTCTTGTCGCGCACCACCAGATTGTCGGCGACGATGTCGAGCCCGGGCAATTCCTTCGGCGGCGCATCGTCCGCCAGCTTGCCCGGAGTAGGCTCGGGAAAGGTGAAATGCGCAAGCCGCGCGCTCACCCGCCCCTTGCCGAGCGAGCGCCAGCGCACGTCACCCGAGAGTTCGCGCGCGCTGACATTGGCGAGCCAGTCGCTGCCCTGGAAACCGGCGCGCAGGCTGACATCGTTGATGCGCTTGCCGTATATGTCCAGCGCGCCGACCTTGAGGTTGAGCGAAGACAGCGGCGCAACAGCGCCGCCCGAACCGCCGAGCACATGCAGCCATTGGTCCAGGTCGAGTTCAGGCGCGTTGCCGCCGATGACGATACCTTTTTCCGGCAGCCTGGGCGCCTCGTTGATGCCGATCGCGCCGCGCTCGATCAGCATATTTCCGCTTTCGCGGCGGCGCTGCAATTCCATGCGCACGACCTTGCCCAGATCCAGGGTGCTGCGATCCGAAGTCGGCGGCCCGGTCCAGCCGCTGCCCTGCGCCTCGGCTACGGCGGAACGCTCGAAGCGCAGCGGCAGCACGTCGGCGCTCGCTTTGTTGAGCGGCGCCGGCAGCGTCGAAGTTATCCCCTGCAGCCCGGACTCCACCAGGATGGTGGACCCGCGCTTGCGGAAATTGACGCTTGAGTTCCAGTTGGTCGTGCCGCTCACCTGGCGCAGCAGCGGCTGCTCCAGCGCCGACTGCAGCACCGCCGCATTGAGCGTGCCCCGGGCATTCACGCTGATGCTGCCGTCGCGCTGGTTGGAGATGGCCAGCGTGACCGGACCGCCCAGAAACTGCGCGTCGACCGCGCGCATGCTCACGCCGCTCTCGGTGAATTCGAGTCGCCCGCTCGCCTGCGACACCGGCGGCCAGTGCGCATCGAGGTTCACCTGATTGTCTTTGAACTGGTAGGCGCCGGCCACCTTGATCTCGGCCAGGCGCGCGAGTGGCAGATTCAGCTTGAGTTGCAGCCTGCCGCTCCCGGCCGCGACCATGTTCGCGGTAAATCCACCGGTCAGGTTATTCACCGGGCTTTGCGCGATGAACTTGAGGAATTCCGCGGTCGGACCTTCCGCCTGGCCGTTCACCGCGAGCACGCGGTCGGGCGTGAACAGGTCCGGCAGGACGACGCGCGCATTGATTACCTTCGCGCCCAGGATGCTCGCCTTGTTGCTCGTTATTTCCATGCGCTTGCCGTCGAAATGCAGTTCCGCAGTGATGCCCTCGATCGCCGGCCAGCCCGCGGCATACTGCAATCTGCCATCGAGCACCTTGGCCGCAATCTGGAACACACCGCCCTTTGCGCTCTGGAACGGGAAATCCTTGAGGTCGCCTTTCAGGCGCAGGCTGACCTCGCTCGCCCGCCCGGCAAGCAGTGCCCGGTCGAGCCAATCGAGCGTGACCCTGTTCAGGAAAGGAATGTAGCGCGCCACATGGCGCGCGTCGGTGCGGTTCAGCCGCGCCGTAAGATCGATGACGCCCGGGCTGCCCGCAGCGGTGGTGTAGCTGCCGAAGGCCGTTCCGGCCAGATCGGCGTTGGCAAAAGCTATATTGGACAGCTTGAAGTTCAACTCGCCCTGCGCATGGCTCCAGGCGAGTTGCGCGGTGAGCGTGTCGAAATTGCGCGCCGGGTCGGCGAATGCCTGCGGCAGATCCACGCCCGACTTGGCCGCATTGAGCAGCACGCTGCCGCCCTTTTCGTTGCCATCGATGTTGCCGCTGACGCCGGAGAACCCGGGCAAACCGGCGTAGGCGCGCATGCCAAGACGGTCGAAATGCCCGCGCACGCTGTAGCGCTGCGGATTCGGCAATGGGCCGTGCCAATCGAAGTGCACGTCGGCAACGCTGCCCTGAGGCACAGCCTCGGCCAATAACTTGCGCACCTGCGGCGGCAGGGGCAGGTATTCGCCCAACAGCGCCAGCGGCTGCAGCGCGAGCGCATCGACGCGCAGCTCGCCCTGCTCCGGGCGTTTGTCATCGCCGGGCTGCCATTGCAGGGCAAACTGCGCCGGCGGCAGGGTCGCTCCGGAATGCAGTTCCAGCGCCACCTGTTTGCCGGCAATCTGGTAGCCGCCGCGCGCGCGCTTCGCCGACAGGCGCCCTTGCAGCGAGCGCATGTCCAGCAGGGGCAACTCGGGCGCGAGGCGCGCCCTGATATCGCCCAGCGCGACGTCGGCGGTGGCCTCCTGCAGGCGTTTGTCGGCAAAACCCAGCCACAGCCTCAAGGCTCCCTGCCCGTGCCCGATCTCCAGCGGATAGTCGATCCACGCGCGCCAGGCCGCGAGGTCGGCATAGGGGAGCTCGGCATAGAGTTTGCCGTTCCAGGCCTGCAGCTGCTCGAACGTCCTGCCCTCCAGATCGCCGCGCAGGTCGAGTGCGGCGGCGAGATCGCGCGGCGGCTGCGCGCGCAGCGCGAACCGATGATGGCTGCCGCGGTTGCGCAGGACGAAATTCAGGTCGGCGAGCGACAGCAGCGGCGCCTGGCGCAACTGGTCCTCCCAGCTCACCTGCGCGCCGCGAACGATGATTTCGCGCTGCACCAGCAACCAGTTGGCGAAACCGCCGCCCGTTGCTTCCGGGTCGAGCCTGATGCCGGCCACGAACAGCGTCCCCGCGCTGTCGCGGCGGATATTCAGATCGGGTTTGTCCAGCGAAAGGGAATCGAAGCGCAATGCGCCGAACAAAAACGAGTCCCACGACAGGGTGCACGACACCGAGGGCAGCGACAGCGCCACGCGGCCCTCCGGATCGAACAGCCGCACATCGGTCAGGTCGAGGTAGGGGCGCAAGCGTTGCCAGCCGGTATCGACGCTGCCGATGCTGATGCGCTGACCGATGTTGCGCGAAATGGCTTCCGCGATGGCTTCCGGATGTTCCTCGATCTGCGGCAGAATCCAGAAGCGCAGCGCCAGCACCGCCGCGGCGAAGCCGAAATAGAACACCAGCGCCGCGATGCCGGCGACGCGCAACAGCCTGCGCACGAGTGCGCGCCGCGCCGGTGCGACGCCAAACTCCGCCAGCGGCGAGAAATCCTCCTTTGCCGGCGGCGCAGCGCTAGATTCGGTTTGTTCTGGCGGCACCATCCGGATGCGGATTTCCCATACTGGTTGAGCGCATTTCGGTGAAAGCCCTACAATGAAGGCGCGTACCGAAAAAAGTGACAAAGCAACTGCTTATTTTACCTGCAAAACATCCATAGATGCCTCCAGATCAGGGTTTTCCACCAGGCGTTCCGGCTGGTTCTCGCTACGCGCGGCGCCTGGCGCAAGCGCGTCCGGAATTGTTCCAGGCCGCGCTCTCCGCCATCGAGCGGCCGTTCGAAGCCGGCGCCCTGCGCGCATTCCTGGAGGCGCAGCCACCCGCCGACGAGGCAGCGTTGAAGCGCACGCTGCGGCGGCTGCGCCGAGAGGTCATGCTGCGCGTGTTGTTGCGCGATCTGAGCGGCCGCGCGCCGCTTGCCGAAGTGGTCGCCAGCATGAGCGACCTGGCCGAACTCGGCATCGACTATGCCCTCAAGCACCTGTGCGGCTGGCAGGAAGCACAGCACGGCGCGCCCATGGCGAACGGCACGCGGCAGGAACTGATCGTCGTCGGCATGGGCAAACTCGGCGGGCGTGAGCTCAATGTTTCCTCCGACATCGACCTGATTTTCGTTTATCCGGAGGAAGGCGAAACCGTATGCTCGGGGCCGCGCCTGCGGCCGCTGTCCAATCACGAATATTTCACCCGCCTCGGGCGCAAGCTCATCAACGCGCTTGACGACATCACGGAAGATGGCCAGGTATTCCGGGTCGACATGCGCCTGCGGCCCAACGGCGATTCCGGAGCGCTCGCCTGCAGCTTCGATGCGCTGGAGAACTACTTCATTGCCGAGGGGCGCGAATGGGAGCGCTACGCCTGGATCAAGGCGCGCGTCGTCGCCACGAGTGGCGACTCCAGTGTTCTTGCTAAGAGCAGCAACGCACGCGTTGCCGCAGGCCCCACGAGTGGGGACTCCAGCGTTCTTGCCGCAGGCCGCCGCGATCTCCCGGGCGAACTCGCCGCGATCGCCCGGCCGTTCGTGTTCCGCAAGTATCTCGACTTCGGCGCGTTTGCGGCAATGCGCTCGCTGCATGCGCAGATCCGCGCCGAGGTCGCGCGGCGCGACCTCGCCGGGCACGTCAAGCTCGGCCCCGGCGGCATTCGCGAAATCGAATTCATCGCCCAGGCATTCCAGCTGATCCGCGGCGGGCGCGACGCGGATCTGCAGATCCGCCCGACCCTGGAAGTGCTCGCGCTGCTGGAAAGGAAGGGCCTGCTGCCCGCGGAAGCGGTGGCGGAACTGAGCGCGGCCTATGAATTCCTGCGCCGGCTGGAGCATCGCCTGCAGTACCTGGACGACGCCCAGACGCATGAACTGCCCGCGGATGGCAGCGACCAGGCGCTGATCGCGGCGGGCATGGGCTTTGGCGATTACGCCGCATTCATGACCCGGCTCGATGGCCATCGCGAGCGGGTGTCGCGCCATTTCGACGGCGTGTTCGCCGGTCCGGTGCAGGACGCGCACGCCTGCGCGCCGCTCTGGATGGGGGAGCTCGACATAGAAGCGGCGCATGAGCGGCTTTCCGTCCTTGGCTTTACCGATACCGGCGCCGCGCTCGCGCGGCTCGCCGGGGCGCGCGCGTCGCCGCGCTATTCGCAGCTGCCGGAGGCGAGCCGCGAGCGCTACGACGCCCTGGTGCCGCGCATCATCGAACTCGCGGCCAAGGCCGTCGCGCCCGAAGCCGCCCTCGCGCGCGCGCTCGATCTGCTCGATGCCATCAGCCGGCGCGGCTCCTATCTCGCGCTGCTGCATGAATACCCGCAGGCGCTGGAAAAGGTGGTGCAACTCCTCGCCGCGTCGGGCTGGGCCGCCGCCTATGTCACGCGCCATCCGCTGCTGCTCGATGAGTTGCTCGACGCGCGCACGCTCTACGCGGCGCCGGACTGGAGGGAATTCGCCGCCGTCCTGCGCGCGCAGCTCGCGCGCCACGAGGACGACGCCGAGCGGCTGATGGACGTGCTGCGCGAAGCGCACCACGCGCAGGTGTTCCGCCTGCTGGCGCAGGACCTCGCGGGCCAGCTCACCGTGGAAGTGCTGGCCGACCATCTATCGGCGCTCGCCGACCTGATGCTCGCGATCACGCTGGAGCTGTGCTGGGCGCAGCTGCGCAACCGCCACCGGGACGTGCCGCGCTTCGCCATCGTCGCCTACGGCAAGCTCGGCGGCAAGGAACTGGGCTACGCCTCGGACCTGGACATCATTTTCCTGTACGACGACGCCGACGCGCGTGCCAACGAACTGTACTCGCGTCTGGCGCAGCGTATCAATACCTGGCTCAGCAGCGCGACCTCCTCGGGGGTGCTGTTCGAGACCGACCTGCGCCTGAGGCCGAACGGGGCGAGCGGGCTGATGGTGAGTTCGATGGACGCGTTTCGCGAGTATCAGGAAAAAGACGCCTGGGTGTGGGAGCATCAAGCGTTGACGCGGGCGCGTTACTGCGCCGGCGACACCGCGGTGGGCGCCGCGTTCGAGGCGGAGCGCATCGCCATCCTGCGCCGCGGCCGCGATGTCGATGCGCTGCGGCGCGAGGTCGTTTCGATGCGGCAGCAGATGGCGGACGGCCACCCCAACCGCGGCGACCTGTTCGATCTCAAGCACGACCGCGGCGGCATGGTCGACATCGAGTTCATCGTCCAGTATCTGGTGCTCGCGCACGCGCAGCACTACCCGCAGCTGACCGGCAACCTCGGCAATATCGCCTTGCTCAAAATGGCGGGGGAACTCGGCTTGATCCCGCTCGCCGCGGCCATGACGGTGCGCGACGGCTACCGTGAATATCGCAAGCTGCAGCACGCGGAGAGGCTGAACGGCGCGCAGTACGCGCGCGTGGAGCACGCGCCGCTGCAGCCCTACGTCGATGCGACGCTCGGTTTGTGGGAGGTGGTGTTCCCCGGCGCGCGCGACGGCACGAAAGAAGCCTGAATTCGAGTTGGAATACCGGCGTAAGATCCGTACCGGGGGGGCGTCATCCATGCAGATCAATTCGGAAACGATCCGCGACATCGTCGAGCACCGGCTCCACCAGGCCGACATCGAACAGCTCCTGCACCGGCTGTCGGAGGAAGAAAGGGCGCAACTTTTCTTCCGCGTCACCGAATTCGTCCGGCGCGCCTCTGCCCTGATCGATATCGGCAACCGGGTCTACGACACGCTTTCGCTGGACGTGCTGTTCCCGCGGCTGATGGAAGTGGTGAGCGAGACGCTCAATGCCGAGCGCAGCTCGCTGTTTCTGTACGATGCGGAAGCGGAAGAATTGTTTTCGCGCGTGATGCAGGACAGCGTTGTGGGCGAAGTGCGCTTCCCCAGCCGCCTCGGTGTCGCCGGCGCGGTGTTCGCATCGGGGGCGGCCGAAATCATCGAAAACGTCTACGCCGACGCGCGTTTCAATCGCGCGATCGACGAGAAGACCGGCTTCGTCACCAGAAACATGCTGTGCGTCCCGATCAAGAACAAGGGCGGCGACGTAATCGGCGTCACCCAGGCGCTGAACAAGCGCGACGGCGCGTTCGATGCGGACGACCGGAAGCTGCTCGAGGCGCTTTCGCTGCAGGCGTCCGCCGCGCTGGGCAACGCGCAGTTGCACGAGAACTTCGAGCGCGCGCAGCGCGAGGAGGCGTTGCTCCTCGAAGTCGGCAGCGCGATCGCCTCGGAAATTCACATCAATCCCCTGCTGGAGATGATCGTCGGCGCAGCGACGCGCCTGCTCGACGCGGAGCGCGGATCGCTGTTCCTGTACGACCCGCGCCGGCATGAGCTCTACTCGCGGGTCGCGGGCGGCGTCGTCGGCGGCGCGATCCGCATCGCGGAGGATACGGGACTGTCGGGAGAGTGCTTCTCGCGCAACGCTCCGATAAACATCGCCGACACCCAGACCGATGCGCGCTTCAACCCGGAGGTCGATAAGCGCACCGGATTCCACACGCGCAACATGCTGGTCGTGCCGTTGACCACCAAGAACGGCAACAAAGTCGGCGTCATCGAAGTCCTGAACAAGCGGCGCGGGCCGTTCACGCAGACGGATACGCGGCGCCTGGCGGCGCTAGGCGCGCAGGCCGCCGTGTCGATCGAGAACGCCATGCTGTTCGAGCAGGTCAGCGAGGCGCGCAGCTATAACGAGGACATCCTGCGCAGCATGAGCAACGGCGTGCTGACCCTGGACACGGCCGGCACGATCCTCAAGGTGAACGAGTCTGCGTTCAGGATCCTGCGCTGCCAGGAGACCCAGCTAATCGGAAAATCGGTGGAAGAAACCCTGGGGAGCAGGAATCCATGGCTCTCGGGCGCGCTGCGCCAGGTCGCCAGCGCCGGCAAGACCGTCATCGCCATGGATACGGAGCTGGCACTGGAGCGCGGCCCCGCCGTGTCGGTCAATGCCACCACGCTGTCCCTGCGCAACGCGCACAACCAGCCGATTGGATTTCTCGTTGTGCTCGAGGACGTGACCCGGGAGAAGCGCCTCAGAAGCACCATGTCGCGCTACCTGAGCCACGCGGTGGTGGAAAAGGTCATGGAAAACGAGGGTGAGATGCTCGAAGGCGTCGACCGCGAAGTCAGCGTGCTGTTTTCCGACATCCGCGGCTTCAGTTCGATGACCGAAACGCTCGGGGCGCGGGAGACCGTATCCATGTTGAACCAGTATTTCGCCTGCATGGTCGACGTGGTGTACGCGCACAACGGCATCCTCGACAAGTACATCGGTGACATGATCATGGCGGTGTTCGGCTCGGTGTTTCCGGGCGAAGACGACGTCGACAACGCGGTCGCCGTCGGCACCAAGATGATGAGCGCCCTGGGCGAACTGAACGCGCGCAGGCTCGCGGCGAACCATGCGCCGATCCGCATAGGCGTGGGCATCGGCACCGGCCGGGTGGTGGCGGGAAACATCGGCTCGCCCCGGCGCCTGGATTACACCGTGATCGGCGAAAAGGTAAACCTGGCCGAGAGGCTGGAGGCCGCGACCAAGTTCTACGGTGCCGGCATCCTCATCTGCGACACCACCGCGGGCCGGCTCCGGCGCAATGTGCGGCTGCGCGAAATCGACATCGTCAGGATGCCGGGGATGAACCATCCGGTGACCGTCTACGAGGTGCTGGACCACCATACGGAGCAAAGCTTCCCGCGCGGCGACGTCGTCCTGCCGGCATTCGCCGAGGGCATCAGGCAATTCCGGCTGCGGCAGTGGTCGCGCGCGGCCAAGTCATTTCGCGAAGCGCTGGCCGCGAATTCGGCGGATCAGCCGTCGCAAATCTACGTCGAGCGCTGCGAACGCTTCGGCAGCGAACCTCCCGGCGCCGATTGGGACGGCGTGGCGAATCTGCGGGCCGGTTGAAACAATTCGTATTTCACAGCGCTAAAGCAGTTTCTCCGGGATCGAGCGCGGTGCTGCATTTCGGGCATTTCTGGAACACCGTGTCCCGCTCCCCGTGGCGATGCGCTGCTCAAGCGAGCCGCTTTCCGCTAAAATAACATTTTCCGCCATCAGCAATTCGGCGAGTTTGAACAAGGAGCTGGCAACGATGTCCATGGCCGACCGCGACGGATATATCTGGTACGACGGCAAGCTGGTGCCCTGGCGCTCGGCTACCACCCACGTGCTCACGCACTCGCTGCACTACGGCCTGGCGGTATTCGAGGGCATACGCGCCTACAACACGGTCGACGGCACCGCCGTGTTCCGCCTGCAGGAGCATATCGACCGCCTGTACAACTCGGCGCACATCTATATGATGAAAATTCCCTACAGCAAGCAGACGCTCATCGAAGCGCACAAGGAAGTGGTGCGCGCGAACAAGCTGGTCGAATGTTACCTGCGCCCGATCGCCTTCTACGGCTCGGAGAAGATGGGCGTGTCCCCCAGGGGAGCGACGGTGCACGTCGCCATCGCCGCCTGGCCCTGGGGCGCCTACCTCGGCGCCGAGGCACTGGAGAAGGGCATCCGCGTCAAGACCTCGTCGTTCGCGCGCCACCACGTGAACGTGTCGATGTGCCGCGCCAAGTATTCGGGCACCTACGCCAACTCCATCCTCGCAAGCCAGGAAGCGCTCGACCACGGCTATGACGAGGGCCTGCTGCTCGATGTCGACGGCTTCGTCGCCGAAGGCGCGGGCGAGAACCTGTTCCTGGTCAAGAACGGCCGCATCTACGAGCCGGAACTGACCTCGGCGCTGATGGGCATCACGCGCGACAGCGTGATCGCGCTCGCCGCCGACATGGGCTGCACGGTCACGCCGCGGCGCGTCACCCGCGATGACCTTTACATCGCCGACGAGGCCTTTTTCACCGGCACCGCGGCTGAAGTCACGCCGATACGCGAAGTAGACGGGCGCAGGATCGGCGCCGGCCGGCGCGGCCCGGTCACGCGCAAATTGCAAAAGGCATTCTTCGAAGTGGTCAATGGCCGCGACAAGCGTCACAGCAACTGGCTTGCGCCCGTTGCCGCGGGCAAGTCTAAAGCCGCCGCCGTCGGCAAGGCTAGAGCCGCCGCGGGCAAGCCTAAACCCACCGCGGCCAAACGAGCAACAAAGGGGAAACGCTGATGTCCGCCACGCCACAGCAACAACAACGCACCGTCGAGGTAACGGAGCAGGACCTGCCATTGCACTGCCCCACGCCCGCAACGCCGGTGTGGAACATGCATCCGCGCGTGTTTCTCGACGTGGCGAAGGCAGGCGAATTGCTTTGCCCTTACTGCGGCGCGCGCTACGTGTACAAAGGCGTGCCGCCCAAAGGGCACTAGAGACTGGCATCTGGAAACTGGAGACTGGACTGGATAAGCCGGCGGTTTCTCCGGTTTCCAGTATCTAGACACTGGTCTCCCGATGCCCCGCATCCTCATCGTCGCCCCGTCCTGGATCGGCGACACGCTGCTGGCACAGCCGCTGCTGCGGCGCCTGCATGACAAACTGGGACGCGTGAGCATAGAAGCGCTGGCTCCGCCCTGGTGCGGCCCGCTGCTCGAGCGCATGCCGGAAATTTGCGAGGTCATCGCGTCGCCGTACGCGCACGGCGAGCTCAAGTTGCGCGCGCGCTGGAAGTTCGGGCAGGAACTGGCGCAGCGAAAATACGACCAGGCCATCGTGCTTCCCAACAGCTTCAAGTCGGCGCTGATTCCCTTCTTCGCCAATATCCCGCTGCGCACGGGCTACGTCGGCGAGTCGCGCTACGGCCTGTTAAACCTGGTGCACAAGCTCGACCAGGCGAAACTGCCGCTGATGGCCGAGCGCTACGCCCAACTCGCGGAAAAGCCGGGGGCGGAATTGCAGCGGCCGCTGCCGCCGGTGCGGCTGGAGGTCGACCCGGTCAACACCGCGCGCGCCACCTCGCGCCTGGACCTGGACCGCTCGCGCCCGATCGCCGCGTTCTGCCCCGGCGCGGAGTACGGCCCGGCCAAGCGCTGGCCGGCGCGGCATTTCGCGACCCTCGCGCGCGAGTTGGCCGGGCGAGGCTTCGCCGTCTGGCTGATCGGTTCGGCCAAGGACGCGGAACTGGGCGAGGAAATCCGCGCGCATTCGGGCGATTTTTGCAGGAACCTGTGCGGCCAGACCGACCTCGCCAGCGCGATCGATCTGCTGTCCTGCTCCGCCGTGGTAGTGAGTAACGATTCCGGCCTGATGCACGTCGCCGCCGCGCTGGGAAAACCGCTGATCGCGCTGTACGGATCGTCAAGCCCCGCGCACACCCCGCCGCTGTCGCTGTCGTCGCAGCCTGGATTGGCGCACATCGCCAAAATCGACATAACGTGCAGCCCCTGTTTTGCGCGCGAGTGCCCGCTGGGACATTTCAAATGCATGAACGATCTGCTGCCTGAGCGGGTGCTCGCCGAAATCGACGCGACAGGCGCGCTGGCTACGCCGGTGAAATCTGCAGGAACACTTCCCCCGCTTCGACTCTGACCGGATAGCGCTTGGTGCAGCCCGCATCGGGCGCGACGGCGCTGCCGTCTTCGAGCTGGATGTTCCAGCTGTGCAACGGACAGGCGACCTTGCGCCCGAATACGATGCCCTGCGACAGCGGCCCGCCCTTGTGCGGGCATTTGTCGGCGAGCGCGAACACCTCGTCGTCGGCATTGCGGAACACCGCGATGTCGCCCTGTGCGCTTTTCACCACGCGCGCGCCGAGCCTGGGAATGTCTTCGACGCGGCAGGCCTTGACCCACTTCACATTGACTGGCGGTTCTGCGAGCGCTCCCATGGCTATACCTCCAGCAATTCGAATTCGTGCTTTGCTTCGCCCGCGGCACGCTCCTGCCACGGGTCCTTCTCGCCGGAGACCGCGTACTGAAGCCGCGCATAGAGCGCCTTGCGGTTCTCCCCGTCTTCGACGACGCGCTGCTTGATGTAGTCCAGGCCGGCGCGCGCCACGTAGTGCACGGTGCGGTCGAGGTAGCGCCCCTCCTCGCGGTAGAGCTGCAGGAAGGCGCCGGCATATTCCAGCACCTCGGCCTCGGTTTTCACCTTGCACAGAAACTGCGCCACCTCGGCCTTGATGCCGCCGTTGCCGGCGACATAAATCTCCCAACCGGAGTCCACACCGATCACGCCCACGTCCTTGATCGTGGCCTCGGCGCAGTTGCGCGGACAGCCCGACACCGCAAGCTTGACCTTGTGCGGCGCGTACATTCGCCACAGATCCTTTTCCAGGGCGATGCCCATGTTGGTCGAGTCCTGCACACCGAATCGGCACCATTCGGAGCCGACGCAGGTCTTCACCGTGCGCAGCGCCTTGGCATAGGCATGGCCTGAAGGCATGTCGAGGTCGCGCCACACGGCGGGCAAGTCCTGTTTCTTCACCCCGAGCAGATCGACGCGCTGGCCGCCCGTGAGTTTCACCGTCGGAATCTTGTACTTGTCCACCACGTCGGCGATACGGCGCAATTCGGCGGCGCTGGTGCTGCCGCCCCACATGCGCGGCACCACCGAGTAGCTGCCGTCCTTCTGGATGTTGGCGTGCGCGCGCTCGTTGATGAAGCGCGACTGCGGATCGTCGGCCGCTTCGTGCGGCCAGGTCGATATGAGGTAATAGTTGAGCGCCGGGCGGCAACTGGCGCAACCGTTGGGCGTGCGCCATTCCATGAACTTCATCACTTCCGGGATCGACAGCAATCTGTGCTCGCGGATCATGCGCCGCGCGTCCTCGTGGCTGTGGTCGGTGCAGCCGCACACGGGCTTCGTCTTCGATTCGGCCGGCTGGTAGGCGCCGCCCACGGTCGAAGCGAGGATCTGCTCCACCAGCCCGGTGCACGAACCGCAGGAACTTGAGGCCTTGGTGTGCTTGCGCACGTCGTCCAGGCTGAACAGGCCCTTCTCCTTGATCGCGCGCACGATCGCGCCCTTGCACACGCCGTTGCAGCCGCACACCTCCATCTCGTCCGACATGCCGGCCGCATTGCTTCTGCCCTGGTGACCGCTGTTGCCGAGGTGGCTTTGTCCGAACATCAGATGGTCGCGGATGTCGTGGATATCCTGCCGGTCGCGCAGCAGCTGCAGGTACCAGGAGCCGTCCGCGGTGTCGCCGACCATGATGCCGCCGACGATGCGGTCGTCGCGGATGACGAGTTTCTTGTACACGCCGCCGACCGCATCGTGCAGCACGATTTCCTCGGTCTGGTCGTTGCCGATGAAATCGCCGGCGGAGAAGAGATCAATTCCCGTGACCTTGAGCTTGGTCGACAGGATCGAGCCCTCGTAGCGGCCGATGCCGAAATGCGCCAGGTGATTGGCGCACACCTTGCCCATCTCGAACAGCGGCGCGACCAGGCCGTAGGCCACGCCGCGGTGCGCCACGCACTCGCCTACCGCGTAGATCTTGGGATCGTAGGTCTGCATGGTGTCGTTTACCACGATGCCGCGCTTGCAATACAGCCCGGCGGATTCGGCGAGCTCGGTGTTGGGCCGTATGCCGACCGCCATCACCACCAGGTCGGAAGCGATCTCGGCCCCGTCCTTGAACCTGACGGCTTTAACCCGGCCGTCGGCGCCGCCGACGATTTCGCTGGTCTGCGCTTTCAGCAGGAAGTGCAGGCCCTTCGCTTCGAGCGACTGCTGCAGCATATCCGCTGCTGTCCGGTCGAGCTGGCGCTCCATCAGCCAGTCCATCAGATGCACCACGGTGACGTTCATGCCGCGCGCCTTCAGGCCGTTGGCAGCTTCCAGGCCGAGCAGGCCGCCTCCGATTACCACGGCGTGCTTGTAATTGGCCGCCGCTTCTATCATGGCGTTGGTGTCGGCGATGTCGCGGTAGCTGAGCACGCCGTCGAGCCCGGCACCCGGCACCGGCAGGATGAAAGGATTTGACCCGGTCGCAAGCAGCACCCGGTCGTATTCCGTTTCAGTGCCGTCGGACGCGATGACCTTCCTCGCGATACGGTCGAGTTTCACCACCTTCTTGCCCAGGTGCAGGTGGATGCCGTTGTCGCGATACCAGTCGACATCGTTCAACATGATGTCCTCGAGCGTCATCTCGCCCGCCAGTACCGGCGACAGCAGGATGCGGTTGTAGTTGGCGTGCGGCTCGGCCCCGAACACGGTTATGTCGTACAGATCCGGCGCGAGCTTGAGCAGCTCTTCCAAAGTCCGTACGCCGGCCATGCCGTTCCCGACCATCACCAGTCTCATCTTCTTCATGCACGCTTCCTCGTTAAGCTACTTGTCGCAAGGTTTCAGTATTGCGCGCGACCGCGGCGAGACTTACCACCTCGCCGATAACTACGACGGCGGGGCTGCCCAGGGCCGCCCGCTTTACCGCTTCGCACAAGCCTTCGAGCGTGCTTATTACCTGACGCTGCAGCGGCAGGGTGCCGTGCTGGATCGCGCAGGCGGGCGTGCTTGGCGCCATGCCGGCCAGGGAAAGCTGCGTCGTGATCTCGCCCAGCTGCGCCATGCCCATGTAGATCACCAGGGTCGTGCCGGAGCGCGACAGCGCTTCCCAGTTGATGTCCCCGCCCGCCTGCGTATGCCCGGTGATGAACGTCACGCCGCGGACATAATCCCGGTGCGTTACCGGGATCCCCAGGCTCGCGGGCACGCACATGCCGGCGGTGATCCCGCTCACCACTTCCACGACAATGCCGCCGCGGCGCAGGTACTGCAACTCCTCGCCACCGCGCCCGAATACGAAAGGATCGCCGCCCTTCACCCGCGCGACGACTTTGCCCGCACGAGCAAGGCGCAGCATCAGCTTGTGAATGAAAGCCTGGGGTGTGGACTTGCAGCCGCCCCGTTTTCCGACTTCCACCACGCGCGCTTTCGGAGCGTGCGCCAGCACCGCGCGATTGACCAAATCGTCGGCCAGCACCACGTCGGCCTCCCCCAGAGCGCGCACCGCCTTTAGCGTGAGCAATTCCGGATCGCCGGGCCCGGCGCCGATCAGATAGACCTTGCCCGCTTTGCGCATGTCACGCCGCCACGCGCATTTGCTTCTGGTACAGAAACTGCAATACTTCCTTGCGGTATTGCAGGTAACGCGGGTGGCTCGCCAGCGACAATCGCTCCCGCGGCCGCGGCAGATCTATGCGCAGGATTTCGCCGATCCCGGCGGCCGGGCCGTTGGTGAGCATGACCACGCGGTCGGACAGCAGCACCGCCTCGTCGACATCGTGCGTCACCATGAGCACCGTGCTTCCGGTGGCGGCGACGATGCGCATCAATTCGTCCTGCAGGTGGGCGCGCGTCAGTGCGTCGAGCGCTCCGAAAGGCTCATCGAGCAGCAGCATCTTCGGTTCCATCGACAATGCGCGGGCGATGCCGACGCGCTGCTTCATACCACCTGAGATTTCGTGCGGATACTTCTGCTCGGCGTCCCCCAGGTGTACCAGTTCAAGAGCGCGGCGGGTGCGCGCCTTTAGTTCGGCCCGTTTCTCGCCCTCGCCGAAAACGCGCTCCACCGCGAGGTACACGTTGTCGAAACAGCTCAGCCAAGGCAGCAGCGAATGGTTCTGGAACACCACGCCGCGGTCTGGGCCCGGTCCCGCTATTTCGCGTCCGGCAAGGATCATGGCGCCGATCGAGGGCTTGATCAGGCCGGCGACGAGGTTGAGCAGCGTCGATTTGCCGCAGCCGGAGTGGCCGATAAGCGAAACGAACTCGCCCTGGTCGACGGCGAGATTGATGTCGTCGAGCGCAGTGAAAGGTCCCTTGCGCGTGTCGAACACCATGCCCACCCGCTCGATGCCGAGATACTTATCCATATCTATCCCTTGCTGGTCGCGATCATTCGTACTCGAACCGTCGTGCCACGAGGAGCAGCGCTTGCTCCAGCAACAGCCCGACGATGCCCACCGTGAAAATCGCAATAATGATGTGCTCGACGTTGAGATTGTTCCATTCGTCCCAGACCCAGAAACCGATGCCGACACCGCCGGTGAGCATCTCCGCGGCGACGATCACCAGCCAGGCGACGCCCATCGCCAGGCGCACGCCGGTCATCATGTAGGGCAGCACCGCCGGAAACAGGATGCGGGTGAACACCTTCCACTCCGACAGGCTGAGCACGCGCGCCACGTTCAGATAGTCCTGCGGCACCTGGCGCACGCCGGCGGCGGTGTTGATGATCATCGGCCAAATGCTGGAGATGAATATCACCCAGATCGCCGCCGGATTCGCCGCCTTGAATACGAGCAGCCCGATCGGCAGCCAGGCGAGCGGGGACACCGGCCGCAGCAGGCTGATGATCGGCGCGCTCATATCCGCGAGAAAGCGGAAGCGCCCGACCATGAAGCCGAGCGGTATGCCGATCAGCGCGGCCAGGCCGAAGCCGATACCGACGCGGCCGAGCGAATTGAGCACGTTCCAGCCTATGCCCTGGTCGTTCGGTCCCTTGCGGTAGAACGGATCGCCGAACACCTGGACCGCGGAGGCAAAGGTTTTCATCGGGCCCGGAAGATTGGGGCTGGAGGCCGACAGCAGCGCCCACAGGCCGATAAACAGGGCCACGCCGATTGCCGGTCCGAGGACGCGCGGCAGCCATTCCGGCGCCCGGGTGCGCACGTAGAGCGGCGGCTCCGCCGCCTTCTGCGCCGGCGCGGCCCTGGGCACGAGCGCGGGCGGCGGCGCCGGCGGCGCGGTATTCTCGAACGGTTCCCTGCTGATATTCACGACCGCGCTCATGCGCGCCTCCTAGGTGACCTTGATCTTGAACGAGTTCGCATACTTCTTTGGGTCCTTGCCGTCCCACGCCACACCGTCGATCAACTTGGCGCTGCGCATCGGGTCCTTGGGCAGGCTCACCTTCGCCATGGCCGCGGCGTCCTTGTAGACGTCGATGCGGTTGACCTTCTTCGCCACGGCGAGGTAATCCGGGTCTTCCTTCAACAGGCCCCAGCGCCGGTGCTGGGTCATGAACCACATGCCGTCGGACAGGTACGGAAAATTGACCGCACCGTCGTTGAAAAACTTCATATAGTTCGGGTCGTCCCAGGTCTTGCCGATGCCGTTGTCGTAGCGGCCGAGCATGCGCGCGAGGATCACGTCGCGGTCGGTATTGACGTAGGACTTGTCCGCGACGGTCTCGGCGGTCTTTTGCCGGTTCGACAGGGAGGCGTCGATCCAGCGCCCGGCTTCGAGCACGGCGGCGGTCATGGCGCGCGCGCTGTTGGGGTACTTCTGCACGAATTCGGCGGTGGTTCCGAGCACCTTCTCCGGATGGCCCTTCCAGATGCTCTGGGTGGTTTCGGCGGTGAAGCCGATCTTGTCGACGATCGCGCGATTGTTCCACGGCTCGCCGACGCAGAAGCCGTCCATGTTGCCCACGCGCATGTTGGCCACCATCTGCGGCGGCGGCACGGTGATGCTCTTGACGTCGGCAAACGGGTTGATTCCGTTGGCGGCGAGCCAGTAGTAGATCCACATCGCATGCGTGCCCGTCGGAAACGTGTGGGCGAAGGTGTATTCGCGTTTCTCGCGATCTATCAGCGCCTTCAGGCTGGCGCCGTCCTTGACCCCCTTTTGATGCAGTTTGCTGGAAAGCGTGATCGCCTGGCCGTTGTGGTTCAGGTTCATCAGCACGGCCATGTCTTTCTTCTGACCGCCGATGCCCATCTGCACGCCGTAGACGAGACCGTAGAGCACGTGCGCGGCGTCGAGTTCTCCGTTCACCAGCTTGTCCCGGACCGAGGCCCACGAGGACTCCTTCGAGGGAATGATCTTGATGCCGTACTTCTTGTCGAATTCCATCACCGCTGCCATCACCACCGAGGAGCAGTCGGTAAGCGGGATGAAGCCGATTTTGAGTTCTTTCTTTTCCGGAGCGTCGGAGCCGGCTGCCCAGGCTGCGCTGCGCACTGCTGCGGGAACCAGGTTCAGGATCGCGGCCGCGCCGGCGGTGGCGCCGGCGCGCTTCAGAAAACGGCGCCGCTCGGTGCCGCGTGTATGCGCTTTTGGACTCATGCTGCACTCCGTAAGAATAAAATTTGTTCAATCACGGTAATTCGAATTCCCTCGGAATTGAGGTCTCTGCCACGACCGCACCCGTTTCGAGAACTGACAATCCATCTAACGCAAGCACCATGCCATGCACACGCAATTGCCCGGAACTCCAGTATTGGCGCGGGATTCCGGTTGGTTTCCCGACTCGGATGGGTGCCTGCGCCCTTCGCGGCTGCACTATTGCAGTGCAGCATTTACATCGACTGCACCTTCAGCGCGCCCCTGTGCCGCATGCATTTTTTTCAGCTCCGGCAGGCAGGAGCCGCATTCGGTGCCGCACTTGAATCTTGCCTGCAACTCATGCAGAGTGACTCCAGTCGCAAGTTCTCGGCGGATTTCGATTTCGGACACATCGAGGCAGTTGCACACGATGCGGCCACGATTGAGCGTGCCGCGCGGCGGCGTGGACACGGGGGCCAGCACCCAGGGTCGGACCGCCTCGGCGGAGGCGCCCTGCACCATCATGTTCTTCAGCCATTCTTCGCCCGCCGTCTCGTCGACCAGGCGCACTGCAATGACGGCGTCGCCCTCGACGCGCGCTGCTTTGAACACGCCGCGTCGCAAATCACGGTAATGCATGGTGGTCCCGGGCGAATCCAGCCCGAGCAGGCGATCGAGTTCGCGCAGGGGCGCGGCATCCGGCGGCGCAGCACCGTAGGCGCGGAACACCACTACCGCATTTTCGCGGCCGACGAGGTTCACGCTGGCGTAATCGAATTTCGCCAGCAGCGGCTGCAGCCGTTCGGCCAATTGCTGCGCCGAGGGCGTCGCGCCGGCGGCAAAGCGGCGCATTGCCACCAGGGTGTGCGGCAATTCCATTTTTTCCGCCTGCACCGCGGCGTGCTTCAACTCGGGTTGTTTCGAATGTGGGTCGAAGTCGCTCGCCATGAGCGCATTCACGCCCGCCCCGTGCATGAACTGGCTGCCCCAGTGCATGGGCACGAACACCTGCGTCAGGCGCACCTCGTCCGAGCCCTGCACCCGCAGGGTGAGCTTGCCGCGCCGGCTTTTCAACTGGATTAGGTCGCCGTCCGCCAGGCCGCGGCGCGCCATGTCCTCGCGGTGCATGCCGGCATAGGGTTCGGGACTGTGATTGAACAGGCGCGCCACCGTGCCGGTGCGGCTCATGCCGTGCCACTGGTCGCGCAAGCGGCCGGTGGTCAGATGCAGCGGATAGCGCGCGTCCGTGCGCTCGGCAGTGTCCTGATGGCGCACGCCGGCGAAGCGCGCGCGGCCGTCGGCGGTGGCGAAATGTCCGTCCGTATACAGGCGCGCCGCGCCGCCCGCGGCACCCTCCGCAAACGGCCATTGCTGCGGTCCGTCGGCTTCGAGCATGGCGTAGGCGAGCCCAGTGATGTCGAGGTCGCGGCCGCGCGTGGTCTCGCGATGTTCGTTGAACACCGCTTCGGCGCTGCAGTAGGGGAACAATCTGCCGGCGCGCGCGTCGCCCAGCTTCGCCCCGAGCCGGCGCGCGAAGTCGGTGACGATTTCCCAGTCTGCGCGCGCCTCCCCAGGCGGCGCCACCGCGGCGCGCACCCGGCTGATGCGCCGCTCGGAGTTGGTGACCGTGCCTTCTTTTTCGCCCCAGCTTGCCGCGGGCAGCAGGATGTCGGCATAGGCGGCGGTATCGGTATTGCGATAGGCCTCCTGCAGCACCACCAGTTCGGCCTTGGCGAGCGCCTTGCGCACCAGCTCCTGATCCGGCATCGATTGCGCCGGGTTGGTGCAAGCGATCCATACCGCCTTGATCTTGCCTTCCTCTATCGCCTGGAACAGCTCGACCGCGGTCTTGCCCGGCTCGGCGGGCACCCAGTCCACGCCCCACAGCCGCGCAACTTCGGCGCGGTGCACGGAATTGCTGAGGTCGCGATGCGCGGACAGCAGATTCGCCATGCCGCCGACCTCGCGCCCACCCATGGCATTGGCTTGTCCGGTAAGCGAGAACGGCCCCGCGCCGGGCGTTCCGATTTGGCCGGTGGCAAGATGCAGGTTGATCAGAGCGGCATTATTGTGGGTGCCGTGCACTGACTGGTTCAAACCCTGGCAGTAGAGCGACAAAGTCGGGGAGTGGGCTCCGAACCACTTCGCAGCGCGCACGATATCCTCGGCCGGGACGCCGCACAACTGCGCCGCGGCTGCGGGCGTGTATTCACGCGCGATCTCCTTCTGCGCGTCGAAACCCGATGTATGGCCGCGGATGTACTCGTGATCCACCAGGCCTTCCCACAGCAACACGTGCAGCATGGCGTTGTAAAGCGCGATATCGCTGCCGGGCAGGATGGGCAGGTGCAGGTCGGCCAATGCCGCCGTGTCGGTGCGACGCGGGTCGACGACAATCAGTTTGAGCGCGGGATTCCTGGCTTTTGCCTGCTCGATGCGGCGGAACAGCACCGGATGGGCATACGCAGTGTTGGAGCCGGTGATGAAGATGCAGCCCGCGTGGTCGATGTCCTCGTAGCAGGCGGGCGGCGCATCCGCGCCCAGGGTCGCCCTGTAGCCGGACGCGGCGGAGGACATGCACAAGCGCGAATTGGTGTCGATATTGTTCGTGCCGATGAGCCCCTTCGCCAGCTTGTTGAAGACGTAGTAATCCTCGGTGAGGAGCTGCCCGGAGATGTAGAAGGCAACGCTGTCCGGTCCATGGGCGCGGATCAAGCTGGCGAACTTCGCCGCGATGTGATCAAGGGCTTCATCCCAGGTCACGCGGCTGCGCGCGAGGCTGCGCGCCTCGCGTTGTTCCGGATACAAGGCTCGGGTGTCGTGGCGCGTGGTCAGGTGCAGCGTGGCGCCCTTGGTGCACAGGCTGCCGAAATTGGCCGGATGGTCCGGATCGCCGCGCACGCCGGCAATGCGGCCGTTATCGCTGGCGATAATTACGCCGCAACCGACCCCGCAGTAACAACAAATGGATTTCGTTTCTTGCAATGCATCCTCGCTTTAGCAAGACGCAAAGCAACAGTTGTGCCACGGTGCTCACGCGCGGCAATTCGTGGCTTTGGCTTGGGCGTCGGAACTGCAGCGGGCTATCGCGCGCAATTGTGCAGTGCACCGCGACGCTCCGGTGCATCGGCGTGGTGCGCGCGTGGCGCTGAAAAAGTGAAGCCGGCCGGTAAGCCGGGTTCTGTTACGGGGATTGCTCCCTATGACGGTCATTCCTCTAGGCGCCGGGTTGCCCCGGCGCTCCAGCCACCTACCCGCGGACTTGAGCGAGCAACTCATTGCACGCCAGGACTGCGCGCGCAGCATCCGCCTATTTGGTGTTGCTCCGGGTGGAGGTTACCGCGTTTCACCCCTTGGGCGCCCGGCGCGCGGACTAGTCCGCGCGCTGATCCCAAGGACTCGTCTCTGTGGCCCTGTTCCTCGTCTTCGCCAAAGGCAAGCCTTCAACTATTACGTACGGCCGTTAGCCGTCACCCTGCTCTATGGAGCCCGGACTTTCCTCTCCGTACCCGAGGGCACGCAGCGACCGCCTGGCCAGCTTCACATAGGGATTTTAACACCCAGGCGCCGCACAGCCGTAACGTTTGGCCGCAGGCGGCGCCACACGCGCGGGGCGGGCCAGGGGCTACTTCTTGCGGCCTTTGCGCCGAGGGGCCTCGCCCTCATCGCGGCGAGGCAGGGCCTGCTCCTCCGCCTGCCTGCGCCCTGGGCGGAAATGCTGGGCGTCGTCGTAATAGCGCTCGTCTTCGTTGTCCGCAGTCCAGCCGGGGATGCCCAGCACCGGCAGCGGCGCATAGGCTTCGGTCGCGGCGAGCGCCTTCGGGTCGCTGAAATATTTTGCCAGGCGCGCATCGACCGTGGCGAGCTGCTGCGGCAGGGGCCGCTCCAGCTCGCGCGGCGGCACATCGAAGATCACGGTCTTGGCGGTGATGCCCTTGTACGGTTGCAGGGCTTTCTCGTAGATCGAGTGCCCGAACACGTAAAAGCGCATGCACTCGATGACCTCGGCGCGGCGCTGCCAGAACAGTTCCTTCCACTTGAAATCGCGCAGCAGCGCGCCGAGTTCGGGTTCGCTGCTGACCACGATCACGCCGCCTTCGTCGAACAGGGTGAGTACATCGCGCGGCGTTCCGCGCAAACCCTCACCCTGGCGCGCCAGCATCTCGCGGTAGTGGTGGCGGTTGATGGCGGCTTTGCTGCGTGGAAAAGTGATCCACACCAGGGCATTGAACAGGTCATGCCAGTCGCGGCTGCGGGTCAGCACCTTGCCGCGGGCGTAGACGCGCGTTTCGTAGGGCTCGTCGGTCTTTGCCTGCTGCGGCACGAACTCGATCGGCACGTCGTTGCCGCTCACCACCTCGCGCTCGTCGCACATTCTGTTCAACTGCGCCAGGGTGGGAAAGTGGTCCTCCGGCAATTGTTCGATCAGCGGGGCGAGTGTGGCGAACGCCGGCGAGGCGAGGATGTCCCAGCGGTTCCAGGCAGGCGCGTCAGAAATGGCCATGGCAGCAGGTCCGCTTACTGCAGGCGCCAGGCGAGACGCTCGCCGGCGCGCAGCGGCACCAGTTCGTCGTCGCCCAGGGCGAGTGAGGCTTGCACCTGCCAGCTCTCGCGCCGCAGGGTGATTGTTTCGCTGTTGCGCGTCAGGCGGTAGAAATCCGCGCCGTGGAAACTGGCGAAGGCTTCGAATTTGTCCAGCGCGCCCACCGCATCGAAAGCTTCGGCGTACAGCTCGATCGCCGCGTGCGCGGTGTAAATGCCGGCATGGCCGCAGGCCGACTCCTTTTTGCGGCGCGCGTGCGGCGCGCTGTCGGTGCCGAGGAAGAACTTGGGGCTGCCGCCGGTCGCGGCCCGCACCAATGCCTCGCGGTGCGCCTCGCGCTTGAGCAGCGGCAGGCAGTAATGATGCGCGCGGATGCCGCCGGCAAACATGGCGTTGCGGTTCATCAGCAGATGATGTGCAGTGACGGTGGCGGCGAAGTTGGCCGGCGCGCCGGCCACGTACTCGACCGCCTCGCGTGTGGTGATGTGCTCGAGCACCACCCGCAAAGCGGGAAAACGCCGGGTGATCTGCGGCAGCACCGTGTCGATGAACGCCTTTTCCCGGTCGAAAACGTCCACTTCCGAGTCGGTGACCTCGCCGTGCAGGAGCAAGGGCAAACCCGTTTTCTCCATGATCTCCAGCACGCGGAAGCAGTGCTCGAGGCGCGTCACGCCGGAAGCGGAATGGGTGGTGGCCCCGGCCGGATAATATTTCACCGCATGCACCTTGCCGCTCGCTCTTGCCAGCGCGATCTCGTCCGGCGCGGTGTTGTCGGTGAGATACAGCGTCATCAGCGGCTCGAAGCGCGAATTTTCGGGCAACGCCGCCAGGATGCGCCTGCGGTAGGCTTCGGCCAGCGCCACGGTGGTCACCGGCGGCAGCAGGTTCGGCATGACGATGGCGCGCGCGAACTGGCGCGCCGTATGCGGCAGTACCGCGGCGAGCGCGGCGCCGTCGCGCAAATGCAGGTGCCAGTCGTCGGGGCGGGTGAGCGTCAGTGTTTGCATGGCAGGCGCAATTATACTCGCCGGCCATCGATGGCTTGCGCTGCAATCCACTATAATCGGCATTTCCCGAGCGAACCACTGTAGATGAATTCTTCCGCCCCTGAACCAGACGCGAATTGGGCTCTCGTTTTCGCGTGCTGGCTGCTGGCCAGCGTCGCGATGCTCGGAAGTTTGTTTTTCAGCGAAGTCATGGGGCATCCGCCCTGCGTCCTGTGCTGGTACCAGCGCATTTGCATGTATCCGCTGGTGCTCATCCTGCCGGCAGGGCTGTTTCCGTTCGACCGAAACATCGTGCGCTACACCCTGCCGCTGGCACTGCTCGGCTCGCTGATCGCCGTGTTCCATGTGCTTCTCGCCGCCGGAGTGATTCCCGAGAGCATCGGGCCATGCATCCAGGGAATCCCCTGCACCGAAGTGCAGGTAATATGGTTCGGATTTTTGACGATCCCCCTACTTTCGGTCCTGTCGTTCTTGTTGATTACGGCGCTGCTGATCCTGGCGCATGTTAGGAGTTCAAGATGAAACAAAAGGAGCCCAAAGCAAAACCGAGGGACCTCAAAGCGGAGCAGCGGCAGCATAAATCGAAACAGAAGCGATTGTTCGTTTTTGCCGCCGCCTTGCTGCTGCTTGCCTTTGTCGCCGGCGCGGTGATCTACAAGAACCAGAAATCGAATGAGGCAACCCAGGCATACCAGCGCGACAAGTCGACCTTCGTCCGCGAACATTCGCCCGCGTTCGGCAACGCTGCGGCGAAGGTCGAGATAATCGAATTTCTCGATCCTGCCTGCGAAACCTGCAAGGAGTTCTATCCCCTGGTGAAGAAGATGATGGCGGCCAACCCGGACAGGATCCGCTTGTATGTCCGCTATGCGCCGTTTCACAATGGCTCGGACTACGTGGTGAAGATACTCGAAGCTGCCAAGAGGCAGGGGAAATTCTGGGAAACGCTGGACGCCGTTTTTGCCGCTCAGTCCAGCTGGGCGCCGCATCACAACCCGCAACCGCAACTGGTCTGGAACTATATCGGCGGCGTGGGTCTGGACCTTACGCGACTCAGGCAGGAGATGAACGCGTCCGAGATCGAAAAGGTCATCCAGCAAGACCTCGCGGACGCCAAGAGGCTGAACGTTAAGATGACGCCGGAGTTCTTCGTCAACGGCAAGCCCATGCCGAGCTTCGGCTACGACCAGCTGAAGAACCTGGTGGCAGAAGCGCTGGCCACCGCCTATTAGCGGTCGTCACGCAAGGCGAGGGCGCGCGCGTACAGCTCGTTCTTGCGCGCGCCGGTGATCGTGGCGGCGAGGGCGGCCGACTGTTTGAGCGGCAGTTCCGCGAGCAGCAGGCGCAGCACGCGCTCGGCCTCGGCCGGCAGGCCTTCCCGCTCCTGCTCCGGCACGCCGGAGACGATCAACACGAACTCTCCCCGTTGCCGGTTGGCATCGGCCGCGAGCCAGGCCCCGGCTTCGTCCAGCCGGCAGCGGTGGATAGCCTCGAACAGCTTGGTCAACTCGCGCGCGATCACGATCTCCCGCATCCCCCCTAGCGTCGCCGCGAGGTCGGCAACGCACTCCGTCACCCGGTGCGGCGCCTCGTAGAACACCAGCGCATACGGAAGTCCGCGCAAGGCGTCGAGCGCCGCGCGCCGCCCCGCGGGCTTGACCGGCAGAAAACCGTAGAACAAGAAATGCGGCGCGGCCAGGCCGGCCGCCGACAGCGCCGCGATGGCGGCGTTGGCGCCGGGTATCGGGCATACCGTGATGCCCGCCTCCATTGCTCGCGCCACCAGCAACGCTCCCGGATCGGAGATCCCCGGGGTGCCGGCATCGCTCACCAATGCGATCGACTTCCCCGCCAGCATCCTGGCGACGAGCTCGCCTGCGCGCTCGCGTTCATTGTGCTCGTGCAAGGCGATGAGCTTGGCGCCGATGCCGTGGTGCGCGAGCAGGTGCCCGGTGGTGCGGGTGTCCTCGGCGGCGACCAGATCGGATTGCGCCAGCACCGCGAGGGCGCGCGCGCTGATGTCGCCCAGATTTCCAATCGGCGTGGCGACGACATATAATTTCCCCGCACCCTCCGAGGCCTTCTCCCCATGGTCCTGCCGTTCCGACCGCGTGCCGCGCTTTGCGCTCTTGTGCTGCTTCTCCATGGCATGGGATTGTGCGTTGCGGCCGAAAATGAAGCAAGCGCCGTTGCAAAAGCAGGCGTCATTGCAAGCGCGCCCGAAAACGCGGTCCAGCTGGCGCTGCTGCTGCCGCTCGCCTCACCCGACTTCGCCCGCCCCGCCGAAGCGGTAAGGCTGGGCTTCATGGCCGCGCACAAGCACAGCGGCGGGAAACTGACGGTCGGTATTTTTTCCACCGACGCATCGAGCGAAAACATGCTCGCCGGGTACGACAGGGCAACCAAGTTGGGCGCAAGCCTGATCATCGGACCGATGACCCGACGCGGCGTTTCCGCGCTGGCCGCGAGCAAGCTGGTCAGCGTGCCCACGATCGGCCTCAACCAGCCCGAGGACAAAACCGCCTTGCCGCCGCAGTTCTACACCTTTGGCCTGGCGCTCGAAGCCGAGGCGCAACTGGTGGCGCGACTGGCCTTCGCCGACTTCTTCAAGAGCGCCATCCTGGTGAGCGCGAAGGGCCCGCTGGCGCAGCGCAGCCGCGATGCTTTCGCCGATGCATGGAGGCGGCTCGGTGGCACGATCAAGGCGGTGTATGAATTCGGCCCGCAGACCGATCTGCCAGCGCTGAAGGAAGTACTCTCTACCGCCGCGGTCGACATGATTTTTCTGGCGGGCGATGTGGAACAGGCGCGCGCGGTGCGCCCTTTTCTCAACAATGGCATCGCGGTATTCGCCACCTCGCAGGTCAATTCGGGCCGCAACGAGCCCTTGGCCAATGTCGATCTGAACGGCATACGCTTCGTCGAAATGCCCTGGCTGGCGCAGCCCGACCATCCGGCGGTGATGGTCTATCCGCGCCCGGAAGGAATCACTGGCGAACTGGAGCGTTTCTATGCCCTGGGCATCGACGCCTTTCGCATAGCGGCCGCGCTGCTCGAGGCGCCGCGCAGGCTTGGCCTGGACGGGGTCACCGGCAGGCTTACGCTTTTCGGCAATGAAGTGGCGCGCGAGCCGGTGCAGGCCGTTTTCAGGAACGGCGTCGGCGTTGCCTTCGACCGTGATGCACAAAGCGAAGGCACGCGGTAATCTCGCCGAAGCGCTGGCCGCGGACCACCTGCAGCTCCGCGGTTTGCGCCTGATCGAGCGCAACTACAGCTGCCGCCTGGGCGAGATCGATCTGATCCTGGCCGATGGCCCTGTGCTGGTGTTCGCAGAAGTGCGCCTGCGGCGTAGCGCCGGATTTGGCGGGGCGGCGGCGAGCATAACTGCGGGCAAGCGTCAACGCATCCTCAGGGCCGCGCGTCATTACCTCTCAGGCAGGCCGGAACAGCCCTGCCGATTCGACGTGCTGTTGCTCGATGCGCTCGACCCGGAGTGCATCGAATGGATCAAGGACGCTTTCGGTGAATAGAGGTGTTTTAGTCGCGGCCGCGCTCCTCGCCGGCCTGTCGATCACGGCGGGACGGGCGGCGGCGCAACAGGTGCGCGTCCTGGTGCAGAGCTCGCCGCTGGCCGGGTTCAATTACCACCAGGCGCCCGAGGTGTGGCAGGCAATGCGCGTCGGCGATGCGCTCAAGCTCGCGCGCGAGCCGGACAACGTCCATGACGGGAGAGCGATAAGCGTACGGTGGCAGGATCAAAAGCTCGGCTACGTGCCGCGCGCGCAGAACGCCGCGCTCGCCTGGGCCATGGACCGCGGCGAGCGTCTGGACGCCCGCGTGAGCCGGCTGCAGCCGCACCGCGATCCGCGCAAACGCATAGAGTTCGAGGTGTATGTCGAGTAAGGGGCCGTTTCGGAATTGCCGAAACCGCCTCTGACTTGGGGGATTTACGTCCCGAAGGAAGTCCCCTTGGGGGACTAGGGGCCCGGGTGGGAAGGGAAGGGTCCCACCCCTTCCCTTGGCCCCCTTGTTCCGGCCATCTCTAAGGTAGAATGGATATTTCGATTTCCCGGAGCGTAGATGGATCTCGTTGCACGCGTCAGTCAGCATTTCGCCGATAGCGTCCAGACCAAGCAGAAGTCGGCCGAGCGCCTGGCCGCGCCGATCGCGCAGGCGGCGGAGCTGATGGTGAAATGTCTGCTCGCCAACGGCAAGATTCTTGTCTGCGGCAATGGCGGATCCGCCGCCGACTCGCAGCACTTCGCCGCCGAGCTGCTGGGGCGCTTCGAGCGCGAGCGTCCGGGACTGGCCGCGATCGCCTTGACCACGGACACATCGACCCTGACCGCTGTCGCCAATGACTACGATTTCGAGCAGGTGTTTGCGCGGCAAGTGCAGGCGCTGGGGCAGGCGGGCGACGTGCTGCTGGCGATTTCCACCAGCGGCTATTCAAAAAACGTCATCGCGGCAATCCACGCCGCGCGCGATCGCGACATGCAGGTGGTGGCGCTGACCGGCAAGAGCGGCGGCAAGATCGGCGGACTGCTAGCCAAGGAGGACGTGCATATCTGCGTGCCCTCGGACAGGACTTCGCGCATCCAGGAAGTGCATTTGCTCACGCTGCACTGCCTCTGCGACGGCATCGACACATTGTTACTGGGAGCTGAATCATGACCGCATTGAACAATATCTTTCTTCCGCTTCGCGCGCTGGCGCTGCTCGCTCTGCTCGGGCTCGCCCTGCAGTTGCAGGGTTGCGTCGAAATGGCGGTGGTCGGCGCGGGCGCGACTGCGCTCGCTCTGGACGACCGGCGCTCCGTCGGTGCGCAGACCGAGGATAAGGAAATCGACCTGCGCGGCGAAAGCCGCATCACCGACCGCTTTGGCGGCAAAGTGCACATCAACGTCACCAGCTACAACCGCAACGTGCTGCTCACCGGCGAAGCGTCTGACGTCGCCGCCAAGGCCGAGATCGAAAAGATCGTGCGCCAGCTCCCCAACGTGCGCGGCGTGGTCAACGAGATTCAGATTGCCGGCGTGAGTTCTTACAGCGCCCGCGGCAACGACAGCTACCTCACTTCCAAGGTCAAGGCGCGCTTCATCGATATCGGCGGCAGTTTCTCGATCAACCACGTGAAGGTGGTGAGTGAAGGCGGCGTGGTCTATTTGCTGGGAATGGTCACGCGCAAGGAGGCCGACGCGGCCGTGGAAATCGCGCGCACCACCGGCGGCGTGCAGAAAGTGGTGCGGGTATTCGAGTACGTCGAGGCGCCGACGAAGTGACGGGCACCCGGACGTAGCCGCCGCCGCGAATTATCCTGCGTCCGATGCGTCGCCTGAATGCCTCGCCGCGCTGAATTCGAGGACAAACTGTGCGAACCGGCGCAGCTTGCCGGCAGGATCGCAGCCCTCGCCCGCCCCCTGGTATTCACCAACGGCGTATTCGACATCCTGCATCGCGGCCACGTCACCTACCTCGCGCAGGCGCGCGCCCTGGGCGCGAACCTTTTGGTCGCGGCCAACGGCGATGCCTCGGCCAGGCGCCTGGGCAAGGGCGAAGACCGGCCGATCAACGGCATCGAGGACCGCATGGCGGTGCTCGCGGCACTGCAGGCGGTGGACCTGGTCACCTGGTTTGATGAAGACACGCCGCTCGCGCTGATCCTCGCCTGCCGGCCCGACGTACTGGTGAAAGGCGGCGACTGGAAACCCGAGGCCATCGTCGGCGCGAAGGACGTCATCGCCTGGGGCGGGACGGTGCATTCGATCCCGTTCCTGTTCGAGCGCTCGACCACGGCGACCCTGGACAGGATCCGCGACCGCTAGTCGCAAGCTAAGAATTGTGCTTGCGCATCAGCCGCGCGGTTTCGGTCGCGACGCTGTCGCCGCTCTCCTCGAGCTCGCGCGCGATGCGCTCGCGTTCGGCCGGATTCTTGTCCTGCGACAGCTTGTGGCGCGCATCGAGCCGCGTTACGGCGAGCGAGAAGGACACGATTGCAGCGAGCCTCGCGTCCAAATAGCTCTCGGGCAGCTCCGCCATCTGCTCGAGGTAAGCCGGATCGTGCGCTCGGATGAGTTTCTGCTGTAATTCGATCTTGGCTGCGCGCTCCTCGATCAGCAGCGGCCGGCCATAGGCGTGCACGGCAACGTAGTTCCAGGTGGGCACGTTCTGCCGGCTGTCGTACAGCCGTGGCGAAACATAGGCATGCGGCTGCATGAAGATCACCAGGGCATCGGCGCCCGCGGCGAAATCGCGCCACTGCGGATTGGCTTTCGCCATGTGCGCGAGCAGCGTGATCCGGCCGCCCTCCTCCTCGATCACGAAAGGCAGGTGCGTGGCCGTCAACCCGCCGGAGCCGGAGGTCGCCAGCGCGGCAAACGAATAGGCGCGCATATAGGCGAGCAGCGCGCCCTGGTCTTCGAGCCGGTTGATTTTTGGCACGTACATGCCCGCGCTTCAGCCTTTCTTCTCGTCCGGCGCGCACTCACGCACCTCGCTGCCGGAAAAGCCCTGCTTCAGTTCGTTCAGCTTCGCCGCCACCGTCGAATTGGCCTCGCGCACCTGGAAATAGGTCTTGTTGAATTGTGTGTCGCGCGCGCCGATGGCGGCGCTCTTCACGCCTTTGGCGCGCAAGGCAACGAGGCGGACCTTGGCCGCTTCCTCGGTCTTGAACACCCCGAGCGAAATGGCGTTTCGCCATTTCGGGTCGTCCGGCACGACGAAATATTCGTCCACGCCGAGGCGCTTCAGCTCACCCGCCTTCTGCGTCGCGAGCTGACGATTCGCGAGCGGCGGGATATAGACCCAGAAACCCGCGGCATCCTCCTGCCTGCGCTGCGTCAGCTTCGCGCCGAGTGCCAGCGGCTCGAGCGCCTGCCCCGCGCGCGCCGTTTCGCTGCCGACGAACGCGCCCCATTCCAGGCATACCGTAGCCACCACCGGCGCTTCGGGCTTGCGCGTGAGCGCGTTCACCTGTTCGGGCATAAGCAGGCGGATTTTCTCGGGATTGAGCTGCTGGCCGATGATCCGCGCATCGCCTTTCGCTTCCGCTCCGCTGTCCGACCAGGCAAAGGCGAAAAACGCCACGTTGGCCAGCACGAAGATGAGAAATACAGCACGCATCGCATCAGGCTTTGTGCATGCCTGACAGTCCCGCGGATGCCTCCTGCATGAGCGCCTGGCTGATGCAATGCAGCCCCTCGAGCACCAGGTTGTCGTGGTAGCGGAACACGATGGCGAGATGCGGCGTCAGCGCCTTCGCCGCCCCGCCCGAGACCAGGCACAGCAGATCGCGATGCTCGCGCCGGTACAGATCGTAAATGCGCTCCACCGCCCCGGCTTGCGCGTGCTGACAGCCGCTGACGATGGCATCGACGGTCTGGACCGGGTACTCGGTATACACGCCGTCGGCATCCGGCAGCGCCGCGGTTTTCTCATGCAGCGAACGCAACATGGTGCCGACGCCCGGCATGATGCAGCCGCCGGCGAACACGCCCTGCGGCGTGAGCAGGTCGATGGTGGTGGCGGTGCCGCAACAGACCACCAGCACCGCGCGCCCCCCGTGCAGCGCCCGCGCACCGATCAGCGCGGCCCAGCGGTCGCTGCCCAGCTGTGCCGGATTGCGGTAACCGTTCTTCACCCCGCATTGTTCATCTTTCGGAATCACCCAGTACGGCGGCGGCGCATCGGGCCAGATTTCCAGCAGGCGCAGCATGGTCGCGCGCACGCGCGTGCCGGCTACGTTGGAGATCACGATTTGCGACGGCGCAGGGTGCTTGCGCAATTGCGCCGCCAAAGCCGGGATCTCCTCCAGCAGCGCGTGGCCGGATTCGATGCAGCTGCTGAGCGCCGTCGCGGTCGAATTTGCCTTGTAACGCCCCCATTTGACGAAGGTGTTGCCGATGTCGACCAGCAGGTTGTAGGGCTTGTTCATGTTGGCGGAGAAAAAAGTTGGCTAATTCTACGGCGAATCGCGGCTGACAGGGTATTGAAAAAGGGGCACACCTCTCCACGGGAAACGTCGGTCTCGTGCACGATCAGCGCGATGACGCAGCGCCTGGTCGTGCTCATGCCCCCGCGAACGCAGGACCGAGCGGACCGAGGCGCATGCCGTGGCGCAGGCGGGTCCAGCGCAGATCTGCCGGATCGGCCAGCGCCGGGCCGGGTGCGCGCACCACCAGCACTTCTTTCGCGATCGGCTGGAAGTCGGCGCGGAAATGCACCGAGCTCTTGAGCGCGATCAGGCGCTGCGTTTTCGGCTCGATACCCAGATGGCGGAACATTTCCTGATCCGCTGTCTGGCACTTTTTGGAGGCCAGCACCACGCGCACGCCGGGGGCCTCGCGGCTGCGCAACAACGCCATCGGACCGAGCATCAGCTGAAAACCGCGGTAGAACGGACCGGTTCCGATGAAGCTGCCGTCGCCCAGCGCCTCCACCGTGAATTCGCCCGCGAGCGGCACATGGCCGGGTACGCCGGAAATTTCGCCAAGCGCGAAGCGCGCCGTATTCCCGCGCCCGACCGCGTGCGCCGCTTCGGCCGAGTGCGGATCGATCAGCATGCCCAGCACAGCGTCATCGGCGCGCAGGCGGATCATCGCCGCAAGCAGGCCCGTGGTGTCGCCGTTGCCGCCCGCGCCCGGATTGTCCTGGGTATCGGCGAGCACCACCGGCGCCCCTGGTTCGCCGCGCCGCATCGCGCGCCTGACCGCGTCCTCGGGCGAGTAGAGTTTCAGCACAAAGTCCTTCTCGGCATCCGCCACTTCGCCGGCGAGGAGCGCCACCGCCGCGCGCGCCTTCGCCTCGCCAGCGGCGTAAGCGAACACCGCCATGCCGCATTCGGCGAAATCGGCCATCGGAAAACCGGGAGTGAACGACAGCCACAGGCCCTGCTGCTGTTCGATGCGCTCGAGTGACTCGTACAAGCTCTTGCACGGTTCGATGAACGAGCATTGTGATGGAATGGCGGTGAGGAAATCGAGTGTCTTCCACGCTTTGGCCATCGGCCGGCCGCGTTTCAGAGTGGCGTCGAGAAGCTGCGCCGCGCGCTGCCCGGTCTCTGCCATATCGACATGGGGATAAGTGCGATAAGCGACCAGACCGTCGGCCAGAGCCATCATCGCGCGCGTGACATTGGCGTGCAGGTCGAGGCTGGCGACGATGGGAATGCGATTGCCGACGAGCCTGCGCACGCGCGCGAGCAGCTCGCCCTCGCCGTCGTCGAAGTGCTCCGCTACCATGGCGCCATGCAAATCGAGATACACCGCGTCCACCGGTCCGGCCTCGTCCAGCCGCCGCTCGATCTCGCCGGCGATGCGCTCAAAAGCGTCCCGTGTGACCTGCGCCGAAGGCGAGGCCGCGGCCCAAGCGAGCCCGACGGTCCTGTGTCCGAGCGCATGCAAGGTCTCGAGCGCGCCCGCCACCGGAATGTTGGCCCCTGCGAACGCGGTCGCGATCCCCGCGCCGAATTGCAGCGCAGGCCGGCCGGCGCCCGCCTCGAAGGCGCGGTAATCGGCCTTGGTCGGCGCAAAAGTGTTGGTCTCGTGCTGGAAGCCGCCGATGGCGATCAAGGCCATGCCTGTTCCTTGTGTTTGCCTCGCCCGGCGTGGGCGAGTTGCAAGACTACCGTGAATCGGCGCGGCGCGACAACCGCGCTGCGCTTGGGCGACGCGCTCTTTTAGCCGGCGCGCAGCGACAGTTCGCCGCTGACGAACCGTTCCATGCCGCGCGACGTTTCGACCAGCAACGCGCCGTCCTCGGCCACGCCTGCCGCCCTGCCCGTTACGGTGTTGCCATCGCCCGAGGACAGCGTAACCGGTTTGCCCTGATGCGCGTGGCGCCCCATCCACTCCTGCCGCAGCGGTGCGAAGCCCTGCGCGGCAAACTGCTCGAGCATTTGCGCGAGTTCGATCAGCGTGGCGGCGAGCAGCCGGTTGCGCAGGGGCACCTGTCCTGATATCGAAGCTAGGTCGGTCACCGCCTGCGTCATGGAATCGCGCTGGGTTGGTTGCAGGCGAACATTGAGCCCGATGCCGATCACCGCGGCGGTGGAGTCGGGAGCATTGCCGTGCACTTCGATCAATATCCCGCCGAGCTTGCGCCCGGCGTGCAAAAGGTCGTTCGGCCATTTCAGTTGCACCTCCGCGACGCCTATTGAATCGAGCGCGCGCGCCGCCGCCACTCCCGCCGCGAGTGACAGGCCGCTCAGTCCGGCAACGCTTCGCGCGAAACGCCACAACAGCGAAAAGGTGAGGCTGCCGCCCAGGCCGGATTGCCAGCTGTTGCCGCGCCTGCCGCGGCCGGCGCTTTGCAGCTCGCAGGCAATCGCGCTGCCCGAGGGCGCGCCGCCGCGTGCGCGTTCCAGCAGCAGTGTATTTGTGGACGCGCAAGCATCGAGCACTTCGACGTGAAAATGGCGCGCATGCGCGCCGAGTTGCGCGCGCACCGCGGCCCCGTCCAGGCAGTCATAGGGTTCGGCCAGGCGGTAACCGCGGCCGCGCGCGCGGACGAGCTTGAGCCCGAGGCGTTCCAGTTCGCGCAGTGCCAGTTGCACCGCGGCGGGCGTAGCGCGCAGTTCGCGCGCAAGGGCGGCGCCGGAATGGAAGCGCGCGTCCGCGAGCAGGCGCAGCAGATCGAAAGTTTCCGCTTGCATGGCGGTGCTGCAATGCAAAGCGGTGATATTAGCATGAGCGTAACTGGCGCCAGCCAGGTGCGAGCACCGGCACGATGTACTCCCCGGACACAAGCCCTGCGCGGCTACATCTGGGACTGTAGATAATTCTGCAAGCCGACCTTGTCGATCAGGCCGACCTGGGTCTCGAGCCAGTCGATGTGCTCTTCTTCGGATTCGAGAATGTTCTCGAATAGCTCGCGCGTGACGAAATCGCCCACGCTTTCGCAGTGCGAAATCGCTTCCTTCAACACTGTATGCGCCGCGCGCTCCATCTTGAGGTCACCATTGATGCACTCCGGCGCAGTCTCGCCGATCAGGAGCTTGTGCAGTTGCTGCAGGTTGGGCAGGCCTTCCAGAAACAGAATGCGCTCGATCAGCTTGTCGGCATGCTTCATCTCGTCGAGCGATTCCTTGCGCTCGTGCTCCTGCAGCTTCAACAGCCCCCAATTCTCGAACATGCGCGAATGCAGGAAATACTGGTTGATCGCGGTGAGCTCGTTGGTGAGCACCGTGTTCAGATACTGCAGGACCTTTCTTTCGCCTTTCATGTTGCCTCCAGGATCGCGTTGACGCCGGATCCGGATGACCCGCGTCGCCGTATACGCAAAAGTTTAGAACTCAGACCGACGCGCCGACAGCGCGGCGATACGTAACGCAATAGTAATGAACACGGGACGACTAGGCCGGCCGCATCGCGGAGGATTCGCCGCGATCCGAACGCTCTTCGCGCAGAATTTGCTGGGCAGCGTGCTTGCACTTGCCGCAGTTCGTGCAAACACCGAGCTGTTCGCGCAAGTCGCCCAGGCTGCACCCAAGCTGGGCGCAGCGGCGAATCTCGCGCTCGGTCACCGCATTGCAGACGCAGACATACATGAGTGGACCATATCGCTATTTTACAGATAGTAATCATTCTCATTATAGATTGATGATATGTCAATCCTTTTCTAGTATTCTAGGACGCCGTCTATCTTTATTGAATAATGCATCATGTTATTTTATAACTATATTAATCTATATTCCGCTTTAACCTTAGCGCTTGACATTGCGAATGAGAACCGTTATCATTCGTATATGAGTGAGCAAAAAAAGCAACTGCAACAGCGACCGGATAGGCCAGCCGAGCGTCCGCGAAATGAAAATACACCGATGCGTGTAAGGAGCCAGACGCTGCTCGCAACGGCGAATGAATTGATCATCGAACACGAAGGACGCGAGTACCGCTTGCGACTGACGCAGAACCGCAAGTTGATTTTGACCGCATAACGCACGGCTCCGTCACGACAGCCGCGTTTCCACAGCCAGCCACGCCTTCGGGCGCCAGCCAGCCAGAACCTATGAAGAGCTGGCATGGCCATTGCACAACCAACGTATCTAAACGGCACAGCGCTTGAGCGACCGGGGCCGGCGCTCGCGCTGGTTGCTTCGCTGCACGCCGGCGTCGTGGCGGCGCTCGTCTCGCTCGACGTGCTGCCGCTGCCGCCGCCGCTGGCTGGCCGGGGAAATGATCGAGGTGCAGAACGGCCGGGCGGCGGCATGAGCAGGGAGCAGGGGCCCCGCATAGCGGGGATGCGACCGGCCGCGATTGCCGCCGGACGCCGACAGCACTTACGCTCGAACCATGACGATGGTATGGAGGCGGCGGCATGAGCAGGGAGCAGGGGCCCCGCATAGCGGGGATGCGACCGGCCGCGATTGCCGCCGGACGCCGACAGCACTTACGCTCGAACCATGACGACGGTTCGGAGGCGGTGGCATGAGCATGAAACTGCTGCACGAACCCGAGAACGACGACCCTATCCTCTCGGTGGTGAACATCATCGACATCTTCCTCGTCGTCATCGCCGCGCTGCTCATCACCGTGGCCCAGAACCCGCTGCTAAACGCCTTCTCCCGGCGGGATATCACCGTCATCACCGACCCCGGCAAGCCGAACAGGGAAATGATGGTGAAGAAGGGCGAGAAGATAGAGCGCTACAAGCCCAGCGGCGCCATCGGACAGGGCGAAGGCGAAAAGGCCGGCATCGCCTACCGCATGAAGGACGGCTCTTTCGTGTACGTACCGGAAAGCAGATGAAGGAGAGTCCCATGGACAATGAACATGAAGCGCCCCGACCATGCCCGAAGAACTCTGTGTGCAGGATTGGAATTTTGCAGACGATGCGGGTGCCCCGCCGCGCGGCGGCGATCCCTCCTATTTGCTGCCCGTTTGATCCATGTCAAGCTTTTCCCGATCAGCGCTTGACCGACGTAATGAGAATGACCATCATTCAATTGTGGATTTGCAAACCGTCACAAAGCACAAACAGTCAAGCCATGTTGCGGGCGCGGCACCGCGCACGCCGCAGAGGATTTCCAGCCGGATTCTCCTCGGGCGTGGCGGCGAACTGATCATAGAACATTGCGGCCGTGAATACCGGTTGCGCCTGACACAAAACGGCAAATTGATATTGACTGCGTGACCGTCCGGGCGGCGCAGGCGCCCCCGAACCGAATCGCGCGCGCAAGCCAGCTAGCATTCCGCCAGCCAGCCAGCGCTTTCCAAGAAAGGAGAGTTGGCTGATGTTGGTCTCGAAATTCTTCGCGGCATCCCCCGCCGCATTCCCTGTCGCGCCCTGCGCGCTACCGCTGGATAAACCGAGCTGCTACGCGTCCAGTCCGTTCGATCTGTCCCCGTTACCCCCCTTGCGCGCCGCGCTTTTTGCCAATTCTTAAAGGAGTACACCATGCGATTTGCACCCCGCTTCGTTTCGACCGCCAGTTTCCTTGCCGCTCTTTTCGCCGCATCTTCCGCGCCCGCTGTCGAGTACCCCATCGGCGCCCCGCAGGAGCGTTACGGAATGGAGATCACCGCCGTCTATCTCCAGCCCATCACCATGGAACCGGAGGGCATGATGAAACCCGCCGCTGAGTCCGACATTCACCTCGAAGCGGATATAAAAGCCCTGTCGAACAATCCAAACGGCTTCTCCGAGGGCGCCTGGATACCCTATCTCAAGGTGCAGTTCGAACTGAAGAAGGAGGGGACGGCCGATACCATAAGCGGAAACATGATGCCCATGGTAGCCAACGACGGCGCCCACTACGGCGACAACATCAAGCTCAAGGGGCCGGGCAAGTACAAGGTCAAATACAAGATCGCCCCGCCTGCAGCGGATCCGCACAACCCGCATAACCAGTTCGGGCGGCACACTGACCGCCTCACCGGCGTGCGCCCCTGGTTCAAGCCGTTCGAGGTCGAATACGAGTTCACCTTTGTAGGCATTGGGAAGAAAGGGGGCTATTGATGCGCCCCGCCGTCATCCTTGCATCCACGCTGACCCTGGCGATCGGCTTCGCCTGTCCCCTGGCTCGCGCGGCCACGCAGGATGAGGCGATGCTGAAGCAGCAACTGCAACGCCTTGCCGATCGTTTGGACAAGGTGGAAAAGCGCAACGCGGAGCTGGAGGCGAAACTGAAAGCCTATGTCGAACGGCCCGCGTCGAAAGACGGCGGAGTCGAAACTCGCATTCAGACCTTGGAAGGCTACAACAAACGCCTGGAATACGCGCTCGATTCCGAGGGCATTTCCGAGCGCGAGCCGGAGCTGGCATCGCGGCTCAAGGCAGTCGAGTACAACACGCTCGACCTCAAGAAGCAGGCTACGGTGATCGATTCGATCGAAGGCTTTTCCGCCGGCGCGAGTTTCACCGCCGTGGGCCAGCGCGCAAGCGGCGTCGATACCAATGGGACCACACTGAATTATCGCACCGACATTGCGGTGACCACACCGACGGTGAAGACGGGCGATATCGAGAGCAAGCTGCTCGCGCATTTTCGCGTCGGGCAGGGCCGCGGAATCTCCCAGAACCTGACTTCGTTCGCCGGTCCGAACGCCTCGTCGTTTCAGCTCGGTACCGCGATCCCGCCGGAAAACAGCGCGGTAGTGCTCGCCGAAGCCTATTATCGGGCCGAAGTTCCATTGCCTTTCGGCGGTTTCAAACCGCACTCGCGCGAAAAACTGACGGTCAACTTCGGCAAGATGGACCCGTTCGCGTTCTTCGACCAGAACGCGGCCGCCAACGACGAAACGCGCCAGTTTCTTGCCAGCCCATTCGTCCATAACGCGCTGCTCGACAACCCGATTGCGGCGAACGTCGGCGCCGACGGCTTCGGCTTCTCTCCCGGCGCGCGCGTGGCCTACCGCAATGAGCGCAGCAAGAACGAGCCTTGGGGCCTGTCGTTCGGCGTGTTCGGTGCCGGGCGCAGCGCCGATTTTTCCGAAGGGTTCAGGTCGCCCTTCTGGATTGCCCAGGCGGAATCCACACAGCGTTTCGGCGGACTTACCGGCAACTATCGCGTCTTCCTGTGGCAAAACGGCCAGGCGCCCACCTTCCTGCGCGACCCGAGCGACCTGGACACTACCCTGCTTCGCTCGCATCGCGGGGGCGGGCTGAATTTCGACCAGCGCTTCGGTGACTACGTTACGTTCTTTGGCCGTTACGGCTGGGCGAGCGGCGAAGGCCTGCCGTTCGATCGCACGTTCGCGTTCGGCGCCGAAATCGGTGGCAGCTATTGGTCGCGCGGGGCCGACGCCCTCGGCATCGCCATTGGCGCCAATCGCAGCAGCGAAGCGTTCCGCAACGGCTCCGCGGGCGTGATCGACGCCGCCGGCAGCCCCGTGTTCGGATTCGCCGCCCGCGGCTCCGAAAAGGTCGCGGAAATCTACTATCGCTACCGCGTCCACCAGAACTTCGAGATATCCCCCGATTTCCAGCTTATTCGCGACCCGGCCGGCAATCCTGCCGCGCGGCCGGTGAAGATCTTTGGTATCCGCGTTCAGCTGAATCAGTAAGTCGAAGAGCCGTCATGCGCATCTTCCATCGGGCACGGCCGCATGGCTTGATCGTACTGGTATTTCTTGTCTGTTGGGCGCTGCCGTTCTGTTGGTTGCGGCGCGCCGCTAAAGGAGCTGGAACATGAACACATCGAGTTTTGTCCTCGCGCCGCCGTCACTTGCCACGCGCGAGGTGTCGCAGCTTGCAAGGTTGGGGGAGTGGCTGAAGTCCCATCGATCCCTAATTCTCACCACGCAATGGGCGATACTTCTCGTATATCTCGTGCTGGTTGTGGTCCCGGTTTTTCTGCCCCTGCCGCAACAAGGCGCGACCCTGCTGAACAATCTCACCCTGTTTGCACAGTTCGTGTTCTGGGGCATCTGGTGGCCGTTCGTCATGCTGAGCATGATGTTCGTCGGACGCGTCTGGTGCGGCTGGCTGTGCCCCGAGGGATTCTTGAGCGAGCAGGCGAGCCGCATCGGACTGGGGCGCACGCCCCCGCGTTGGATCAGGTGGACCGGCTGGCCATTCTTCGCCTTCGTTTGCACCACCGTCTACGGCCAACTGGTCACCGTCTATGAGTATCCCAAGGCATGGCTGTTGATCCTGGGCGGGTCGACCGTCGTCGCCGTCATCGTCGGACTGATATGGGGTAAAGGCAAACGTGTATGGTGTCGCTATCTGTGTCCCGCGAACGGCATCTTCGGCCTGCTCGCGCGCATGGCGCCGCTGCACTTTCGCGCGGACCCGGTTGCCTGGGATCGCTACAAAACCGAAAGCACCCCGCAGGCGCAGGCGGTGAACTGCGCGCCGATGCTCAATCTTCGCAGCGCCAACAGCAATGTTCGTTGCCACATGTGTACGAGTTGCGCCGGTCACCGGAATGCGATTGCCCTGGCTGGCCGTGCCCCGGGAACCGAAATCGCAACCTTGACCCAAAGCGACACCAATCCGTGGGAAGTGCGCTTGCTCTTGTTCGGCCTGATCGGCGTCGCCAACGGCGCCCTGCAGTGGACCGCGTCACCCTGGCTGGTAAAAGCCAAGATCGCTGCCGCCGAATGGCTGCTGGCGCACGAGATCCATGGCCCGCTTTCCGACGACATCCCGTGGTGGGTGCTGACCCACTACGCGGAAGTGAACGACGTATTCACCTGGTTGGATGGGGCCATTATCCTTGCTTACATCGGTACTACCTCTATCGTCGTCGGCGGTTGGATGTGGCTCTGGCTGCGCGTGGCGGCGGCGCTGCTGCGCGTGCGCGGCGATCACTTGCGCCTTGCCCATGGATTGGTTCCGCTCGCCGGTATCGGCGTATTCCTCGGGTTGTCGGCGCTTAGCGTAACCATCCTTTCCGGCGACGGCGTGCGCATACCCGGGCTTCCGTGGATGCGCGGCGCGTTGCTTGCGATTGGGGCTGTTGCCGCCCTGTGGCTGGGGAGAAAGCTCATCGCGCGCGCGCCTGCATCGCCCGCGCGTCGCTTCGCCGCCTGGCTGGCCTATGCCGTAGCGACGAGCGCCGGAGTGGTCCCTTGGGTATTCATGTTTTATCTCTGGTGACCGAACCCATGTCGCTCGCGGATGCCCTTGTCGGCGAAATATTCGTCGTCAGTCACGTCGTAGCCCCTCCAGGGGCGCCGCAGTGGGCGCAGCAACTGGCGGACATCGGCTTCATCGCGGGTGAGCGCGTCGCACTCATGGCGCGCGGCGTGCCCGGCGGCGACCCGCTGGTGGTGCGGGTGGGTCTCTCCACCTTTGCCCTGCGGCTGGCCGAAGCCGCCTGTGTGCGGCTGGCGCCGCCGGGTACGGAGGCGGCACCATGAACCAGGCGGTGATTCATGTACATCGAGGCGGCCCTTTGCTGGCGCTCGTGGGTAATCCGAACTGCGGCAAGACCGCTTTGTTCAACCTGCTTACGGGCAGCCGGCAGAAGGTCGCCAACTACGCCGGCGTCACGGTAGAGCGCAAGGAAGGCAAGCTCACCACGCCGGCGGGCAAAGCGCTGAGGGTATTGGACTTGCCGGGCACCTGCAGCCTGCACCCGCGCTCGCCCGACGAGCGGGTGACCCATGATGTGCTGCACGGCCGCGCTACCGGGGAGAAACGCCCGGACCTGGTGGTGTGCGTGGTGGATGCGACCAACCTGAGGCGCAGCCTGCGCCTGGTGCTGGCGGTGAAGCGACTGGGTTTGCCCTGCGTGGTGGCGTTGAACATGGTGGATCTTGCGCAGGCGCGCGGCGTGACGGTGGATGCCGAGGCGCTGGCGCGCGAGCTTGAGGTGCCGGTGGTGCGCACCGTCGGCATCCTGGGCGGCGGCGATGCGGCCTTGCGCGCGCTGCTCGATGAGACGGCATCGTGGCGGCGTTCTTCTTCCGTGAGTGCCGGGATCGGCGATCCCCCGGTTCATGCGACCGACGCCGACCACGACACCGTGCGCGGCATCCTGCAACGTCTAGGGTTGGACGAGCTGATTCCGCACACCTTGAGCGACCGTATCGACCGGGTGGTGCTGCACCCGGTGGTGGGGCCGCTGCTGCTGGCGGCGGTGTTGTTCCTGATTTTTCAGGCGGTCTTCGCCTGGGCTTCCGCGCCGACGGATGCGATCAAAGCGGCAACCGGATGGCTGGCAGCCACGGTTGGCGCAATGCTGCCGGATGGTTGGTTGAAGAGTCTGATCGTCGACGGCGTGATCGCCGGCGCGGGTGGCGTCGTGGTGTTCCTGCCGCAGATCGTGATCCTGTTCTTCTTTATCCTGGTGCTGGAAGAATCGGGCTACCTGCCGCGCGCGGCCTTTCTGCTGGATCGGCTGATGGGTGGCGTCGGATTGTCGGGCCGCTCCTTCATTCCTTTGCTCTCCAGCTTTGCCTGCGCCATCCCCGGCATCATGGCCTCCCGCTCCATTGCCAATCCGCGCGACCGGCTGGTGACCATCATGATCGCACCGCTGATGACCTGTTCGGCCCGGCTGCCGGTGTACGCATTGTTGATTGGCGCGTTTATCCGCCGGCGCGAAGTATGGGGCATGCTGGAATTGCAGGGACTGGTGCTATTTGGATTGTACCTGGCAGGCATCCTAGGCGCGCTCGCGGTCGCCTGGATACTCAAACGCTTTACCGCTCGCGGACAAGTGCGCACGCTGATGATGGAACTGCCCACCTACCACATGCCCACGCCGCGCAATATAGGAATCGGACTGTGGCAACGGGTGGCGATCTTCATGAAGCGGGTGGGCGGCGTCATTCTGGTGCTGACCATACTGCTTTGGTTTCTCGCCAGCTTTCCCGCGCCGCCCGTCGGGGCGACCGGGCCGGCCATCGAGTACAGCCTGGCCGGCATCCTGGGGCGCGCGCTGGCCGTGGTGTTCGAACCGATCGGATTCAACTGGCAGATCAGCATTGCGCTGGTGCCCGGACTGGCGGCACGGGAAGTGGCGGTGAGCGCACTGGGTACCGTATATGCGCTCGCTGCAACCGGCAGCGATACGGCGCAGGCTCTCGCTCCACTGATCGCGCAGGACTGGAGCCTGGCGACGGCACTGTCCTTGCTCGCCTGGTACGTATTCGCACCGCAATGCCTGTCGACACTGGCGACGGTCAAGCGCGAGACCGGCGGCTGGACCATGCCCGTGATCATGGCGGGCTATCTTTTTGCCCTGGCCTACCTGGCGTCGTTCCTCACCTATCGCGTGGCATCGGCGCTGGGAGCGGCGGGATGAACCTGTCGAAAATACAATCCTTCCGCGCGAGGGCGGCGCCGGACCTGGCCGATGGCGCTGCCGGCAACGACACAGCCGCAGCTGGCGCTTTGCAACTTCAATAGCGCCCGATTCCCGCTCATTCGCGAATGCAGCAAATGCCGCTATGCGGCTTTGTTGATCTTTCGCAAACGCCGGCGATCACGCGTCCGTATAGTTGAAAGCGAGTCTTTGAAGGTCAATCGGACCAGCCAGCAATCGCCAGCCACGTTCGCGTCCATTCTGGGAGGACCGATGTGCGTACGCGTGGCATTTCCACTTGAGGGCTACTCCCCGACGAGGAGGGATTGCCTGGGCTGCGCGCCAAGATGGCGCCGCAAACAGGTCAGCGATAGCTCTTGACTATCGATCTAGTTAAATAAATCCATTGGACCTATCGACGGCGCCGGACTAAATTGCAAAGCGCAGGAACCTTTTGAGTACGAAGCAACTATCCAAAGGATAAAGCCATGTCAACCGAAACAAAGTGCCCGTTCAACCACATTGCCGGCCTCGGCAGGACCAACCGGGATTGGTGGCCGAACCAGCTGCGGCTGGAATTGCTGCACCAGCATTCCTCGAAGTCCGACCCGATGGGGAAGGGATTCAACTACGCGAAGGAATTCAAGAGCCTCGACTACAAGGCGCTGAAGAAGGACCTGGTCAAGCTGATGACCGACTCGCAGGACTGGTGGCCGGCGGATTTCGGCCACTACGGGCCGCAATTCATCCGCATGGCCTGGCACGCCGCCGGAACCTACCGCATCAACGACGGCCGAGGAGGCGGCGGCCGCGGCCAGCAGCGCTTCGCCCCGCTCAACAGCTGGCCCGACAACGTCAACATCGACAAGTCGCGCCGCCTGCTGTGGCCGATCAAGCAGAAGTACGGCCGGGCCATCTCCTGGGCCGACCTCATCATTCTCGCCGGCAACGTCGCGCTGGAGTCGATGGGCTTCAGGACTTTCGGCTTCGGCGGGGGCCGTGCGGACGTCTGGGAGCCGGACGAGGACGTGAACTGGGGCGACGAAATCGCCTGGCTGGGAACCGACAAGCGTTTCAGCGGCGACCGCGATCTGCACGCACCGTTCGGCGCCACACACATGGGCCTTATTTACGTCAACCCGGAAGGCCCGAACGCCAGCGGCGACTACATGGCCGCCGCCAAGGACATCCGCGCCACCTTCGGCCGCATGGCGATGAACGACGAGGAGACCGTCGCCCTCATCGCCGGTGGCCATACCTTCGGCAAGGCGCATGGCGCCGCCCCGGAATCGCGCAAAGGGCGCGAGCCGGAAGCCGCGCCGCTGCAAGCGCAGGGCCTGGGCTGGGTGAGCGACTACGGCACGGGGCACGGCGCCGACACAATCTCCAGCGGCATTGAAGTGACCTGGACCAAGACCCCGGCATTGTGGAGCAACAACTTCCTCGAGAACCTGTTCAAGTACGAATGGGAGCTGACCAAGTCGCCCGCCGGCGCCAAGCAATGGGTGGCCACGAACGCGCCGGAGATCATTCCCGACGCGCACGACCCGAACAAGAAACACAAGCCGACCATGCTGACCACCGACCTGACGCTGCGCTTCGATCCGGAATTCGGGAAGATCTCGCGCAGGTTCCTCGACGACCCGCAGGCCTTTGCCGATGCCTTCGCCCGCGCCTGGTTCAAGCTGACGCACCGCGACATGGGTCCGATCGCCCGCTACCTCGGCCCGGAGGTTCCCGCGGAATCGCTCATCTGGCAAGACCCCATTCCTGCGGTCAACCATAAATTGATTGCTGAGAAGGACATTGCCGCCCTAAAGTCGAAGATTCTCGCATCCGGTCTTTCCATCTCCCAGCTGGTCACCACGGCCTGGGCGTCTGCTGCAACGTTCCGCGGCTCAGACAAGCGCGGCGGGGCCAACGGCGCGCGTATTCGCCTGGCGCCGCAGAAGAATTGGGAAGTCAACCAACCGGCCGAACTGGCGAAGGTCCTGCGGAAGCTGGAAGCGATCCAGAAGGACTTCAACGGCGCAAAGTCCGGCGGCAAGAAGGTTTCGCTCGCGGACCTGATCGTGCTGGGCGGCTGCGCAGCGGTCGAGGCCGCTGCGAAGAAGGCCGGCGTTGAGGTGAAGGTTCCCTTCTCGCCGGGGCGCATGGACGCGTCGCAGGACGAGACCGATGTGGACTCGTTCGCAGTGCTGGAGCCGGCCGGAGACGGGTTCCGCAACTACGTGCGCAAGGGACTCGAGGAATCGGCGGCCGAGTTGCTGGTGGACAAGGCGCAGTTGCTGACGCTGACCGCTCCCGAGATGACGGTTCTGATCGGCGGCCTGCGCGCCCTGAATGCGAACGTCCGCCAGTCCAAGCTGGGTGTTTTCACCAAGCGGCCCGGAACATTGACCAATGACTACTTCGTGAATCTGCTCGACATGAAGACGAAGTGGCAGAAGTCCGCCAAATCCGACGGCGTTTTCGAGGGGACCGATCGGGCGACGGGCAAGCTCAAGTGGTCGGGCACTGTTGTTGATCTCGTCTTCGGTTCGAACTCCCAGCTGCGGGCGCTCGCGGAAGTCTATGCGTGCGGCGACGCGCAGCAGGCATTCGTGCGTGACTTTGTGGCGGCCTGGAACAAGGTGATGAACCTTGATCGCTACGACCTTGCGTGATGATGGTGCCGGATACCACCCTGGGCTGATCATTTTTAATCAAGGAGAATCGACCATGAACGCCAAGAAAGCCAGGACCCCTGCGATCGACATCGGCATCAGCGCCGGCGAGCGCAAGAAGATCGCGCAGGGACTTTCCGCGCTGCTCGCCGACAGCTACACGCTCTACCTGATGACGCACAACTTCCACTGGAACGTCACCGGGCCGGACTTCAACAGCCTGCACCTGATGTTCATGGGTCAATACACCGAGCAGTGGAACGCGCTCGACATCATCGCCGAACGCATACGCGCGCTCGGCCACCCGGCGCCAGGGACCTACAAGGAATTTGTCAAGCTGGCTTCGATCAAGGAGGTCGGAGGCGTGCCCAATTCGAACGACATGATCCGCCATCTGGTCGCCGCCCAGGAGGCCACGGCGCGCACTGCGCGAAAACTGTTTCCTCTGGTGAATTCAGCGAACGACCAGCCCACCGCCGATGTGCTGACACAGCGCCTGGACGTGCACGAGAAAACGGCGTGGATGCTGCGCAGCCTGCTTGAGGATTAGTGTTGGCGTGAAGAATGCGGCCACTGCGCGGAGCCCCTGGCGTCTGCGCAACGGCAGGCGGAGTGCATAACGTGATTTAACGCAAACCCGGTAGTTGCACCGGTGCTAGCATAGGCCGGTACCCGTCCAGGGCGCTCGCTCCAGGCCGGCAGCGATGGCACCGCCACAATGCCCGTGCCGGGTTTGCTGTAATATGGTCACAACAATAGGCGCCGAAAATCGACGTTTACTTGCTTCCCCTCGTGCTTCCTCTCGAAAGGAGTTCACCATGAAGATCAAGAAACTTACGCTCGCTCTCGCCGCGGCATTCGCGTTCGGCGCGGGGAGCGCCCAGGCCGCCACCGACATCCAGTGGTGGCACTCCATGACCGGCGCCCTAAACGACAGGGTCAACGACATCGCGAACGGGTTCAACGCCTCTCAAAAAGACTATAAGGTTGTGCCGGTGTACAAGGGCGGCTATGCAGATTCCCTGACCGCCGCGGTAGCAGCGGTGCGCGCCGGCAAGGCGCCGGACATCCTGCAGGTATTCGAGGTCGGCACCGCCACCATGATGGCGGGGAAAAAGGTGATCAAGCCGGTGTACGAAGTGATGGCGCAGTCTGGCGAGAAATTCGACCCGAAATCCTACATGCCGGCTGTGACCAGCTATTACAGCGACACCCAGGGCCGCATGCTGTCGATGCCGTTCAACAGTTCCACCACGGTGTTCTTCTACAACAAGGATGCGTTCAAGAAGGCTGGCCTGGATCCGAACAAACCGCCCAAGACCTGGGACGAGGTGCAGAATGCCGCGACCAAACTCAAGGACAGCGGCATGGCTTGCGGCTTCACTACCGCCTGGCAATCGTGGGTGCAGCTGGAAAACATGAGTGCCTGGCACAACCAGGAATTCGCCACCAAGCAGAATGGCTTCGGCGGCCTGGACACCAAGCTCGCGTTCAACACCCAACTGCTGGTGCGCCACATCGCCAAGCTTTCCTCCTGGGTCAAGTCGGGCCTGTTTACCTACGCTGGCCGGACCACCCAGCCGGAAGCCAAGTTCTACGGTGGCGACTGCGGTATGCTGACCACCTCGTCCGCCGCCTACGCCAACATCAAGAGGAATTCCAAGTTCCAGTTCGGCATATCGCAGCTGCCCTATTACGAGGATGTCAAGGGCGCGCCGCAGAATTCCATCATCGGCGGCGCGAGCCTCTGGGTGCTGGAGGGCAAGAAACCTGCAGAGTACAAAGGCGTGGCGAAATTCTTCACCTACATGTCCTCGCCGGCAGTCCAGGCCGAATGGCACCAGAAGACCGGCTACGTGCCGATCACCAAGGCGGCCTACGAACTCACCAAGAAGCAGGGCTTCTATGAAGCCAACCCCGGCACCGACGTCGCCATCCAGCAGCTGCTGCTGAAGAATCCGACCAAGGATTCCAAAGGCATACGCCTGGGCAACTTCGTGCAGATCCGCGGCATCATCGACGAAGAGCTGGAGTCGGTGTGGGCGCAGAAGAAGGGGCCGAAGCAGGCGCTGGACGACGCGGTCGAGCGCGGCAACGCCGAGCTGCGCAAGTTCGAGCGCGCCAACAAAGCGGGCGGGAAGTAGGTTCCGCCGGACATAAGCCGGATGAACGGCCCCGAGGGGCCGTTCGTCATTTCGCATGGAAAAACGCACACAGTTCCCGGTAGGCTGGCTGCCCTATGCGCTGGTGGCGCCGCAGCTCGCCATTACCATCGTGTTTTTCATCTGGCCCGCGGCGCAGGCGCTGTGGCAATCGCTGCTGGTGCAGGACGCCTTCGCGACGCACACGGAATTCGTCTGGTTCGAGAATTTCAAGGTGCTGTTCGCGGACGAGACCTATCTCGAGTCGTTCAAGGTCACTGCGGTATTCTCGACGCTGGTCGCATCTTTTGGTCTTTCCATTTCACTGGTACTGGCCGCCTGCTGCGACCATGTAATCCGCGGCGCCAAGGCCTACCAGACGCTGATCATCTGGCCCTACGCCGTAGCGCCGGCGATAGCCGCGGTGATCTGGGTCTTCATGTTCAACCCGACGGTCGGCATCCTCGCCCACGGCATGAAACTCCTCGGCTACGACTGGAACCATCTGCTCAACGGCGGCCAGGCCATGACCCTGGTGGTGATCTCCGCGCTGTTCAAGCTGATACCCTACGACTTCCTGTTCTTCCTCGCCGGGCTGCAATCGATACCGAAATCGCTGATCGAAGCCGCCGCCATCGACGGCGCCGGACCGATACGGCGTTTCGCCACCATCGCTTTCCCGCTGCTGTCGCCAACCTCGTTCTTTCTCCTGGTGGTGAACCTCGTGTACGCTTTTTTCGACACATTCGCCATCATCGATGCGGCCACCGCGGGCGGTCCGTCCAGATCCACCACGATCCTGGTGTACAAGGTATTCCACGACGGCTTCAAAGGTCTGGACCTGGGCGGCTCGGCGGCGCAGTCGGTAATCCTGATGATCATCGTGATCTCGCTTACCGTGGTGCAGTTCCGCTTCATCGAGCGCAAAGTGCAATACTGATGATAGAAAACCGCCCCTGGTTGACTTTCCTGTGCCACGCGCTGCTTATCGCGAGCGTCGTGGCGGTGGCGTTCCCGCTGTATATCGCATTTATCGCCTCGACGCACACCGCCGAGCGCATGTTCGAACTGCCGCTGCCCCTGCTGCCCGGCAGCGAGATGCTGGACAATTACGTCACCGTGCTCACGCACGGCGTCGCCGGCGCGAGCACCGCGCCGGTCGGCCGCATGATGCTCAACAGCCTGGTGGTGGCACTGACCATCACCTTCGGCAAGATCGCAATCTCGATACTGTCGGCGTTCGCCATCGTTTATTTCCGCTTCCCGCTGAAGCATTTCTTCTTCTGGATGATATTCATCACGCTGATGCTGCCGGTGGAAGTGCGCATCCTGCCGACCTACGAGGTGGTGTCGTCCCTCGGCCTGCTCGACACCTACGCCGGGCTCACCGTGCCTCTGATCGCCTCGGCCACGGCGACCTTCCTGTTTCGCCAGTTCTTCATGACCATCCCGGACGAACTGATGGAGGCGGCGCGCATCGACGGCGCCAGCGCCATGCGCTTTTTCTGGGACGTGGTGCTGCCGCTGTCGAAAACCAACATCGCGGCGCTGTGCGTGATCCTGTTCATCTACGGCTGGAACCAGTACCTGTGGCCGCTGCTGGTGACGACGCAGGAAGACATGTACACGGTGGTGATCGGCATCAAGCGCATGATCCCCGGTGGCGACGCTTCGGTGGACTGGAACCTGGTCATGGCCACGGCCATGCTCGCGCTGGCGCCGCCGGCGCTGGTGGTGCTGCTGATGCAGCGCTGGTTCGTCAAGGGTTTGGTGGATACGGAGAAATGACTGGTGATGAACTGCTTCAAGCACCGGGTCTTGGATGTTTGCGTGGGTGACGAAACACCTTGCGCGCTGCGCGCGCCAACCGTGTTTTTCGTACGGATGAAAAGCGCATCCGTACGAAAAACACGGTTCTGGTTAAAAGCAAGAACGACGAGGGTTTTATACAAGATCATCGATTGTGCACGGATACGCTTTTCATCCGTGCACAATCGACGATCCGCGCGGACGGGTTCTCGTCCGTGCAACATCGAAGCTGCACAACGACGGGAGGCGCGACCCTAGTCGCTGCGTATAAGCAATGGCAAAACTCGAACTGCGCAACGTCAGGAAGAGCTTCGGCAGCCTGGAAATCATCAAGGGCGTGTCGGCGGACATCCGCGACGGCGAATTCGTGGTCATCGTCGGCCCCTCTGGCTGCGGCAAGTCGACGCTGCTGCGCATGGTCGCCGGACTCGAGGCGATCACCAGCGGCGAAATCCTCATCGGCGAGCGCGTGGTCAACCAGTTGGAGCCCAAGGACCGCGACATCGCCATGGTGTTCCAGAACTATGCGCTCTACCCGCATATGAGCGTGTACGGGAACATGGCCTATGGCCTCAAGATCCGCGGCTTCGCCAAGGACGACGTCGAAACGCGGGTGCAGCGCGCGGCGAAAATCCTCGAACTGGGCGAGCTGCTCGCGCGCAAGCCGCGCGAACTCTCCGGCGGGCAGCGCCAGCGCGTGGCCATGGGCCGCGCCATCGTGCGCGAGCCGGCGGTGTTCCTGTTCGACGAGCCGCTGTCCAACCTGGATGCCAAGCTGCGCGTGCAGATGCGCCTGGAAATCCAGAAACTGCATCGCAGCCTCGGCACCACCAGCGTCTATGTCACCCACGACCAGGTCGAGGCGATGACCCTGGCCGAGCGCATGATCGTGATGAGCGCCGGCCGCACCGAGCAGATCGGCGCGCCGGCGGAGGTCTACCAGCGACCGGCGACCCAGTTCGTCGCCGGTTTCATCGGCTCGCCGTCGATGAATTTCCTGCGCGGCCGCGCCGAGGCGGGCAGCCTCGCGCTCGCCGACGGCGCGCGACTTGCGCTGCCCGTGCCCGCGGCGCTGGCCGGACGCGAGCTGGTGCTCGGCATCCGGCCCGAACATCTCGAGGTGTGCGCGCCGGAGGAGGCGCTGTTCACCCTGCAGACCGAAATGCGCGAAATGCTCGGCGCCGACACGCTGGTGCACGGATTGTTCGGCAAGGAACTGCTGGTAGCGCGCCTGTCGGCCGCGGAGCATCCCGCGCCGGGGCAGGCGCTGCCCCTGCGCGCCCTGCCCGGCTGCCTGCACTGGTTCGACGGCGAGAGCGGCGCGCGCCTGGGTTAAGGACCGCCCGCGCGTAAAGCTAGCGCGGGCTGTTTAAAGGCTCGTGCCTCGCGATGCGCCGGGTGCCGGAAATCGGCTGTGGACCGCCCGCGCGCGAATCTTACGCGGGCTGTTTAAATGCTCGTGCCTCGCGATGCGCCGGGTGCCGGAAATCGGCTAAGGATCGCGCGCGCGTAGATCTAACGCGGGTAGGCTATTCGCCCCGCCCCGGCGGCGTTATTCGCCGCGCCCCAAGGGCTGCGGCTCGGCCTCGCCTTCGCGCAGGAACATCGCGGCCTCGATTTCCCCACCGGGCTCGAGCACGACGAACTCGGAATTTTCGCCGCCGAGCCGCCCCGGCATGCCGATCAGCGCTTCGAGCAGAGAAGTCGAACCGATGATTTCCTCGTATTGCATGTTCCAGCGCTTGGCGCAAAACTCCGCCACCCGCATCGCCATCGGGCGGCATTCCTCCAGTTCCTGCCGCGAGTAGCCGACCATGCACAGCTTGCGGTAGTGGCGGTATTTCATTTCGACCAGGTAATCCGCGGTTTCCTCGTCGTAGTCGCGCACGTAGTCGAGGTAGTCCTGCAGCGGCTCGTCCTTCGCGTCGAGCCAGCCGCGGGTGAGATAGTAGGTATTGGGATTGGCGAAAAAGCGCTGCACGTAGCGCTGGTGCGAACCGAGGAAAATGGCGACGCAGTCGTGGGTGCGCGGAATGATCAGCGTATGCGCGCCCGACTTCACCCCGACGAGGCCGTTGCCGCAGAGGCCGTAGCCGATGATGACATTGCTCGGCTGCGCGATGGCGTCGATCTCCTGCTGCAGCGCCGCGCCGAGTTTCTTCGGCGTGTTGTGCAGCGTGACCTCCAGGTAAGTGACCGCTGTGCCTTCGGGCAGGAGCTGGCGCAGATGTTCCTGCATCACGCGGCAGGCGATGATGACGGTGGGACGCGCGCTCACGGCGGCGGGCCCATGCGGGCAAGAGTTAGGGCGCGCTGCGCGCCCGCTACCCAGGCTTGGGGCGGGCCGCGGCCGCGCAGCACGCCCGATTCGCGCACCAGTTCGGGAATCAGATGATCCTGCCGCGTCGCCATGAGGTGCACGCCGGCGACGCCGCGCATTTCGCGTATCGCCTGAATCATCTCGACGCAGATCTTGCTGCCCTCGGCGCGCGCGTCCGCCGCGCCTTCAAGGCGCGCGATCACCGCGTCCGGAATATGCACGCCGGGCACCTTGCTCCTCAGCCAGCGCGCAGTGCGCGCCGAAGCGAGCGGCCCGACGCCGATGAGAATGCGGCAGCGCCGGTCGAGGCCTTCGTCGCGCACGCGCTGCATGTAGGCCGCGAGGAGATCGAGGTCGAAGCAGTACTGGGTCTGGATGAATTGCGCCCCGGCGGCAATTTTCCGCGCGAGGCGCATCGGCCGCATGTCGAACGGCGGCGCGAACGGATTGTCCGCGCCGCCGAGGAACAGGCGCGGGCTCACGCTGAGTATGCGTCCGGACAGGAACCTGCCCTCGTCCCGGAGGATGCGCGCGGTCTGCAACAGCGACATGCTGTCCAGGTCGCACACCGGCTTCGCGTCCGGATGGTCGCCCACCACGGTGCTGTCACCGGTGAGGCACAGCAGGTTGCGAATGCCCAGTGCCGCCGCGCCGAGGATGTCGCCCTGGATCGCAATCCGGTTGCGGTCGCGGCAGGTGATCTGCATCACCGGCTCGCAGCCCGCCTGCAGCAGCAGCGCGGAGACGCCGAGGCTGGACATGTGGCAGTTGGCGCCGCTGCCATCGGTGACGTTGATCGCGTCCACATGGCCGTGAAAATGCTCGAGCCGCGCGTACACCTCGGCCGGGTCGGCCGAATCGGGCGGCGAGAACTCCGCCGTGACCGCAAACGTGCCCTGTGCAAGCAGGCTTTCCAATCCGCTGCCCGAAGCCGTCGCCGGCGCCCCGCACAGCGGCGGCGGCGTGTGCTCGCCGCGGGCCAGGCGCATCCAGCTCGAACTGCCGGCGTAGCCGGCGTTCGCGGGCGGGTTGGGCAGCACCGACAGCGCGCCTGCCGTCATGCTCTTGGTGCCGCGCCAGCCTTCCACCCACACGCACTGCATCTGCGGATCCACTTCGCAGCCGCCGTCCGGCCGCACGCCGCCGCAGGGGCCGTTGCGCACCGACTTGGGACAATTCATCGGGCAAGCCATGCCATTGAGGGAGAGCAGGCAATGTCCGCACATGCGGCAATCGAACAGCAGCCCCTTGAAGTTGCGCTCCAGCGGCAGCAGTGCTTTTTCCACTCGGCCGTAACCGAGCGCGCGAAACAGCGGCGTGCAGCCCGCGAGCACGGACGACAGCAGGCGGTACAGGCGCTCCATCATCCGCGCATGCCGCACCGACCAGCGCCGCAGCATCAGCATGTTCTAGTCCTCCGCCTGCGGCGCGCTCGCCGCGGAAAGCTCGGTGCAGGCGACGAACAGGTCCTGAAAATCGGCGCGGTAGGAAAGCTCGACCACGCGCATTTCGGCGGCCAGCCGCCGCGCGCGGCGCCGGTCGCGGCGGTTGAACAAGGCCATGCGCGCGCCATCGCCGGCCGCATTGCCGATGGACTCGATGCGCGCAACCGGAATCGGCGGCACCATGCCGATGGCGACGATGTCGCGCGG
>Ga0209726_10000715_pt1 | contig 59928 bp, 59 predicted proteins | sample Subgrocontami54m_FD_187453 | JGI IMG/M metagenome (GOLD analysis project Ga0209726, IMG submission 187453) | Subsurface groundwater microbial communities from S. Glens Falls, New York, USA - GMW46 contaminated, 5.4 m (SPAdes) (version 3) | ecosystem: Environmental > Aquatic > Deep subsurface >...
CACTTTTTCTCTCTGCCGCTCAACCGGCGGATCCGCCTCAAGGTCCCGGTCGAGGAGTCGGCGGCCGAGGTGGATTCGCTCACGCCGCTCTGGGCCTCCGCCAACTGGTTCGAGCGGGAGGTCTGGGACATGTACGGCATCCGCTTCCGGGGCCACCCCGACCTGAAGCGGATCCTGATGTACGCCGAGTTCGAGGGGCACCCGTTGAGGAAAGATTATCCCATCAACAAGCGCCAGCCGCTGATCGGCCCGGTCAACTAAGATGGAATCTTTGGAAACCCGGGACATGCTGCTCAACATCGGGCCCTCCCATCCGGCCATGCACGGCATCATCCGTATCGTGGCGAAGCTCGACGGCGAGGTGATCCGGGCCGCCGAGGTGGAGATCGGCTACCTGCACCGGGGCTTCGAGAAGATGTCGGAGACGGTCACCTACAACGGCGTGATGCCCTACACCGACCGCTTGAACTACGTTTCCCCCCTCATCAACAACGCCGGCTACTGCATGGCGATCGAGAAGCTGCTCGGTCTCACGCCGCCGGAACGCTGCCAATATATCCGGGTGATCATGTCGGAGATCTCCCGCGTCACCGACCACCTCACCTGCGTGGGGGCCAGCGCCATGGAGCTTGGGGCCTTCACCGTCTTCCTCTATATGATCAAAGCGCGCGAGTACCTCTGGGAGCTGGTGGAGGCGGTCACCGGCGCCCGGCTGACGATCTCCTACTGCCGGGTCGGCGGCGTGAAGGCCGACCTGCCGCCCGGCTTCGCCGAGAAGACCCACAAAGCGCTGGCCGAGACCCGCGGCGTCCTCAAAGAAGTGGATAAGCTGCTGACCCGCAACCGGATCTTCGTGGACCGGATGAAGGGGACCGGCAAGATCTCGCAGGAGGAGGCCATCTCTTACGGGATCACCGGGCCGTTCCTGCGGGGCAGCGGCGTCAACTACGATGTCCGGAAGGCCACCCCGTACGCGGTTTACGACCGCCTGCAGTTCGACGTGCCGCTCGGCACCGTCGGCGACAACCTGGACCGCTACTACGTCCGGATGGAAGAGATGGAGCAGTCCATGCGGATCATCGAACAGTGTTTACGGGAGATCCCCGGCGGTCCGGTGCTCGTGGATCCGGAGACGGGCCGCGCCATTCCCGCCGCCGAGATGGTGGACAAGGGGAAGATGGGCAAGATCGGAGAGATCGCCGGCAAGACGGCGGTCACCGACCCCACGCTGCAGGGGACCGGCGAGACGGCGCGGGAGACGATCGGCGTCGCGGAGAAACGGGTCTTCCTGCCTCCCAAAGAGGACACCTACGGAAACATCGAAGGGCTGATGAACCACTTCAAACTGGTGATGTTCGGCCACGGCATCCGCCCGCCTCAGGGGGAAGTCTACTCGGCTGTCGAGGGGGCTAACGGGGAGCTGGGTTTCTACGTGGTGAGCGACGGCTCCGACCGGCCCTACCGGGTCCGGGTGCGGCCCCCCTGCTTCACCATCATGGGGGCCCTCCCAAAGCTGCTGATCGGCGAGATGATGGCCGACATGGTGCCGACCTTCGGCTCCGTCAACATGATCGGCGGGGAGCTGGATCGATGAACGATAAACTTAATCAACAAGCTGCGGGTATCCTCTCCCAGTACGAGGAGAAGCGGGCGGCGACGCTGCCGCTTCTCTGGCTGGTCCAGGAAACATTCGGTCGGATCACGCCGGAAGGGGAACAGTGGGTGGCCGACAAGACCGGCCAGGCGGTGGTGCACGTCCGGGAGGTGGTTTCCTTCTACACTCTTTACCACCGGGAGCCCGTCGGCAAACAGCACATCCAGGTCTGCGTCTCCACCCCCTGCATGCTCCGCGGCGCCAATAACGTCCTGGCCCAGATGGAAGAGCGGTTCGGCATCGGGCCGGGGCAGACCACTCCGGACGGCAAGGTGACCCTCTCCACCGTCGAGTGCCTCTGCGCCTGCGAAGCGGCCCCCTGCGCCCAGGTGAACGACCACTACGTGGGGCCGCTGGTGGGCGATAAGCTGAAAGCAATTCTTGACCCGGTACCAGGTACCGGAACGGTACCTGGTACCGATTTAGGTTCCGACCCTGGGTATGTCTCCACCGACGGCCCGGTCCTCTCCACGCGGTTCAAGAACGCCGGCGGCACCTGGTTCGACGCCTACGCCGCCGACGGCGGCTACCAAGCGGCCAAGAAGGCGTTGACGATGACCCCTGCGCAGATCATTGACGAAGTCAACAAGGCGAACCTGCGCGGTCTTGGGGGTGCTGGTTTCCCGACCGGCAAGAAGTGGAGCTTCATCCCGAAGGATAACCCGAAGCCGAAGTTCCTGGTGGTCAACGCCGATGAGGGAGAGCCCGGCACCTTCAAGGACCGCTACATCCTGGAGCGGGACCCGCACGCGCTGATCGAGGGGATCCTTATCGCCGCCTTCGCGATCGGCTCCCACAAATCCTACGTCTACATCCGGGGCGAGTATGACCGGCCCTTCGCCCGTTTCTCCAAGGCGGTGCAGGAATGCTACGCCAAGGGTTGGCTGGGCAAGAACATCCAGGGGAGCGGCTTCGACCTGGAGCTGGTGGTCCACAAGGGGGCCGGCGCCTACATCTGCGGCGAAGAGACGGCCCTCTTGAGCTCTCTCGAGGGAGGGAAGGGTTTCCCGAAGCTGAAACCCCCGTTCCCGGCGATCTCCGGTCTCTTCAAATGCCCGACGATCGTCAACAACGTGGAGACGCTGGCCTGCGTGCCGCCGATCTTCCGCAACGGAGCGGAGTGGTTCGCCAAGATCGGCACCCCGAAGCAGGGAGGCACCCGGCTCTTCAGCTTGTGCGGTCACGTGGAGAAGCCGGGGTTGTATGAAGCCCCGGTCAGCGTGACCCTCAAGGAGCTGATCGATCGGGCCGGCGGCGTCCGCGGCGGCAAGAAGCTCAAGGCGGTGGTGCCGGGCGGCATCTCGGCCAAGATCCTGAAGGCCGACGAGATCGGTGTCGCGATGGACTTTGACTCCCTAATGGCCGCCGGCACGATGGCCGGCTCCGCCGGCATCATCGTGATGGACGAAACCACTTGCATGGTGGAGGCCCTCTACGCCGCTTCCCACTTCTTCCATGACGAATCCTGCGGGCAATGCTCCCCCTGCCGGGAAGGGACCGGCTGGATCCAAAAGGTCATGACCCGGATCATGAAGGGGAAGGGGAAGCCGGAGGATCTCGAGGTTCTGCTGGGGGCCGCCCGCAACATGGAAGGCAAGACCATCTGCGTCTTCGCCGACGCGGCTGCCTGGCCGGTGCAATCCTATATCCAGAAGTTCCGCTCCGAGTTCGAGCACCATATCGCGACCGGTCGGTGTGACTTGGAAAATACCGTTCGTGCTGAGCTTGTCGAAGCACGAACTAGTCATGGTTCGACAGGCTCACCATGACCGGTATCACGCTGACGATTGACGGGAAGGAAGTAGAAAGAATGTTCAAGCGAAACACAAGCAAATCCGGTTTCACGCTACTCGAGTTGCTCATCGTCGTGATCATCGTGAGCCTCCTCGCCGCGGTGGCGTTGCCGCAATTTACCCGGATGAGGGAAAAGGTGATTCTTTCGGAGGCGAAAACGGGGGTGAACGCGTTGGCGAAAGCAATCATGATGTATCAGACGGAGTTTGGAAAATTCCCAACATCGGCTACCCAAGATAGGCAGCCGTTGGCGGAGAACGAACTTTCCATTCTGCCGTCGCCTTCCATCTACTGGCGTTATTCGGTGGAGGGGAGGAGTGCGGAGTCGTTAGGAAACTGCGCGACGGCTCGTACCAACGGTTCCAGCACCTACCTTGGATATACGGGGGTGCTCATCGAGGTCCAGGAGGATGGATCATGGAAATTTGGTTGGCGCAACAGCAACGGCGACTGGCATTATGGAGATTCCTGGCCGTTTTAATCCTATGCCGACACTGACGATTGACGGAAAAGAGATCGAGGTCCCCGCCGGGACGACGGTGATCCAGGCGGCGGAGAAGCTGGGCATCTTCGTGCCCCGCTACTGCTACCATCCGGGCCTCTCGATCGCCGGCAACTGCCGGATCTGCCTCGTCGAGATTGAGAAGGCGCCGAAGCTGCAGATCGCCTGCAACACGCCGGTGGCCGAGGGGATGGTGGTCCGCACCAACACCCAGAAGGTGGCCGAGGGCCAGCAGTCGGTGCTCGAGTTCCTGCTGATCAACCACCCGCTCGACTGCCCGGTCTGCGACCAGTCGGGCGAGTGCGATCTCCAAAACTTCTACATGCAGTACGGCCGGTACGACGCCCGGTTCGAGGAACAGAAGGTCAAGAAGCCGAAAGCGGTGCCGCTGGGGCCCACGATCATGCTGGATGCCGAGCGCTGCATCCTCTGTTCCCGCTGCGTCCGCTTCACCGATGAGATCAGCAAAACGGGGGAGTTCGGCATCTTCAACCGGGGCGACCGGGCGGTGGTCGGCCTCTACCCCGGCAAGGTGCTGGACAACAACTACTCCGGCAACGTGGCCGACATCTGCCCCGTGGGGGCGCTGACCGACCGGGACTTCCGGTTCAAGGCCCGCGTCTGGTATCTTTCCTCGGCCCCGTCGGTCTGCAACGGCTGCTCGCAGGGCTGCAACATTGACGTCCATTCCGTGACCGACCGGCCGTACCTGGCCGATGGCGCCCGCGTGATGCGGTTGAAGCCCCGGCCCAACCCAGAGGTCAACCAATGGTGGATGTGCGACGTCGGCCGCTACGGCTACAAGTTCATTGACCAGGGCCGGCTGACGAAAGTGACCCACAAGGGCAGGGAGATCTCCTGGGAGGAGGCGTTGACCGAGATGGCGGCCGGGCTCTCCGGCGCCAAGAAGGAAGGCAAGCAGGGGCAGGTGGCGGTGATCGCCTCAGCGCAGCTGTCCACCGAAGAGCTTTATCTGATCAAGAAGCTGTTCGGCGAATCGCTGGGAATGGCGGTCACCGCCAACGTCCCCGAGAAGCCGGGCACGGACGACGGTTTCCTGCTGAAAGCCGACCGGAACCCGAACACCGCCGGCGCGGTGCTGTTAGGTCTGGTACCTGGTACCGAACGGTACCAGGTACCGATGTTGACAGCCGCCGATCTGGTGGAGAAGGGGATCAGCGGCCAGCTCAGCGCCCTCTGGGTCTTCGGCCAGGACTTGGTGAAGCTATTCGGGGAGGAGAAGGTGAAGCGGTTGTCCGAGAAGCTCTGCCAATTCATCTTCGTCGGCTCCAATGAGAACGGCACCAGCCGGTACGCCCACTGGGTGCTTCCATCCGCCGTTTACATCGAGAAAGACGGCACCTTCATCAACTGGCAGGGCAGGGTGCAGCGGATCGGCAAGGCCTTCGAGCCGCTCCAGGGCTCCCGATCGGAGTGGGAGATTCTGCTGGACCTCGCGCGGCGGTTGAACGTTCCCATCGCCGCGAAATCTCCCCAAGAGATCTTCGCGCAGTTGGCAAAGGAGATCCCCGCTTTCGCGGGGATGACGTACGAAAAGATAGGGCTCCAAGGCGTGCAGATTCCGGGTCATCCTCGCGAAAGCGAGGATCGATCCCCGATCAAGTCGGGGATGACGAAATGATATTCGCCGACATCAGCATCAAGCTGGCGCTGGCCGGCATCGTCTTCTTCGGCGTGCTGAACCTGGCTGGGCTGCACACCTGGGTGGAGCGCAAGCAGTCAGCCATCATGCAGGACCGGATCGGGGCCAACCGGGCCAGCATCTTCGGGATCAAACTGTTCGGGCTGTTCCACCCGCTGGCCGACGCCCTCAAGATGTTCTTCAAGGAGGATTTCATCCCGGCCAACGCCGACCGGCTGCTCCACACCCTGGCCCCCTTCCTCTCGGTCTTCTTCGCGCTCGTGGCCTTCGCCGGCATCCCGTTCGGGGATCGTCTAATTTTGCATCAAGTTCCTGACGGGGAGCAGATCATCAACCTCCAGGTGGCCAACATTGACATCGGGATCCTCTACATCTTCGCGATGCTGTCGCTGGGGGTCTACGGCGTGATCCTGGCCGGCTTCTCCTCCCGCAACAACTATGCGCTGCTGGGTTCTCTGCGCGCCTCGGCGCAGATGATCTCCTACGAGATCGCGCTGGGCATCTCGATCATCGGGCTGGTCCTCATCTTCGGAACGATGGACCTGCAGCAGATGGTGCGCCTGCAGGGCGGGGACTTTGGCCGGTGGATCCCCGTCATCGGGAGCTGGATCCCGAAGTGGGGGATCTTCCTCCAGCCGGTCGCCTTTTTTGTCTTCCTGACGGCTGCGCTGGCGGAGACCAAGCGGGTCCCGTTCGATCTGCCGGAGGGAGAGAGCGAGATCATCGGCTACTTCGTGGAGTACAGCGGCATGAAGTTCGGCCTCTTCTTCATGGTGGACTTCATCGAGACGGTCCTGGTGGCCTGCCTCGCCGCGACCCTCTTTTTCGGCGGCTGGCAGGTGCCTTATCTCCATCCGGATGGGTTCCATTTTCCGTGGGGCGCGATGGTCCCGGTGGCTCCTTTGGCCTACGTTGGAATGGGCATCGCCAGTTTCTCCCTGAAGGTGATCATCTTCTGCTGGCTCTTCATGGCGATCCGCTGGACGCTGCCCCGCTTCCGCTACGACCAGCTGATGCGGCTGGGCTGGCAGTACCTCTTCCCGATCGCGTTGGTCAACGTGCTGGTCACCGCCGCGATTTTGGCCTTGATATGAACGGTACCAGGTACCGATTTCCGGTTTTGGTACCTGGTACCGATGTTTGGAGGTTCGATGCAACGCAAGCGTGAGCTGACGTTCCTGGAAAAACTCTACGTCCCGGAGATCCTCCGCGGGCTGGCTCTCACCTCGCGGCATTTCTTCGGGAACTTAAGCATCCACACCGCCCACCTGTTCGGCTTGATGAAGGACCGCTCGGCGGCAGTGACCTTCCAGTACCCGGAGCAGAGGCGCCCGCTGGCGCCGCGATTGCGCACGCGCCACCGCTTGACGGTGCGCGAAGAGGGTACCCCCCGCTGCGTCGGCTGCATGCTCTGCGAGACGGTTTGCCCGGCCAAGTGCATCACCATCGTGGCGGGGGAGCACCCGGACCCGAACGTCGAGAAGTACCCGGTCCGCTTCGACATTGACCTGGGGGTCTGCGTCTACTGCGGCTACTGCGTTGAGGTCTGCCCCGAAGACGCCATCCGGATGGACACCGAGATCCTGGACATCGCCGCCTACTCCCGGCAGGCGATGAAGCTCGACATCCACGAGCTGATGAACCCGAAACTGCGCAAGCCGCTGCCGGAATGCACCTTGAAATTCCCGCACCAATGCCGCGTCCACAAACCCCAGCTCCCCGAAGCCCCCCAGCGGCATGCCGACTTGCCGGCGGTGGTCAGCCGGAACGAGCCGCCCGGCCCCATGGTGGGAAGCTGGGAAGCCGTCTACGGCAAGGATTCGAAGCAGGTGACCGAAGCCGGCCGCGCCGCCCTCCGCAAGCTCTCTGACGTCCATTAAGTTAGTTAGTAGTGATAATATTTATATTTACCTCTTGATTTTACCGTCTGCCGTCGGGTAATCTTGATGTATCTCCATCCCATGAAACGAAAACCTATTCTGCTGAAAATCTTAGCGGTTTTCTTAACCCTCTCCATCGGTCTGCCCGGAGGCCTGGCCGCTCATCCTGAGCTTGTCGAAGGAGAGCGGCCAGGCCTCGACTCATTGCGCCAAGCTGGTCTCGAACAGAACGCCGCCAAACAGGAATTTGTGGATGCTCTCGGCCATTCCGCGCCTGCCGCTGGGATGGAAGAGGATCTGGCTGGAGAGTTGATGAGACAGACACTCAGGCTGCTCGATGAGCTTCTTGAGGGGCCGAAAAGGAGTGGGGTAACCGCCGAGGATCTAAAACTCCTACAGATCCGGTTCGACTCGGCGCCGGAGCATGAAAAGCGTGAATTTCTCAAGCGCCTTTGGCAGATTTATCAGCCCACCCTTCAAAAGATGGCTGCACAGCGCGTGGAATCGGCCGCTCCTGCTGCGTCGATGGATGACCGCTCTGGAAGAACGCCGCCGGCTATTCTCGTGGCGGGTCCAGCGGTCAATCTGAACCTGAACGTTAGCTGGAAACCCAAACCGGGATCGCATGAACTGGAAGTAGACTTGGCGGGCACCAGTCTCAAGGCGAACGGATCCCCTACCAACGTGATGGAAACACTCAAGCTCTTAGGGGCCCCTTTCCGATCGATCGGAGTGCGTTCGGTAGACGAACAGCCGGTCAGCCGCCTTTTCTTGCAGCTTCTCCAAGCGGCCGGTATCAATCCCGGGGATTGGCCTGCCGTGTCAGCGGACACCGATTTCGTTCCCACCCTCAGCTCTGGAGAGCTGGATCTGGACATCCGGTTTATCCCGGCCGCAGCGAATTGGACGTCGGCTGAAATAGAAGGTTACGTCGGCGCGGTGCGCCAAATCGCGCAGGAGATGGACCCCGCGAATCACAACAACGTTCTGGCCATCACCAGCCGAATGCCGGCCAACGCCCCGCCCGATTATTTGCCGCGGTTGTTTCGGATCGGAAAAGAGAAAGGAATGTTTGTCGTCTACGACCCCAAATCGGCCACTCTGCAAAGTCCGGGCATCTTGGAGGCCATCGCCAAAGAGTCTCCCCATTTGATCACCCCCAACCTGGAAGAATTTTCTCTCTTGGCCGGCAAGCCACCGGGCGAATGGATAGACCGTAACCCGGCTGCGCTCATTCAAGCGGCCCGCGAATGGCTTGAAAAATCCACGTTACAGATGATCCTGATTTCCCTGGACAAGGATGGGGCTCTGCTGGTGGACAAAACCCGCGTGGTTTACGCGAACGTGGAGCCCGGCCTATCGGTGTTGGGGCCGGGCGGGGCGGGCGATGCGGGGCTGGCGAACCTGCTGCACCGGTACACTCAGTCAGGAAAAATAAAAGGTTCGTTTTCAGAGCTGACCGATACGGATTTCGCAGCCCTTCTTCAGGCTTATGTGGCTGGAGGTGCGGCGGCGGTTCAAATGCCGGGAGATGAATCTCCCTCCGCGGGCGCTGTTCGAGAAATGGAGCGGCGGGTCCATACCAAGCTGTTCAAGAATGTAACGCAGACGCAGCTTTTTCGGTTTAGAAATTTCGACGATCTACAGGCAAGAGCCGATGCCCCCTATCCAGACCAGGTGTGGGTTCCACGCCTGGAACGGTTCTTTTACTCGGACCCGGCCGTTCTTTCCGCTGACAACGCTGGATCCGACCTTTACCTCGAATTCATCCTCTCTCAGCCGGATCGATTTAAAAACAAGGAGGTTTTGGATCCAGTCACAGGATCGGGGGTGTTGGCGGCGGCACTGGCCTTGGCGGGAGCCCGTCACGTGGTTGCTACGGACATCTCGCCCGATGCGGTTCGCCTGGCGCGAGCCAATCTACAAGAGATCCCGGAGATCCGCAGCCGTGTGACCGTTGGGGTCAGTGATGTCTACGACAACCTGTCCAACATCACCGGCATCCGCCGGTTTCACGCCATTGTGGCCAATAACCCTACGATGAGGAAAAACCCCGTGGCTGGAAGAAGTGAGACCTACGAAGCAAACGCAGGGGTGGGATTTGAGGTGCCGCAGAAACTTTTGAGCCGGATGGACGCTCTGCTGGTACCCGATGGGGACGGGCTCTATATGACCACGCGGGATGTTGAAGAAGAGGACCCCCCACGCCGATTGACCGCGGGTTATCTCCGAAAACTCCTTCCGCTAGGGTGGCTCCTCGAGCCGACGGGTTTTAAGGCGATGGGTAGGTCAGAGCATGTCCCCCTGATGATCCAACACATTTCCCGCCCCGCCGCCGGGGCGGAGGAGCTTCCGCCGGGGTTCGAGTATCAGAGTGTCCGCGCTGTCTGGAGTTTTCGGCTCAGGGATGAGGACAGGGGGCGGGTGTTGAGAAACAGTCATGGGCAAAAGTTCCTGGTGAAGCAGCGTGGTTCTTGGAAGGAGATCTCTGAGAACGCTAAGCGTTGGCTCTGGCCCATGCGTAATGATCCTTATCGAGAATACATCGCTTTCCGGCTGGCCAGAATTGCCGGCGCCAATGTAGCCGATGTGGTGATCCCAAGCGATGAGGAACGGGCAGTTCTGGCGCGTCGCTTCGGCGGTCAGGCGGATGATCTTTATCTTGTTCGCCTGGCGGACGATTATAAGTTGGCTGACAAGGAGATCTCTCAAAAGGATTCCCGAAAGGCTTTTACACGTTTCCTCGGCGTATCCATCCTGATGCGAAAATGGGACCTGCACTCTTTCAACGAAGCGCCTTTGAGCGATACCCGAGAGCCGCTCCTCTGGTTCGATCATGATGTCGCTTTCCACCCGATGCTTGATATCCCTCCCTACGTCACCGAATTATGGGTGTTCACTAATTTGCTGAAGAGAAATTACTTCTCTTCCAACCCCAATACTGTGGGGGGTGAATTTGATCTCGACGAATTGACTCGGCGTCTGGACATGGACGAGCTGGCTCAGACGGTCCTGGACATCGAAAATCTAAATCTTAGGGTTTTGCGCAACGAGATAGAGCAGGCTCTTTCTAGTGACCGCTTAATTTCTGTTGAGCCGTATGTGAGTTTTCTGGAAGAGAAACAGAAAACCTTCCGTTCCGATGCTCAGAGTTTTCTACGCGAACTGATCAGCGTCCGCCCGGATCAGCAAATCCTGAACCCCCGGGATCTAGAGCGGGATTTTCTCGATGCGGTAGAAAGGCAGTTTAACCGCCCGCCTGCCGCCGGGGCGACGGAGTCGCGGATTGTATCGGTTACTCGGTATTTTGCCAGGGAAAACCAAGAAGCTCTCGCCCGAGTGGATGCAGGGGATACTCAATGGGAACGGGAAGGGACCTGGGAGCCGGTCCGGTTTGTTCAAGATATCAGACCCTGGACAGGTAGTCCGCTCCGACGTCTTTGGGAGCTCAGCTACGCGTCGGTGGCGGGCGGGGAGCCGGTTGCATATATCTATGCCACCGATGGGCAGGATGATTTTCCTGTCGCCGACCGTTATCCGGGCCTCTTCGTGTACCGGATCAGCACCCGAAAGGACTACCAGCGCCAGGGGCAAGCATCCCGCCTTATCTATGCCTCCGTTTCTAAAGCGAAAGAGCTTGGCATTGGGCCCTATGTCACCCTGTTGACCCGAACCGACAATGGGAACGCCCAGGGCTTCTATGAGTCGCTTGGTTTCAGGAAGGAGGGGGTCTGGTCCGATCCCCGGAAGGGCGGGGCCTTCATCGAATACGTCGCCGACCGCGAGGAACTCCTCAGTTTGCTTGAGAAGAAACTATTGCCGCCTGCCGCCGGAGTGGAGGAGCTTCCGATGGTGGACATGACTGAGTATGAGGTGCTTGTGCCTCGGGAGAAGGCCAGCCAGGCGGTCGTTTACAAACACAAGAGCCGAGATGAGGTGCTGAAGGAATTCATCGTTAAGGGTGTTCAGGAGCAGCACCTTGTTCGATACGTGGCAGCGGTTGGCAGGCTGCGCAAGGCATTAGACAATCCCGACGTACAGATTGCGCCGGTCGATTTGGTCCGGGGGACAGACGGAGTCCTTCGGGTCCGGATGCCCTTTATTCAGGGGCAGTCTCTTGCAGCGCTTTATGGAGAATATGGCCCCGAGAGGTTCTCTCCGGAGTCTGATCAGGAAAAAGAGTATGTTCGCCTGTTTCGTGTTGCCCATCTGCTACTGAAACAGATTGGTCCATTGGCCGACTACCACGGATCCATGGTGAGCTCTTTGGAAAATTTTCAGGTTCCGAAGATATTCCTCCGAGGCGGGAATCTCAAGCCGGAGGAATATGGGAAGATTTCGCTGGTGAACATTGATCCGCTGAATATGCTGTTCCTCCGGGCTGAGATGGAGGAAGAAGATGTCACCGCCGCCGGGGCGGAGGAGGGTGCGGCCGAGTTGCGGGAGCGGATGGATGGGTACCGGTCCGCGGTGCAGGAGCCGGGGATCGTTGTATTGGGTCGGAGCTTGGCCGAGCGGTTCCCGGGGCTGCAGGTCTTGGCCGGCTTGGAGGAAAGAGTGGTCATCGACCGGGGAGACCCTGTGGATACGGCGATCCGGCTGGCTGAATCTGGGGTTAGGCTCGTTCAGTATTTCGGTGGGTTGGAAGAGGCCACTGACTTCAAGCGCGCGGCACAGCTGCTTCAGATCGATGTGATGGTCGATACTCCCGAGAACCCGCAGTTCCGCAGCCTGCTCGCGGGAATCCTGCGCGGTTTGGGAGTTCCGCTTGACGTGATGAATGCCGGATTGGAAGAGTTTTACGAAGGATTGGAACAGCTGGGCGAGGCGGCGTAAGGGCCCATTTCAAGAACAGCATATTTGAATACTGCTCATTTTAGTGCTACACTCTGTTTTAGGAGGGCGCCATGAAACCATTGAGCGTCGTGCCGGTGACGGAGTTCAGGATCCACGCCCTGGAAGCGGTGCGCCGGGTGAACCGCCTGGGAGATGAGGTGGTGATCACGGCCAAAGGCAGGCCTGCGGCGGTGCTGGTTTCTTACGACGAGTGGGAGTCGGTCGCTGAGACGCTGGCCATCAAGCGGGACCCCAAGCTGATGGCCCAGATCCGGGCCTCCCTGAAGTATCTGCGCAGGGGCGGAAAAGGAATTCCTCTCGAAAGGATTGACTGGGGCCGCGCGTGAAGTGAAGTGGCGGCTGGTCATCACCCCGAAAGTTCAAGAAGCGCTCCGCACGTTTCCTCCCGAAACGAAGCAGTATGTCCGCCGTGCTCTGCAAGAGATCGTTAAAAATCCCTGGATCGGGAAACCCCTGCGGGATGACTTGGCCGGATTGAATTCCTTTCGCGTCCGGCGGTTCCGTGTTGTTTACCGGATGGAGCGGCATATCGTGACGGTAGTGGTTGTGGGAATCGGGCCGCGCGAGACGATCTACGGCGAGATTGCTTCGGCCCTGCGGGCCTCGCAATGACGGATTGATTACGAGCCGGTGATCGCGGCGAAGGAGAGTTGGAGCAGCGGGGCTTGCCAGATGCCTAGCCCCAGCATGGCGGCGAGGCAGATCCAGAGGGCAAGGCGGACCGGTAAACTGACGGCGATCGGAGAAGGGTCCTCCGGTTTGTCCGCGTACATCGTGTAGACAATCTGCAGGTAGTAATAAAGGGACACCACCACCGCCGCGGCGCCGATCAGGGCCAGGGCGATATATCCCTCCGCGACGGCCCCCATCAGCAGCAGGAACTTCCCAAAGAACCCCGCCATCGGCGGCACTCCGGCCAGCGAAAGCAGCGCGATGAACATCGCCGCCGCCAGGAAGGGGGAGCGCTTCGACAACCCCGCGTAAGAGCGGATCTCGTCCGATTCCGTAACCCTAGAGAAGGCGGCGATCACCAGGAAGACCGCCAGGTTGGTGAAGAGGTAGCTGGCCAGATAAAAGTTGACCGCCGTGGAGCCCAGCCGCGAGGCGGTGGCGATGCCGATCAACAGGTAGCCGGCATGGCCGATCGAGGAGTACCCCATCAGCCGCTTGATGTTTCGCTGAGGGATGGCCCCTAAGTTGCCGTACAAGATCGTCAGCCCCGCCACCCAGACCAGCAGCGGCGCCCACTGGGCATGCTGACCGATGAAGAGCTCCTGGACGACCCGGAAGATCACCAGGAAACCGGCCGATTTGGAGCCGACCGAGAGGAAGGCGGCCACCGGCGTCGGCGCCCCCTGGTAGACGTCCGGCACCCAGAGCTGGAACGGGACCGCCGCCGCCTTGAACAGCAAGCCGGCGATTACCAGCAGCAGCCCGAACAGCAGCGGGAGCGGCAGGGAGGTGGCTGAGGACATCAGGGCCTGGACGTGGCTGAACTGCATGGAGCCGGTGGAGCCGTAGATGAAGGCGACGCCGTAGAGCAGGATGCCGGAGGCCAGGGAGCCGAGCACCAGGTATTTCATGCCGGCTTCCAGGGAATGGGTGTTGTTCTGCAGGTAGGCGGTCAGCACGTAGAAGGTGATGGAGATCAGCTCCAGCGCCACGAAGAGCATCACGAAGTGGGCGGCGGAGGCGGCCAGGAACATGCCGAAGGTGGCCGCGAGGATCAGCAGGTAGAACTCCCCGTGGCCGCGCGGGATCGTCTTATCCAGCTCCCGCGTCATCAGGATCACCAGGACCGCCGCGACGGCGAAGATCCCCTTAAAGAAAACGGCCAGCAGGTCCAGCCGGTACATCCCGCCGAGGTATTCCCCTCCCTTGAGCCCGATCTGCCAGCCGAGCAGCAGGAAGAGCGGCAGCATGCCCAGCGCGGCCACGGACCCCAGGGTCCGGGAGCGGTCCTCCTTCCAGACCAGGTCCAGGACCAGCAGCAGGGCGAAGAGCAGGCCCAGCCAGATTTCCGGAAGGAATGGCAGCAGCATCATAATTTGGCCACCACTTCCAAGGGGTTCAGGTGAGAGAGGATGGCCGGCGTCGAGGTGGAGATGAGGTCCAGCAGCATATTTGGCCAGCAGCCGATCAGCATCAGCGCGGCCAGCAGGATGAAGTAGGGCACCCGCTCAAACAGGGTGGCGTCCTGCAGGTTTGCCCATCGGGGGTTGAGCGGGCCGAAGAACCCGGTCCGGACCGCCCGCAGCATGTAGAAGGCGGTGATCACGATGCCGAAGACCGCCGCCAGCGCCGCCCAGCGGTGGGTGTTCCAGGAGCCGAAGAAGACTAAGAGCTCCGCGACGAAATTCCCGAAGCCGGGCAGGCCGGCGGAGGCGAGCGCGGCCATCGCGAAAACGGTTGCGATGAACGGTACCTGCCGGGCCAAGCCGCCCCATTCGCTGACGACGCGGGTGTGGGTCTGGTCGTAGATGTGGCCGACCGCGGCGAAGGCGATTGCCGTCATGACGCCGTGCGCGAACATGAGCAGCACCGCTCCGTTCAGGCCGATGGGGTTCAGGCAGGCGATCCCCAGCAGCACGTAGCCCATGTGGCTGGAGGAGGAGTAGCCGATGATGAACTTCATGTCCTTCTGCGCCATCGCGACGAAGCCGCCGTAGACCATGTTCATGATTGCCAAGCCCGCCACCCAGGGCAGCCAGGTGTAGGCCCCCGCCGGCAGCAGCTGCACGGCGATCCGCAGGATCGCGTAGGAGCCCAGCTTCATCAGCACGCCGGCGTGCAGCATGCTGACCGCCGAAGGGGCCGCTGCGTGGCCCAGCGGCGACCAGGAGTGCATCGGCCACAGGGGCGCGATCACGCCGAAGCCGACCAACAGGAACGGGAAGAGCCAGCGCTGCAGGTCGCCGGGGATCGGGTTCTGCTTGAGGAAATGCTCGAGGAAGATGAGGTCGAACGAATGGGCGCCGCTGACCGCGTAGATCGCCAGCAGCCCGATCAGGGCCAGCACGGCGCCGGCGGTGAGATAAAGGGTCAGCTTCATCGTGGCGTACTGCTTCTCACCGGAGCCCCAGATGCCGATCAGCGGGAACATCGGGATCACCGCCATCTCGTAGAACAGGTAAAAGAAGAAGAGGTCCAGCGAAGCGAAGACCCCCGCCACGCCGCCGATCAGCAGCAGGTAGAAAATGTAGTATTCCTTGACCCGCTCCTTGATCCGGTAGGAGACCAGCACCCCGGTGAATCCGCAGAGGGTGTGCAGCAGCAGCAGCGTCGCGCTGATCCCGTCCACGCCGACCTGGTACTGGATGCCCAGCGCCGGGATCCAGGGGATGCGGTGCACCCAGTGGTAGCCGGCCACTCCCCGCGGGAAATGGAAAAGGATCCAGAGGGCGAGGGCCAGCGGGAGCAGCGTGGCGATCGCCGAGACCCGCCTGATCCAGCCCTCCTGCCGCTGCGGGATGAGCAGCAGGATCAGAGCCCCGATGACCGGCGCGAGGATGATCGAGGTGACGGGGTTGGGCAGCATCATCGCAGGTTGAGCCACAGCATCAGGCCCAGTCCCGCCAGCAGCATCGCCGCGTAGGTCTGCACCTTGCCGGTCTGCGCGCTCCGCAGCAGGGAGCCGGTCAGCCCGGTCACCTTCGCGACGCCGTTGACGCAGAGCCGGATGATCACGAACCGCTCGAAGAGGGCGAGCAGGTCCGCGAAGCGCTGCTGGATGTTCCGGTTGATCCAGCCGTAGATCTCATCCACCCAGAATTTCCGTTTGAGGGGGACGGCCAGCCGGGCCAGCACCCCCAGCATCCCCGGGCCGGGCCGGAATCCGCGCGCGTAGACCGCGTAGGCCAGCCCCAGCCCGCCGACGGCCGCCAGCGTGGAGAGGAGGGCCACGAAGAGATTGAACTCCACATGGACGCCGGCTTCCGTGGGGTGATGGAGATATTGAGGAATCCCGATGAAGCCGCCGATCAGCGTGGGGACGGTCAGGATCCAGAGGGGCCAAGTCATCACCGGCGGCGACTCATGCGCGTGCTCGGCATGGTGCGACCGGGGCTTGCCTAAGAAGGCCACGCAGAAAACCCGGCCCATGTAGAAGGCGGTCATCGCGGCGGTCAGCGTTCCGATCGCCCACAGGATCCCGCATTTTTCAAAAGCCACCGCCAGGATCTCATCCTTGCTCCAGAAGCCGCTCAAGGGGAAGATCCCGGCCAGCGCCAGCGTGGCGGCCAGGAAGGTGAGGGTGGTGGCCGGCATCTTCTTATACAACCCCCCCATCTGCCAGATGTCGTTGGTGTGCAGCGCGTGGATCACCGAGCCGGCCCCCAGAAAGAGCAGCGCCTTGAAGAAGGCGTGCGTGGTGAGGTGGTAGGTGCCGGCCACGTAGCCGCCCAGTCCCAGCGCCATCACCATGTAGCCCAGCTGGCTCAAGGTGGAGAAGGCCAGCACCCGCTTGATGTCGTTCTCCACCAGCGCGAGCGACGCGGCGAAGAGGGCAGTGAAGCCGCCGATGGCGGCGATCACCGCCATCGCCTCCGGCGACGCCCAGAAGAGGAAGAAGACCCGGCCGATCAGGTAAACGCCGGCCGCCACCATCGTGGCGGCGTGGATCAGGGCCGAGACCGGCGTGGGGCCTTCCATCGCGTCCGGCAGCCAGACGTGCAGAGGGAACTGGGCCGACTTGCCCAGCACGCCGCAGAAGATCAGCAGAACGATCCCCATGAAGACGGCCGGGATGACCGCCCCGGAAGCGACGATCTGGGGAAGGCGCTCCTCCAGCTGCAGGAAATTGAGCGTCCGGGCTGCCCCTCCCATGCCGGAGAGGTTCCAGACCATCAGGATCCCGATCAGGAACCCGAAATCGGCGATCCGGTTCACCAGGAAGGCCTTCTTGCCGGCCTCGGCGGCCGACGGTTTCTCGTACCAGTAGCCGATCAGCAGGTAGGAGCTGGCCCCCACCAGCTCCCAAAAGATGAAAAGGGTCACGAAGTTGTTGGCCAGCACGATCCCCAGCATCGAGAAGGCGAACAGGGAGAGGTAGGCGAAGTAGCGGGGGTAGCCGGGCTCGCCGCCCATGTAACCGGCCGAGTAGATGAAGATCATCAGCCCCACGCCGGTCACCACCAGGGCCATCAGGATCGCGGCCGGGTTGATCAGCAGCCCGAACTCCAGCGCAAGCCCCGGCAGCTCCACCCAGGGGAGGGAGGTCTCGATTGGGGCGTGCGCGTGCAGCGAGTGCAGGAGGAGTTTCACGGTTACAGCCAAACTCACCGCCATGCCGCCGATCGCCAGCCCCGCGCTGACCGGCTTGGACTTGCGGCCGAACAGGACGATCCCAACGCAAGCGGCCAGCGGCGCGAAGAGGATCACCCAGGGACCGGCGGCCGTCACCATTTGAGGTTCCTCATCTCATCGGCGTTGAGCTTGCCGGCCTGCCGCGCCAGCAGCACCGTGATCGCCAGTCCCACGGTCACCTCGGCCGCCGCCACGATCATCACGAAGAAGACCATGATCTGCCCGGAGAGGTCGCCGTGCGCCCGGGAGAAGGCGACGAAGGCCAGGTTGGCCGCGTTCAGGATCAGCTCCAGCGAGAGCAGGATCAGCAGGATGTTCCGGCGGGTCACCACGCCGATCAGCCCGATCGCGAACAGGATCCCGCTTAAGCCGATCAGGTGGGGAAGGCCGATCACAGCTTTTTCTTCGCCAGCACGATCGCGCCGATGATCCCCACCAGCAGCAGCAGGGAAGCCGCCTCGAACGGCAGCGCGTAGGTGGTGAACAGCAGCTGCCCGATCGCCGCCGTGGTGCCCGGCAGCGGTTTTTCGCTCGCGGGAGGCAGCCCTTTGACGACCACGCTCAGCTGCCAGAGGAAGAAAAGCCCGAACAGGATCCCGGCTCCCATCAGCGTTTTGTTCCGGTCCCGCAGCACCATTTCCGGGGCCATGTCCAGCAGCATCACCACGAAGAGGAAGAGGACCAGCACGGCGCCGGCATAGACCACGATCTGGATCGCCGCCACGAAGAACGCGTGCAGAGCGACAAACAGGGTAGAGAGGCCGAAGAGGACCAGCACAAGACTCAAAACCGCGTAGATGGGCCGCCGCGCCAGGATGACGCCCAGGGCGCTTGCCACGATCAGGCCGGAAACGGTATAGAAGAGTGCCGGATGAATCATCGAAGGGGTTTATGATATCATAAAGCGCAATGGAACTCCCCGCCGTCGCCCTCGATATCCGCAAAGAGGTGATCCGCATGCTGGCCCAGTCCGGCTCCGGCCACCCGGGCGGTTCCCTTTCCGCGGCGGAGATCGTGACCTGCCTCTACTTTCACGCCATGCGCCATGACCCGAAGAACCCCCAGTGGGAGGATCGGGACCGCTTTGTTCTGAGCAAGGGGCACGGCGTGCCGGTCGTCTACGCGGCGATGGCGATCGCCGGCTACTTCCCGAGGGAACTCCTCGGAACTCTCCGGAAGCTGGGCTCCCCGCTGCAGGGCCACCCCGACACCCGCTTCATGCCGGCGCTGGAGGCCTGCACCGGCTCCCTGGGGCAGGGGCTTTCCATCGCCACTGGCCTCGCGCTGGCCATGAAGATGGACAAGAAAGAGCAAAGGGTCTACGCCCTCATCAGCGACAGCGAGAATGAGGAAGGCCAAACCTGGGAGGCGGCCGGTTTCGCCGGCTTCCACAAGCTGGACCGGCTCATCGCCATCATGGACTACAACAAGTTCCAACTGGACGGGGCGATCAAAGATATCCAGGACCTGGAGCCGCTGCGGGCCAAATGGGAATCCTTCCGCTGGAACGTGCAGGAGGTAAACGGCCACAGCATCCCGGAGCTCCTGGCAGCGCTGGACAAAGCGAAACAGGTGAAAGACCAGCCCCACATGATCATTGCCAACACCGTGAAGGGGAAGGGGGTCTCCTTCATGGAGAACAACAACTACTTCCACGGCGTAGCCCCCACCCAAGAAGAGATGCAAGCGGCGCTCAAAGAGCTCGACGGAGACCGCTCCCTTTCCGACGCGCTGGTGGCCGCCGGAAAGGTGAAAAAGGGTGGGAAATGAAAGGACACGACGTCATCTCGAGCCGCGAAGCGGCGAGAGATCTCGTTCTAAACGAGATTTCTCGGCCTTCGGCCTCGAAATGACAACGATAGCGATTATGGAAAAAAAACTAGGCCTAGCGACGCGCGACGCCTACGGCCAAGCATTGGCCGAGCTGGGCCGCGCCAACCCAAAGATCGTCGTCCTCGACGGCGACCTCTCCGCCTCCACCAAGACGAATCTCTTCGCCAAGGAATTCCCCGACCGCTTCTTCAACGTCGGCGTGGCCGAGGCCAACCTGGTCGGCCTCGCCGGCGGCCTGGCGCAGGCCGGCAAGATCCCCTTTATCTCTAGCTTCGCCTGCTTCATGGTCTGCCGCGCCTACGACCAACTCCGGATGGCGGTAGCGGTGCCGCACGCCAACGTGAAGGTGGTCACCTCCCACGGCGGCATCAGCGTCGGCGAGGACGGCGCCTCCCAGCAATCGGTCGAAGATGTCGCACTGATGGCCGCCACCCCCGGCTTCATCGTGGCGGTCCCCTCCGATGAACATTGCACCCGAGCGCTGGTCAAGCAAGCCGCCGACATCAAAGGCCCCGTCTACATCCGCACCGGCCGCCCCAAGGCGCCGCTGGTCCACGAAGCCTCCACCCCTTTCGCTTTCGGCAAGGGGATCCTCCTCCGCAAGGGGAAGGATGTCACCCTGGTCGCCAACGGCCTGATGGTCTGGGAGGCCCTCTGGGCCGCCGAGGAGCTGGAAAAGTCCGGCATCTCATGCTCCGTCATCGACATGCACACCATCAAGCCATTGGATGAGAAGCTGCTGATCGAGCAAGCCAAAGCCACCGGCGCCGTCGTCACCGCCGAAGAGCACCAAGTCTGGGGCGGCCTTGGGAGCGCCGTCGCCTCCGCGCTGGGCCGCCATCACCCGGTCCCTCAAGAACTCGTCGGCATCCAAGACACCTACGCCGAATCCGGCAAGCCGGACGAGCTGCTCGAAAAATACGGCCTCACCGGCCCCCGCATCGCCGAAGCCGCCCGTCGCGCCGTCTCCCGCAAGCGTTGAACCTTTACCTCAAACAGATTGAGCTGGGCCCCCTCCAGAATTTCATCTACCTGATCGGCTGCCCGGAGACCCGCGAAACCGCCGTGGTGGACCCCGGCTGGAATGTGCCGGCGATCCTGGATGCCGCCGCGCAGGATGAGATGCGGATCACCAAGATCCTGATCACCCACACCCACTTCGACCACATCAACGGCGTCGAGGAGATGATGAAGGCGACCGACGCGCAGGTGACTGTCCACAAAAAGGAGATGGGGGCGGTGCCGGTGGAGGGGCCGAGCATCCAGGGGGTCGAGGGCGGGGCGAAGATCCCGCTGGGCAACCTGGAGCTTACGCTGCTGCACACGCCGGGGCACACGCCCGGCTCCAGCTGTTTCACGGTGGCCGATAAGCTGATCGCCGGCGATACGCTGTTCATCGGCGGCTGCGGCCGCTGCGATCTGCCGGGCGGCGACCCGGAGCTGATGTACAAGAGTTTGACCCGCCTCAAAGCAATGGACGACCACCTGGTCCTCTATCCCGGCCACAACTACGCTTCGGAGCAATCCGCCCCGCTGGGCAAGGAGAAAGAGCGAAACCCCTTCCTGATGGCCCCCAGCCAGGAGGCCTTCCTTAATAGGGTCGGCGGGATCCGAAAAAGATGAAGCTGGATGACGTCATTTCGAGGCGAAGCCGAGAAATCTCGTTTTGGAAACAAGATTTCTCCTCCCTCCGGTCGTCGAAATGACTTCCTCAGATCGAATCTTGATCAAAGGGCTGGTTTGCCGGGCACATGTCGGCGTGCCGGCGGCCGAGAGAGCCAAGCGGCAGAAGATCCTGTTGGACATCGAGCTGGGGCTGGACTTGAGGAAGGCCGGGCGGAGCGACCGGGTGGAGCAGACGGTGGATTACGCGGCGGTGGCCCGGGAGGTGAAGAAGCTGGCCGAGGGCCGGCCCTTCGTGCTGGCCGAGGCGATCGCGGAATCGGCCGCCGGATTGCTGCTTAAAAAGTTTCGGGTCCGGACGGTGACGGTGCGGGTCCGGAAATTCTCGGTGCCGGGGACAAAAAGCGTTGGCGTCGAGATCAGCCGGAGTAAGTCGCGAACGAGGTTGGGGTTTCCCAGAAGCGGATCTCGGTGACCGGGAACCCCTCCGACTTCGCGTGGTCGTAGACGAACTTGGCGAGGGCCTCGGCGGTCGGGTTGCCGTCGAACGGCACGACCGGCTCCTTCGCGGCGGTCAGCTGGGGCAGGAACGGGTCGGCCCGGTTGAGGATCATTTTGTGGTCAAGAGCGGTGTCGATCCAGCCCTGCAGCCGCTGCTTCACCTCGATGAAGTCCATCACCATGCCGCGGGGGTCGAGCGCCGCGGCGGAGAGCTCGATCTCCACCCGGGCGTTGTGCCCGTGCAGGTAGCGGCACTTGCCTTCGTAGTTGAGAAGGCGGTGGCCGTAGCAGAACTGGATGATCTTCGTGACTTTGAACATGATAGAATTCTCATCTTATGTCCGTGGCGGGGAAAGATCAAGAACGGGCGGTCGCGGTGCTGGTCAGCGGCGGGGTGGAGAGCGCCGCGATGATTTCCGAGGCGGTTCGGCGGTATGAGCGGGTTTACCCGGTTTACGTGCGCAAAGGGTTTCTCTGGGAAACGGTGGAGCTGGCCCATTTGAAGCGTCTACTTCCTCATTTTAAATCTGAAGGGTTGGCCGACTTGGCGGTGCTGGAGCTCCCGTTACGAGATGTCTACAAGGCCCACTGGTCTCTGGGCCGCGACCGGGTCCCCGGCTCCCGCGCTTCGGACCCCGCCGTCTACCTCCCCGGGCGCAACCTGTTGTTGCTGGGTCTGGCCGGCCTCTTCTGCGGCATCCGCCGCGTTCCCACGCTCTGGATCGGAACGCTCAAGGGGAATCCGTTCCGGGACGCCCAGCCCGGCTTTCTGAGACAGATGGGGGGCCTGCTCCGTGAGAGTTTGGGGCTGCCGCTGCGGGTCACCGCCCCCTTCAGGAAACTCACCAAGGGGCAGGTGATCCGCCGCTGGAAGAACCTCCCCTGGGAGAAAACCTTCTCCTGCCTGAACCCGAAGGACCACCGGCACTGCGGCCGCTGCCAGAAATGCGCCGAGCGGAAGGCCGGGTTCCGGGCGGCCGGGGTGGAGGACCCAACGGAATATGTTCGGTAGATCTGTCATTTCGAGGCCGATAGGCCGAGAAATCCCATCTTTAGAAACGAGATCTCTCGCTGCTTCGCAGCTCGAGATGACGTTGGAGAGGAATATCGCGTGAGCGTTTATCGCGGGGGAGTGGGGCAGTGGTCCTGGGCGCTGCACCGGATCACCGGTGTGGCGGTGCTGCTGTTCCTGTTCGCCCATATCCTCGACACGGCCCTGATCATCCTCGGTCCCAACCTCTACAATAAGATCATCGGCATTTACCGCCTGCCGCTGTTCGGGCTGGCGGAGATCGGGCTGTTCGCGGCGGTGCTGTACCACTCCTTGAACGGCGTCCGGATCTGCGTCATTGATTTCTGGCCGGCCACCACCCGGTATCACAAGCAGCTGTGGGCCGTGGTGATGCTGCTCTTCTTCGCGGTTTTCCTCCCGGTCGGCTGGATCATGACGGGACACATTGTGAAGCAGTGAAGAGTTAAGAGTGAAGAATGAAGAGTGAACAAATAAACCCCTACGGTAGCCGGTCAAAACCCTCCGGCGGCGTGGAGCTTTACGCCTGGATCTTCATGCGGATCTCCGGGCTGGCGCTGCTCTTCCTGGCGCTGGGCCACCTCTTCATCATGCACGTCTTCAACAGCATCCACGTCATTGACTATGATTTCGTGGCGGCCCGTTACGCCCGCATCTTCTGGCGGGGCTATGACCTGATGATGCTCTGGCTGGCCCTGATCCACGGGTTGAACGGGCTGCGGACCCTCTTTGACGATGTCTTGAAAGGTTTCGCGCGGGACACGGCGGTGCGGGTTCTCTACGTGGTTGGGATCGCTTTCCTCGTTCTCGGCACCTACGCGATCATCGCCTTCAAGCCGGTGGGCGGGTAATGGCCGTCCACCAGTTTGACGGGATCATCGTCGGCGCCGGCGGCGCGGGGCTAATGGCGGCGCTTCAGGCCTCCAAGGGGGCTAAGATCGCCGTGCTCTCCAAGCTGTACCCCACCCGCTCCCACACCGGCACCGCGCAGGGGGGCATCGGCGCGGCCCTCGGCAACATGGAGCCGGACAAGTGGGAGTGGCACATGTTCGACACGGTCAAGGGGGGCGACTACCTGGTGGACCAAGAGGCGGCCGAGGTGATGTGCCGGGAGGCGGTGGAGACCGTCTACGAGCTGGAGCACATGGGGTTACCTTTCTCCCGCACCCCGGAGGGGAAGATCGCGCAGAGGCCGTTCGGCGGCCACACCAAGGAATTCGGCAAGGCCCCGGTCAAGCGGGCCTGTTACGCGGCCGACCGGACCGGCCACATGATCCTGCAGACCGTCTACCAGCAGTGCATCAAGCAGGGGGTCACCTTCTTCAACGAGTTCCACGTGGTGGAGCTGCTGATGAGCAACGGGGCCGCTTGCGGTGTCGTGGCAATCGAGATCGCCACCGGCGAGCTGCACACGTTTCACTCGAAAGCCGTGATGTTCGCCACCGGCGGATCCGGCCGGATGTACAAGATCACCTCGAATGCGCTGACGCTGACCGGCGATGGGATGGCCACGATCTACCGGGCCGGCCTGCCGCTCCAGGACATGGAGTTCTTCCAGTTCCACCCGACCGGCATCTACAAGCTGGGGATTCTGATCACCGAGGGGGCCCGCGGCGAAGGGGGCATCCTGCGCAACGATAAAGGGGAGCGGTTCATGGAGCGCTACGCCCCCACGCTCAAGGACCTGGCCCCGCGGGACATGTGCTCCCGCGCCATCACCCTGGAGATCCGGGAGGGGCGGGGGATCGGCGGCAAGGATTTCGTCCACCTGGACCTAACCCACCTGGACCCGAAGGTGATCCATGAGAAACTTCCGGACATCACCGATTTCGTCGAGACCTACATGGGGATCGACCCGACCAAGGAGTTGATCCCGATCCAGCCGACCGCCCACTACGCGATGGGGGGCATCCCGACCAATTCCAGCGCCCAGGTGGTCAAGGACGAGCAGGCCACGCCGGTACCCGGCCTCTACGCGGCCGGTGAGTGCGCCTGCGTTTCGGTGCACGGCGCGAACCGGCTGGGCACCAACTCCCTGGTGGACATCATCGTCTTCGGCCGCAAAGGGGGCAAGGGGCTCGGTGAGTTCGTGAAGACGGCGGCGCTGCAGCCGCTGCCGGCCGACCCGGAGGCGAAGACCAGAGCCCGGATGGCCAAGCTGTTCGAGGGGAGCGGCTCCGAGTCGGTGGAGGCGATCCGGCGGGAGCTGCAGGCCCAGATGATGGACAAGGCCGGCGTCTACCGGGTGGAAGCCGACCTGAAAAAGATGCTGGAGGTCATCGGGGGCCTGAAAGCCCGCTACCAGGGGATCCGGCTGCAGGACCGCGGGAAAAAGTTCAATATGGAGCTGCTGGAGGCGTTCGAGTTGGAGCATCTGCTGCAGCTCTCCGAGGTGACCGTGACCGGCGCGCTGGCCCGCCGGGAATCGCGCGGCGCCCACTCCCGGGAGGATTTCCCGAAGCGGGACGACGCCAATTTCCTCAAACACACGCTGGCGTTTAATGAGGACGGCAAGGTGGCGCTCCGGTACAAGCCGGTCAGCATCACCCGGTTCCAGCCCCAGGAGCGGAAATATTAAAAATTTAATAACTGGGAGACTAGGTAACTGGGAGATTGAAAATCATCCAATCACCCAGTCGTCAAATCATTAAATGAAAAATGTGACCTTTAAGATCCTTCGGTTCGACCCGGAGCGGGATGCCAAGCCCCATTGGGAGAATTACCAGGTGGAGCTGGAGCCGACCGACCGGGTGCTCGACGGCATCGAGGCGATCAAGGGGCACGTGGACGGCACCCTTTCACTGCGCCGCTCCTGCGCGCACGGCATCTGCGGCTCCGACGCCATGATCATCAACGGCCGGAACCGCCTCGCCTGCAAAGTGCTGGTGAAGTCCCTCAAGCAGCCGATCACCATCGAGCCGATGCGCGGTTTCAAGGTGCTCAAGGACCTGATCGTGGACATGGAGCCCTTCTTCGCCAAGTACCGCTCGGTCACTCCCTATCTGGTGGAGAAGGAGGCCCGGCCGGAGAAGGAGCGGCTTCAATCGGTCGAACAGCGGGAGCGGTTCGACGACACCACCAAGTGCATCCTCTGCGGCGCCTGCACCACCGCCTGTCCCTCTTTTTGGACCGACCCCGACTACATCGGCCCCGCCGCGATTGTTCAAGCCCACCGTTTCCTCTTCGACAGCCGAGACCAGGGCAAGGAAGAGCGCCTCAAGGTGATGAACGACCGGGAAGGGGTCTGGCGCTGCCGCACCGTCTTCAACTGCGTGGAGGCCTGCCCCCGTGGGATCAACGTCACCCGAGCCATCGGCGAAGTAAAGAAGGCCTTGGCTAAGGGAAAGGTGTGACGGAAGAGAAGAAGGAAGTCGTTCGTGGTGAGCGTGTCGAACCACGAACGCCGGACCCCATGTCCCGCCACCTCCATTGCCCCAACTGCGGCGCCCGCCTCACCAACCGCTCCTGTAAATGGTGGTGTTCCTGCGGCTACCACGAAAACTGCGCCGACGGCTAGCCGGTTAGACGTATAATATCCCCCATGTCTTCTCGTGTCATTTCATGCGCCCTTGTTTTGTCCCTTTTGGGCCCCTTTCCGAAGGGTTTTCCTCCCTCTGCCGGACGATTCTGCTTGCGCCAAACCGGCGTGGAGTCCGAGCCCATCCGCCAAGCCCTCGCGGACACTCTTCAAGCCGGCTCGGAGGAGAATGTCGTTCCAGCGGAAGCTCCCTTGGAGCTGAAGGTCCGGGCCATGCTGACATATGATTACGATCAAGTCGGGGAGATCAACGGGCTCAATCTAGCCCTGGCGCGCAACTGGACCCTGGATAGGATCAAGGGTTACGCGCAGGTGGAACATGCGTTTGTGGCCCAAGACCCGGAGCGTTTGTGGAGCCAGGGCCTCTTCAAGCTGGCCGGCTTCCTGGCGATTGAGACCATTCCGGATCCGGGAGGGGTGGAGATCGTCCGGCTGGCCGTCCGTCCGGATTATCCGGAACTGGAGCGGGTGGCGGTGGCGCGTGAATTGCTGGATCTGCTGCGCGGCAAGTACCCTGATCAGCCCATCCGGATGATGGTGCATGAGGATGATCGCTCCCTTCTGGATCTGCTGAAAGGACTGGGGTCCCGTTCGACCCCTGTGCAAGGGGTGTTTGGGAACAGGGACGGCGTGCAATTCATTCTTGCCGATGCAGCGGAGAACCCGCCGGCTCTTCCGGATCTCAATGAGCAAGCGCAGAAGATCTGGGTCTCTTTGAAGAGCGGGAATCTGGAGGCCCGGCAGGCTGTTTTAGGAGTTCTTCGCTTGTTGGAACAGGTTGCGGAGACAGAGGAGTTTTTTAGCAGCTGGGAGGAAGCTTACCAAGTGCTCAGCCGGGTTGACCAGGAGATCGGGCTGGGTGGGGCCGTTGCCCTGAAATTGTTTGCCCGGCAGGCGATGGGGGCGTATGAAAACGGGCAGGATCCGATCCCGGATCTAAAACGCCAAATAGAGTTATTCCGAGAGGGTTTCAAGGGGCAGGCGCCTTCTCGCTATTTGGAAGGATGGTGGCAGGAAGAGATGAGCGTTGTGGAGATCCGGAGGCGCATGGAGCAGAAGGAATTCTCATCCCGCGCGGCGGCCGTCGAGGTGTTGCGGGTCTTGGAGGGATTGCGTCTCAGTGATCACCCCTTCTCGAAATGGGCCGATGTTCACGAGATTCTTCTGCGGGCCAAGCTGGACCAGGAGCAAGACGGTTCTCATCAAAAGTTTTTGCGCAGTCTTGCGCCGGTCCTCAAGCAGATTGGAGTCCTGCGGGCAAGATCGACGCACGCGGAAGACCTCCGGGAGGAGCTTTTCGTTTTTCTGGAGCGGTATCAGCAACGCCATGCCCGGCGACGGAGCCCCTCCCAAGTCCTGGAACGCGATTGGCCGGCAGAGAAGGAAAGTGCCCCGCCCGAGTTGGATGAACCCCAGGCCGGGATGGAGGAATTTGAAATCAGCCGGCGCGCGCTTCTGCAAGCGGCAGCCAAAGGGGTTTCTTTCCTGAACATGGGCGGTCTGCCGGACGTCGGGACAATCTTGGAGAAATTGGCTGCAGTCAGCCTGCCACTCAAGGAAGAGCAGCTGGCCACGGTGGTTCAAGCGCTCAAGTCGCATATTGGGCTGCATCGCAGTTGGCTTGAGACCATGATCGGGGATTTCAAAAAGAGCCCCGCGGGGATACTCGAAACATGGGAGAAAGAAAACCGAACATGGGTATCTCATATCGGCGCAGGTTCTTATTCTATGCAAGTGAAGAAACAATTTATTTCCGGCGTATCCGAGGCTCAAGGAAGCATCCAATCCTGGCTGGCCCGGTTGGATTCCGGGACGGGTTCGCCGACCACCCTCCCGGGTCCCATGGCCTCCTCGATTCTCGGAGGCAAGCAGTCCGGTCCCATCGAGGTGATCGAACATTGGAGAAATCAAAACACGAAAACGTTGAGTAAGATGACTGCTTTTATAAAGCAGCGCATGGAAATCCCTGAGGATGACCCGTTCATGCGAGATGTTACCCGGGCATTCGAGCAGCAGATTCAAGGGTTGGATTTGTTTGGAAAGCTCGACCCCGCTCAACAGAAGCAAGTGCTTAGAACGGTTCTGGAAGACCGGTTAAAGGAGATTGAATCTGTTGCAGAGCAGGTGCGGGTCGTGGAGGATCATGTCGGAAGGATGGGAGAGCGTTGGGAAAGGGAATTGGAGCAGCAGCGCCGCGTGCTCAATGAGCGAGCCGAAATCTTGCGTCAACGGATCGCGTCGGCCCAGGTGCGGGTGCCGCCCCGCGCGGTCTTCATTGCTTTTGTTCCGCTTCGCGGCCTTTCAAGCAGGCCCCTGGTGGATGACTGGGTTCTTCTGGAGCGGGAGGCGAAGAGAAATCCTCTGCTGAAAGAGATTGAACTGCAGCGGATTGAAGTGTCCGAGGGGGAGGATGTCGTGGAGAAGGCGCTTTCGCTTTTAAGGCAGCGTGCTCAGCCCGGCAGCCAGATGACGGTCGGATTCGGGTTGGGGATTCTGTCGGCGGAGCAGTCCGCGCGGCTTCGAGAGGCTTGGCCTGAGATCCGGACCACAGCGGATCCCTGGTTGGCTTATAGCGCCCGGTATATCCAAAAAGAGATGTTGGATGTTGCGCGCTTCCAACATCGCCACCTGATGCCCACGCTCTCTGAGCAGTTTGCCGACTGGATCACGGATCCTTCTCCCGGCGTTCGTGTGTTCCTTCCCAAGGTGACGCTGCCGAAGGAGTTGTGGGTAGAGTTTGAATGGTTGCTGCGCAATCAGGCCGGGCTGGAGCAGGCGGTGTAAATTTCCCATTGTAATAGGTAGACAAATGTATTATACTATGGCTCATGAAAGATCGAACAAGACGGCTCGAATTAGGTAAAATGCTATTGGATGTCGCCAAGTATCTGCTGACCATCGTGGTCATCGGCGGATTGGTTTCAGAGAAAGTCGGTTTAGATGCGATCATTTTAGGATTTCTGTTTACATTCGGTTTTATCGGATTGGGTTTTCAAGCCATTCCGCCTGAGGAGGTGGATCGTGACCAATTTTGAGATCGCGTTGATCGGGGCTGGGATTGTCGGTTTGCTGGCATTTACCTATGCCATGAGCATCAGCAAATGGCACGATTGGCAGGATAGAAAACGGGCTCAGAAGCAGGCCCATTAATTCTCCCCCGGGTCTTCTCTGCGTGGAATCCAAACGATCCCCTTATCTGAAACATATCTACGTCTGCACGCACGAGCGTGAGCAGGGCAAGAGCTGCTGCGCCCGCCGTGACGGCGAGAAGATCCTGGAAAAGCTTAAATCCTATGTGCAGGATCATGGCTTGAAGGGCAAGGCACGGGTGAACCGCTCCGGCTGCATGGATTTCTGCGAGCAGGGGGCCAATGTGATGGTCTACCCGGACCATCGGTGGTACAGCGGCGTCACGGTGGAGAGCGCGGGGCAGATCATTGAGGAGCATTTGAAGCCGTTGGTGCCAACCTCAAATCGGTACCAGGTACCTGAGGGGCAATCGGTACCTGGTACCGAAGTGAAGGCCTTTCTGTTCGATCTGGGCAACGTGCTGGTTCGGTTCGACCACATGGCGGCGGCCCGGAAGATCACCGAGGGGACCGGCGCCGCTCCGGAGAAGCTGTTCGAGATGTTCTTCGAGTCGCCGCTGGTGGTGGAGCATGACACCGGGCGGATCTCCACGCAGCAGTTCTATGAGGAGGTCAGCCGTCATATCGGGATGAAGATCCCCTATGAGCGGTTCCTGGAGGTCTGGAACGACATCTTTGTCGCGGACGAGGCGATGAGCCGGCTGGTCGGCCGGCTGCTGGAAGAGTATCCCTGCTATCTGATCTCCAACACGAACCGGCCCCATTTCGAATACCTGCGGAGGTTTTGCCCGGTGCTGGAACGGCTCAACGGCTGGATCCTCTCCTACGAGGTGGGGCACCTGAAGCCGAACCCGGCGATCTATCACCGGGCGCTGGAGATCGCCCGGCTGCCGCCATCGGAGATCTTTTACGTGGACGACCGGGACGACCTGATCCAGGCGGCCCACTCGATGGGGTTCCAGACGCACCGCTTCGGCGGGTATGAGGGGTTGGCCGCGGCGCTTGAAGCTCGCGGAATCAGCCCTAGTAGCGCTCGATCTGCCTAAGTAATCTGAAGCTCAGGTAATCCTTCCGGGCGATTTCCCGCAGAGCCGACCACCGTTTCCTCCGGAACTCCAGCGGCGTCAGCCCCGCCTGGATGCAGGCGGCCTCTTCCCGGTAGAAAGAAAGGTGGTACAGCTCCACCGCCTGCCGCAGCGGGAAGGGAAGGCGCCGCACGATCCGGTAGACCCGCTCATGGTGGTAGCGGTTCAGGAACTGGTACGGCGCGCAGCGCAGGTAGGAGTAAGCGGTGAGCTTCCGTTGGTTGGGGTCGGCCGGCTGCTCCAGCCGGCGATAGCTGTCGGAGATCCGGGTCCAGAGGGTGTCGCGAAGGAACCGTTCGAAGCCGGCCGTCTGCGGCCCGGAAGCGAAGCCGACCAGACATTCCCGGAAGCTCCGGTAGACCAGCCCCTCAAAGTCGTTCCGCGTGAAAACCCGGTAATCTCCCCGGCTGTACAGTTTTTCCTGGCTGTTGCGGGAGAGAAACCGGCAGCCCTGCGTGGAGAGCAGGTAATCCCAGCAGGAAAGGGCCCATTGGAGATCGGCGCGGAACTCCGCGCTTAAGCTCCCGTAGATCTTCCCGAATTGGCCGCTGTCGCCGCCGCGGTAAGCGGGTCCGGCCAGCGCCAGCAGCTTGCGGGCGGACCGGCTCGGGCGGCGCATAGGGGGCGGGGAGGGCCGCTTGTAAACGCGCGGCATCTCGAGATCGAAATCGGGAATAGAGGGGATCGGCTCGGCCAGGGGGCCGCGCGGGAGCGGGGGCGACTGCTCGACGAACAGCGCGAAATCGCTCAGCTGCACCATTTCACCGCAGAGGATACCACAAATTTGATAAGCTAGTTGCTTCCAATGTCCGCAGAGAAATTCAAACCATCCCCTGAAGCGAACATCTTGGCGCTGGTCAAGCTGCTGGCCGACGACCACGCCGAGGTGGTCGAGGCGGCCCGGGCCAAGCTGGTGGAGCTGGGGTCTCCCGCGATCCCCCTCTTAGAGGAAGCGGTCCGCTCCAACGAGGACTCCAAGGTGCGGGTGGAGGCGCAGGGGGTTTTGGAGAGGATCCGGCTGGAGAAGATCCGGAAGGACTGGGAGAGCGCCACCAACCTCCCGGATGAGAAAATAGACCTGGAACAGGGGGCGCTGCTGCTGGCGAAGGTCTGCTACCCGGAGATGGACGCCAAGGCCTGCCATGATCAGCTGGATAAGCTGGCCGAGAAGGTGCGGCCGAAAGTGACCGGGCTGGAAAAACCCCGCGAGCAGTTGAAGACCTTAAGCCGGTTCCTGTTTGAGGATGAGCGGTTCCGCGGTAATTGGGAAGATTACTTCGACCCGCAGAACAGCTACCTGAACAAGGTGCTCGAACGGAAGCTCGGCATCCCGATCTCGCTCTCGGTGCTCTACCTGCTGATCGCCAAGCGGCTGAAGCTGCCGGTGGCCGGCGTCGGGATCCCGGGCCATTTCATGATCAAGTACGAGGACCCGAAAAGCGAGGTTTACGTGGACACCTTCAACGGCGGGCGGTTCCTGAGCCGGCCCGAGTGCGTCCAGTTCATGGTGGAGGCCGGCTACCCCTACCAGCCGGAGTTCATGGAGGGGGTGGGCCCCCGGGAGATCCTGGCCCGGATGCTGAGGAATCTGATCCTGATCTACGTGGACCGGCACGAGCCGACGCTGGAGAAGACGCTGACCCGCTTCATGGACCTGCTCTACAAATGAAGATCCGCATCGGCCACAGCCCGGACCCGGACGACGCCTTCCTGTTTTACGGGATGACGCAGGGGAAGATCCCGCTGGGGGATTTGACCGTCGAGCATTTCTTGGAAGGGATCGAGGAGCTCAACCAGCGGGCGGTGCGCGGCGAGATGGAGATGACGGCGATCTCGCTGCACGCCTATCCGTACTGCTCGGACCGCTACGCCCTGCTGACCACCGGCGCCAGCGTGGGAGAGGGGTACGGCCCGATCATCGTGGCGAGATCGGAGATGGCGCCGGAGGAGATCACGAAGGGTCCGGTGGCCGTGCCGGGGAAGCTCACCACCGCCTCCCTCTTGCTTCAATTGGCCGTGGGCAAGGTGCAGATAGAAATCATGCCCTTCGACCAGATCCTGGATGCCGTGAAAGAGGGAAAGGTCCGCTCCGGCGTCCTGATCCACGAGGGGCAGATCACCTACCCGAAGCACGGGCTGAAGAAAGTGCTCGACCTGGGCGAGTGGTGGAAGAAGGAGACCGGTCTGCCGGTCCCGCTCGGCGTGAATGTGGTCCGCACCGACTTAGGGGTCGAATACGCCCGGCGGCTGGCACGGATCTTCAAGCAGAGCTTGGATTACGCCTTCGCCCACCGGCCGGAGGCGCTCGCTTACGCGCAGCGGTACGGCCGCGGCCTGGACAGCGCCCTCACCGACCGCTTCGTCGGGATGTACGTGAACCGCTGGTCGCTGGACTGCCGGGGCGACGGCGCCAAGGCAATGCAGCTGCTGCTGGACCGGGCGGCCGAGCAAGGGTTGACTCCCAAAAAGGTCAAGCTGGAGTTTGTCGAGGTATGAAAACCAAACTGTTCACCGTGGAGGAAGCGGACAAGCAGATCCCCCAGGTGCGCCGGTACCTGAAGGAGCTGCGCGGCTGCCGGGACCGGGTCGAGAAATTGGAAAAAGAGAAAGCGGTCGAGGAGCTTTCCTGGCTGCAGCCGGACGGGACGGTGAGCCCGAAAGCGAAGGAACAGCTGGAACGGCTGCAGGGAGAACAGAAGCAGCAAGCGGCTTCCTTCGAGAAGCTGCTGCGGGAGCTGACGCTGCTTGGCGCGCAGCTCAAGGATCTGGATGAGGGGCTGGTCGATTTCTTCGCCTCGCGGGGAGAAGAGATGGTTTGCCTCTGCTGGAAGGAAGGGGAGGACCGGATCCGGTTCTGGCATGACCTGGAGTCCGGCTTCGCGGGCCGCAGGACGATAGAACAGTTATGAATTAAGAGTGAAGAGTTAAGAATTGAGGATGAAATGAAACTGAAGGGGAAGGTGGCGTTGGTGACCGGCGGCGCGAAGCGGGTCGGCCGCGAGATCGCGCTGGCGCTGGCCGGGCGGGGCTGCCACGTGGCGATCACCTACCGGGAATCGGCCGCCCAAGCGGAAAGAACGGGGCGGGAGATCCGGCGTAGGAAGGTGAAATCGCTGGCGGTGCAGGTGGACCAGCGGGACGCCGCCCAGGTGCGCAAGGCGGTGCGGGAAATTTTGAAGGTTTTCGGCCGGATCGACATCCTGGTCAACAACGCTTCCTCCTTTTACCCCGTCCGCTGGGACAAGGTGACCGAACAGGTTTGGACGGAATCGCTTGAGACGAACCTGGGCGGCCCCTGGCATTTCTCACAGGCGGTCGGCCCGCAGATGAAACGGCGCGGCGCCGGAAAAATCATCAACATCTCCGATGTGGCGGTCCGCTCCCCCTGGCTGGAATACCTTCCCTATACCGTGGCCAAGGGGGGCATCGTCACCTTGACGATGGGGTTGGCCAAGGCATTGGCGCCGCAGGTGCAGGTCAATGCGATTGCGCCGGGCCCGATCCTGCCGCCTCCCGGTCTGGGGGCCGCCGCAAAACGGCGCGCGGCTCAGGCGACATTGGTGAAACATTGGGGCTCCCCGAAAGACATCGCCGCTGCGGTCCTTTTCTTCTGCGAGGGGTCCGATTTCGTGACCGGCGTGGTGCTGCCGGTGGACGGGGGGCGCTTGCTTGCCTGAGCTTCCTCCGCTCGATGTGCCGATCGCGGTCATCCTCCATGAGGGCCGTTTGCTGATCTCCCAGCGGCTGCCGGGCGATTCCTTCGGCGGGTTCTGGGAGTTCCCCGGCGGGAAGATGGCCTCCGGTGAGACGATGGAGCTCTGCCTCGCGCGGGAGATCCGGGAGGAGCTGGGGATCACCGTGGAGGTCGGCGCCAAGCGGATGGAGATCTCCCACCATTATCCCGGCCGGACGATCCGGCTGCACTGCTTTGATTGCCGCTGGGTGGACGGCGAACCGCGGGCGATCGAGTGCGCCGGCTGGGAATGGGTCTTTCCGGCCGAGTTGGACCGGTTCACGTTTCCGCCCGCCAGCCGGCCGCTGATCCTCGACCTCCAAGGCGCCGATGTCCGGCACTGACCGCGCGCTCCCGGTGGCGGTCCGGGCCGCCCGGGCCGGCGGCCGGATCCTCAAGCGCCGGATGGCCGGCCTGCGCCGCTCCCAGTTTTTCAAGAAGGGCAAGCACGACTGGGTGACCGAGGTGGACAAGGAATCGGAGCGGGCAATTCTCAAAGTGCTGCGCAAGGCCTTCCCGGGCCACTCGATCAAGGCGGAAGAGTCGTCGCCGGCCGAAGCGGCTCAGTCCCGCCAATGGCTGATCGATCCGCTCGACGGCACCGTCAATTACATGCACCGTTTCCCGATGTTTTGCGTCTCCATCGCCTTTGTGGAGCGGGGCCGGCTGGAGGCGGGGGTGGTTTACGATCCGATCCGGGAGGAGTTGTTCACCGCCCGCCGCGGCCGGGGGGCTTTCTTGAACGGCCGGCGGATCCGGGTCAGCTCTTGCCGGGCATTCGATGAAGCGCTGCTGGCCACCGGTTTCCCGTTCCGCGCGAAAGACAAGATGGACCTCTACATTGGATCATTCCGGAAGATGTTCCTCGAGACCGGCTCGATCCGCCGGGCCGGCTCGGCCGCTCTGGACTTGGCTTACGTCGCCTGCGGGCGGATGGACGGTTTCTGGGAGATGGAGCTGCAGCCCTGGGACATGGCGGCCGGCGCGTTGCTGATCCAGGAGGCCGGCGGGCGCGTGACCGACTTCTTCGGCAAAGGGGGATACCTGGAGCGGGGCCACGTGCTGGCCGGGAACCGGCCGGTCCACCGGCGGATGCTGCGTCTGCTCGCCCCCTACTTTCGCGGTAAAATATAGCCATGTCTGAGATTGAGAATGTCGTGATCCTCGGCTCCGGCTGCGCCGGCCTCACCGCCGCGGTCTACGCCTCGCGAGCGGAACTCAAGCCCTTGCTGATCGAAGGGGCTTCTCCCGGCGGCCAGCTGGCCACCACCACCGAGGTGGATAATTATCCCGGGTTCCCCGAGGGGATCCAGGGCCCGGAGCTGATGGAGAAGATGAAGAAACAGGCGGAGCGGTTCGGCACCCGCTTCATTTCCGGCGACGCCGTCAAGGTGGATGTCCTGCAGCGGCCGTTCCTAGTGGAGACCGAGAGCGGCCCGGTTCGCTGCAAGGCGCTGATCGTGGCGACCGGGGCCTCGGCGAAATATCTGGGTCTCCCTTCGGAGAAGGCGCTGCTCGGCTACGGTGTTTCGGCCTGCGCCACGTGTGACGGCTTTTTCTTCAAAGGGAAGGAGTTGGTGGTGGTCGGCGGCGGCGACACCGCCATGGAAGAAGCCACCTACCTCACCCGCTTCGCGACCAAGGTGACTGTGATCCACCGCCGCGATTCGCTGCGGGCCTCCAAGATCATGCAGGAGCGGGCGAAAGCCAACCCGAAGATCCAATGGATCTGGAACACCGATGTGATCCAGATCCACGACCCGGCGAAGAAAAAGGTGACCGGTGTCCGGTTGAAGGACGTGAAGACCGGCGCGGAAAAGGATTTCCCCTGTGACGGGTTTTTTGTCGCGATCGGGCACCAGCCAAACACCGGTTTCCTGCAGGGGCAGGTGGCCCTGGATGAAAAAGGGTATCTGGTCCTGAAGAAGGGGACCGAGACCTCGGTGCCGGGCGTCTTCGGCTGCGGGGATATCCACGACGTCCGCTACAAGCAGGCGGTGAGTGCTGCCGGTTGGGGCTGCATGGCCGCGCTGGATTGCGAGAGATACTTAGCGGAGCATGAATGAAAAAAGCTGTCATCTCGAACGAAGTGAGAGATCTCGCTTTTAAAATGAGATTTCTCGGCCTCCGGCCTCGAAATGACGAGGGCTGATGGATGACTCCATTGTTTGATTTGACCGGCAAGGTGGCCCTGGTGACCGGCGCCTCCCGTGGGCTGGGCCGGGCGATGGCGATCGCCCTCGCGGAAGCCGGCTGCGACCTGGCCCTCAATGCCCGCTCCGCCGATTCCCTCGCGGAGGTTGCCGATCAGATCCGCAAGCTGGGCCGTAAAGTGGTCCTGGTCGCCGGCGACGTGAGTGAAGAAGTCCAGGCGCAGCAAGTGGTGGATGTGACGCTGAAGGCCTACGGGCGGGTGGATGTCCTGGTCAACAACGCCGGGGTCTGGGAGGGATCTTACCTGGTCCGGCTGAAGAAGGAAGACTGGGACCGGGTGCTGAAGGTGAACCTGACCGGCGCCTATCTCATGGCCAAGGCTGCGGCCAAGGTGATGCTCAAGCAGAAGTCCGGGAAGATCATCAATCTCTCCTCCATCTCCGGGTTCAAGCCGAACCCTCAGTCCACGGCTTACGCCGCCACCAAGGCGGCGATTATCCAGATGACCCGCGTGATCGCGCTGGAGCTGGGCCCGGCCGGCATCCGGGTCAACGCGATCGCGCCCGGCTTCTTCGATACCGACATGATGAAACGTTATCATGAGCCGGACGCGAAAGAGGCGTTGGATTCCTACACCGAGCGGATCCCCCTGCGCCGGCGGGGCCGGCCGGAGGATCTGAGCGGCCTGATTGTTTTCCTGGCCTCATCCGCGTCGGACCACATCACCGGACAAACGATCGTGATTGATGGCGGGGAATCGTTAGTTTAACGGTACCTGGTACCGATTGTTTGTTCGGTACCAGGTACCGATGTTGGAGGTGAAGATGGGTGCGCTAACGGGTAAAAAGGTTTTAATGGTGATCGCGTCGGACCAGTTCCGGGACGAGGAGTACCAGAAGCCGAGGGCCATTTTGGAGAAGGCCGGAATCGGAGTGACGGTGGCCAGCTCCAGCTTGAAAGAGGCGACCGGCATGCTGGGTCTGAAAGTGACGGCGGACATCCTCCTGAAGGACGCGAAGATGGAAGAATTCGCCGCGGTCATCTTCGTGGGCGGGATGGGGGCCACCGAGTACTGGGACAACCCCGATGCCCACCGGCTGGCGAAGGCCTGCTACGACGCGGGTAAGCCGACCACCGCGATCTGCCTGGCCCCGATGACGCTGGCCAACGCCGGCCTGCTGAAGGGGAAGAAGGCGACGATTTGGAAGGACGCCGCCGGGGACTTCAAGACCAAAGGGGTTGTCTACACCGGAAAAGCGGTGGAGAAGGACGGCCGGCTGATCACCGGCTCCGGGCCGGACGCCGCCGAGGAATTCGGCCAGGCGTTGGTTGAGGCCCTGCGGAAGTGACGCGGTTTCCCCCTCACCTTTGTCCTCTCCCCCTGAAGGGGGAGAGGGTAGGGTGAGGGGGGTGGGTTCCTACATTCTCGCGATTGACCAGGGAACCACCGGCACCCGGGCGATCCTCTATACCCAAGCCGGTCGGGTTGTTTCACAGGCCTACCGCGAACTCCGCCAGTATTATCCGAAGCCGGGCTGGGTCGAGCATGACCCGGATGAAATTTGGTCCTCCACCCTCAAAGTCGTTTCCGAAGCCCTGAGCCGCGGGAAGATCTCCGCCCGCAAGATCGCCGCGATCGGCATCACCAACCAGCGGGAGACTGCGATCCTTTGGGACCGACGCACCGGCCGGCCGCTGCACCGGGCGATTGTCTGGCAGGACCGGCGCACCTCGGAGATCTGCCGCGGCCTCAAAGCGCATGAACCGGAAGTTCGCCGGACCACCGGGTTGGTGCTGGACCCCTATTTCTCCGGGACAAAGATCGGTTGGCTGATCCGCCACGCGCCGGCCGTTTCCCGCGCGGTTCGTTCCGGGCGGGCCGCCTTCGGCACGCCCGACAGCTGGTTGCTTTGGAAGCTCACCGGCGGGAAAGCGCACGCCACCGATTTCACGAACGCCTCCCGCACGCTGCTGCTGGACCTGAAGACTCTGCGCTGGTCGGGCCGAATGCTCCGGTTGTTCGGAATCCCCGAGAGCATCCTGCCGCGGCCGCTCCCCTCCGCCGGGAATTTCGGCGTGACGGCTAAGATCGGCCCGCTGCCGGCCGGCATCCCGATCACCGGGATCGCGGGAGACCAGCAGGCGGCCCTCTTCGGGCAGGGATGCGTCCGCCCGGGGCAGGCCAAAAATACCTACGGCACCGGCTGCTTTCTCTTGATGCAGACCGGCCGGAAGATCATCCATTCCCGCCATGGCCTGATCACGACGGTCGCTTGCGACGCGGCGGGCCGGCCCTCCTACGCGCTGGAGGGGTCGGTCTTCATCGCCGGCGCCGTGATCCAGTGGCTGCGGGATGGATTGAGGATCATTAAGGATGCCTCCGAATCGGAGCAGCTCGCCCGATCGGTGCCGGACACCGGCGGGGTCGCGCTGGTCCCGGCTTTCGTGGGGCTCGGCGCCCCTTACTGGGATCCGGAAGCCCGCGGTTTGATCTGCGGGATCACGCGGGGAACCACCCGCGCCCATCTCGCCCGCGCGGCGCTGGAGTCCATCGCGTTCCAATCGCAGGAACTCATCCACGCGATGGAGCGGGACAGCCGGACCCGTTTGAGCGGGCTGCAGGTGGACGGCGGCGCGGTGAAGAACGACCTGCTGATGCAATCCCAAGCCGATGTGAGCGGCCTCCCGGTGGTCAGGCCGCACAATGTCGAGACCACGGCCCTGGGGGCCGCGCAACTGGCCGGCTTGGGCTGCGGATTCTGGAACCAGAAGGATCTTGCCCGAGCCCGGTCGGTAGACCGAACCTTCCATCCCCGATGGAGCCGGGCCCGGCGCGCGGCGGCAATGGCCGGCTGGCAGCGGGCGGTACAAAGAGTCCTGTGAATAGGCGCAAGTCATCTCGAGCCACGAAGTGGCGAGAGATCTCGGTTCTAAAACGAGATTTCTCGGCCTCTCGGCCTCGAAATGACATCAATTATGATTCGCGATCTCTCTAAGCTTTCCAGCCAATCTTTCGATCTCCTGATTATCGGGGGCGGGATCGTCGGCGCCGGCATCGCCTGGGACGCCTCCCTCCGCGGTCTTTCCTGCGCCCTGATCGAGCAGGGGGAGTTCGCTTCCGGCACTTCCTCTAAGACCTCCAAGCTGGTTCACGGCGGTTTACGTTACCTCGAACAGCTGGATTTTGGCCTGGTCCGGGAGAGCTTGAGGGAACGGGAGATCCTTTTTAAGATCGCTCCCCGCTGGGTCAAGCCGCTGCCGTTCCTGATCCCGGTGCAGGGCAGGACTCCCCGGCCGTGGCCTCTCGTCCGCGCGGGGATCGCGCTGTACGATTTCCTGGCCGGAACCCCCTCCGCGCAGCGGCATCAGTTTCTGCGCGGCGAGCAGGTGAACCGGGCGGAGCCGGTCCTGCAGGGAGGCGGCGTGGAGCGAGCGGCGGTCTACACCGACGGCCAGATGGATGACGCCGGCCTAGTCCTGGCGGTGCTGAAGGCGGCGGAGACGGCCGGCGCCTCTCTGGCCAATCACGCTCAAGTGACGGGTTTTCTCACGTCATCCTCGCGAACGATTACCGGAGTGGAAGTGAAAAACGTTCAAACCGGCGAATCGTTTTCTATCCACGCCCGGCAGGTGGTCAACGCCACCGGCCCCTGGACGGACCGGCTCCGGAAACTGGCCGATCCCGCGGCGAATCCGATCGTCCGCCCCTCCAAAGGGATCCACCTGGTTTATCCCTCCCTCGGGCTGCGGCACGCGCTGCTCCTCTCCTCCCCAAAAGACGGCCGCATCTTTTTCTGCATCCCCTGGAACGGGCAGACCTTGATCGGCACCACCGACAGCGATTACGAAGGGGACCCCGGCCGGGCCGAGGCGACGCCGGAGGAGATCAATTATTTGATTGAGGGGACCAACCGCTGCCTGCCTTCCTTAAACATCCAGAAAGAAAAGGTGATTGCCACATTCGCCGGGGTGCGGCCCCTGGTGGCGAATGAAGGGAAAGACCCTTGGGCGATCAGCCGCCGGCACCTGATCCATGAAGACCCCAACGGCCTGATCAGCGTGGTCGGAGGGAAGTTCACGACTTTTCGGAAGATGGCCGAGGAGGTGGTGGACCGGCTCGCGGTCCGCTTCCCGGACAGAAAGCTCAAACCCTGCCGGACGTCGGAAACACCTCTTTAAGTTGTTTTACGCCCACCTGGGGGCATAGGTGTAATACCGGGCAGGCGTGACAGGCCGGCCGGAGCGCCCCGCAGATCCGGCGGCCGTGGAAGATCATCGCGTGAGAGAACCACGTCCAGTCCTTCTTCGGCAGCAGCTCCATTAAATCCCGTTCGATTTTATCTGGGTCGGTGTGGTTCGTCAGCCCCATCCGGTAAGAAAGCCGCTTCACGTGGGTGTCCACCACAATCCCCGGCACCCCATAGCAGTTCCCCAAGATCACATTCGCGGTTTTTCTCCAGACCCCGGGTAATGTCACTAACTCCTCCAGCGTCCGGGGGACTTTCCCTCTAAAGCGTTTCACCAGCTCACCGGCGGTTCGCCGGATGGATCTCGCTTTCTGCCGGTAGAAGCCGGTGCTGCGGACCATCCCCTCCAGCCGCGGCAGCGGCGCCTTCGCGAGAGCGGCGGCGGTTGGGTATTTCTTGAATAGGGCGGGGGTCACCTTGTTCACCCGGACGTCGGTGCACTGCGCGGAGAGGATCGTGGCGACGAGCAGCTGCAAGGGGTTGCGGTGGTTCAGGGCGCATTTGGCGCCCGGGTGGGTCTTCTTGAGGACGGCGAGGATCTTGCGGGCCCGGTCACCCTTCGACAGGCTCAGGGTGACCATGAACAATTACGCCAGGAGCTCTCTCAGCGCCGGTTCCATCTCAGGGTGCCGGAAACGATAGCCGGTGGATTTCAAGCGCTTCGGCTCGACCCGCGTGGAGGCCAGCAGGGCGGCGTCGGCCATCTCGCCGAAGAGCAGCCGGACCGCGAAGGCCGGCACCGGCATGACCGCCGGGCGATGCAATGCCCGGCCCAGCGCCAGTGTGAACTCCCGGTTGGTGACCGGATTGGGGGAGACGATGTTGACCGGCCCCTTGAGGGCCTCGTTGCCCAGCGCGTGGGCAATGGCCCCGGCGACGTCCGGAAGGGAGATCCAGCTCATCCACTGCTTCCCGGATCCGAGCCGGCCGCCCAACCCGAACAGGAAAGGGGGCAGCATCTTTTTGAGCGCCCCTCCCTTGGGGCTCATCACGATCCCGAACCGGAGGTTCACCACCCGCATGCCGGCCTGGGCCGCCGGCCGGCAGGATTCTTCCCACTGTTGGCCCACTTCCGGAAGGAATCCTTTCCCGGGTCCGCTCTCTTCGGTGAGGGTTTCATCCCCCCGGTCTCCGTAGAACCCGACCGCCGAGGCGCAGAGGAAGGCCTTCGGCGGACGGGAAAGGCGGGCCAACGATTCCGCCAGGAAGCGGGTGCCCCGGACGCGGCTGTCCCGGATCCGGGCCTTCTTCTCCGGTGTCCAGCGTCCTTCGGCGATCGGGTCGCCGCCGAGGTGCACGACGGCGTCGAATCCCTCCAGGCCTTTGATGTCGATGATCCGGGCGACCGGGTTCCAGAGGACCTGCGGCCCCGACGCGGAGGACTTGGCCCGGACTAGGCGTCCGACGGTTTCCCCCTTCTTAGAAAGGTGGGCGGACAACTCGGCGCCGATCAGCCCGCCGGAGCCGGAGATGAGGACCTTCATACACGGATTGTATCAGGCGGGCGGTATAATGCTCAATATGAGAGCGGTCATTTTTCAGAAGCACGGCGGGCCGGAAGTCCTGCAGCCGGCGGAAGTCCCGACCCCCAATATCGCCACGAACGGGGCCCTCATCAAGGTGGAGGCCTGCGCCCTGAACCATCTGGATCTCTGGGCGCGGCAGGGGCTGCCCGGCGTTTCCCTCCCGATGCCGCACATCAGCGGTTGCGAAATCGTGGGGATCGTCGTGGGCAAGGGCCCGCGCGTGAAAGGGGTCCGGGTCGGCCAGCGGGTGCTGGTGGCGCCCGGCATCTCCTGCCGCCGGTGTCCCGCCTGCCGGAACGGAAAGGACAGCCGCTGCCCGGACTTCCGGATCATCGGGCTTCAGGTGAACGGCGGCTACGCCGAATACGCCAGCGTCCCCGGCCGGAACCTGATCCCCGTTTCCGACCGCTGGAAGCCGGAGGAATGGGCCGCCACGCCGCTGGTCTTCCTGACCGCGTGGCACATGCTGATCACGCGGGCCGCCCTGCAGCCGAAAGAGACGGTGCTGGTGCAGGGGGCCGGCTCCGGCGTGGGGTCGGCAGCGATCCAGATCGCCAAGCTCAAGGGGTGCACCGTCTTCACCACCGCCGGCTCTGAAGAGAAGGCGAAGAAAGCCAAATTACTGGGTGCCGACGTTGTGTTGAACCCCCAGAAGGATTTCGCGGAGGAGCTGTTGAAAGCGACCAAAGGGAAGGGAGCCGATGTGGTCTTCGAGCACATCGGCCCCGCCACCTGGGCCGGCTCGGTCCGCTGTCTCGCGCGGGGTGGCCGCCTGGTCACCTGCGGCGCCACGACCGGTCCGAAGGTGGAGCTGGACCTGCGCTTTTTCTACACGAAGGAGTTGAGCGTGCTGGGGTCGTACATGGGAAGCCGCCGGGAGCTCAACCAAGTTCTGGCCTTGATCGGCAAGGGAAAGCTCCGGCCGGTGGTGGCGAAGACCTTCCCTCTGGAGGAGGCGGCCAAGGCCCAGCAGGCGATGGAGAGCAGGAACTTTTTCGGGAAACTGGTCCTTAAAATCTAATGGTTACTGAAGAACAAATCCTCGAGGCGCTGAAAAAAGTGGTGTCGCCGGATCTGATCAGAGAGATGAAGATCGCCGGCGGGACCGTCAACCTGACGGTCGCTCCGGCGGCTCCCGCCGAGCCGATCCGGGCCGCGCTCTCCAGAGTCCCCGGCGTCATGCTGGTGAACCTGATCACCGGCGAACGGCCCGGATCCTTCGCCGCTCCGCGCAACATTGTGGCGGTGGCCAGCGGCAAGGGGGGTGTGGGCAAGACCACCACCAGCGTGAACGTGGCGGTGGCCCTCGCCCGGGACGGCGCCCGGGTCGGCCTGATGGACGCCGACATCTACGGCCCGAACGTCCCGCTGATGATGGGGGTGGAGCAGCTTCCGCCGCTCAAGGACGGCAAGATTGTGCCGGCAGAGAATTTCGGCGTCAAGGTGATGTCGATGGGTTTCCTGATGAAGCCGGGGGAGGCGGTCATCTGGAGGGGCCCGATGCTCCACGGGGCGGTGAATAAATTCCTGAAAGAGGTCCTCTGGGGTGACCTGGATTACCTGATCGTGGACCTTCCCCCAGGTTGCTTAACAGCCGATACTTTGGTTTCCACGGATCAAGGGCCAATTCCAATCCACCAAATCGAGCAAGGGATGGCCGTCTATTCTTTTGATGGGAATGTAACCAAAGATAGGCATAAATCTCCCTGGAAGTTGCATGGGGGTCTGGTAAAGAGGAAGGTATTGGCGATGGTTCCTCAAGGAAAGGCGAAAGTTTACGAATTAAAGACTTCAACCCGTTCCATTCGCGGTACCGAAGACCACCCGCTGTTGGTATTGCGTCGCGTACGTAAAGGTGTAACGCGTTATTATGACTATCAATTAACGTGGGTAGAGCTGGCTCAAGTTAGACCAGATGACCGGTTGCTTGTCGTCAAAAAGTTGCCTCAATCGGACGGCCAGCCTCTTCGCCTCCCTCCCTTAGAAGCGCCGGCCAAGATACCCTTGGACATTCCGGAGTACACATCTGACTCGCTGACTCGTTTGTTTGGTTACTTTTTAGGGGATGGATTCGTAAGGTTGGCGAATGGGAAGTACTGGGGTGTTTGGTTCAGTGAACCGGAGGGAAGTAGGTATCGGAATGTGTACGAACAATTGCTTAAGGGCTCGTTTGGTCTCAAGCGGATTCATCGGCAATCGAACCAATTTGCTGCTTTATCTGTTCAGATTGCCGAATTGTTCGACAAGCTCGGGCTCCGGAAGGGCGCTTTGGACAAAACGATTCCAAGCTGGGTCTTTTCATTACCAGCCTCTCAGAAATTAGCGTTGATCGAAGGTTTTTGTGACGCAGATGGACATCGGCGATGTGCGAAACCAGGTTTCCGGCGTTATGGATGGATGTGTTTCGAATCTCCAAACCAGCAATTAATGGCGGGTATCCGTAGTCTTTGTTTGGATGTCGGTCTGAAAGCCGGAAACTTAAACGCTCGCACAAGGGAAACCAGGCTTCCGTCAACTGGACGGATTGCTACATCAACTTTTTTTGGGTTTGAGGCGAATCAATCAACGAAAACCAGCCGCTACGGAGCTGGGCTAATGCGCGGACCGATTGGGCGGGGTCTCGAGCACGACCTCATCGGATTTGAAACTATTCGATCAATTCAACCACTTGGAGAGGAAGAGGTCTTTGACCTGCAGGTGGAAGGCGAGCACAACTTTGTTGCCAATGGATTGATTGTGCACAATACCGGGGATGTGCAACTCTCTTTGGCCCAGGTGATCTCCTTGAGCGGCGCGCTGATCGTCACCACGCCGCAGGACGTGGCGCTGCAGGATGTGGAACGGGCGGTGGCGATGTTTGAGAAGGTGAAGGTTCCGGTGCTGGGGGTCGTGGAAAACATGTCCGGGTTCGCCTGCTCCCACTGCGGCAAGGTCACCGACATCTTCGACAAAGGGGGCGGGGTTCGGGCCGCCGGGGTCTTCAAGGTGCCATTTCTTGGGGAGATCCCTCTGGTTCCCGAAGTGCGGGCCGGCTCCGATTCCGGCCATCCGCTCGTGCTGACCCACCCGGATTCTCCGGCCGCCCAGGCCTTCACCCAGGTCGCCCGCAAGCTGGCCGCGCAACTGAGCAGCACGGCCGCCGGCCAGGGCGTCCCCAGCCAAACCGCATGGAAAATCTGATCCCCGACCGCACGCTGGATTGCTACGGGCTGCTCTGCCCGATGCCGGTGCGCAAGACGGCGCAGGCGCTGGAGGAGATGCCGGCCGGGCAGGTACTGCAGGTGATCGCCACCGATGACTGGTTCGGGCCGGACCTCGAGGCCTGGCTCCGGGGCCGCCCGCATGATCTGCTTTCTCTTCGCAATGCCCGCGAAGAGATCCACGCCTTCATCCGCAAGTGAGCCCCGCGGTTGAGGTTTCCCATCTCGTCAAAAAGTTCAACGGCGTCACCGCCGTCAACGACCTTTCCTTCACGGTGCAGCCGGGAGAACTGTTCGGCTTTCTCGGGCCCAACGGGGCGGGCAAGAGCACCACGATCAACATCCTCTGCACGCTGCTTTCCCCGACCTCCGGCGCCGCCCGCGTGGCCGGGTTCGACTGCCTGAGGGAGCCGGCCCAGGTGCGGCGCGGCATCGGCATCATCTTCCAGGACCCCTCTCTCGATGACCGGCTGACCGCCTGGGAGAACCTGGAATTCCACGGCATGATCTACCACATGCCCAAGCCCTTGCGCCGGCGGCGGATGGAGGAGACGCTCCGCTTCGTGGAGCTCTGGGAGCGCCGGCACTCCGTGGCCCGCACCTTTTCGGGCGGCATGAAGCGGAGGCTGGAGGTGGCCCGCGGCCTCATGCACCAGCCGAAGGTCCTCTTCCTGGATGAGCCGACGATCGGGCTGGACCCCCAGACGCGCCACAAGATCTGGGCCCTGATGGCGGAGCTGCGCGCGGAGCAGAAGACCACCTTTTTCATGACCACCCACTCGATGGAGGAAGCGGAGCGGTGCGACCGGGTGGCGATCCTGGACCACGGCCGGCTGATCGCGCTGGGCCGGCCGGCCGACTTGGTGAGCGAGCACCGCGCGAAAAACCTGGAGGAGGTCTTCCTCGGAGTGACCGGCCACGATCTCCGGGACGACGACGCTTCCGACCTGGAGATCAGCCGGAGCCGGGTGCGCAAGATGCGGTCGTGGGCATAGCGTGGATTTCCAAGCGCTCAGGATGATCTGGATGCGGGAGATGCTCCGCACCGCCCGGGACCGGAACCAGATCGCCGGGTCGTTCGCCCGGCCGATCCTCTGGCTGGTGATCATGGGCCTTGGGTTGGGGTCGGTGCTGCCCGGTTTCGGGCGCCTGACTTACACCGCGTTCCTGTTCCCCGGGATTGTGGCGATGAACATGCTCTACGGCTCTTTCCTCTCGGCGGTCTCCATCATTTGGGACCGGGAATTCGGCTTCCTCAAGGAGATGCTGGTGGCCCCCATCTCCCGTTCCAGCATCGTGCTGGGCAAGTCAGCCAGCGGCGCCACGGTGGCTTGCTTCCAGGGGAGCATCGTCTTTCTGTTCCTGCCTCTGGTCGGCGTCTCCATCCCGTTCTGGAAGCTGCTCGTCGGACTGCCGGTGATGTTCCTGATCTCCTTTCCTCTGACGGCGCTGGGCTTGTGGCTGGCCTCCCGGATGACCTCCTTTGAAGGGTTCGGCACGCTGGCGAACTTCGTGGTCATGCCGATGTTTTTCATGAGCGGGGCGGTCTTCCCGCTGGAATCGGCGCCGCCGGCCCTGCAATGGCTGGGGAAGATCAACCCGATGAACTACGGGGTGGACCTGCTGCGGGCCGTTTTCTTCGGAGCCCATCTCCACCCGCCCCTCCTCAGCATCGGGGTCCTGGTCTGCTTTTCGGCGGTGGCGGTGGCCGGCGCGGCCGCCGCCTTTTCCCGCCGGGGCTAAAATGTTAGAAAAACTAAAATCTTGATACGAACCTTGACATTCCTCGGAAGGTCAGCCATATTTCCTGTATGAACGTTGTGAACCCGAATCGGCCAGGTACCGCAACGGATTTTTTCTGCCCACTTGCCAGGCCATTTCAAAAAGGAGTCTAAAATGCTGAATCCGAGTCTGATGAGAATGAACCTTGCCGCTCTTCTGATCTTTGCAGTCGCGGTGCCCCCGAATGCAGCGGCAGCGGTTAGGTTGATGCAGGAGGAAAGGGAAGAATCCCCGTTTTCTGCCATCTCTCAGATTCGGTTCGAAAAACAAAAGGAGATGGACTGGGCCTGGGCTAATTTCCAGAACACGATCGCAAAACATTCCGAAGCGGCGCAGTTTGTCCGTCAGGGCGCCCCGGCTATCGTTCCAGATTCTCTGACGAAGCTTCCCGAGGGGATTCCGTTCCAGCCCACTCCCGGCTTCTTGCCTCCACCGGTCGATTCAAATTCCAAGGAATTGAGGGATGCGGTCGCGAAGTTCCTGGGCCTGGATCCGGAGCAGATCGCGGGGATTCGCGTGGTGGTCCTCCCTAGCCCTCCTATCCCTCTGACCCATTGGGTCCGGGCACCAGGTTACTCCGATGAGTTATTGGAAATTCGGATGGAAAACGGGCAGGTTTATGTCGGCCAGGCGAGGCATTACTACCGGAATTTCGTCTATGCGATGAAAGACGACTCTGCCTCCGGGCAGACCGTGCGCGAAAGGAAGTTTGTGGACGATTACCGGGTGGACTGGCTGGTGCAAACAGAGGCCCATGTGGGAATCGGAACCCTGAGAAGGATCGCCGCCTTCTTGAAGGTGCGAGAGCAGGATATCGCTTCCATTGAGGATGTTTATGGCAGCTTCACCAACGGTTGGGGCCCGCCTCCAGTGACGGTCCGGCTGAAAAACGGACAGCAATTCGAGGTTTCATTTAAGAATTCTTGGCCGATCGAACTTCCTCGAGACCGGAGGTACTTGCCCCCGGGCGATCCCTTTGGCAGGCAGATCCTGCAAATTTACAGTCTGCGGGATCAGCGGATCGAATCCTACACTCTGAAGGATATTGCGCGTAAGCTGAAGGTGAACAGCTGGGATATTCTTTCGGTTCGCGGTGATAGTAATGGTGAACGCGGCGGATTTTTTATGGAGGTGCGGTTGCGGGATGGAAGGCAATTCATAGGCGAGCTTGGTCTGGTGGGTGTTTCGCCTCCGGGGAGCGAGTTGGTTCTCCCGGCTTATCGGCAGGGGGTCCTCTGGATGGCTGAATCGGAGGTTGGGATCGGAACGTTGCGGAGAATCGCCTCCCTTTTTGGGATCCGGCTGCATCAATTGGACGGCGCACGGATTCTCATAGCCCGCCTTGTTACCTATACTACAGCTCTCCGTTATCACTACGGCATCCCCGTGTTTATTCAGATGCCGGACGGCAGAACCCGCTGGCTGCAGCTGCGTCGTGTGAACGCCAAGGATGAGCTGGGGTACGACATCTATATCCCCAATATCCTTATTTATGACAGGCGTCCTATGGAAAAGGCAAATAGCCCGTGATTAGAACAAAATGGAATCACCCGGCCACCCAGACGGATTTTTTCTGCCCTTTTTCTTCAGCATTCAAAAAACTCTCAACCAATCAGGAGATCATCCGATGATGAAAAAATTCAGCGCGGCGGCACTTGTCCTCAGCATGTTGTGGATTTCGCCGGTTGCCGAAGCGGAGGTTTCCAGGATCGCCTCTTGGCGGGAAAGCGAAACGAGGCCGCCGGCCACCACGCAGAAGCAGATGGAGGGCCAGGAAGCGATGTTGAAATCCTGGAAGAAGTTCGAGGCGCACCTCCAGAACTCCATTGGGGCAACCCAGGCGCTCGCTTCGGTCACCGTGCTGCCGGTCCCGCAAACGGCCCAGTCCACGGTCCAGCCGGTGCTGGTTACCGCCATGACAAGCGCGGCGGCCCCCACCCAGATGCCGGAGGTCAACCCGGTTCGGATGGCGGTTCCGGCCGTTGCGGTGGCTCCTGCGAATGCAGCGGTTAAGGCAGGCTCATTGGTTTCGGCCCAAACGGGCAATGGGAATAGACCCAGCGGTGCGGACACGCTCCGGGACTTATTTGATGCAGTGGCCGATGTGGATCTGTTGCTGGAGAATCATCCGCAAGGCAGGGAGTACAGGAACTACGGGCGCATAGAACGGATCTGGGACAGCATGATCTCTTATGTTTCGACTGGTGATTGTGATGGCGGAACGGCGATATTGGAGGCGCTTCAGCAGGCCCGGGTTGCGCTCAACATTCAACTGGATCGACGAGAGGAGGAAAGCCCTTCTGAGCGGACTCGTCGAATACTCAGTCGGGATAACGTGAGTCGGCTGATTGCCGGCATTCAGTACGTCCACGACCACGGTTGGCCGCAGCCCTATATGTTTAATCGGCCCGGGGAACCCAGGGCGAGAAATGTAATTCAGGAAGCCCGGACCGGTTTTAGGAGGAGTCAGGAGATCACGACGAGAATTGACGTTATCAGGTGGCAGAGGCTTCGGCAGATCGATGCGGGGAGAGGGGACCCTCCGGAATGGCCGGCGTTGCAGCGAGAGCGGAGCGCCCTGGAGGCCGAGCGCGATAGGATCTTAAACAACATCAGAAATGATATGAACGGTTCGCTTGCCGTAAGAGGCCCCAGCGGGCCCAACCCAGCACAAAGGGTTGTAATGGAAATGATGCTCAGCCTGGCGCATTTCGATGAGCTGCTTGACATGGTTCGTACCTTGCGGGGTCAAGCCTGGCTCTTCCGTAACGACCGTCCTAACAGCAACACCGGAGGCCAGGGAACCGGTCGCTAAGCGGGCTCTCTTTCGAGCATCGGCGGGGCGCGTTCACAGCGCCCCGCCGTTTTTTTTGTTACAATAGGTTTGTGCGTCGCGTCTTTATTGATGTTGGTGGAGAGACCTGCCCGAAGAAGAAATCCAAGGAGTTCATGGCGGCGCTGGTCCGCTCTATCCGCCGGGCGGGGCTGGAAAAGGAAGTGGAGGTGGTCGCGCGGGGCTGTTTCGGCCTCTGCAAGCTGGCCCCCAACCTCTACATCGAGCCGGAGGGAGTCTGGTACTCCCGGTTCACCCTCAAGGACGTGCCGGTCATCGTGCGGCAGCATCTTCGGAACAACCGGCTGGTCAAGCGGCTGATCCATTACCCGGACCGGCTCTTGCCGGCCAAGAGAAAAAGGAGAACTCCCCGTGACGGAAGCGCTCGCGTCAAAAGAGATCGAGGTCGGTGATCTCGCCCCAGATTTCACGCTGAACGACCAGGAGAACAACCCGGTCACACTCTCGAGTTTCCGCGGCAGCAAGAACGTCGTGCTGGCTTTCTATCCGTTCGATTGGAGCCCGGTCTGCACGAACGAAAACTGCGCGATCACGCAGGATCTCTCCCAGTTTGAAGGGAAGGAGACGGTGGTCTTTGGCGTCAGCTGCGATTCCCGGTTTTCCCACAAGGCCTGGATGGAGAAGCTGGGTCTGAAGCACTCGCTGCTGGCCGATCAGAAGCGGGAGGTTTCGAAGAAATACGGTCTTTATCTGGAAGATCTCAACTGCTCCAAGCGGGCCACCGTGGTGGTGGACAAGCAAGGGAAGGTGGTCTTCAAGAAGGTTCAGGAGCTGAAGGTCGCCCGGGACAACAAGGAAATCCTGGCGGCCGTCAAGTAACGCATGTCCGACGCGAAACTCCTCTTCCGCCCGAGCGAAGAGGAAATCCTGGAGCAGGAAGCCAAGCGGCACATCCTGATCACCCCCTGGGATGGGCTGCTGAAGCGGCTTGACCCCCTCTACAACTGGGGCCGGCGCAGCTCCCTCTGGCCGCTCCAGTTCGGGCTTGCCTGCTGCGCGATCGAGATGATCTGCACGGCGGCTAGCCGCTTCGACATCGCCCGGTTCGGCGCCGAACTGTTCCGGGCCTCCCCCCGCCAGGCGGACCTCATGATCGTCTCCGGCACCGTGACCAAGAAGATGGTGCCGATGATCGTCCGCCTCTACAACCAGATGCCGGAGCCGAAGTACCTGATCTCGATGGGGGCCTGCGCCAGCGCCGGCGGCCCGTTTAAGGAAGGGTACAACGTGGTCTCCGGGATTGATAAGTTCCTTCCGGTGGATGTTTATATCCCCGGCTGCCCGCCGACCCCGCAGGCACTGCTGCACGCGCTGATCACCCTCCAGCAGAAGATTGATAAGCAGTCCATCAAGACCGCCCGCTGGTACGGCAAGCAGGAAGGGGAGGAGGTGCCGGTGCCGATGCTGGGGCCCGACCTGGTGGATCTCCGCCGCTCCGATGAAATCCGGGAGATCTGCGCGGCGGGGGAGCCGGCGCCAAAGCCGGCCCAACTGCCCGCGATGATCCCGGCCCCGGCGGCCGCCGATGGGACGCTGGTTCAAGCCGGGGATTTGCTCAAGAGGGTCCGGCAGCTCCAGCTCCAGGGGGACCGGCCGATGGATTACCTCTCCAATCTGACCTGCACCGATTACCAGGACTGCTACGAGGTGGTCTACCACCTGTACTCCACGAAAAAAGGGGGACCCGCGACCGCCCTGAAGGTCCGGACCCCCAAGGTAAATCCGGTGGTCCCTTCCTTAATGTCCCTCTTTCCGGGAGCCGACCTGCAGGAGCGGGAGGTCTGGGACCTGTTCGGGGTCCGGTTTGACGGCCACCCGAACCTGAAACGGGTGCTGATGTGGGAAGGGTTCGAGGGGCACCCGATGCGCAAGGATTACCTGGAGCCCTACTACGAGGGGCCGGGCAAGATCTTCCCGAGCCGCTGGAAGGAGGGGCATCATCAGCGGGCGGAGGAGAGGGTCCGGTTCGGAGACAACGTGAGCTATCCGGCCGGGTTTGATCCGGCGCGGTGGGAGGAACCGCAGGGACAGTCCCCTGCGTGGACAGTCCCTGAAGCGCTCGACACCCTCGTGGTGAACCTCGGGCCGCAGCACCCCTCCACGCACGGCGTCTTTCGGATGCAGGTGAAGGTGGATGGGGAGCGGATTGTGGCGCTGGAGCCGGTGATGGGCTACATGCACCGCAACCACGAAAAGATCGCCGAGCGGAACACCTGGCTGATGATCTTCCCGTACACCGACCGGCTGGACTACCTCTGCTCGATGGGGAACAACTTCGGCTACGCGATCGCCGTGGAGAAGCTGATGGGGGTGAAGCCGCCGGAGCGGGCCGAGTACATCCGGGTGATCATGGCGGAGCTGACCCGAGTGCTCAACCATTTCTGGGCGACCGGCTTCCTGCTCAACGACCTTGGGGCCTTCTTCACGCCGGCCCTCTACGCGATCGAGGAGCGGGAGCTGATCCTAGACCTGTTCGAAATGGCCTCCGGCTCCCGCATGATGTGCAACTACATGCGCTTCGGCGGCGTGGCGGCCGATCTTCCGGAGGAGTTCCTGCCGCTGTGCAACTCCCTCGTGAACGACCGGCTTCCGAAAGCGATCGAGCAGATGGACCGGTACCTCACCCGCAACGAGATCCTGGTCAACCGCTGCCGAGGCGTCGGCGTACTGCCGCGGGACGCGGCGATCGCCTACTCGGCCGCCGGCCCGGTGCTGCGCGGCTCCGGCGTGGAGTACGACGTCCGGAAGGCCGAGCCCTACTCGATCTACGACCGCTTCGATTTCAAGGTGCCGACCTTTCCGGAGGGGGACGTCTACGCCCGCTACCGGGTCCGGATCGCCGAGATGTGGGAATCGCTCAAGATCCTGAAACAGGCCCTCAAAGAGATCCCGGCCGGGGAGATCCTGGCGGGCAAAAAGCTCTGGAACATCCGGGTGCCGGCCGGCGAGCATTACGGCCGGGTGGAGAACCCGAAGGGGGAACTGGGCTTCTATGTTGTCTCCGACGGCACCGACCACCCCTACCGCTACCACGTGCGGGCCCCTTCCTTTATCAACCTGACCGCGCTTGGGAAAATGTGCGAGGGGCACCTGATCGCCGACGTGGTAGCGATCCTGGGTTCCATTGACATCGTTCTTGGAGAAACGGACCGGTAGGATTGGATAACTGGATAATTTAATAACTGGGTAATTTAAATTATCCAGTTTCCCAGTTATCCAGTTACCAAATAGAGAGAGGTTTTTCTTGCGGATTTACGGTTTGGAGCTGCTGCGCGGTCTGACCATCACGCTGGGGCATTTCGTCACCAGCTACATGGGCGGGATCTTCACGGTCCCCTACCCGGAGAAACGGCTCAAAACTCCGGAACGCTTCCGCGTGCTTCCGATGCTGATCTTCGACGGCAAGGAAGGGGAGAAGTGGAAAACGGAGACCGAGCGCTGCACCGCCTGCGGCATCTGCGCCAAGGTCTGCCCGCCTCAGTGCATCTGGATCGTGCAGGGGAAGGACCCCGCGACGGCCAAGCCGGTGGCGAAGGCCTCCGAGTTCTTCATTGATGTGGATGTCTGCATGAACTGCGGCTTCTGCGCCGAGTTCTGCCCGTTCGACGCGATCAAGATGGACCACAAATTTGAGCTCGGCAGCGGCGAGCGGGACAAGTCCCACATCTTCGACATCAACCGGCTGCATGTCTCCACCGAGTATTACGCCGAGACCCACCCGAGGGCTTGGGGCGAAGAGCAGGCCCGCAAGAAGGCGGAAGCCGACAAGAAAGCCGCTGCTCTGGCAGCAAAGAAACCAGAGGGGCAGGGATGAGTCATTTCGAGGCCGTCAGGCCGAGAAATCTGATTTTAAAAACGAGATCTCTCGCCCTCCGGGCTCGAGATGACTGGGATTCCGATGTCTGACCGGCTGATCTACTTCTTCCTCGGGCTATTCGGCCTCGCGGCTCTCGTGGTGCCGCTGCTGCCGGTGGTGCTGGCCCGGTTCATCGCGCCCAAACGGCCCGGGCCGGTGAAGCAGCAGCCGTATGAGTGCGGCATGGAGGTAGAGGGGGACGCCTGGGTCCAGTTCCGGATGCACTATTATCTCTTCGCGATCCTCTTCGTGATCTTCGATGTGGAAGCGCTGTTCCTGTTCCCCTGGGCGGTGATCTTTAAGGAGGCCGGAATCGCCGGGCTGTGGGCGATCGGGATTTTCATCGGCGTGCTGCTGCTGGGCTGGGTCTACGCGTGGCAGGAAGGGGCTTTAGAATGGGAACAGTAGTCCGAATGGTGATCCCGATGGTCGTCATCCTGGCGCTGGCGCCGGTTGGGATGATGTACCTGACTTGGCTTGAGCGGAAGGTGATCGCCCGGATCCAGAACCGGGTGGGGCCGAACCGGGTCGGGCCGTACGGGCTGCTGCAGCCGCTGGCGGACGGCATCAAGATGCTGACCAAAGAAGACCTCGTCCCGGAAGGGGCGGACCGCCTCTGTCATCTCCTTGCTCCGGTCCTGATTGTTGTCCCCGCGCTGTTCCTTTTCACGCTGCTTCCGTTCGGGCCGGGCTGGGTGGCGGCGCCGCTCAAGACCGGGCTGCTCTTTTTCGTTTCGATCGGGTCGCTGGGGACGCTGGCGATCTTCATGGCCGGCTGGGGCTCCCGCAATAAGTTCTCGCTGATGGGAGCGGTCCGCACCGCCGCGCAGTTGATCGCCTACGAGGTGCCGCTAGTGCTGGGGCTGGCCGCGGTGCCGATGATCACCGGCACGATGGATCTGGAAAAAATAGTTCTGGCGCAGCAGGGCCGATGGTTCATCTGGACTCCCTGGGGGGCCGCCGGCTTCCTGATCCTGCTCACAGCCGGGCTGGCGGAGGTGAACCGGACGCCGTTCGACTTGCCGGAAGCGGAATCGGAGATTGTGGCCGGGTTCCACACCGAATACAGCGGCATGAAGTTTGCCCTCTTCTACATGGCGGAGTTCCTGAGCACCCTGGCCCTCGCGGGCCTCCTTTCCACGCTGTTCCTCGGCGGCTGGTACGGGCCGTTTCTTCCGGCGCCGGTCTGGATGGGTTTGAAGACCTTCCTGCTGGTCTGCGTGATGATCTGGTTCCGCGGAACCTTCCCCCGGTTCCGGATGGACCAGCTGATGGGGTTCGCCTGGAAGGTGATGCTGCCGGTCTCCTTGATGAACCTGGCCGGTGCCGCCTGTGACGTGCTGATCCCCGGCGTTGCCGGGTTTCTCATCGCTTCGGTCCTGGTCTTCGGCACCTTCCTGGTTACCACGCAGCTCTGGTTGGCGCCGAAGCCGCAGTTGACAAAGAAATGGTCTTCTAGGATAGTAGAGCAACCATGGGCCGGTTCGTAAAAGCCGCTTCGCTGGCTGATCTTCCACCGGGGACCGCCACGGTGGTGGAGGTGGAGGGAAAGGAGATCGCCCTCTTCAACCAGGGCGGCGCGGTCTACGCGTTGGACAACACCTGCCCGCACGCGGCGGGGCCTCTGGCGGAGGGGACCGTCGAGGAGGGGAAGGTGGAATGCCCCTGGCACGGCGCGCAGTTCGACCTGAAGAGCGGCGCCTCTTCCAGTCCATTGGCGCCCCGCGGAGTTGCCGCCTATCCGGTCCGCGTCAACGGACCGGACATCGAAATTGAGATCTAGAACGGTACCAGGTACCGATTGCCACTTTGGTACCTGGTACCGATTTAAAGGAGGGAATAATGTCATACGTCATTAACGCGAAATGTTTGGGCGAACAGTATGCCCAGTGTGTTGAGGTCTGCCCGGTGGACTGCATCTACCCGGGTGATCACAAGGGCGAGAAGTTCATGGTGATCGACCCTGAGATCTGCATCACCTGCGGCGCCTGCCTGCCGGTCTGCCCGATCGGCGCGATTGTGGAGTCCGAGGACTTCGACCCGGAGTTCGCCAAGGTCAACAAGGAGCTGTCCCCTTCTTTCAAGGGGAACTCGAAGGTCACCCCGCGCCCCAGCAACGACCCGCCCAAGAAGCCCGGCAACAAGCTGGTCTAGGGAAGGGCCCATGCTCCGCCTGATCCTGCCGGGCGGATTGCTCACCTCCGCCCAGCTCAAGGCGGCCGCCCAGGCCGCCTCTGAGCTGGGTCTTGAATCCGTCACTCTCACCACCGGCCGCGCTCTGGGTTTGGCCGGGATCTCTCCCGATCAGCAGGCCGGCCTTCTTCCTCGGTTTACCGAAGCCGGGTTCTCCGTCCAGGATCTCCCCGCCGGCTGCCCCGGTTTGGGGGCCGACGCGGCTCCGGACCCGGATGGGGTGGGGGTGCGGGAACAGGAACAGCAGCCCGGTTTCTTCACGATCGGTGTCCCTGTGCTGGCAGGGGAGCTGTCTCTGGGCCAGGCGCGCAAAGCAGCCGACGGGGCCGAGCGATATGCCGACGGTCAACTCCGGATCACCTCCCGCCAACAGCTCCTGATTTTGAACGTCCCGAAAGAGAAGGTGCTCCAGCTGATGGAAGGTTTGGAATCGGTGGATTTGCGGGTTGCCTGCTCGGTCTACCGGCGTGGGCTGACGTGCTGCGCCGAGGGGGTGGCGGCGCGGGCCAGGGAACTTTTGGAGTATCTGGAGAAGCAGGTTCCGCTGAAGGAACCGCTGCGGATCCATTTCACCGCGGGCGGATGCGGCTGCGAACAGGGGTTGGGGGCCGAGATCGGCCTGCAGGCCGCCCGCCTGCAAGTGGAAGAGCGGATGATCGAGGCCTACCGCTTGTCCATCGGAGGGGAATCGGTCCCCGGTTTGTCCGTCGTTCCGGCCGGGTTGGTCAAATACCGCCTTGAAAAGCTGCTCGTCCGCTACAAAAAAGAGCGCGGCCCCGAAGAATCCTTCCGGGATTTCTGCGGGCGAACCGGCGGCGATGAGCTCTCCCGCCTTCTTTCTGAAGAAGCCGTTCACCCTTCGACAAGCTCAGGGTGAGCGGCCGGGCTGTTGTCATCGGCGGAGGGATCATCGGCCTGGCCGTGACGGATGAGCTGACCCGCCGCGGCGTTCGGGTGGAGCTGCTGGAGCGCTCCGCCGAGCTTGGGGCTGAGGCCTCCTCCGCCGCCGCGGGCATCCTCGCCCCTCAATCCGAGACGGACGGTCCCGGCCCATTCCTGGATTTGCTGTTGGCGGCCGCGCGGATCATCCCGGAAACGGTCTCCCGGCTCGAAGCGCTTACGGGCATTCCCATCGGCCATCGGGTCAGCGGCATGCTGACGCTGGCCTTTTCGGATGAGGAGCAGTGTTCCCTCGAGCGCGCTTTGGAATGGCAGCGGAAGGCGGGCCTGGCCGCTGAACAGCTCGACCCCGCCGCTGCCCGCCGGATGGAGCCGGCGCTGGACGGCCCGCTGCTGGGGGTGGTCTGCTGGCCGGAGACGGCGATCCTGGATCCCCGGCAATTTGTCCGGGCTTACGGGCAGGCCGCGCGGGCACAGGGAGCCGGGATCCGGCTCGGCACGCCGGCCCAGAGGGTGGAAGTCCGCGACGGCCGCGCCGTCGGCGTTCGGACGCCGGCAGGCCTGGTTGAAGCGGATTGGGTTATCCACTGCGCCGGCCCATGGGCAGGGGAGGAGATCGGTTTGCCCTTTTCCGTCCCCGCCGTCCCGGCCCGGGGGCAGATCCTCCAATTTTCCACGAAGGCCCCTCTCTTCAGCCGGGTCGTAAAGTCCCCTCGCGCTTATCTGGTCCAGCGGTCGGAGGAGATCCTGATCGCGGGGACGACTCTGGAGTATGCCGGGTTCGACAAGCGGACCACCGAGGAAGGGATCGGTAAAATCCGGGACGGGATGGAGGAGATTTCCGCGGCGACGGGGGCCCTGCCGGTCCAGTCCACCTGGGCGGGTTTAAGGCCGGACATGCCGGACCATCTGCCGGTGCTGGGCCTCACGCCGCTGGAAGGGTTCCTGGCCGCATCCGGCCATTTCCGAAACGGCATCCTGCTCGCACCCCTCACCGGCCGCCTCATCGCCGACACCCTGCTGGGGGTCCGTCCCTCCCTGGATTTGGCCCCGTTCGGCATATCCCGCTTTAAGCAACCTTAAGTCCGGTGTAGAATGGATCAGTTACGTAAGTTCCAGTCCTTCCGGGAGTAACGGTTCTCCACCAAGCGGGCGATCTCTTCCGTGGGAACGGCGGCCGCGGTTCCGTTGGCCCCCCAGGTTTCCCGGAGCGCCCGCTTGACCTGAGCGGAGGAAAGGGGCAGGTTGATCAGGAAGCGGGAGTGGCTCCGGCCCTCCCGGTAATCCGGGGGACGGGAAGGGAAAGGCAGCATCCTTTCCATGAGGGAGAGGTCAAACCGGAGCAGGAAGGTGCCGTGGAACAGCAGCCAGTGGGAGCCGCGGCGCTGGGAGTTCCCGGAGAATTTGAGGTTGTCGAGCGTCAGGTCGGTGCAGCCCCGGACGCTCACCGGGCGGCCGAGCAGGTTTCCAAGCGCCTGGCGGTGCCGCTCGAGGATGGAGCGGTTGGCGGAGGTGATGTTCGCCAGCGGGCCGGGTTTTCGGATTCGCAGCACCAGCGCGAAGTTCAGGCATCCGGGGCCCTGAAGCACGGCCCCGCCGCCGCTCACGCGGCGCAGAAGTGGGACGGCTCCGGCGCGGCAGTTTCTAGGACGGGTTTCGGTCCGGTGCGAGTCGGACAGGCCGAGCACGACGAAGTGGCCGCGCGGTTCCCAGAACCGAAGCACCTCGCCGGAGCCGCCCTGTTCGCAGCGGCGCAGCAGCGCCTCATCGCAGGCAAGGTTCTCTTCGGGAGTGGGCAGCGTGAGATCAAGCGTTTCCATTGAGGAACATTATAGAGTGAACCTGAACACCCCCTACATCAATACGATCCCGCCGGATCAGGAGCCGGACTACCCCGGCGACCGGGAGATCGAGCGGCGGATCAAGAGCTACATCCGCTGGAACGCCATGGCGATGGTGGTCAAGGCGAACCGGGTCCATGACGGGATCGGCGGCCATATCTCCACCTACGCCTCCTGTGCCACCCTGTACGAGGTCGGGTTCAACCATTTCTTCCGCGGAGGGGAGGGGGAGCGCCCGGCCGATATGATCTTTTTCCAGGGGCACGCCTCGCCTGGCAACTACGCCCGCGCCTACCTGGAGCGCCGGCTGGACGCCCAGCAGCTGCACCATTTCCGGCAGGAGCTGGCGGAGGGGGGCGGGCTCTCCTCCTACCCGCACCCGTACCTCATGCCGGAGTTCTGGCAGTTCCCCTCGGTCTCCATGGGGTTGGCCCCAATCCTCTCCATCTACCAGGCCCGCTTCAACCGGTATCTCAAAGCCCGTGGTTTCCTCAAAGCCGAAGAACCGAAGGTCTGGTGCTTCGTGGGAGACGGCGAATCGGATGAGCCGGAATCCCTGGGTTCGCTGACGCTGGCCGCCCGCGAGAACCTGGACAACCTGGTCTGGGTCGTCAACTGCAACCTGCAGCGGCTGGACGGCCCGGTGCGCGGCAACGGCAAGATCATCCAGGAGTTGGAGGGGCTCTTCCGCGGCGCCGGCTGGAACGTGATCAAGGTGATCTGGGGCTCCAACTGGGACCCGCTGCTGCAGCAGGACCGCAGCGGCTTGCTGGTCCGCCGGATGGAAGAGGCGGTGGACGGCGACTACCAGAAGTATTCGGTGGAGCCCGGCAGCTACGCCCGAAAACATTTCTTCGGCAAATACCCGGAGCTGATGGGGCTGGTCAACTCCATGAGCGATGAGCAGATCCACAAGCTGCTGCGAGGCGGCCACGACCCCCGCAAGGTGTACGCCGCCTACAAGGCGGCCGTGGAGCATTCCGGCGCCCCGACGGTGATCCTGGCCAAGACCGTGAAGGGATACGGCCTCGGCGAGGCGGGCGAGGGGCGCAACATCACGCACCAGCAGAAGAAACTCAACGAGAAGGAGCTCCGGGAGTTCCGGGAGCGGTTCGACATCCCGCTGAGCGACGAGGAGGTGGTGGAGACGCCGTTCTACCGGCCGGCGCTCGACAGCCCGGAGAGCCGATACCTGCTGGAGCGCAGGAAGAAGCTGGGCGGGTTCCTGCCGGCCCGCCGGGCCGCCTCCGAGAAATTGGCGGTCCCTGAGAGGGAATTCTACCAGGAGT
>Ga0209726_10000716_pt1 | contig 59895 bp, 46 predicted proteins | sample Subgrocontami54m_FD_187453 | JGI IMG/M metagenome (GOLD analysis project Ga0209726, IMG submission 187453) | Subsurface groundwater microbial communities from S. Glens Falls, New York, USA - GMW46 contaminated, 5.4 m (SPAdes) (version 3) | ecosystem: Environmental > Aquatic > Deep subsurface >...
CGCGCTTGCATAATTCCTTCGCGAGTTTTACGCGTTGTGCTTCACCTCCTGAGAGTGTGGTCGCCTGCTGGCCGACATGGATGTAATCCAGGCCGACGCGGTGCAGCGTCTGCAAAATGTTGCGGATGCGCGGCACCGCCTTGAAGAAATTCAGCGCCTCTTCCACCGTCATGTCGAGAATGTCGGCGATGGATTTTTGCTTGAAGGTGACTTCCAGCGTCTCGCGGTTGTAGCGCTTGCCCTTGCAGACGTCGCAGGTGACATAGACGTCGGGCAGGAAGTGCATCTCGATTTTGATGACGCCATCGCCCTGGCAGGCCTCGCAGCGGCCGCCCTTGACGTTGAAGGAGAAGCGGCCGGGCTCGTAGCCGCGCGCTTTCGACTCCGGCAGGCCGGCGAACCATTCGCGGATCGGCGTAAACGCGCCGGTGTAGGTGGCGGGATTGCTGCGCGGCGTGCGGCCGATGGGCGACTGGTCGATGTCGATGATCTTGTCGATGTGCTCCAGGCCTTCGATGCGGTCGTGCGGGGCGGGGGCATCGCTGGCGTTGTTGAGCTTGCGCGCGATCGCCTTGTAGAGCGTGTCCACCAGCAGCGTGGACTTGCCGCCGCCGGACACACCGGTGACGCAGGTGAACAGGCCGAGGGGGATTTCCGCGGTGATGTTTTTGAGGTTATGCCCGCGCGCGTTGACGACAGTGAGCGTGCGGCGCGGGTTGCGCGGCCGGCGCTCGGGCAGCGGGATGCCGAGCTCGCCGGTGAGATATTTGCCGGTGAGGGATTTCGGCGCGCGCATGATGTCGTCGGGCGTGCCCTGCGCGATGATGTGGCCGCCGTGGATGCCGGCGCCGGGGCCGATATCGAGCACATGATCGGCGGTGCGGATGGCGTCCTCGTCATGCTCCACCACGATCACGGTGTTGCCGAGGTCGCGCAGGCGCTTCAGCGTTTCGAGCAGGCGCGCGTTGTCGCGCTGGTGCAACCCGATGGAGGGCTCGTCCAGCACATAAAGCACGCCGGTGAGGCCGGAGCCGATCTGCGAGGCCAGCCGGATGCGCTGGCTCTCGCCGCCGGAGAGAGTGCCGGAGCCGCGCGCCAGCGTGAGGTAATCCAGGCCGACGTCGACCAGGAAGCGCAGGCGCTCGCGGATTTCCTTCAGCACGCGGATAGCGATCTCGTTCTGCTGCTTGGTGAGATGCTGGGGCAGGGCGGCGAACCATTCGCCCGCGCGCTTGATCGACACTTCCGACACGGCGGCGATGTGGTGGCCGGCGATCTTCACGCATAAGGCTTCGGGCTTGAGGCGATAGCCTTTGCAGGCCTCGCAGGGAATGTCGGTGAAATATTTGGAGATTTCTTCCTTCGCCCAGTCGCTATCGGTTTCCTCGAAGCGGCGCTCGAGATTGGTGACGACGCCCTCGAAGGTTTTCTTGGTGGTGTAGGCGCGCTCGCCGTCGTCATAGGTGAAGCGGATCTCGTCGTCGCCGGAGCCGTAGAGGATGACATCCTGCGTCTTCTTCGGCAGGTCCTTCCATTTGGTGTCGAGCGTGAAGCGGTAATGCTTGCCGAGCGCTTGCAGCGTCTGGGTGTAATAGGGCGAGGAGGAACGCGACCAGGGCGCGATGGCGCCTTTCTTCAGCGTCTCGTCCTTGTTGGGAATGATGAGGTCGGCGTCGATATGCTGCTCGACGCCAAGCCCGCCGCAAGCCGGGCAGGCGCCGAACGGATTGTTGAAGGAAAACAGCCGCGGCTCGATCTCCGGAATCGAGAAGCCGGAGACCGGGCAGGCGAATTTTTCCGAGAAGACGAGCCTGTTGGCGTCGGATGCCGCCTGCTTGGCGAGTTGGGTTTGCTCCCTCGCCCCTTGCTCAGTGCGCTCCCTCCCCCCTTGTGGGGGAGGGTTGGGGAGGGGGGTGGATGTTTGCGCCTTCGATTGTTGCTTCCCCCCCTCCCGGCGCTTCGCGCCGACCTCCCCCTCAAGGGGGGAGGTAACAGAAGAGTCCGCGAATTCCGCCACCGCCATGCCTTCGGCCAGATGCAGCGCGGTTTCGAAGGATTCAGCCAGCCGCGTGCCGAGGTCGGGGCGCACCACGACGCGATCCACCACCACGTCGATGTCGTGCTTGAATTTCTTGTCGAGCGCGGGCGCCTGCGCGATCTCGTAGAATTTGCCGTCGATCTTCAGGCGCTGGAAGCCGCGCTTCATCCACTCGGCGATCTCCTTGCGGTATTCGCCTTTGCGGCCGCGCACCACGGGCGCGAGGATATAGAGCCGCGTGCCTTCCGGCAGCGCCAGCACCTGGTCCACCATCTGCGAGATGGTCTGGCTCTCGATCGGCAGGCCGGTGGCGGGCGAATAAGGCACGCCGATACGCGCCCACAAAAGCCGCATGTAATCGTAGATCTCGGTGACGGTGCCGACCGTGGAGCGCGGATTCTTCGAGGTGGTCTTCTGCTCGATGGAAATGGCGGGCGAGAGGCCGTCGATCTGATCGACGTCCGGCTTCTGCATCATCTCCAGAAATTGCCGCGCGTAGGCGGAGAGCGACTCCACATAGCGGCGCTGGCCTTCGGCATAGATGGTGTCGAAGGCGAGCGAGGATTTGCCCGAGCCCGACAGGCCGGTAAACACGACGAGCTGGTCGCGTGGGATTTCCACGTCGACGTTCTTGAGATTGTGCTCGCGCGCCCCGCGGATGGAGATCACGCGGGAGTCGGGACGGGCAGGGCGGTTCTTGTCCAAGGGCTCAGGCATCTCTGGTGTCGGCTAGAAAAGAAAAAGTCCGGCGCGGCACCAGGCTTCGCGATCAGGGCGGCGGGGACACTTGCAAGGTAATCGTCAAGCCGCCGATTGCTAGCCCGGGAAACGTGCTGCGCCCATGCATTTACACACGAAATCGCCATTCTCGAGACCTATTCACAGGCCTCACTTTCACCCTTGCCGATTCCCTTGCAATTGGCTAGAACAAAAAGAGAACACACCTCAGAGGACGCCACCCGGCGGATGAGAAGGGTGGATGGCTTGTGGGAAAGCCGCAACGGCGCTTGCCGGGGCGGGGCCGGGGTCTAGGGTGCGGGCTGGCAGGAACGGAGTTGGATCATGGCAGGCAGCGTCAACAAGGTGATCTTGATCGGCAATCTTGGGGCCGATCCCGAGATACGGCGCACCCAGGATGGCCGGCCGATCGCAAACCTGCGGATCGCGACATCGGAAAGCTGGAAAGACAAAGCCACCGGCGAGCGTAAGGAAAAGACCGAGTGGCACCGCGTGGTCATCTTCAACGAAGGGCTCTGCCGGATTGCCGAGCAATACTTGAAGAAGGGCTCGAAGGTCTACCTGGAAGGCGCTCTACAAACACGCAAATGGCAGGACAAGGACGGCCAGGATAAATACTCCACCGAGGTGGTGCTGCAGGGCTTCAATTCGCAGCTCACCATGCTCGATGGGCGCGGCGGCCAAGGCGGCGGTGCCAGCGCGGATGAGGGCGAAAATTTCGGCTCGCCCGGCCCGACCGCTTCGCGCAAGCCGGCCATGGCCGGCGGTGGCGGCAAGCGCGACGACATGGACGACGAGATTCCGTTTTAGCGGTTTGGGCCTAATCGGATCGTCATGCCCGCGCTCGTCGCGGGCATCTCGCTTAGGTGAGCACTGCGCTCCTTGTCGAGATGGCCGGGACAAGCCCGGCCATGACGCGTGATAGGCTCTGCTCGGTCTCGATTTTTGTCGGCCTTGGGGAAATGAGCCATGACCCTGACGCCTCTGTTGAATGCCAGCCTCGCCATCCAAATCCACGCCTTCGCGGCGATGGCCGCGTTCGCGCTTGGCCTTGTGCAATTGGCCGCGCCGAAAGGCACTCTTCCTCATCGCACGGTCGGCTGGATCTGGGTCGTGCTCATGCTGACCGTGAGCCTCAGCTCGTTCTATGTGCAGGAACTCCGGCTATGGGGTCCCTGGAGCCCGATCCATCTGCTGTCGATCTTCACCCTGGTGATGCTGCCGGTCGCGGTCTGGCAAGCGCGGCGGCACGCGGTCGTCCATCATCGCCGCGCCATGCAGGGCATTTTCTTCGGCGGACTGGTGATCGCCGGGATTTTCACCTTCGCGCCCGGCCGGATCATGCATGCGCTTGTTTTCGGTTCGTAACCCTCACCGCCAGCGGTGCCGCGGAGGACTTCTGGCTTCGCTCATTCCCGCGTAAGCGGGAATCCAGAGACTTGCTTTGCAGCCCTGGGTCCCCGCTTCCGCGGGGACGAGCGGATGGAATCCCTGTCGGTCACCCCGTCAGCAGCGCCCGCACCCCATCGACGACGAACTGCACCGCGAGTGCGGCGAGCAGCACGCCGAGCAGGCGGGAGAGCACGACGTTGCCGGTGATGCCGAGAAGCTTGCCGATGCGGGCGGCGGCGAGAAAAACAAGAAAACAAAGCGCAACGACCACGGCGACGACGCCGATCAGCATGGCCAGCGTTGCCGTCCGCCCGGCAGCCTGACCGGAAAGCAGCACCGTGGCGGTGATCGCGCCAGGCCCCGCCATGAGCGGAATGGCGAGCGGGAAGGCGGCGATGTTGCGCACCTGTTCTTCCAATGCCTGTTCGGCGGTCTCGGATTGCCGCTGGATGCGCAGCCCGAACACCATTTCGGAGGCGATGGAGAACAGCAGCAACCCGCCGGCGATGCGGAAGGCGGGCAGCGAGATGCCGAGAGTCGCAAGCAGCTTGTCGCCGATCAGGGCGCTGCCGGCGAGGATCCCACCCGCGATCAAACAGGCGCGGATCGCCACCTGGCGGCGCGCCTTGGGCGGCAGGCCGTGGGTGATCGCGAGGAAAGTCGGAGCCAACCCGATAGGGTCGACCACGACCACCAGCGTCACCAGCGCGGAGATGAGGTAATCGAGCGGCATCGGCACGAGGTATAGACCCATCCCGAGGCGGTCAATGAAGGGTTTTCAGCGTCCGTGCGGGCCGCGAAAACAGCGACTTTTGCAGGCCGGGAGACTTGAATATAAGCCACTGAAATACCACATGAAAATACGCTGGCCGGCGCGTGCTTTTGGGTAGCATTGCCCGGCTGAATCAGCTAAGCAAATGAATCTGTAACTTCGCGGGATTCTTTCTTTGTCAGACGTCGAAAATCCAAAGCCCGGGGACCAAGGTCCTTCGGACGTTCGCCCCGTTTCGATCACGGAGGAGATGAAGCGCTCCTACCTCGATTACGCCATGAGCGTGATCGTGGCGCGGGCGCTGCCGGACGCGCGTGACGGGCTCAAGCCCGTGCACCGGCGCATTCTCTATTCGATGAATGAGCAGGGGCACACACCCGACAAGAAATACGTGAAATCGGCGCGCATCGTCGGCGACGTGATGGGTAAATATCACCCGCACGGCGACCAGGCGATCTACGATTCACTCGTGCGCATGGCGCAGGACTTTTCCATGCGCCTGCCGCTCGTGGACGGGCAGGGCAACTTCGGCTCGGTGGACGGCGATCCGGCGGCGGCCATGCGCTACACGGAATCCCGCCTCGAGCGCGCGGCGCTGGCGCTGCTGGAAGACATCGACAGCAACACGGTCGATTTCCAGTCGAACTACGACGGCAACGAAAGAGAGCCGGTGGTTTTGCCGGCGCGCTTCCCCAATCTTCTTGTCAACGGCGCGGGCGGCATCGCCGTCGGCATGGCGACCAACATCCCGCCGCATAATCTCGGCGAGATCGTCGACGCCACCGTGGCGCTGATCGACAATCCGGAACTGAGCATCGAGGATCTGATCGGCATCGTGCCGGGTCCGGACTTCCCCACCGGCGGCATCATCCTCGGCCGTGTCGGTATCCGCAGCGCCTATCACCTCGGCCGCGGCTCCATCGTCATGCGCGGCAAGGTGGCGATCGAGACCATCCGTAAGGAGCGCGAGGCGATCATCATCACGGAAATCCCCTATCAGGTGAACAAAGCCGCGATGGTGGAGAAGATCGGCGAATTGGTGCGGGAGAAGAAGATCGAAGGCATCGCCGAGCTGCGCGACGAGTCCGACCGCGACGGCTATCGCGTTGTGATCGAGATGAAGCGCGACGCCATGCCCGACGTGGTGCTGAACCAGCTCTACCGCTTCACGCCGCTGCAATCGACCTTCGGCGCCAACGTTGTCGCGCTCGACGGCGGCCGGCCGCTGGTGATGAACCTGAAGGATCTGCTGACGGCATTCATTGCCTTCCGCGAAGAGGTCGTTTCACGGCGCACCAAGCATCTGCTGGGCAAGGCGCGCGACCGCGCGCACATCTTAGTCGGGCTTGCCATCGCGGTTGCCAACATCGACGACGTGATCAAACTCATCCGCGGCTCCAAGGACGCCAACGAGGCGCGGGAAGCCTTGATGGCGCGCGACTGGCCGGCCACCACCGCGGTGTCCCTGATCGAGCTGATCGACGATCCGCGCCATCGCGTGTCTGCCAAGGGAACGGCGCGGCTGACCGAGAACCAGGCCAAGGCGATCCTCGATCTGCGCCTCCAGCGCCTCACCGCGCTCGGCCGCGACGAAATCGCAGCGGAGCTCGACAAGCTCGCCGCCGAGATCGCGGATTATCTCGACATTCTGCGCTCGCGCGCGCGCATCCAGACCATCATCAAGGATGAGCTGAAGGCGGTGAAGACGCAGTTCGCCACACCGCGCCGCACGGTCATCGTCGATCAAGAAGGCGAGATGGACGACGAGGACCTGATCCAGCGCGAGGACATGGTGGTGACGGTGTCGCACGCTGGCTACGTCAAGCGCGTGCCGCTGTCCACCTACCGGGCGCAGAAGCGCGGCGGCAAGGGCCGCGCGGGCATGCACACCCGCGATGAGGATTTCGTCACCCGGCTGTTCGTCGCCTCCACGCATACGCCGGTGCTGTTCTTCTCGTCGCGCGGGCAGGTCTATAAGGAAAAGGTCTGGCGTTTGCCGCTGGCGGCGCCGCAGGCGCGCGGCAAGGCGCTGATCAATATCCTGCCGCTGGAGCAGGGCGAGAACATCACCACCATCATGCCGCTGCCCGAGGACGAGAAAACTTGGGCCGAGCTCGACGTGATGTTCGCCACCACGCGCGGCACGGTGAGGCGCAACAAGCTCTCCGACTTCGCCGACGTGCGCCGCTCCGGCATCATCGCCATGAAGCTCGACGAGGGCGAAGCCATCGTCGACGTGCAGATATGCACCGACAAAGATGACGTACTGCTCACCGCGGCGGGCGGCCAGTGCATCCGCTTCCAGGTGAGCGACGTGCGCGTGTTCCAGGGCCGCACGTCCATGGGCGTGCGCGGCATCGCGCTCGACAACGGCGACAAGGTGATCTCGCTCTCCATCCTGCGGCATGTGGACGTCACCGCCGAGGAGCGCGCGGCTTATCTCAAGCGCGCCAGCGCCGTGCGGCGCAGCGCGGGCGAGCCGGAGGAGGGCGCGGCCGACACCGAGGAGGCCAATGGTCACATTGAGCTTGGCGAGAAGCGCTATGTGGAGCTGTCCGCGGCGGAACAGTTCGTGCTGACCATCAGCGAGAAGGGTTTCGGCAAGCGCTCGTCGTCCTATCAGTACCGGACGACCGGACGCGGCGGCAAAGGCATCGTCGCCATGGACATCCGCGAGAAGGACGGCAGCATCAAGAAGAAGATCGGCCAGCTCGTCGCGTCGTTCCCGGTGGAAGAGAGCGATCAGATCATGCTGGTCACCAACGGCGGGCAACTGATCCGCTGCCCGGTGAACGGCATCCGCATCGCGGGACGTGGCACGCAGGGCGTGATCGTGTTCAACACCGCCGAGGATGAGCGCGTGGTTTCGGTGGAGCGGCTGTCGGAGGAAGACGGCGGCAATGGCGGCGAGACGAACGTTGCCCCGGAATAAGCGGCGCTAGCTACCAGCCCGGCCGTTGGATCACATAGATGCGCTGGCCGCCGCCGCCGCCGTAGTCGTTGGCGCGCGCCCTTTCCACCGCGGCGATCACTTCCGGCGGGACCTCTTGCCGGCTCTGCTCGCGCCGCGCCGTCGCTTCAACCGCGGCCACCACATCGGCCGGGACCGCCTTGTCCTGTCGCTCGAGTGCTTTGCGCGCAGCGTCGCGCTTCTCCGCCTTGGCGGCGGCTTTGGGTTTTTTCGATGCCGGAATCTCTGACGCCGTTTCGGCCGTCATTGGAGCCGGGGCCTTTGCAAAGGCATTGGTCGCGGCCATGGCCGGCTGCCCGACAGCAGGTGTTTGGAACTTCTGCGCCGGTGTGATGGCGGGCTGCGGAGGCACCGGCTCAACGTCAGACTTCGCCGTTTTAGCCGGCTGCGATGGGGCGACCGCGTTTTGCAATGTCGCTTCCTGCTGCTGCTCCGGTGCGGCGGGGACGACTTCAGGCCCGATTTGAGTATCGGCCTTGGCCACTTCCCGCGGACGCGGCGGCGGAGTCCGCTTGGCCTCGATGATGGGAACAGGCGTGGCCATCGTCAGCGTTTCGCCGCGTTCCGTGACGACGCGTACTTGCCTGGTTCCGCGCTCATACGGGACGGGATCGGCGCAACGGCGATCGACATACGGCCACGCCTGTTTTTCGCAGATTGCGTTGATAGCTGCCTGGTCCTGCTGGGTCTGGGAGGTGGAGCGGCCGCTCGTGTCGTCGGGCCAAGCCGCCAGGATGCCCCCGCTGACCGTGATTGCCGCCAGAGCGGCAATGATCGGGGCGGGCATATCGGTGAAAGAGGAATGCAGCCGCTTCCATAGAATCGGAAAGTCATGTCTCGCGACCATGGTAATCTCTCCTGGAAGCGCTGATTCACCCTCCCACGCTGTTGTGCCGGATCAACGCGGCGGCTAGCCTTGAAGTTCCCGGGACCCCGCGTTAGACCCCCTCATGCCTCGCATCGCGCTTTACGCCGGCTCTTTCGACCCCATAACCAACGGCCACCTCGACGTGGTGAGCCGCGCCGCGCGAATCAGCGACAGGCTGGTGCTCGCGATCGGGCTGCATCCCGGCAAGGCGCCGCTGTTCACAGCGGATGAACGCCTGGTCATGTTGGAAGAAATCTGTGCGCCGGTCGCGCGCGCCGCAGGCTGCGAGTTCCAGTGCATTACCTTCGCCGATCTCGTGGTGGATGTAGCGCGGCGGCTTGGCGCGACGATGCTGGTGCGCGGGCTGCGCGACGGAACGGACTTCGATTATGAAATGCAGATGGCGGGAATGAACGGCGCGATGGCGCCCGACATCCAGACCGTCTTCCTTCCCGCCTCGCCAATGGTCCGCCCGATCACCGCCACACTGGTGCGGCAAATCGCGGCCATGGGTGGCGACGTATCGTCCTTCGTGCCGTCGCCCGTCGCCGCGCGGCTGAAGAGCAAATTCGCAGGCCTCGCCCGCAGCTGAACAATCAGGAGACAATATGATACGTATTCTCGCCTTCTTGGCCGCAGTCGTTTGCGCGGCGCCGGCCCTCGCTCAGCAGCTTCCCCCCGGCCTCGATCCGCAGAACACGATTTTGCTGGATACCAAATACGGCCAGGTGGTCATCAAGCTGCGCACCGATCTCGCGCCGAAGCACGCCGAGCGGATCAAAACGCTGTCGCGTGAGAAGTTCTACGACAATGCGCCGTTCCACCGCGTGATCGCCGGCTTTATGGCGCAGACCGGCGACGGCGCGGCCGGCAACGGCACCGGCAAATCGAAATATCCCGACCTGCAGCAGGAATTCTCCAACGTGCCGTTCAAGCGCGGCATCGTCGGCATGGCGCGCGGTGGCCATAGCGTCAATTCCGCCAACAGCCAATTCTACATCATGTTCAACGACTATCCATCGCTCAACAACCAATACACCGTCGTTGGCGAAGTGGTGTCCGGTATGGAAGCCATCGACAAGATCAAGAAGGGCGAACCTGTGCCGGACCCTGACCGCATACTCCGCATGCGCGTCGCATCCGATCCCAAATAATCCAGAGAATAGGAAAATCCATGGCAAAACCCGAAGACACGATGATCCTCGAAACCACGCAAGGCCGCGTGGTGATCGCCATGCGCCCCGACCTCGCGCCCGGCCATGTCGAACGTATCAAAGAACTGGTGCGCGAAGGCTTTTACGACGGCATCGTCTTTCATCGCGTCATCGACGGATTCATGGCGCAGACCGGCTGCCCGCAAGGCACCGGCACCGGCGGCTCCGGCAAGAAGCTGAAGGCCGAGTTCAACCGCGAGCCGCATGTGCGCGGCACCGTCTCCATGGCGCGCGCCCAGGACCCGAATTCCGGCGACAGCCAGTTCTTCATCTGCTTCGACGACGCGCGCTTCCTCGACAATCAATACACGGCGTGGGGGAACGTGATCGAGGGCATGGAGAACGTGGACAAGATCAAGCGCGGCGAGCCGGTGCAGAATCCCGACCGGATCGTGCGGGCGACGATCGCGGGGGAGGCGGGGTAGCTTTAACCCTCTCCCCTTGAGGGAGAGGGTGGTCCCGAGCAAAGCGAGGGACCGGGTGAGGGGTCCGCAAATGCCGTATGCGATGATTAGCCGACCCCTCACCCGGCTTATTGCTCGCGGGCGCTCGCAATTCGCCACCCTCTCCCTCAAGGGGAGAGGGTAAAAAAAGAAATGCGCACCGACCTCTTCGATTTCGACTTGCCGCCGGAGCGGATCGCGCTGCGGCCGATCTCGCCGCGTGACGCTGCGCGCCTCTTGATGGTGCGGCCGGGTGGCGCGCCGGAGCTTGAGGACCGCGGCGTGCGCGATTTGCCGGACTTGTTGCAGCCCGGCGACGCGCTGGTGGTCAACGACACCAAGGTCATTCCCGCGCGGCTGCAAGGGCGGCGGATTTCACGCGCGGCCACGCAGCCCGCCATCGAGGCCACACTCCATAAGCGCGTCGACGGCTCGCGCTGGCGCGCCTTCGTGCGGCCGGCCAAGAAATTGGAGAAAGGCGACGTGCTGCGCTTCGGCACCGAGGGCAGGATATGTTTCCTCGGTCAGCTGGACGCCACAGTGGAGGAAAAGGGCGAGGGCGGGGAGGTGACGCTCGCGTTCAGCTTCCACGGTGCGGTGCTCGACCAAGCGATTGAAGAGCGCGGCGAGATGCCGTTGCCGCCCTACATCGCCTCGCGCCGGGACGTGGATGCGCGTGACCGCGACGATTACCAGACCCTGTTTGCGCGCGAGGATGGCTCGGTGGCGGCGCCGACCGCGAGCCTGCATTTCACCGACGACCTGCTGGCGCGGCTGCGCGAGCGCGGCGTCTCCCTGCACGTCGTGACGCTGCATGTGGGCGCCGGGACTTTCCTGCCCGTGAAGGCGGACGACACCGAAGGCCACACGATGCACGCGGAATGGGGCACGGTGAGCGCGGAGACGGCGGCGGCGCTCAATGCCACGCGGCAAGCCGGTGGGCGTATTGTGGCGGCGGGCTCCACGTCGCTGCGGCTATTGGAAAGCGCCGCCGGGGAGGATGGCGTCATTAAGCCGTTTGCGGGGGAGACGTCGATTTTCATCACGCCCAGCTATCGCTTCAAGGCGGTCGATCTCATGCTGACCAATTTCCACCTGCCGCGCTCGACGCTGTTCATGCTGGTGTCGGCGTTTTCCGGGCTCGATGTGATGCAGCGGGCTTATGCACATGCAATCGAGAAGGGTTACAGGTTTTATTCGTATGGAGATGCATGTCTTCTGTTTCCTGGCATCGCAGGCTCGCTCTAACCCTCTCCCCTTGCGGGAGAGGGTGGGCAATCCGAGCAAGGCGAGGATTGACCGGGTGAGGGGGCCTTGTAAGACGTTAGCCTGACCCCCTCACCCGGCGCCTCACTACGTTCGGCGCCACCCTCTCCCACAAGGGGAGAGGGGAAGAAAGACTGCGACGCGCGCCCCTATGCCCGATCCCTTTTCCTTCCGCCTGATTAAGACCGACGGCGCGGCGCGCTGGGGCGAGATTGCCACGCCGCATGGCCGGATTGCGACGCCGGCCTTCATGCCGGTCGGCACCCAGGCGACGGTCAAGGGCTTGAAGCCGGAAGACGTGCGCACCACCGGCGCCGAGATCGTGCTCGGCAACACCTATCACCTGATGCTGCGGCCGGGGGCGGAGCGCATCGCGGCGCTGGGCGGGCTGCACACGTTCATGAATTGGCCGGGGCCGATCCTGACCGACTCCGGCGGCTTCCAGGTCATGTCGCTGTCAGGCCTGCGCAAGCTGAAAGAGGAGGGAGTCACCTTCCGGTCGCATCTCGACGGCGACATGTTCGAGCTGACGCCTGAGCGGGCGATCGAGATTCAAAATCTGCTCGGCTCCGATATCGTGATGCAGCTTGACGAATGCCTGAAGCTGCCCGCGTCTTCCGCCGACATCGAGCGCGCCATGCGCCTGTCGCTGCGCTGGGCCGAACGCAGCAAGCGCGCTTTCGAGAATGTACCGGCGGGCCGCGCGCTGTTCGGCATCGTGCAGGGCGGCGACGATCCGCGGCTGCGGCTGGAGAGCGCCCGCGCGCTGGTCGATATCGGCTTCCATGGTTACGCCATCGGCGGGCTGGCGGTCGGCGAGCCGCAGGAGGTGATGCTGGCGACGGTGGCGGAAGTGGCGCCCGCGCTGCCCGCCGAGCGTCCGCGTTATCTCATGGGCGTGGGCACGCCGGACGATCTGCTGGAGGCGGTGGCGCGCGGCGTGGACATGTTCGACTGCGTGATGCCGACGCGCAACGGCCGCCACGGTCTTGCCTTCAGCCGCTTCGGTCCGATCAACATCACCAATGCGCGTCACGCCGATGACAAGCGGCCGCTGGATGCGGAAAGCCGTTGTCCCGCCGCGCGGGATTATTCACGCGCCTATCTGCATCACTTGATGAAGGCGAAAGAGATGCTCGGCGCGATCCTGCTGTCGGAAATCAACCTGCATTATTATCAGGACCTCATGCGCGGCATGCGCGACGCCATCGCGGAAGGCCGCTTCGAGAATTTCCGGCGGGAGACGAAAGAAGGCTGGGCGCGGGGGGATATTCCGACGGTGAGCGCTTAACCGATCGGAGGCGCCGCTTATCCCTCTCCCCGCGTGCGGGGAGAGGGTGGCGAGCAACGCGAGCCAGGTGAGGGGGCATCTCGATGTGCTCAGACTTGCGGCACCGCCCCCTCACCCGATTTCCTTCGCTTTGCTCGGAAATCGACCTCTCCCCGCGTGCGGGGAGAGGTAACAAAGTTCGCAGTCGTTACTTGCACTCGATTTGCGATGCTTCCTGGCCGTCGGCGGGTGCCGTGACCGAGCAAACCTGACCCACCTTAAGCTCCTTGCGATCGCCCTTTTTGCCGGCGATTTGCAAATTGGTGCGCGAACCGGAGATGCTGGTCTTGTACAGCTTGCCGTCACTGAGTTTGATGGCGATCTTCGCGCCATCGTTTTCGATCTCAGCGATCGCGCCTTCAATCCCCTTCGGCGCTTCGACCTTCGCGGTGATCGTGGGTCCCTTATACTTACCCAAATCCGCAAGCCGATCGATCACGTTCTTTGGCGCCTTGGAGATGCGCTCCAGCAGCGTCTGCACTTCCTCGCCGCTGATGGCGGTGATTTCGCGCTTCTCCTTTTCGGCGTCGGCAAGGAAATCCTTATCCTTGATGGTCGCCATGAAAGCCGCGCGCAACGCCTTGACACGCTCGGCGGGCAGGCCGGGAGGCGCCATGAAGGGGCGGCCGATTTCCAGCCGCGCGTCGTTGATCTCCATCAGCGCCTTATCCTCGGGATTGGTGATCAGATCGATGGCGAGCGGCACGTTGGGCAGATCGGGATGTTTCTTGATCGATTCCTGGATCAGCACATTGACCTGCTTATTATTGAACCAATGGGCATTGCGGGTGGCAAGCGAAGAATAGGACGAGCAGATGCCGTTCACTTCGCCGCGCTCGACGGCCAGCGTGATTGCCGTCGAGGACGGATAGCCCGAGATGATCTTGAACTTGGCTCCGAGGATGTTGTTGAGCGTGGCGGGTACGCCCTCGGTATCGTTGGGGCCGCTGCCGCCGACGATCAACTCGTTCTTCTGGACGTCCGCGAATGTCTTGATCGGCGAGGTGTGCCACGACAGGCAAACCTCCACCTCGCTGGCCATACTGCCGAGCCAGTTGAATTTGGCGGTTTCGAACTGCGGCCCCGGCTCGCCCAAGATCTGCGCGAACGGCACGAGGCGCTGCACCTGCGCGATGACGGTGCCGTCTTTCGGCGCGACATTGTAGAGATAATTCGCCGCCACGATCCCGCCGGCGCCGGGCATGTTCTGGACCACGAAGGTCGGGTTGCCCGGGATATGCTTGCCCATGTGGCGTGCCAGAAGCCGAGCATAGCCGTCATACCCGCCACCGGCTTCGGAACTCACCAGCAGCCGGATCTGGTTGTTCTTTTTGTAGAAGTCTGCGACCGGGTCACTCGCTTGCGCAAATGCCGCCGTGGACATGGCGAGCCCGCCGCAAAGCGCGAGCATGATTCTGGACTTCATAGCCGTTCCTCCCTGGTGCCTGTCGCGGCTTAATGGCCGGCGTTCTTGGCGTAAAGCTTCCAAATTAGCGATCCCGCCACAACGCGGCGGGTTGTCGCCATTCTAGCCCGGCGCCGCCGCGGGTCCACATCTGCAATGGATTTAGGCTAATTGCCGCCGGATTGGGCGGGCATGGCGCAGACCCCCTGAAATACTGCGGTTTTTGTGCTGGCACGGAGCTTGCTGCTGTAAAGCCGAGTTGGCGGCTAGGGTTCCGGCTCCCCCCATGGAGTGCTGGTCCGAGAGCAGCCGCCCGAGGCCGATGGCCTTGGGTGCACGGCGGGACAAAAGCCCGGGAGGCCTCGGTCGCCAGGATTGGCATCGATGGTGCTCGCCCATCCTCGACCCGACGATATCGAACGGACAACGAGGATGGTGTCATGAAATTCGTCACACGTTTCCTGATTGCTCTATTCACAGCGCTCGCGGTTGCGGGAAGCTCCAACACGGCCGCCGTCGCGGCGCCGAAGAAGGACTTCAACATCGCCTGGACGATCTATGTGGGCTGGATGCCGTGGCCCTATGCGGCGCAGACCGGCATCGTCAAGAAGTGGGCGGACAAATACGGCATCACGATCAACGTCACGCAGATCAACGACTATGTTGAATCGATCAACCAATACACGGCGGGCAAGTTCGACGGCGTCACCGTCACCAATATGGATGCGCTGACGATACCGGCGGCCGGCGGCGTGGACACGACCGCGCTCATCCTGGGCGACTTCTCCAACGGCAACGACGGCATCGTGCTGAAGAAAGGCAAGACGCTGGCGGATATCAAAGGCCGCAAGGTCAACATGGTGGAGCTGTCGGTGTCGCACTATCTGCTGGCGCGCGGCCTGACGTCGGTGAAGCTGAAGGAGAAGGACATCAAGGTCGCCAACACGTCGGACGCCGATATCGTCGCGGCGTTCAAGGCGCCGGACTCCACCGCCGTCGTCACCTGGAATCCGCAACTGCTTGAGGTGAAGGCGGAACCGGGCGCGACGCTGGTCTACGACTCCAGCAAGATCCCCGGCGAAATCCAGGACCTGCTGGTGGTCAACACCGAGACGCTGAAGGACAATCCCAATCTCGGCAAGGCGCTGGTCGGCATCTGGTATGAAACCATCGCGCTGATGCAGGACCCCGGCGAGAAGGGCAAGGCGGCGCGCGAGGCCATGGCCAAGCTGTCGGGCACGGACCTCGCGGGCTTCGATGCGCAATTGAAGACCACGCGGATGTTCTACACCCCGAAGGAGGCGATTGAATTCCTCCAGGGCAAGGACCTCGCCAAGATCAGCGATCTGGTGCGCACGTTCTCATTCGAGCACGCGCTGCTCGGGGAGAACGTCAAGAGCAAGGACGCGATCGGCATCGCTATGCCCGGAGGGGACGTGCTCGGCTCCAAGCAGAACGTCAAGCTGCGCTTCGATACCACCTATCTGAAGCTCGCCGCCGACGGTAAGCTCTAAGCACCGCACGAGGCGGAGGGCCGCGTCATTCGCCGGATCATGAACATTGTTCCGGGACGCGGAAGCCGCCTCGTGCTGGCCCTGCTGCCCTTCGTCCTCATTGTGCTCGTTTACATCGTCGGGTCGGCGGAACGGCGCGCGGCCAACCCGGACGACAAGCTGCTGCCGCCGATCTCGGAAATGGCGCAGACAGTTCACCGCCTCGCCTTTGAGCCGGATCGGCGATCCGGGGAGACCGTGTTGTGGACCGATACCGCGGCAAGCTTGCAAAGACTGGGCCTGGGGCTGGGCATCGCCACCCTGATCGGGCTCGTGGCCGGGCTGTCGATTGGGCTGCTGCCGGTGGTGGGCGCGAGCTTCGCGTCGCTGATCGCCGTGTTGTCCATGATCCCGCCGATGGCGGTGCTTCCCATCCTCTTCATCGTGTTCGGGTTGGGGGAATTGTCCAAGGTGGTGCTGATCGTCTTCGGCGTGGCGCCGTTTCTGGTGCGCGACCTGGCACTCGCGGTCGGCAGCCTGCCGGCGGAGCAACTGGTCAAGGCGCAGTCGCTCGGCGCTTCGACGTGGCAGCTCGCCATCCGGGTCGTGCTGCCGCAGGTGATGCCGCGGCTGATCGAGTCGGTGCGGCTGTCGCTCGGGCCTGCCTTCCTGTTCCTGATCTCGGCCGAGGCCATCGCCGCCGATACCGGGCTTGGCTACCGCATCTTCCTGGTGCGGCGCTATCTCGCCATGGACGTGATCCTGCCTTACGTCGCCTGGATCACGCTGCTGGCTTTTCTACTGGATCTTGCGCTCGCACGACTCGCGCGCCGTTTCTTCGCCTGGTCCTATCTCCAGGAGCGGCGCTGATGAGCGCGATCACCGTCCGCGACGTCTGGCTCGAATACGGCGATCAGATCGTGCTTGAGCGCGTCAATCTCGAGATCGCGGCGGGGGGATTCATCTCGCTGGTTGGGCCGTCGGGCGCGGGCAAAAGCAGCTTTCTGCGGTTGCTGCTCGGGCAGGAACAGCCGACGCGCGGCGCCATCCTGCTCGACGGCGAGCCCTTGCGGCCCGAGCCGGGGCCTGACCGCGGTGTGGTGTTCCAGCGCTATTCGGTGTTTCCGCATTTGACCGTGCTCGGCAACGTGCTGGTGGCGTTTGAATTTGAATTGAGCCCGGTGCTGGCGCGGCTGCGGGGCGCTGCGCGCCGCGAGGCCATCGCCAAAAGTTTTGCTCTGCTGGAAGAGGTAGGCCTCGAAGCGCACCGCGACAAATATCCCAGCGCCTTGTCGGGCGGCATGCAGCAGCGGCTGGCGATTGCCCAGGCGCTGGCGCGCAAGCCGCGTGTGCTGCTGCTGGACGAGCCGTTCGGCGCGCTTGATCCCGGCACGCGGGCGCAGATGCACGCGCTGATCCGCAAGCTGTGGCGCGAGCACGCCACGACGGTGATCATGGTCACCCACGATATCAAGGAAGCCTTCGGTCTCGGCACCCGCCTGATCGCGCTCGACCACACGCGGCTCGATCCCGATGCGGCCGGGCGCTACGGCGCGACGGTCACCTATGACCTCGATCTGAAGCGCGAAGGGCCGGTGCCGGTGCTCGGATTTCTCAAGGACACCACAAAACCCAACGAGGAAATCAACCCATGATCTTCGATCCCCAAGCGCGGCATTCACGCAAGGCAGGGCTGCGTCCGCCGCCGCAACGTATCCGCCGGCATCATCCCGACTTCGACAAGCTCGCGACCGAGGGCTGGAAGGCGTTGGAGGCCGAAAGCAAACTCTCCGAGAACGGTTGGCGCCGGGAGCAACAATGGGCGCTCGACATGGGCCTGCCCGGCGCGGAATGCCTTACCGACAAAAGCATCCCGACGTTCTCGCGCGGGCAATTGCCGCACTTCGCCGGGATCAACACGTTCCTCAAGGCGCCTTATGTGGAGAACGTGCGCGACGTCGGCAAATATGACGCGGCGATCATCGGCATCCCGTTCGACACCGGCACGACCTATCGGCCCGGCACGCGCTTCGGGCCGCAGGGCATCCGGCGTATTTCGGCGCTGTACCAGCCTTACAATTACGAACTTGGCGTTGACCTGCGCGAGCAAATGACGCTGTGCGACGTGGGCGACGTGTTCACCATTCCCGCCAACCTGGAAAAGAGTTTTGATCAGATCACGCGCGGGGTGGCGCATGTGGCCTCGTCGGGCGCGCTGCCGCTGATGCTGGGCGGCGATCACTCCATCGGATTCCCTTGCGTGCGCGGGATCGCGCAATGCACGTCCAAGCGCATCGGCATCATCCACTTCGACCGCCACATCGACATCCAGGAAAAGGATCTCGACGAGCGCATGCACACGACGCCCTGGTACTGGGCCACCAACCTGCCGAACGTGCCGGCGACCAATCTGGTGCAACTCGGCATCGGCGGCTGGCAGGTGCCACGCGCGGGCGTGCAGGAAGCGCGCAAGCGCGGCACCAATGTGCTGACGATTGCGGACATCGAGAAGATCGGTTTGGAAAAGACCGCCGAGATCGCGCTGGAGCTTGCCTGGAAGGACGCCGACGCGGTCTACATCTCCTTTGACGTCGACTCCATCGATTGCGGCTTCGTGCCGGGCACCGGCTGGCCGGAGCCGGGCGGGTTCCTTCCGCGCGAGGCGTTGAAGCTGCTTGGCCTGGTGGCGGCGGAAGGGCTGTGCGGGTTGGAGGTGGTGGAGGTCTCGCCGCCTTACGACACCTCAGACATCACGGCGCTGATCGGCGTGCGGGTGGTGGTCGAGGTTTTGGGATCGATGATCGCGCACGGCAAGCTCGGTTCGCACAAGCACATCATCGACAAGCCCGTGGCTTATTGAGGAGATCGCCATGCATCGCGGACACGATCACGAATTTCCGTCGGAACAGAATGGCGGCGCGGCCGGGATCGGCCACAACAACCCGGCGCCGCGCGCGGCGCAATGGCAAACGCCGCACCGCGACGACGGAGGGCAGGCGGATGAGCTTCCAGCCAAAGCGGAACGCGATCTCGATCTGGTGGAAGCAGCCTTCACCGAGGGGTTTTTGAGCGCGAGCGACCCGACCAGTTTCTTGCGGCTGGCGCAGGTGCCTTTTGAAACAATGATGGAGGAGAAGAGACTGGTCCTGCTGCGCGTCGAGGTCGATGCCGTGGCGGACGTGGGCGGGATCACGCCGCATCTCGGCGGCACGTCGTTTCGCTATGATCCTTTACCCGCAGCGATGGTGTCGCGCCGCAAGCGCCTGCGCTTCGTCTATTTCGACGGTGCGGGGCCGCGCTCGCTGACTTTGGAAGAGGTGAGGGCGCTTGTGACGTGAGTCTTCCGGTCATTCCGGGACGGCCCTCAGGGCCGGACCCGGAATCCAGATGCACGGCTACGCTCTATTTCTGGATTCCGGGTTCGCTCGCGTTGCGAGCGCCCCGGAATGACGGAGGTCTTCACGGCCCGCCGCCGTAAAGCCAGGCGATGCCCTCGTAGGACTGCTCGAGTGTCCGCCCGGCGAGCATGGTGTTACGCAGCTCCGCGGTCGGGCCACGCGCGTGATAAAACTCGCCATAGACCCGCGCCATGATCTGAACGCGGGCGGTGCGCAGATAGCGATCCTGCTGATAGGCCAGGAAGGCCGCGGCCAAATCGTTGGGCTGCTCCGCGACTTTCTCCGCGAGGATCACGCCGTCCTCGGTCGCCTGACAGGCACCCTGGGCAAGGTATTGCAGCATCGGATGAGCGGCATCGCCGAGCAGGGTCACGCGGCCCTTCGACCAGTTCTTCACCGGCTCGCGGTCGCACAGCACCCACATGCGCCAAGTCTCGATGCGCTCCAGCAGGCGCAGCACTTCCGGGCGCTGGCCCTTGAAATGCGCCCATAGCTCGCTGGGGTCGGCTTCCGTGTTCCAGCCTTCCTCGTAGCGGTCGGAATGGAAGACGGCGACAAGATTGTAGAGTTCGCCCCGCCGCAGCGGGTAATGCACGAAATGGGTGCGCGGCCCGGCCCAGAGCACGATGTCGGGACGCCAGAGATCGTCCGGCACGTCCGCGCGCTTGAGCACGGCACGGTAGGCGATGTGGCCGGACACGCGCGGCGTGCCGTCGCCGACGATCTTCTCCCGCGTCTTCGACCACATGCCGTCGCAACCGATGAGCGCACGGCCCTGCACCCGCTCGCCCGATTGCAGCACGGCGGTGACGGTCTTGCCATCGTCCTGGAATTCATCCACCCGCTGGTTGTTTTCCAGCGAGATGAGATTGCTGTCCCGGCAGGCCTTGAGGAAGACGCCATGGATATCGGCGCGGTGGGTTACCGCGTAAGGCTGCTTGAAGCGGGCGAAAAATTCCTCGCCCAGCGGCATGCGGGCGACCAATTCGCCGGAGAGGGCGCAGCGCATCTCCTGGCCGGTCGGCTGCCAAGCGTCGGCCAAAAGCGCATCCTTGAGGCCGAGGTGCTCCATGGCGCTGAAGATATTGGGGCCAAGCTGGATGCCGGCCCCGATCTCGCGGAACTCCGGCGCCTGCTCCAGCACGCGCACCGGGAAACCCTTGAGGGACAAAGCATAAGCCGCCGCCAAGCCGCCGATGCCGCCGCCGGCGATCAGGATCGGCAGATCATGGCCGTTGGAACCCGCCACTCAACCCTCCTTCTATGCCCGTGGCCCGCCGGGCGCGCGGGCGCCCAGGACAGCGTGACTTCTGGTCTCGGTGAGAGAGGCAGCCACGAGATTCCGGGCAATCTAGCGTGAAGAAAAAGGCCGCGTCTACGGCAGTCCGCAGGCATGCCAACGGCCGGGCTTGGGGGCCCGGCCGCTGTTCGCATCAAGAGGTTACGCGGCTACTGGGGGCAGGCAGAAATCACGCGGCACACGGAGAATCGAACAACTCACTACGCGGCACAAACTGGACGGACGTGTGGAACTCCTGACCGCAGGAGTCACAGGCCCACGTATGGCGGATGCGCCCGTCGCTGACGAATTCGGATGACTCGGCGAGTAGAAGGGAGTCGCCGCAGCGGGGGCAGCTTGGGTTGCTGAAATAACGCCGGAACTCGAAGGCGAGGGGTGCTGCGCTATGAAGGCTCATGGCAAAACTCCTCTTCCGTGTTGCGTCGTCCCATCCCGTACCGGTGCAGTATGGCAGTGGCGCGACGCGATCGTGAAATGGTCGTGACCCAGCGTTAATCGAGATGGCAGTGGATAACTGGCATTTGTTCTAAAAATACACGGCTCAGGGCGTGAGCCCTTGCACTAACGCATTGAGCAACCGGCCGTATTCGTGTCGATTCACTTCCCAGTGAGAGGCGCCGTGATGCCGTAAGGCGGTCGTTCAACTTTCCGGGATAAGGGGTGGCGGAAAATCTTGAACTGCCGGGCCCTGGGTCGCGGCTGGGCAATAGGATCGTGGATGCCTCATGAAGGGCGACCGCGTGAAGGAAAGCAGAAGGTAGATGTCAAAAGAAGCAGATCGAGCCAATTTGGAGCGCCTGGTGCGGGAGGCGATGGAAAGGAAAACCGTCGCCGTCAAAAAGGGCGACACGCGGCTGGAAGCGAAATGTGGAAAATGCGGCGTCGCCAATCGGGTAAAAGTCGCGCCCGGCGAGACGCGGGGGAAGTTCACATGCAAGGAATGCGGGCATCAACAAACGACACTGTGATGGGGGTGGAGTGGTGAGCGCGCTGGGACTCGAACCCAGGACCACCTGATTAAAAGTCAGGTGCTCTACCAGCTGAGCTACGCGCTCTCGGGGGCGTGTTTAGGGGGGGCTCGGGACGGGGTCAATAGCGGGCGCGGGAAGCGGCCTCGCCACCGGAGCGCGATTTGCTACACTCGTTGAGCGGCGTTGCCGGATGCCCAAAACGCCGCCGGGTGTGAGGATTATCGATGCCCATCATCAACCGCGTCGCCGACATGCATGGCGAAATCACCGCTTGGCGGCGCGACATCCACGCCCATCCCGAGCTTTTGTACGACGTGCACCGGACCGCCGCGACCGTGGCGGGAAAGCTGAAGGCCTTCGGGTGCGACGAGGTGGCGACTGGGCTCGGCCGCACCGGCGTGGTCGGCGTGATCCGCGGGCAGCGCGAGCCCCAAGTGGGGCAAAAGCCGGTAATCGGGCTGCGCGCCGACATGGATGCGCTGCCGATCGAGGAAGCGACCAACGCCCCTTACAAATCCACCCACCCCGGAAAGATGCATGCCTGCGGTCACGACGGCCATACGGCCATGCTGCTCGGCGCCGCCAAATACCTGGCGGAGACCCGCAACTTCGCCGGCACGGCGGTGGTCATCTTCCAGCCGGCGGAGGAGGGCGGCGCGGGCGCCAAGGCGATGATCGATGACGGGCTTATGGAGCGGTTCGGCATCGAGGAAGTCTATGGGATGCATAATTTCCCGGGCATGCCGGTGGGGCAATTCTCTATTCGTCCGGGGCCAGTGATGGCGTCGGCGGATCAATTGACCATCGAGATCGAGGGCAAGGGCGGCCACGCGGCGCGCCCGCATATGACCATCGATCCCGTGCTCGCGGGGGCGCAGATCGTCAACCAGCTTCAGTCGGCGGTGTCGCGCAATGTCGATCCGTTGCAGGCGGCGGTGGTTTCGATCTGCATGTTTCACGCCGGCACGGCGGACAACATCATTCCGCAGACGGCGCAGCTGCGCGGCACGGCGCGGAGCTTGACGCCGGAGGTGCGCGATCTGCTGGAAAAGCGGTTGAACGAGATTGTCGAAGGGACCGCGCGGGCGCACGGCGTCACGGCCAAGTTCAGTTATACGCGCGGCTATCCGGTGACACGCAACCACGAACGGCAGACCGCGTTCGCGGCCTCGGTCGCGGCGCAGGTGGTTGGCCATGACCGCGTGGACGCCAACATGAACCCGGTCATGGGCGCGGAGGATTTCTCCTACATGCTCGAAGCGCGGCCGGGTGCTTTCATCTTCGTCGGCAACGGCAACAGCGCTGGCCTGCACCATCCGGCCTATGACTTCAACGACGAGGTCATTCCGCTTGGGACATCCTATTGGGTGCGGCTGGTGGAGACGGCGTTGGCGGAATAGCTACGAAGCCCACGTCATTCCGGGACGGCGCGCAGCGCCGGGCCCGGAATCCAGATGCGCATTCGGTGCGTGTGTCTGGATTCCGGGTTCGCTCGCTTCGCTCGCGCCCCGGAATGACGACGAAGATTACAAACTGATCGCGATGTTCTTGACGTGGGTGTTGGAGAGCATCTCCTCCAAAACCTTGTCGCGGCCGTAGCCGGATTGCTTGATGCCGCCGTAGGGCGTGCCGAGGGCCTGGCCGCCGGCGGTGTTGACCCAGACATAGCCCGCTTCGATGCGGCGCGCGGCCTTGTGGGCGGTGCTGATGTTGGAGGTGAAGACCGCGCCGGTGAGGCCATATTCCACCGCGTTGACATCGGCGAACATCTTCTCTTCATCCGACCACTTGAGCACCGAGAGCACAGGGCCGAAAACTTCTTCATTCGCGATGCGCATGCTCTGGTTCACATCGGCGAAAACAGTAGGCTCGACGAAGAAACCGCCCTTCAGCTTCGGATCGTCCGATGCCTTGCCGCCGGTCATCAGCTTGGCGCCCTCTTTCTTGGCGATTTCGATGTAGGACATCACCTTGTCGAACTGCGCCTTGGAGATGAGCGCGCCCATCTGGCAATTCTCGTCCAGCGGATTGCCCGGCTTGATCTTGGAGATGCCGTCGACGACGCCCTTCAATACCTCGTCGTAAATCTTCTCGTGAATGAAGAGGCGAGACATCGATCCGCAGGACTGGCCGCACCAGGAGAAATTCATGCCGCCGATGGCGCTCTTTACGGCCTTCTTCAGATCAGCGTCGGGATAGACGATGAGCGCGTTCTTGCCGCCGAGTTCAAGCTCGACGTGCTTGAGACGGTCCGCCGCGCCGCGCGCCACCGCGCGACCGGTCGCCGCGCTGCCGACGAGGCTCAATTTCGTAATCAGCGGATGCGCGACCATGGCCTGGCCGCATTCGACGCCGCCGCTGACTATGTTCACCACGCCAGGCGGCAGGATGCCGTCGATCAATTCCATCAGCCGGTAGGCGGAAAGCGGGGCCTGCTGCGCGGCCTTGATCACGGTGGTGCAGCCCGCGCCGAGAATGGCGCCGAACTTGGCGGCGGTAAACGCGAAGGGATGGTTGTAGGCGACGATGCGGCCGACCACGCCGACCGGCTCGCGCACGGTCATGTTCACCACGTCTTCGCCGAGCGGAATGGTCGCGCCCTGGATTTGCAGCACGAGGCCGGCGAAATAGTCGATCGCGGCGGCGGCGTTGGTGATATCGCGGCGCAGCGCCGTCAGCGGGTTGCCGCAGTTCAATGAATCGATGAGGGCAAACTCTTCCGCGTTGGCCCGGATGACGGCCGAGACTTTCCGCATCAGCGCCGCGCGGTCGGTCGGCTTCATCTTCTTCCATTCCAGGAACGCCTTATGCGCGGCCTGGGCGGCGGCATCCACGTCGGCGGCATTGGCGTTGGGGACGTTGCCGAGGCTTTCGCCGGTCGCCGGGTTCCAGGTGGGCTCGTAGCCGCCCTGCGGCTTGTGCCAGGCGCCGGCATAATAAAGATCGCGATGGGTGGGGAGAGGCGACCGGGTCTTGGCGTCCGTGGACTCGCGAAGCGCTGCAACCGTCATGTCATTCTCCTTTTATTATGCTGGGCGGCGGGATGTTACGGCGCGGCGGCGCGCATGACAATCATGGCCCTTGCGCGGGGCGCAAGGCTCATCGTTTAGCCTTGATGAATGGGAAACGCGAGAGCGCGCCTAAGGCGCGGTTTCGATGCTCTTGTCCGTGCGGGCGGGAACTTCCGCCACGGCGGGCCGCCAGGGTAGCAATACCGCCAGCCGGGCCTCGATGCCGCGCCAATAAGCGTAGTCATTGAAGCGGCTGCCCTCGATCGATGCGATGATGGACGCCGCGACGAACGGCAGGCTCTGCACGATGAGGACGACGCCGAAAATATTGATCTCGCGGATGTCCTTGGCGTTGGTGCCGATCACCACGGCGGCTCCTATCAGCAACAGGCTGCCGAGCACCGCTTCCCAGAACGCCTGGAAGTCGGGGCCGCGCTTCGCGCCGCCGCCCTTGGCCGTGCGCACGAAGGGCAGGTGATCCTTGATGAGGCCGTGAGTCACCGCGCGGGCGACGGTCCACTGAACCGACATGGCGGCGAGCACCGCGCCGAACAACTGACCTGCCGGTATGGCCACCCGCAGCCGGTAGAGAGCCGTGAAATGCAACAACGAGACCATGAAGGCGGCCAGGATCGGGATGGTGAGAATCTGGTCGGGGATGGCGATGCCGGCGAAGGCGACGAAGGGCACCCACAACAGATTCAGGATGGCGACGCCGACGCCGATCCATTCGGCGCCGAGCCAATTGAGCCAGCCGAGCCCGAACTGACGTTTCTGCTCGCGGGTCAGCATGCTGCTGCCGGGCAGGAAGCGGCGCCAATGCTTCCGCATGATCTGGAAGCCGCCATAGGCCCAGCGATGGCGTTGCTTCTTGTACGCCTCGAAGGTGTCGGGCAGCAGGCCGTAGCCGTAGCGGCGGTTTGTATAATGAGCGAGCCAGCCGAGCTCCAGGATGGTCAAGCCGAGGTCGGTGTCTTCGCAGATCGTGTCGCTCGACCAGCCGCCAGCTTGCACCAGCGCGGCGCGGCGGATGAGGCACATGGTGCCATGGGTGATGATGGCGTTGACCTCGTTGCGCTGGACCATGCCGACGTCGAAGAAGCCGGCGTATTCGCCGTTCATCGAACGATGCATGACGCTGCGGTCGCCGTCGCGATGGTCCTGCGGCGCCTGCACGAGACCGACTTTCGGATCGGCGAATAACGGCACCAGATCCTTCAGCCAGTCGGCATGAACGACGTAGTCGGCGTCGATGATGCCGATGATCTCCGCATCGGCGGCGGTGTGATCCACCGCGAGCCGCAATGCACCCGCCTTGAAGCCCGCGAGATTGTCCGCATAGATGAACTTGAACCGCTCGCCGAGCGCGGCGCAGTGCTCCTGCACGGGCTGCCAGAAAGCGGGATCGGGCGTGTTGTTGAGCACAACGACGCATTCGAAATTCGGATAATTGAGGCGCGAAACGGAATCGAGCGTCGCCTTGAGCATCTCGGGCGGTTCGAAATGCGCCGGGACATGGATCGACACCTTCGGCGCGACCGCAGTTTCCTGCTCGGGGACGATGGGCGGAGAGTCGGTGATGGCCAGCCGGCGAGGCTTGCGGCCGAAGGCAACGGCGGCAATGTCGTCGATGCGCGCGAAAGCGATCGCAACCAGCGGGATCAGCAAGGCCAAGCCGAGGCCGAGCGCGAAAGCCGAGCCTGCTACGAAATAGTGCCTGTCCCAATAGGCGAAGACGATGGCAAACCAAGCGCCCACGGCATTCGCCGCGATGGCGAATGTGACGGATTGTCCGAGCGTCGGCGCGGTGAGCGCGAGCATGGGCAGCGAGAACAGCACCGCCAGCAGAATGGCGAGGCCCGCGAGCTTATTGTGGTCGGGATCGACGATCGGGCCGGACCAGGCGAATTTCGGTTCGCGCGCCGCGTCGAACACGCCCCAATAGGGGCCGACGTTACCTTCAAAGACCTTCCACGGCTGATCGATCGCCTCGACGATGTTGTAATCGATCCCGAACGCTTCGGCCCGTGTCACGAAAGTGCGCAGCACCGTCGCCTGCTCGGTGCGGCCGGGGTTGGCGCTTTTGAAGTTGTAGCCGGCGCTCGGCCAGCCGAATTCGGCAATCACGATGCGCTTGCCGGGATACAGACGGCGCAACGTGTCGTAGCCGCCGATCGCGGCATCGACGGCGCTCTTTTCCGAAATGCCTTCCCAGTAAGGCAGGATGTGGACAGCGAGGTAATCGACGGCGGAGACGAGTTCCGGATGGTCGCGCCACACGGTCCAGATTTCGCCGGTCGTGACCGGGACCGGGCTTGAGCGCTTTACGCGCTGGATGATCTTGATCAGTTCAGGAACTTTTATCTCGCCGCGGAAAACCGTTTCGTTTCCGACCACGATGCCGTTGACGTTGCTGTTCTTGCGGGCGAGATCGAGGGCGGCGCGCACTTCGCGCTCGTTGCGATCGGTGTCGCGATCGATCCACGCGCCTACCGTCACCTTCAAGCCGAATTCGTTGGCGACAGCGGGAACAAGCTCGATTCCGCCGGTAGAGGCATATGTCCGCAACGCGCGCGTATAAGGCGCGAGCACTTTCAGATCGGAGCGGATTTGCCGGACCGTGGTGACGTCGCCCTTGTCGGGGCGCGCTGTCTTTGCAAACGGTGCGTAGGAAACGCTGGCGAGTTGTGCGCCCTCAAAATTCGGTGCTGTCGCTTGGCGTCCAACCAAAGCCCAGACACCAGCATGCACGCACGCTATCAGCGCGATGATGGCAACGACGAAGCGCATGAATTTGAACTACCAAGCGGGGCAGGAACAGGGGCCTTCGAACCCGTCCCCTAGGTTCGACCGAGAATGCCGCCGGAAGGCAGATTATCTCAGTGTCAGGCATACGAGCAAGTATTAGTCGCGCATGGCGAATTCGCGGCGTGAAAAAAATTTCAGGTGTTAAATTTCTTACAGGTAGATGACTGGTTGTTCATCGTTTGGTTGGAGCCGGCGGCGGCATGGGCACCGGCGTCGGAGCAGGCGGAGGCGCGGCGGGCGCCGGAGGCGGGGTGATCCAGCAAGTGTGGACCCGGCTGTTAAGACTTTCGGGCACCTTGGGATCGAACGGACCATGGCGCACCACGCAACGGAAGGTCGACTGGATATGGCTGGCCGGGCAGCCGAACCGGTCATAGAGATCGAGGTGGCGGAAGGCGGTGTCGAGGTCGTCCCGCCAGAGCAGGCTGACGACGCGCCGGCCCAGCCAGACGCATTCGGCGTTGCCTGCCGTTCCGTTCAAAACACGAGCAGCTTCAGCGAGTTCGTCGACCTTTTGACGGTCTTTGGCGGCATCCGTCTGCCCCGGTTGCTCGGGCGGACGAGGTTCGCCGCTTTGGGCACGGGCGGCCGAAGCGGATAGAGCCAAAACTGCCACGCACAGCGCGGCCATAGCCAAACGCGGGTTGAAAAAGGTCATTGCTTTTCTTGTTCGTCGCCACCCCAGCGGGATTTGGCCCACCTGCGCACCGAAATCCGTCAGTAATGCGGCGCGGGCTTCCCCCTTATGTTTGGCTGACATGACGGAACTTCCTCACCTTGTCCAGCACAGTCCGGACTCTTGATTAAAGGCGCGGGCGCTTGGCACCGCCGCCCGCGCGGGATAAGCCCTGAGCCTCGGGGTTTCTCATCAGCCGGAGCGGGGATGCGGCTTCCATTAGGGCTTTTCCTGGTTTCGGCCGTCGCGATATTCACGGCCTGGTGGTGGTTGGGAGCCGCAGTCCAAATGCCCCCGTCACCGTTTGGTCCGGGCGAAAAGCTTAATTGCGTCTCCTATGCCCCGTTCCGGCCGGGCCAGAGCCCGCTTGACCCCTCCACCCGGATCGAACCCCGCCAAATCGAGGAAGACCTGACCCGGCTTGCCGGCATGACCGACTGTGTCCGCACCTACTCGAACGATTTCGGGTTGGATGGCGTGCCCGCCATCGCGCGGCGGCATGGGTTGAAGGTGCTGCAAGGCCTGTGGCTGTCGCGGGAAGCCGATAAGAACCGGCAGCAGGTGCAGACGGCCATCGAGCTGGCCAAGCAATATCCCGACGTCATCAGCGCCATCGTGGTCGGCAACGAGGTGTTGTTGCGGGGAGAGATGTCTCCGCCCGACCTGCTCAACACCATCCGGTCGGTGAAGTCTCAAGTAAGCGTGCCGGTGACCTACGCGGATGTCTGGGAATTCTGGCTCCGCCATCGCGACCTCGCCGCGGCTGTCGATTTCGTCACGGTCCATATCCTTCCGTATTGGGAGGACTTCCCGATTCCCGCCGGCGATGCCGCCGCCCATATCGCTGATATCCGCGACAAGGTGGCGGTCGCGTTTTCCGGCAAGGAAATACTGGTCGGGGAGACGGGATGGCCAAGCGCCGGACGCATGCGCGAGTGGGCGCTTCCGTCGCCCGTCAATCAGGCGCGGGTTCTTCACGACGTGCTGGCTACCGCCAAGCGCGAGAACTTCCACGTCAACGTGATCGAGGCTTTCGATCAGCCCTGGAAGCGGCGGCTGGAAGGCACCGTCGGCGGGCACTGGGGACTGTTTGATGCCTATACGCGGGAAATGAAATTCCAATGGGGAGGCGCGGTTTCCAACCATCCGCTGTGGCACCGGCAGGCGGCAGGCGGCGTGGCGCTCGCGTTCCTTACCTTTGGCGCGGCCGCGGTGTACCGGCGCCCCGGCGACGCGATGCGCCGCGCTTGGCCCGCAACAGCGGCGATTGCGATAGTTGCCGGAATCCTGGCGGGCTGGACGATCGAGAAAACGATGCTGGAAAGCCTCGGCGTCAGCGGCTGGATCCTGTCGCTGACGCTGGCGGGTGTTTCGCTGGTGGCGCCGCTGCTCGCCGCGGCGGCATTGGCTTCCGGGACGGCAATCCCGAGTTTCGCAGAGGTGCTCGCGCGCTCGGCGGATCGCGTAAGGGAGCCGCTGCCGTTGGCGCTGGGCGCGGTGCTGATCGTGGTCAGCGTGCTGGCTTTGCAGCTTGCGTTGGGATTGGTCTTCGACCCGCGCTACCGCGACTTTCCGTTTGCGCAACTGACGGCGGCGGCCGTTCCTTATCTGCTGCTCGCCCTGCTTGGGTTTCGGATTCCCGGTGCACCCGGCGCAGCGGAAAGAGTTTTCGCCTGGGCGCTCGTGGCCTGCGCCGTCTACGTCATGGCGAATGAGGATGCCGCCAATTGGCAGGCGCTCTGGTTCGGCGGCGCTCTGCTGATGCTCGCGTTTACTCTGCTGCGCTTACGGGGCGTGCGAAGCTGAGGGCCAGCAAGGTCACGGCGAAGGCGGACAGCGTCACGTTATAGAGGACGATGCCCGAACCGGCCGCCGCCAGCCCAATGGTGAAAAGCACCAGGGACGGCCTGACCAGATTGAGCGCGGCGGCCCCGACAGCCACGGTGCCGAAGACCGTTTGGGTGAAAAGCGCGATGGCGGATTTGCGGATCAAACACAGCCAGGAATAGGGGCCCGTCTCGCAAGCAAACGCCACGGCCGATTGTTCGATCACCAGATAGCGCAGATAGAGCGCGTAGCCGACGGACAAAAATCCGACGGCGATCAGCCAGTTGATCTGGCGCGAGGTTGGCAGGAAGAGCGGGCGCGGCATTAGACAACTATGCAGCGGCGCTCGGGACGCCGCAACGGGCGCCCCGCATCAACGCGCGGGCAGGTTCTGCCCCACGAACGGCCGGGTCGAACACATCACGTCAGCCGCCCCGAGGCTGGCGCACAGCTTGGCCGCCGCGCCGGCATTGGTCAGAGGCCCGACGATCAGCCGCATGTCGGTCCCACCCCTGTTGTCTTCACGAGCAGCGACGATGGGGCGTAATCCGCCGAGCAGGCGCGGGTGCTCGGCCTTGGCGGCATTCCACAAGGCTCTGACTTCATCCAGATCGGAGCCGCTGCCGATATCGACGCCGAATTCCGCTCGGGTGGCTGACGGTGTCGCGCCTGCCACGGGGGTAGAGGCTGCGCTTGCCACGGGGGCGGGGGGAAGCGCGGCCATGCGGGCGGGCGTCTGGGGCGGCGGCGGGGCTACGTCAAAACCGGCGGAAGGGTTGGGCCATGGCTCCGGCGCGTTCGCCAGCCATTCCGGCGGCTCCGGCGGCGTAGCTCGGGATGTCGAGATCGTCGCCGTATGATCGGACGTCGTGTCCGTGGCCCGGGATTGGATGCTGGAATCGTGCGGCAGCGGTCCCGACAGTCCCGCTTGGCGTTTGATCGAACCGGTGATGTCATCAAGGTTGCGTTCGATGGAGCCGACCCGAGTCAGGATCTGATCGCGGTCGGAAGCCAGCCGCCGGATCGCCTCGTTAAAACGGCGGTTCTCGCCTTCCACGTCGGAAGCACGCGGGGTGACCTGAGCGAGAGCGACCTGCCGCGGCTCATCGCCGGACAGGGAGGCGACGGCAATGCCCAGGCGTTGCGCGCCGGTGGTGGTGACGGTGGTCAAGCCGGCCAGCGTCAACGACACGGCAGCGGCTGTGGCCCAGGACGTCAGCCGCATGAGAGCCCGCTTGTCCAACTGGATGTTTCTGTCCGTTGTCATCGCCATGCCGCCCGCTGGAAAGGCGAATCAGTTTGAAAACACTAGCTGATTCGCGAGGTAACCGCTGCTTTTGCCTTCACCGGGGGGTGTATGCTCCGCTAGAAGGTTGTCGAGCCCCTGAAGGGCGTGGAGATCCCGATGAAGGGGAGGAGTTGTCTGTCGATCGTGCTGGCCGCCGGCGAGGGCACGCGCATGCGGTCCGCGCGGCCCAAGGTCCTGCATGCCATCGCGGGGCGCTCTTTGCTGGCGCATGTGCTCGACGCGGTGCGCGAGGCGGGCGGAACCGGCGCGGCCATCGTCGTCGGTCCCGACCACGACGCGGTCGCGGCGGAAGCGAAGCAGGTGCTGCCGGGCGCGGAAATCTACGTGCAGAAGGAAAGGCGCGGCACCGGCCACGCCGTCCTGATGGCGAAAGCGGCCATTGGCCGGGGCGCCGACGACATTATCGTCATCTTCGGCGACACGCCGCTGATCCGGCCGCAAACGTTGCAGCGGCTGCGCACCGCGCTGGCGGAAGGTGCCGCGGTGGCGGTCCTGGGTTTCCGCCCGGCCGATCCCACCGGCTACGGGCGGCTGATCACCGAGCGGGGCGACCTGCTTGCCATCCGGGAGGACAAAGATGCCTCGCCGGCCGAGCGCGCCATCACATTATGCAATGGCGGCCTGATGGCGCTCGCGGGCGAACACGCAATCGATATTCTGGAGCGGATTGGCGACGACAACACCAAGCGAGAATTCTATCTTACCGATGCAGTCTCTATTGCGCGGGAACTAGGCCTGAAGGCGGCGGCGATCGAGGTCGAGGAGGATGAAGTGCGCGGCATCAACACCAAGGCGCAATTGGCGGAAGCGGAAGCCGTATTGCAAAAACGTCTGCGCCAGGCGGCGCTCGACGCCGGCGTGACCATGGCCGCGCCGGAGACGGTTTTCCTTTCGGCGGACACCAAGTTCGGCCGTGACGTAGTGGTCGAACCTTATGTCGTGTTCGGACCTGGGGTCGTGATCGAGGACGAAGCGGTCATTCATTCCTTCTCGCATGTGGAAGGCGCGCATGTGGGCAAGGGAGTCTCGGTCGGCCCCTTCGCGCGGCTGCGGCCGGGAGCAAAGTTGGGTGCGGGCGCGCGGATCGGAAATTTCGTCGAGGTGAAGGAAGCGGATTTCGGCGCGGGCGCGAAAGCCAACCATCTGGCCTATATCGGCGACGCGACGGTGGGCGCGGAGACGAATATCGGCGCCGGCACGATCTTCTGTAACTACGACGGCGTGGCCAAGCACCACACCAAGCTCGGCAAGGGAGTCTTCATCGGATCGAACTCCGCGCTGGTCTCGCCGGTCACCATCGGCGACGGGGCCTATGTGGCGACCGGCAGCGTCATCACCGAGAACGTGCCCGCCGATGCGCTGGTCTTCGGCCGGGCGCGGCAGGTGGTTAAGGAAAACCGGGCGGCGGCCTTGCGCAAGAAGGCCGCGGCGGGCAAGAAGAAGCCGAAATAGCCAAAAAGAGCCGAGTGGCCTGCGCCGTTGTCACAACGTGCAACGCTTTTTGATTTCCGTAAAAACGCCTGCTGCGCTTAGACGGACAGCGGTTTCGGCATGAGGGGTAGGAGCCCAATCCAATAATATGTGCGGCATCGTCGGCATTCTCGGCCGCCAGCCGGTGGCGGAGCAACTGGTCGATGCGCTCAAGCGCCTCGAATACCGCGGCTATGACTCGCGGGCGTCGCCACGCTGGAAAAAGGGCAACTGACGCGGCGGCGCGCGGAAGGCAAACTCAAAAATCTCGAGACCAAGCTGCGCGGCGAACCGCTCGCGGGCACCATCGGCATCGGGCATACCCGCTGGGCGACGCATGGACGGCCGACCGAAGCCAACGCGCATCCGCATGCGACCGAGCAGGTCGCGGTGGTGCACAACGGCATCATCGAGAATTTCCGCGAACTGCGCGAAGAATTGGAGAAGGACGGCGCTGCCTTCGACAGCCAGACCGACACCGAGGTCGTGGCGCATCTGGTGACGCGGGAATTGAAAAAGGGACGCTCGCCCACGGAAGCCGTGGCCGCCGCGCTGCCGAAGCTGCGCGGCGCCTTCGCGCTGGCGTTTTTGTTCGCGGGTAAGGAAGATTTGCTGGTCGGCGCGCGCAAGGGCTCGCCGCTCGCGATCGGTTATGGCGACAAGGAGATGTATCTCGGCTCCGACGCCATCGCGCTCGCGCCTTTCACCGACACCATCAGCTATCTCGAGGACGGCGACTGGGTCGCGGTCACGCGTACCAGCGTGGAGGTCCACGACGCCAAGGGCCGTATCGTCGAGCGGGCGGTGGTGAAAACCTCCGCCTCGTCGGTGCTGATCGACAAGGGCAATCACCGCCACTTCATGGCCAAGGAAATCCACGAGCAGCCCGAGGTCGTCGGCCATACGCTCGCGCATTATCTCGACATGCAAGCGGAGCGGGTCGATCTGCCCGCGCTGCCGTTCGAGTGGAAGAAGTTGAAGCGGCTCTCTATCTCCGCTTGCGGCACCGCTTATTATGCGGGACTGATCGGAAAATATTGGTTCGAGCGCTACGCGCGCCTGCCGGTGGAAATCGACGTCGCCTCGGAGTTCCGCTACCGCGAAGCGCCGCTCGAAGCCGGCGATCTGTCCATCTTCGTATCGCAATCGGGGGAGACGGCGGACACGCTCGCCTCGCTGCGCTACGCACGGCAGCAGAAGCAGCACATCGTCTCCATCGTGAACGTGCCGACCTCGACCATCGCGCGCGAAAGCGACGTGGTGCTGCCCACGCTGGCGGGGCCGGAAATCGGCGTCGCCTCCACCAAGGCTTTCACCTGCCAATTGGCGGTGCTGGCGTCTCTTGCAATCGCCGCCGGCCGGGCGCGTGGCGTACTTTCGGAAGCCGATGAGCGCAAATTGGTGCGCGGGCTGATCGAGGTGCCGCGCCACATGGCGACGGCGCTGGCGCTGGAGCCGGAAATCGAGCACCTGGCCCGCGATTTGGCGAAAAGCCGGGACGTGCTCTATCTCGGGCGCGGCACCAGCTATCCGTTGGCGCTGGAAGGCGCGCTGAAGCTGAAGGAAATTTCCTATATCCACGCTGAGGGCTACGCGGCCGGCGAGCTGAAGCATGGCCCCATCGCGCTGATCGACGAGAACATGCCGGTGATCGTGATCGCGCCGTATGACCGCGTGTTCGAGAAGACCGTCTCGAACATGCAGGAGGTTGCCGCGCGCGGCGGGCGGATTATCCTGATGACCGACGCCAAGGGCGCGCGCGAGGCGACGATCGAGTCGCTGCTCACGCTGACGCTTCCGGACATGCCGGAGGCTGTCACGCCGCTCGTCTATGCGATCCCGGCGCAGCTCATCGCCTACCACACTGCCGTCACCATCGGCACGGACGTGGATCAGCCCCGTAATCTCGCCAAGTCGGTGACCGTGGAATAAATAGTTGTGCTAGTGTCGCCTCGGCGCACATGACAGAAAAAATGACAACCGACTCTCAGCAACCGCTTTCACCCGCCGATATCATAGTTCCGGCCGTGGAGCCGGAAGAGCCGCGTCCCATGGCGCGGCTGCGGAATTATTTTCTGACCGGCCTGGTGGTCACCGGCCCGGTGGCCATTACGGCCTATCTCACATGGTCGTTCGTCACCTGGGTGGACGATCTGGTGCGGCCGTTCATTCCGACGGTCTACCGTCCGGAAACCTATCTGCATTTCTACATTCCCGGCTACGGGCTCATCATCGCTTTTATAGCGCTGACCTTTCTCGGTTTCCTGACCGCGAACCTGGTCGGGCGCACGCTGGTTGAGTTCGGTGAAAAGATTCTTCACCGCATGCCGATCGTGCGGCCGATCTACAAGACCATGAAGCAGATCTTCGAGACGCTATTCTCGAAATCAGGGTCGAGCTTCCGCACGGTCGCGCTGGTGGAGTTTCCTTCACCCGGCATGTGGTCGCTGGTTTTTCTCTCGCAGCCGCCAAGCGCGGACGTGTCAGCAAAAATGCCCGGAACGGATTACGTTTCGGCTTTCATGCCCTGCACACCGAACCCGACCACGGGTTTTTTCTTTTATGTGCCGCGCAAGGATATCATCGAGCTCGACTTCACGGTGGAGAGCGCGATGACGCTGTTGATGTCGGCCGGCATGGTGCAGCCGAATGGCGACCAGAAGAAGCTGGCGGCCATGGCGGCTGCGGCCCAGGCCGCGCAGGCGTCGCGGGCTTCGCCGGTGTGACCCTTACCAACGTAGCCGCTCGAACGTTATCCGTCATCCTGAGGTGCGAGCGAAGCGAGCCTCGAAGGATGATCGGTCCGGGCCGTCGCCCTTCGAGGCCCGCGCCATAGCAGGCGCAGCCTACGTAAACTTGGCAGCGATGCGCGGGCACCTCAGGGTGACGGAAGCTGAGGCAGGTGTAATCATCCCGCCTGAATAAGCCGCACCGCCTCGTCCTTCTCGAACAGATAAAGCAGATGCCGCAGCGCCTGGCCGCGCGGGCTGGCGAGCTTGGGGTCGCGCGCGAGGATGAGCGCCGCGTCGTCGCGCGCGGGCCCGAGCAGGCGGCTGTGGAATTCCATGCGGGCGAGGCGGAAGCCCGGCATGCCGCTCTGCCGCGTTCCCAGCACGTCGCCTTCGCCGCGCAGCTTCAAATCCTCCTCGGCGATGCGGAAGCCATCCTCGGTTTCGCGCAGGATCGCGAGCCGCGCCTTGGCGGTTTCGCCCAGCGGCGCCTTATAGAGCAGCAGACAACTGGAATGCTCGGAGCCGCGGCCGATGCGTCCGCGCAACTGGTGAAGCTGCGCCAGACCGAAACGCTCAGCGTGCTCTACGACCATCACGGTGGCTTCGGGCACATCGACGCCGACCTCGACCACGGTGGTGGCGACCAGCAGCCGCGCCTCGCCCGATGCGAAGCGCTGCATGGCGCGGTCTTTATCGGGGCCCTTCATGCGGCCGTGCACGAGATCGACGGTTTCGCCGAAGCGGGCCTTGAGCATCTCAAACCGCTCTTCGGCATCGGCGAGGTCGATTTTTTCCGACTCTTCCACCAACGGACAAATCCAATAGACGCGCTGCCCGGCGGCGAGCGCGCGGCCGACCGCGTCCGCCACGTCATCGAGGCGGTCGAGCGCGACGGTGCGGGTATCGATGGGCTTGCGTCCGGCAGGCTTCTCACGCAATTCGGACAGGTCCATGTCGCCGAAATAAGTCAGTACCAGCGTGCGCGGGATCGGCGTGGCCGTAAGCACGAGGACGTCGACAGATTCACCTTTGCGCGCCAATGCGAGGCGCTGATGAACGCCGAAGCGGTGCTGCTCATCGACAATGGCCAGCGCGAGGTCCTTGAAGGCAACTTCCTCCTGGAACAACGCGTGGGTGCCGAGCAGCAGGTCGATCTCGCCGGATACGAGACGCTCAAGCGTTTCGCTGCGCTCACGGCCGCGCTCCCGCCCGGTGAGGACGGCGACGCGAATGCCCGCGGCCTTCGCCAGCGGGGCGATGGTGTTGAAATGCTGGCGCACCAGGATTTCGGTCGGCGCCATTAGTGCCGCCTGACTGCCGGTCTCGATCACCGCCGCCGCCGCGAGCAGTGCCACCACGGTCTTGCCGGAGCCGACGTCGCCTTGCAGGAGCCGCAGCATGCGTTGCGGTTGCGCGAGATCGCCGGTGATTTCGTCCAGAGCGCCGCGTTGGGATTTGGTCAGCGAATAGGGCAGGGCGTTGATGATCTTTTCCCGCAGCTTGCCATCGCCCGCGTTCACGCGGCCCGCCGGGCGTCGGATATGCGCGCGTACCAGCGCGAGCGCCAGTTGGCCGGCCAGGAATTCGTCGTAGGCCAGGCGCGACCAGGCGGGACTTTCCGGCAGCACGTCGCGCGGCTCGGCGGGGCGGTGCAGGGATTTCAGCGCTTCGGCAAAAGGTGGAAAACGTTCGCGCGAGAGCCAGGCTTCGTCCTGCCACTCGGGGAGCTGCGGAAGCTTCGCCAGCGCCCCATCTACGGCTTTGCGCACGGAGTTGAGGCCGAGCCCTTCGGTCAGCGGATAGATGGGCTCCACCAGCGGCAGCTTGGCCAAGCCTTCCTCGTCCACCACGCGGTCGGGATGCACCATTTGCAGCATCCCGTCGTAGAGCGCCGTGGTGCCGGAGATGTAGCGCGTCGCGCCTTCCGGAAAGAGCTTTTCGAGGTAGTCGCGCCGCGCATTGAAATAAATGAGCATGATCGTGCCCGTGTCGTCCGAGCAGAAAATGCGATAGGGCGCGCGCGCGCGGCCGGGCGGTCCGGGCTTATGATAATCGACCGTGACGGCGACGGTCACGACCGTATCCGGCACCACATCCCGCAGCTTCGGCCGGGCGCGGCGGTCGATGGCGCCGGACGGCAGGTGAAACAGCAGATCGGCCATGCGCGGGGCATCGTTGCCGCGCCCCAGCAGGCGCGCGTAGAGCTTCTCCTGCTTCGGGCCGACGCCGGACAGGCTGGTCAGCGTGGCGAAGAGGGGATTGAGCAGGTTGGGGCGCATGAATCCGATGTTGCCATTGTTCACCTCTCCCCGCGAGCGGGGAGAGAGGGGGAAAACGGTGACATCGCTTCTTCTGCTCTCTATATAACCCTCGCCCGGCCCGTCCGGGTTTTTGGCGTTGGAGACAGTATGACCGGAGTGACGCGTTCGAGTGAGGGGCTGGATCCACGCCGCCGCAAACTGCTGTTCCTGTGCTGGCACCGGGGCATCCGCGAAATGGACCTGATCATGGGCCGCTTCGCGGACGAGCATCTCGAGCGTCTCGCCGGCCAAGAACTCGACGATTTCGAGCGGCTGGCGGAATTGGCGGATCAAAATCTTCTCGGCTGGTTCACCGGCGAGCTCAAAATCCCCCCCGAACACGACACGCCGGTTTTCCGCAAGATGCGCGACTTCCACTGGCGCCTGCGCGAGCATAAGTGACCCGCATGGCGCAATCTCCCGCTGAATTGCTCAAGCCCGGCCGGCCACTGACGCTGGCCAGCGTCGCCGACGGCGCGGAAGGGCTGGTGATCTCGGACCTGGCGCGGGTTGTGGCGGCGCGCGCCAACGCGCCGGCGACAAGCCTCGTGGTGGTCTGCCGCGACGGGCCGCGCATGGCGGCGCTCTCCCGCGCGCTCGGTTTTTTCGCTCCCGACATCGCCGTGCAGGAACTGCCGGCCTGGGATTGCTTGCCCTACGACCGCGTGTCGCCGCACGCACCCGTGGTCGCGCAGCGCATGATCACGCTGTCGCGGCTGGCGCGGATCAAGGGCGCGGACCGGCCTTCCGTTTTGCTGACGACAGTCAACGCCATCCTGCAGCGCGTGCCGCCGAAGGATCTGCTCGCGCAGCAGTCGCTCTCGGCGGCGCCGGGCAACATGCTGGACATGAATGGTGTTGTCGGCTGGCTGGAGCTGAACGGCTTCGTGCGCGCCTCCACCGTGCGGGAGCCCGGCGATTATGCTGTGCGCGGCGGCATCGTTGATCTGTTCGCGCCGGGCATGGATCAGCCGGTGCGCCTCGATTTCTTCGGCGACACGCTGGAGTCGATCCGCACTTTCGATCCGGAGACGCAGCGCAGCGAAGACACCTTGCGCGCGCTCGACCTCGTGCCGGTTGCCGAGTTTCAGTTGACGTCGGAAACCATCCGGCGGTTCCGGCGGGGCTATGTGGAAGCCTTCGGCACGGCCGATCCCGATGACATTCTCTATCACGCCGTGAGCGAGGGACGGCGGCATCCGGGCATGGAGCATTGGCTGCCGCTGTTCCATGAGCGGCTCGATACCATTTTCGATTATGTTCCGGGCTCGCCGGTGGTGCTGGAGCCGTTAGCGGAAGATGCCGCGCACGAGCGCTTCACGCAGATCACGGACTATTATGAAGCACGGCGCGAAGGCCTGCGCGCGCGGGGAGAGGGACCGCCTTACAAACCGCTGCCGCCGGACCAGCTTTATCTCTCGGAAAGCGAGTGGAAGCAGCGCCTGCAAGACGCATCGCTGGCGCGGCTGACGCCGTTCGCCGTGCCGGAAAGCGCCGGCACGGTCGTGGATATCGGCACCCGGCAAGGGCGCGGCTTTGCCGCCGAGCGCGCGCAAGACGGCGCCAATGTCTTCGATGCCGTGCGCGAGCATGTGTACGCCTTGCAGGCGGCGAAGAAGCGCGTGGCCATCGCCATGTGGAGCAGCGGCTCGCGCGACCGCATGAGCCATGTGCTGAGCGAGCACAAGCTCCTGAATCTCTCGCCGGTCGACTCCTGGCCGCAGATGCTGGCGCTGCCGAAGCCCAACATCGCGCTGATCAGGCTTGGGCTGGAGTCCGGCTTCGAGACCTCGGACATCGCCGTCATCAGCGAGCAGGACATCCTTGGCGACCGCTTGGTTCGCCCGCGCCGCGCCGCGCGCCGGGCGGAGAATTTCATCGCGGAAGTGACAAGCCTGTCGGCCGGCGATCTTGTCGTCCATGTGGATCACGGCATCGCGCGTTTCGTCGGCTTGCGGCCGATCGATGTCGCCGGCGCGCCGCATGACTGCCTGGAACTGCATTACGCAGGCGGCGACAAGCTGTTCCTGCCGGTGGAAAACATCGAGCTGCTGTCGCGCTACGGCTCGGAAGAGACCAACGTCGAGCTTGACCGGCTCGGCGGCGGCGCTTGGCAGTCACGCAAGGCGCGCATGAAGGCGCGCATCCGCGAGATCGCGGGCGAGCTGATCAAGATCGCGGCGGAGCGGCAGTTGCGCGAAGCCCCACGGTTGAGCGTGGAGACCGGACCGTATGACGAGTTCTGCGCGGGCTTCCCCTATGAGGAAACCGAGGACCAGCAGGCGGCCATCGATGCGACGCTCAACGATCTTTCCGCCGGCCGGCCGATGGACCGCCTGGTCTGCGGCGACGTCGGCTTCGGCAAGACGGAAGTGGCGCTGCGCGCTGCCTTCGCCACGGCGATGACCGGCAAGCAGGTTGCCGTCGTGGCGCCGACGACCTTGCTTGCCCGACAACATGCGAAAACGTTCCGCGAGCGGTTCCACGGCTTCCCGGTGAACGTCGCGCACATGTCGCGGCTGGTTTCAACGGCGGAGCGCGCCAAGGTACGCAAGGGCTTGGCCGAGGGCGAGGTCGATATCGTCGTCGGCACCCACGCGCTGCTCGGGAAGAACATCAGCTTCAGGGATCTCGGCCTGGTGATCGTGGACGAGGAGCAGCATTTCGGCGTGGCGCACAAGGAAAAGCTCAAGCAGCTACGCGCCGAGGTGCATGTGCTGACGCTCACCGCGACGCCAATTCCGCGGACGCTGCAATTGGCGCTCACCGGCGTGCGCGATCTCTCGATTATTGCTTCGCCGCCGGTGGACCGGCTGGCGGTGCGGACTTTCGTGTCTCCATTCGATCCGCTGGTGGTGCGGGAAGCGCTGCTGCGCGAGCGCTATCGCGGGGGACAGGCCTTCTACGTCGCGCCGCGCATCGAGGACTTGGCCGGAGCGAAGGATTTCCTCGACAAGAACGTGCCGGAGGTGCGCGTCGCCGTGGCGCACGGCCAGATGCCGTCGGCGGTGCTGGAAGACATCATGTCGGCCTTCTACGACGGCAAATACGATGTGCTGCTCTCGACCACCATCATCGAGTCCGGCCTCGATATCCCGACCGCGAACACGCTGATCGTGCACCGCGCCGACATGTTCGGCCTGTCGCAGCTTTATCAGCTGCGCGGCCGGGTAGGGCGGGCAAAAACCCGTGCCTATGCGCTGTTCACGCTGCCGGCGGCAAAGAAGATCACGCCGCAGGCGGAACGCCGGCTGAAGGTGCTGCAATCGCTCGATACGCTCGGCGCCGGCTTCCAACTGGCGTCGCACGATCTCGATATTCGTGGCGCGGGAAATCTGCTGGGCGAGGAACAGTCCGGACATATCAAGGAAGTCGGTTTCGAACTCTACCAGCAGATGCTGGAGGAGGCGGTGCAGAGTCTCAAAGCCGGCATTACCGCGCCGGCGGCCGACAGATGGTCGCCGCAGATCACCATCGGCACGCCCGTGCTCATTCCCGAGGATTACGTGGCCGACCTGCCGGTGCGGCTCGGACTCTACCGGCGGCTGTCGGAGATCGAGGACGAGCGGGAGATCGACGCCTTCGGCGCGGAGCTGGCCGACCGCTTCGGGCCGCTGCCGGAAGAGGTGGAGCACCTGTTGCAGATCGTCGCCATCAAGGCGCTCTGCCGCCGGGCGAATGTGGAGAAGGTCGATGCCGGCCCGAAGGGCGTCGTGTTCTCCTTCCGCGACAACACTTTCGCCAATCCGGATGGGCTCGTCGCTTTCATCCGCGAGCAGGGCGTTGGCGCGCGCGTGCGTCCCGACATGAAGGTGGTGTTCTTCGACGACTGGGAGCAGCCGGAGGAACGCCTCAAAGGCACGACCGGCATCCTGCGCCGCTTCGCAAATATCGCCGGACGCGCCAAGGCGGCGTGACTCTTTTCTCCCTCTCCCCGTTTACGGGGAGAGGGTCGGGGTGAGGGGGGGTTTAGGCGACAGCACAGACTACGGAAATTCCCCCTCACCCGGTTTCCTCGCCTTGCTCAGAAACCGACCTCTCCCCGCCCGCGGGGAGAGGTAAGAAGAAAAGGCTAGTCTAGGCTCGCGCCGCCTGCTCAATCGCCTGCGCCAGCACATCGGGCGCTTGCGCGCCGGAGACCGTAAACTTCTGGCCGAAGATGAAGGTCGGAACGCCGTCGATGCCGGCTTCTTTCGCGGCATTGGCCTGTTGTTCGACCTCGGCCGCATCCTTATCGCTGGCGAGCCATACACGAACCTGATCGCCATTCAGTCCGCTATCGGCTGCGGCGCGAACCAGCACCTCGCGGTCGCTGAGGTCGGCGCCTTCGGTGAAATAGAGATCCATGAGCCGCTGCTTCATCCGCGCGGCCTGGCCTTGCTGGCCCGCCCAATGAATAAGCCTATGGCTGTCGAGGGTGTTCGGCTGGCGAGCGATCTTGTCGAGCGCGTAGGTCAAGCCTTCGCCGGCCGCTGCTTCCGCCACGCGCTGCGCCATCCCGCGATAGGCTTCCACCGATCCGAATTTTTTCGTGAGGTATTCCTCCCGCGCCATGCCCTCGGGTGGAATCCAATCGTTGAGAAAATAAGGATGGAAGCGCACCTCGACCGGTATATCCGGCCGGAGCGCGAACGCTTTTCCCAACCGCCGCTTGCCGATGAAGCACCACGGACAGACCACGTCGGAGACGACGTCGATGCGAAGCGGCTGGGGCGAGGCCGGTGCCATCAACCAGATGTGGGACGGAGATGGTCCGCGGTCAAGCCGCGGCGAACGTTTCCGCTCCCACGCGCGCGAGCAGGCTGTCCACCGTATCCGTGGGCTTCAGCGTGCCAAGCGTGATGTTGGTTTCGAGTTTCGGGCGGCCTTTGTCCGACGTGAGCATCGTATGCTTCAGCACCGCGGCGAGGCGGCGCGCGATCACATGCGCGGCCGGCAGGTTGGTGCCGGTGAAGACGCAGAGGACCGAGCCGTCCGCGCCCTGACAGGCGAAGTCGATGTTGCGCACGATCCGGCTGAGGAGGCGCGCCGTGTCCATGCTGGTGCGCTGATCTATAACCGGGCCGAAGGTGAAGCGCGCGAGTGACAGGCTGATGCCGCGCTGACCGGCATCTTGCAGCGCGCGGGACAACTCCCGCCAAAAGGACTCGCGGGTGAGAAGGCCGGTTTGCGGATCGATCACGCCGTCGGAGTCATAGGCTTTCAGTATCCGCTTCAAGCGTGAATCGAATGCGTGCAGGCGCACGAGCGGCAGCATCCTTTCGGTCAGATGCGCGGGGTCGCCGTCCACTGTTTCCAGATTGACGAGCTGCGCGCCGAAATCCGCGGCCAGATTTGGCGCGCCGTTGGCCACGGCGACCGGCAGGTCGCGGAAGCGCGCATCCTCGGCGAGGACGGTGAGCAAGGCTTCGACGACCTTGGGGCTGAAACCGTCGCCGATCACCACGCCGTCAACTTCGCGCGCATTCAGATATCGCGCCGCCGTCTCGATGCTCAAGGCGCCGATCAGCCCGACGCGCTCGCCCACGGCGACAGCCAAGGCGGGATAGGAACGCCCGCGCCCGGTGACAAGCACAGTGGCGTCATCCACCGGATCAGTATTTGGCAGGATCGGCACGACGGTGTTGCCTTGCGCCTTGAAGGTTTCCGCGCGCCGCAAGACCGTCGCATGGAGAGAACGCACGCGCAGCGCGGTGCGCAGCCGCGCGACCAGCCGGTCGGGCGCCGAGGCGGCGTCGATCGGCAAAACATCGGGAATGGCCCAAGTGTTGTCGTCGGTAGCGCGGCCTATGAGCGGAATGAAGGGTCCGCTTCGCGTTTTTATCTGAAGGCCAAGCGTCCGCGCGGCTTGCGCGTCGGACGCCGGCCCCGGTTCGGCAAACACGATGGCGGAAGGTTGCACGGCCACGAAAGCGGACGGAGCATCGGGCCAACGGCTTTCCACGACGGGGAACGCCCCTGCCGCGCTCAGCGCATCGACAACATCGGGCGCCGGATTATCGGCGACAACAACCATCGGGCCTTGCAAAGACATGAGTTCGATTTCGCTCCGTTGATGCGAAACCGTACACGCTGCGCTCTTAATGGCCCGTCAATCCAACCTGTGAAAGCGGGCGGTTAATGGGTAAAAACCGGCGGTTAATGCGCTGCAAATGCGCCAGCCACGAGCGGGTTAACGCCGCGCTTGGCGAGTGCCTGGCGCACGGCTTCCACGTCAGCGGCGGTGCCCGCGAGGCGCTGCCCCGACAAAGCGTCGGGCAATACGGCGATGCGTCCGCTGCCTTCGAGGCCGGCGACAAGGCTTTGCAATTCGTGCAGCGGGAAGCGATAGCCGCCGACACCGACAATGCCAGCCGGCGGCCCTGTCACCACCATGGTGTGCGTGTCGCGATCGACCCGGCAGGTATAGCCGGTGTCGACCACGCCATTCACCGACTTGAAATAAGGCAGCGTGCTGCGCTCCGCGCCGGGCGGGAATGGATGACGCGGCACCATGGGGCCACGCAATGCGATCGTGCCCGCCTCCGTGCGCATTAACTCTGCCACCAAAATTGCGCCGGGCGCGCCGCGCGGCGCCGTGATCGCGCCGAAGGGTATAGGCCCCGGCTTGCCGCTTGCGCCGCGCCGGGTCGCGATCAGGCACATTTCGCCAAAGCCGATGACGTCGACCAGGCCGATATTGCCCTCGCGCCAGGCCGCCGCGGCTCCCAGCCTTTCCGGTGCGCGCCACAGGCTCATCACCGTCGTCATATTGCGGGCGGTTCCAAACATGCCGGCCTCGGCCAGCCGGGAGACGACCGGACCCGGCAAAACAGCGGCGACGACGTCCTTGCTCAGTTGCGCCGCCAAGGTTTCCGGATCGAACGGCTGGTGCAGCGAAAGCGTGCCGCCGGTGAGCAGCCACGGCAGCATGGTCAATGCCACCCCGGCGAAAGAAGACGGCGCGAGCGCGGAGAGAAAAGTCGCGTTCTGCTCGAAGCGGCCTTCCAGGAGAAGAGAGAGCCCGCCGGCGATGATCTCCACATGGTTGCGCGCGACCGGCACCAGGCTGTCGGTGGTGGCGTCCCAGGTGATGAGCGCGAGATGCGCGGCCGGATTGCCCGCGTGTTCCCGGTCCATCGGCGGCAGCGGATCGATGTTGTCCGTGGCGTACAGATCGTCGAGGGGAACCACGCCGTCAGGCAGGCCGCCGCCAAAGGCGCAGACGTAGCGGATGGGGAATATATCGGCCGCCGCGTGGATGGCGAGATTGGCATGATCGACCGCGCCGACACGACCGCAGGTGATCAGGACCTTGGCGCCCAGGCGGCTCAGCGCCGCGACCAGATCGCCGCGCCGCCACAGCAGCGGCATCGGGGCCGCGATCATTCCGGCGCGCAGCACGCCCAGCAGCGTGAGCACGTTTTCGACCGTGTTGGGCAACTGGATGCCAACGATGGCATCGGTTTGCAGACCAAGCCGCCGCAACCGCCCGGCGATGGCCGAAATCATCCAATCGGCCTGGGCATAGGTGAGGCGGCGCGGCGGTCCGCCGGTAAACGCCTCGCGGTTTGGCGCGTCAATCAGCGCCACGGCATCCGGCCGGCGCTGAGCGGCGCGGCGGAAAAGATCGTCAAGCGTCGCACGGCCGCCCGGCGCGGCGGCGTTATTCGCTTGAGAGGGATCGCCGAGTATCACGATAGGAGCCTCATGGAGTCGCGCGTTGCCGCCACCAGGTTTCCGGCAGATAGCCGTAAAGCGAGGTGGTCTTCGGATGTTCGATCTGCGCCCAATGAGCGACCCATTGGCCGGGAATATGAAACAGCGGAACGGCGTAAAAGCCGGAAATCAGGACGCGGTCGAGGGCGCGGATGGCGGCGACGAAGTCTTCCCGCTTTTCGGCCGTCAGCATGGCGGCAATCAGAGCATCGATCGCGGGGCTCTTCACGCCCATGTAGTTGCGCGTGCCTTCCGCGTCGGCCGCCGTGGAGCCGAAGTAGAACGCCTGCTCGTTGCCCGGTGAAAGGGATTGATCCCAGCGAAACATGATCATGTCGAAGTCGTAGCTCACGCGGCGGCGGTCATATTGCACGGCATCGACCGCACGCACGTTCACTTCGATGCCCGCGCGCTTGACGGCCTGTGCGAATAACAACGCCAGCCTCTCCTCATCGCGGCCGCCGACCATGATTTCAAAGGCGAGCGGCTTGCCGCCGGCGCGGTTCACGAGTTCCGCGCCGCGCAGCTCGTAACCGGCGGCGGTGAACAATTCGAGGGCGCGCCGCAACGTTGCACGATCACGGCCCGATCCATCGGTCACAGGCGGCGACCAGGTTCCGTCGAGCACATCGGGGCGCACGGCGCCGGGAAATCGCGCGAGCAAGGCGCGCTCACGCCCGTCCGCCGGGCGGCGATGGGCGGATAGTTCCGATCCCTCGAAGTAGCTCGCCACCGGACCGTAGAGGCCGGAATAGAGATTCTTGTTGGTCCAGGTAAAATCATGCAGCAACGAGATCGCTTCGCGGACGCGCACGTCGGTGAAAAGAGGACGGCGCGTGTTGAAGACGAAGAAGAAGCTCGGTTTCGGCAGCCCGGTGACGAAGGTTTTTTTTGTCACGCGCCCGTCGCGCAACGCGGGGAAATCGTATCCGGACGCCCAACGGGTGGAATCCGCTTCCACCCGCACGTCATAGAGGCCTTTCTTGAATGCCTCGAAATGCGCGTTGGCTTCACGATAATAGTCGAAGCGGATCTCGTCGAAATTCCAAAGCCCGCGATTGACCGGCAGATCGCGGCCCCAATAGTTCGGGTTGCGCTTCAAGGTGATGCTCTGGCCGGGCTTGACCTCCGCGACGGCATAAGGGCCGCTGCCGATGATCGGCTCGAACGAGGTCTCGTCGAACGTGTCGGGATTGATCGCGTGTTTGGGCAGGACCGACATCAGTCCCAGGATCAGGGGCAGCTCGCGATCGTTGCTGCCGGTGAGATCGAAGCGCACGGAGCGCTCGCCGACGACTTCCGCCTTGGCCACCTTGCTGTAGTAGAGCCGGTGATTGGGGCGGCCTTTGTCGCGCAGCAGCCGCCAGGTGAACAGCACGTCTTCCGGCGTCACCGGCTTGCCGTCGGAAAAGCGCGCGGCCGGATCGAGCGTGAAGGTGACGTAGCTGCGTTGCGCATCGGTTTCCACCGAGCGGGCAAGCAACCCATAAAGCGTGAACGGCTCGTTGTAGCCGCGCGCCATCAGTGGCTCGACGACATAACTGCCGATGACCGAGCCGCGCACGGCTTGCGGCGCGAGACCTTTGATGATGTAGGGGTTGAGACTGTCGAAGGTGCCGAGAATGCCTTGCACGAAGCGGCCGCCTCTCGGAGCGTCGGGATTGACGTAGGGAAAATGGGTGAACCCTTGCGGCAAAGCGGGCTCGCCATGCATCGCAATGGCGTAGCGCGGGCCGGACTTTTCCTGCGCCCCAACAGTGGAAGCGGCGAAGGCGACAACAGCGCCAAAAAATGCGACCGGCCAAATGGCCGATTGCCACGGCAGGCTGCGCAAGCAGGGATTGGGCACCGTCACACTGCCGGTTGATTAGGTTCTGATTCTCCGTAGGTATTTACCATAAGCCTGGGAGATTCGCGCCGCGGCATCCGGCGCGAGGCTTGCTGCGGGTCCTTCATCAAATATCGTTTGTCAGCTTTATCAAGACTGCGACTCCGGCTATCAGAGACGCCGCGCCGGTCACGCTCATGCCTCATTTGGCGTCGACAGAGCCGGCAGATGGAGCGCCTTTTCAATTAGGCCTGCGAGCCGTAGAACGGCAAGAAAAAGGACCATATTCATGGATAACCGGATTGTTTTGGCATCGGCCCGGCCGATGGCGCGGGCCCTCACGGCAATGGCCACCGTGTCGGTCGTTGCCGTTGTCGCGAGTTCGTTTGCTTTCGCTCAGCAACAGCCGGCGGCGAAGCCGCCAGCCGCCGCACCGGCCAAGCCTCCGGCAGCCGCGCCAGCCAAGCCTGCCGTCCCGGCCGCGGGAGCACAGACCAAGCCGGCGGCGCCCGGAGCGCCTGCGGCGCAGGCAGGATCGCCCAACACCGTTCAGATGCCGCAGCTCATGTATTCGGAGTGGACGAAGTTCTGTGTCACGCCGGGCGCCGGCCCGGAAGGCGAAGCGGCGAAAGACGCGGGCGCCAAGGACGCGGCCAAGCCCGCCGGCAAGCAGGTTTGCCTCACCGGCATCGATGGGCGGATCGAATCTGGAATGCCCGTCATCGCGATAGTTGCGATCGAGCCGACCGGCGATCCGAAAAAGATCCTGCGGGTGACTTTGCCGGTCGGAATGCATATTCAGCACGGCACGCGCTTGATCATCGATCAGAACCAGCCGCTGACGGCGCCCTATGTGACATGTTTCGCCAACGGCTGCATTGCCGACTACGAGCTCAGCGCCGACACGCTCGGGAAGATGAAGAAGGGCAAGGCGGCGGTCGTGCAGGGCATCAACTATGACGGCAGCGCCATCAGCGTTCCCGTGCCGCTGGCCGAGTTCGCCAAAGCCAACGACGGACCGCCGGCCGACCCCAAGGTTATCGCTGAGCGGCAGAAGAAGCTCGAGGAAGAACTCAAGCGCAAGGGCGAAGAGTTGCAGAAGAAGGCGGAGGAGGCACGCCAGAAGCTGGGACAGGGCCAGCAAGGACAGCCACCCGCAGCAAAGCCCTAGCAAGCCTGAAATTCCGGCCGCGCTGCTCAGTTGAGCAGAGAGTGGCGCGGCCGGTAGCTGCCTTTATCGTCAGTCTCGAAAATTTCCCCCACTTGCGGATGACGGACCGGCTGACCTGACGTGTCGGGGAGCAAATTCTGTTCCGACACATAGGCGACGTATTCAGTTTCCGCGTTTTCAGCGAACAAGTGATAGAACGGCTGATCCTTGTGCGGACGCACTTCCTCGGGGATCGACAGCCACCACTCCTCGGTATTGTCGAATTCCGGATCGATGTCGAAAACGACTCCGCGGAAGGGGAACAGCCGATGCCGCACCACTTGGCCAATCGTGTATTTGGCAGTCCGCGTCTTGGTCATAGGGGAAACTTAATCCAGGATTGTGGCACGCAACAGCCCGAAGATTGAACGGCTGTTCATCTGTCGCGCATTTTATAGAGCTTCTCCGCGCATCAACTTGGGCTCGGAGAAGCGAGGTGCGACACCTTCGCGCATGACGGCCCGGCGCAAAGGCCCGATCCGCCGAAGCATGAAGAAGCTGAGCTGGCGGGCGCCCTGAAGCGGCAGGAAATCCGACAGCAATGTGCGATTGAGCACATCGACGGCCATGGCGCGGCTGTTGATGTCCGAGCGCCGCAGGTTGTCGTAGCGGGCCAGAACCGAATCCGACCCGATATCCGCGCCGTCGCGGCGCGCTTCGATCACGATCTCAGCGACGGTGGCGGCGTCGCGCAGCCCAAGGTTCAATCCCTGCGCGCCGATCGGGGGAAGCACATGGCCGGCTTCGCCCACCAGCGCCACGCGCGTCCTGGCAAAGGTCCGCGCGGTTTCCATTGCCAGAGGAAACGCGCCGCGGCCGGGTTCAACCGTCAGGCGGCCCAGCAGCGAATGAGACCTGTGCTCGAGCTCATCGACCAAAGCGGAGTCGTCCATCTCGGCGATCAGCCGCGCGGTCGCGGGATCGACAACGCAAACCAGGCTGGAACGGCGGCCGGGCAGGGGGACCAGCGTAAAAGGCCCGTTGGGGGTGTGAAACTCCGTCGAGATATCCTCGTGCGCCCGCGTATGGCCGAGATTGAAGGTGAGCGCGTTTTGCGGATAGGCGCGGCTATCGGTGTCGATACCGGCGGCGGCGCGGCATACGGAGCGCCGTCCGTCCGCTCCCACGACCAACCGGGTGGATAGCTCGCCGCCGTCCTTGAGGCGGACGATGGCGCCGCCGTCCGAGATATCGACGGCCAGCGCTTCATCGTCGATCCGCTTGATCACGCCGATCCCGGCGGCGGATGCATGCAGCGCCGCCACGAGATGGCGGTTCTCGATGTTCTGGCCGAACGCATCGAGACCGATTTCCGCCGCTTCGAACTTTATCTCCGGAGCGCGCAACAGCCGCGCGGTATCGTCGACGATGCGGATGGCGCGCAGCGGCGCCGCTTGCGCCTGGCACCGCGGCCAAACCTCCAGCGCGTCGAGCGCCATGACTGACCCGGCGAGAAGGGCGGTGGTGCGATGGTCGGCATGCGCGGCGCGTTTCGCCACCAGCGCGGTTTCCACGCCGGCGCGCCCGAGAGCGATGGCCGCCGTCAAGCCGGCGGGGCCTCCGCCGATGACCGCCACTTCCGCTTCCCATCTTCCCATCTGCGCCGCCGTTGCCCAGGAATGCTCTACCTATCGCGTTCGCGCTAACATGCGCTAGTGTAAGTCATGCGACCGACATTCGCCGTGCCGTGACCCCCCGCCAGCACGCAGAAGAATCAAGCAGGTTCGCGCGCGCCTGCGCCTTTTCGGTCCACATTTTTACCGCCTCGGGCGCCGCCCTGGGCTTTCTGGCGCTGATCGCGGCCGTGGAGGGAAACTGGACTTGGATGTTCTGGTGGCTCGGCATGGCGCTTGCCGTGGATGCGCTCGACGGCCCCTTGGCGCGGCGGCTGATGGTCGCGGAGCGGCTGCCGCATTGGTCCGGCGATAGCCTCGATTTCGTCATCGACTTCGTGACCTACGTGTTCGTACCAGCGTACGCGATTGCCGCGAGTGGTATCCTTCCAGCCATGGTGGCCGTGCCGCTGGGCGCGCTGATCGTCACGTCCGGCGCGCTCTATTTCGCCGACCGGCGGATGAAAATGGAGGATAATTATTTCCGTGGCTTTCCGGTGCTGTGGAACGCGGTGGCTTTCTATCTATTCCTGCTAAAGCCCTCTCCTTGGATCGGCGCGGCCGGAGTGGCGCTTCTTCTTTTGCTGACTTTCGTGCCGTTTCGATTCATTCACCCGGTTCGGGTAACCCGATGGCGGTATCTCAGCATAGCCTTGCTGGTTCTTTGGGCGTTGCTCGGCGCCACGGCGCTGGCGCAAAACCTGGACCCGGCTCCTTGGGTTACCATCGGCCTCTGCGCGGCCGGCATCTATTTTCTCGCCGCAGGCCTGCTGCGGCTTCCTTCAAGGGGTCAGCCACATGCTTGAACTTCTAGCCGACCCTCATGCCTGGGCCGCGCTCGTCACGCTGACGGTGCTCGAAGTCGTGCTCGGCATCGACAACCTGGTTTTCATCTCGGTTCTCGTCTCCCGATGCAACCCCGTCCAGGCGGAGCGCGCGCGCAAGATAGGGCTCTCGCTCGCGCTAATCTTCCGGCTCCTGCTGCTGTTCACCCTGACCGCCTTGATGGCCCTGCGGGAGCCGATCGTGACGATCCTGGGCAATCCGATTTCTTGGCGGGACATCATCCTCATCGGAGGCGGGCTGTTCCTTCTCGCCAAGGCGACGCACGAGATTCATCGCGAGATCGAGCCGAATGATTCTGAAACAGCCGTAGCGCCGGTGCAGTCGTTTTTCTGGGTCGTCGTGCAACTCGTCGCCGTCGACCTGGTGTTTTCCGTCGATTCCATCATCACCGCCATCGGCATGGCGGAGGACCTCGAGGTCATGGTGGTTGCCGTGGTGATCGCCATGGTTGTGATGTATTTCGCCTCCCGTCCCGTAAGCGACTTCATCGCCAAGCATCCCACCACGAAGATGCTGGCGCTTGCCTTCCTTCTGCTGATCGGAGTCGCGCTGATCGCCGACGGCTTTGATGTTCACATCCCGCGCGGCTATATCTACTTCGCCATGGCCTTCGCGGGAGTGGTGGAATTCTTCAACGTTTTGGCCAAGCGGAAAAGTCCGCGCAAAGCCAAGTCATAAATAGCGGAGCAGGAAATGGTCGCAGCGGTTCGCGTGCATAAATTCGGCGGTCCCGAGGTGATGACCTACGAGGACGCCGAGGCCGGATCGCCCGGGCCGGGGCAGATCCGGATCAGACAGCATGCCTGCGGCGTGAACTACATCGATACCTATTTCCGCACGGGACTGTACCAGCCGCCATCGCTGCCTTTCATTCCCGGCAACGAAGCCGGCGGCGAGGTGACGGCGGTCGGCGAAGGCGTGAAGGATTTCAAGGTCGGCGACCGCGTGACCTATGTCGTGACGCTCGGAGGCTATGCGGCGGAACGGCTGTTGCCGGCGGATCGCGTCGTGAAGCTGCCGGACGGCGTTTCATATGAGCAGGCGGCCGGGATGATGCTGAAGGGCATGACCGCGCGCTACCTGCTGCGCCGGACATTCAAGGTGGAGAAGGGGAGCACCGTCCTCATCCATGCGGCGGCCGGCGGCGTCGGTCTGATCGCCTGCCAATGGGCCAACCATCTCGGCGCGACGGTCATCGGCACTGTGGGCTCGAAGGAAAAGGCGGCGCTGGCTAAGGCGCACGGCTGCCATCATACGATCCTCTATCGCGAGGAAAATTTTGTCGAGCGCGTGAAGGAGATCACCGCGGGCAAGCTGTGCGATGTCGTCTATGACGGCATCGGCAAGGACACGTACCCCGCCTCTCTCGATTGCCTGCATCGTCTCGGCATGTTCGTGAGCTTCGGCAATGCGTCCGGCTCGATTGAAGCGATCAGCCCGGCGCTGCTCCAGCAGAAGGGGTCATTGTTCGCGACCCGGCCGACGCTCATCCATTACATCACGACGCGCGAGGAACTGGACGAGGCGGCCAACGATCTGTTCAGCGTCGTCGCGACCGGGAAGGTCAAAATCCCGGTCAATCAGAAGTATCCGTTGAAGGATGCCGCAAAGGCGCATCGCGACCTGGAGAGCCGGGCAACGACGGGATCGTCGATCCTGATTCCCTAAACGCAGATCAAAGCAGACCGGCGAGCCGCGCGAAGGCGGGATGTTCCTGCCCAGGCGTCAGCCGCGGCAGGGCGATCACCTCGATGGCATCCGCGAAGCGCGCGATGGTGGCCACGGTCTCGTCGAGAGGAACCGGGCTTCCGGGTGTTTCGCTGACCACGATGGCGGCGACGGAAAGGTTGCGCTGGGAAACGACATGCAGCGCGGTCAGGGTATGGCTGAAGGTGCCGAGATAGCTCCCGACGACCAGGATCAGCGGCAGGCGCAAGGCCGTCATCCAATCGAGCACCGTATGACGGCTGTCGAGCGGCACCATCACCCCGCCGACGCCTTCGATCAGAAGTGTGCCGCTTGATGACATCGCGCGTTGGGAAAATTCCACCAGCGACTTGAAATCCACATCGCGGCCCTCGCGTATGGCTGCGAGGTCAGGCGACAGAGCAGCGCGGAAGCGCCAGGGCGATATGCGGGCGATCTCCTCCGGCGTGACCGGGCGCCCGAGCGCTTCAAGCAGAATGCCGGGATCGCTGGTCTCGGCCACATCGGCATCGAAGCCGCTGACGACCGGCTTGATGGCGTTCACGGCACGGCGCGTGCTGCGCAGATGACGCACGAGGCCGGCGGCGACAAAGGTCTTGCCGATGTCGGTGCCGCTCGATGTGACGAAGACGGCGGTCATCTTGATTTCTCCCTCCCCCCTTGTGGGGGAGGGTTGGGGAGGGGGATAAGAAAAATAACGCGGGCGTTTGGTCGTAACCCCCCTCCCGCCTCGCTTCGCTCGGCGACCTCCCCCACAAGGGGGGAGGTAACAGTAAAGCGCGGTGGCGGAGAAAACACCTTCAACGCCCCAGGATGCGCGTGCGGATGAGATCCGCGAGCCGCTCGATCTCATTGTCCGGCTGCGCGGCGCTGAAGGTCAGCCGCAAGCGCGCGGTCCCCTCGGGGACGGTGGGCGGGCGGATCGCGACGACCAGGAACCCCGCCTCTTCGAGCAGGCGCGACGCCTGCATCGCCGCTTCCGCTTCGCCGACGATCACCGGAACGATGCTGCTGGTCGCCTCCGGCAATCCGGCGCGGCGCGTGAAAGCTTTGGCTTTCGCCAGCGGCAGCGCGACGGTGTGCGGCTCGTTTTCAATCACATCGATGGCGGCGATGGCCGCCGCCGCGATGGCCGGGGGCAGGCCGGTGGAATAGATAAGCGTGCGCGCGCGATTGCGGATCAGGTCGATGACCGGCTGAGACGCGCAAAGATAACCGCCGTAGGCACCGATGGCTTTCGACAGCGTGCCCATCTGCAAGGGGATGTCCAGCTTTACGCCATGGATGAAGCCTGACCCCCGCCCGCCGCCGAGCACGCCGACGCCATGCGCGTCGTCGGAGATGAGCCAGGCGTCGTGCCGCCGCGCGAGCGATGCCAATTCCTCCAGCGGCGCCAAGTCGCCGTCCATGGAGAAGACGCCGTCCGTGACGATCATGGCATGGGGATGCTGCGCGCGATGCTCCGTCAGCAATTGATCGGCGTGGGTAACGTCGTTGTGGCGGAACATGAGCACCTTGCCGCGCGTGAGCTGCGCGCCGGCCCAAAGGCAGGCGTGCGCCAGCTCGTCGATCACCAGGAGATCGTCGCGGCCGATCAGGGTCGGAATGATTCCGGTGTTGGCCAGATAGCCGGAGCCGAAGACACAGGCCGCCTCGGTTCCCTTCAGCCGCGCGAGGCGCGCTTCCAGCGTGGCGAACAGCGGATGATTGCCGGTCACCAGGCGGGACGCGCCGGAGCCTGCGCCATAGCGCTGCAAGGCCTCGATGGCGGCTTTCTTGACCGTGGGGTGATGCGTGAGGTTCAGGTAATCGTTGCAGCAGAAGGACAGTAGCCGCTTGCCGTTGCGTTGCGCCCAGACGCCATCGGTGCGCGTCGTCTCCACAAGCGTGCGGCGCAAATGGGCGCGGTCGAGTTCGGCAAGCTTCTCGCTGGCAAATTGATCAAGAGAGGACATTCCGGCGCAGACTCCCGTTTCCTTTCGTCAAGCCCGGCCATGACGTGGAAGGAAAAATGGTCGATAAGATGGATATCACGACCCTTGAGCGGAATGGAAACGGGCGATGACGGGCAAACGGGCCAAGCAGGGAACGCCGCCGTCCGACTGGCTGGACAGCGGCCTCGCGCATGTATGGCTGCCTTACGCGCAGATGAAAACCGCCGCGCCGCCGCTGCCGGTCGTGCGGACGGAGGGCTGCCGCATCGTGCTCGCGGACGGCCGCGAACTGATCGACGGCATCGCCTCGTGGTGGACCGCCTGCCACGGCTATAACCATCCGCATATCCGCCAGGCGGTCGAGCGCCAGCTCGCCGTGATGCCCCATGTCATGTTCGGCGGCTTGGCGCATGAGCAGGCGCTGACGCTGGCGCGGCGTCTGGCGGCGCTGCTTCCGGGCGACCTCGACCGCGTGTTCTTTTCCGAATCCGGGTCGGTCGCCGTCGAAATCGCGATGAAGATGGCGGTGCAGTTCTGGCGCAATCGCGGCCTGCGCGGGCGCAGCAAATTCATCGCCTTCAAGAGCGGCTATCACGGCGACACCACCGGCGCGATGGCGGTGTCCGACGAAGAAGGAATGCACGCGGCGTACCGCGGCGCGCTGCCGGAGAATTTCATTATCGATCTTCCGAGGGACGAGGCGGGCACCACGACCTTCGAGGGCATTTTGGAAGGCTATGCCGAGGAAATCGCGGCCATCATCGTCGAACCGCTGGTGCAGGGCGCGGGCGGCATGAAATTCCACGAGCCTGACGTGCTGCGGCGATTGCGGCAGATCGCCGACCGGTACGGCGTGCTGCTGATCTTCGACGAAATCTTCACCGGCTTCGGCCGCACCGGGACGATGTTCACCTGTGAGGCGGCGGGCGTGACGCCGGACATCATTACGCTCTCCAAGGCGCTGACGGGCGGCACGCTTCCGCTTGCGGCGACCATTGCTCGACGCAAGGTGTTCGAGGCGTTCTGGTCCGAGGATCCCAAGCACGCGCTGATGCACGGGCCGACCTACATGGGCAATGCGCTGGCCTGCGCCGCCGCCAATGCGTCGCTCGATCTGTTCGCGCAGGAGCCCCGTCTCGATCAGGTGGCGGCCATTTCCACGATGCTGACACGCGATCTGGAACAATGCCGCGGCTTGCCCGGCGTGAAAGACGTACGGGTGATGGGCGCCATCGGCGTGGTGGAGATGGAGCGCATCGGCGACCTTGAAGCCCTGCGCCGCCGGTTCGTGGGGGAGGGCGTGTTCATCCGCCCGTTCGGCAATGTGATTTATCTCACGCCGGCTTTCACGATTGGGGAGGAGGAGTTGGTGAAGCTCACAGGCACGATAATGGCTGTGCTGTCGGCGCGTTCGTGACCTTTCATTCCGGGATGCGCCGAAGGCGCAGACCCGGAATCCAGAGGCGCTGTCGGAGTGTGCTGCTGGATTCCGGGTTCGCCGCTTCGCGGCGCCCCGGAATGACAGACATCAAAACCCCACCACGGTCCCATGCAGGTCATAAGCCTCGGCGCGTTCGATTTTGACCGCGGCGATTTCGCCGACGCGCAGAGGCCGCCGGCTGGCGACGTAGGTCGCGCCGTCGATCTCCGGCGCGTCGCCCTTGGTCCGGCCTTTCGCAACGGTAGGTCCAACCTCGTCGATGATGACCTGTTGCCGCGTGCCTACTTTCTGTTTGAGACGGCGCGCGGAAATGGCCTGCTGGCGCTGCATGAAACGATGCCAGCGCTCTTCCTTGATTTCATTGGGCACGGCGGCCCCTAGATCATTGGCGACCGCGCCTTTCACCGGCTCGTAGCGGAAGCAGCCGACGCGATCGAGCGAGGCTTCGTCCAGCCAATCGAGTAGGAATTGGAAATCCTCTTCAGTCTCGCCGGGGAAACCGACAATGAAGGTGGAGCGGATGGTGAGCTGCGGGCACACCTCGCGCCAGCGTGCGATGCGCTCCAGCGTCTTTTCCTGCGCGGCCGGGCGCTTCATGCGTTTGAGCACGGCGGGGCTCGCATGCTGGAACGGGATGTCGAGATAGGGCAGCATCTTGCCTTCGGCCATCAGGCCGATGACGTCGTCCACATGCGGATAGGGATAGACGTAATGCAGGCGCACCCAAGCGCCGAGGTCGCCAAGTTCGCGCGCAAGGTCGAGGAATTTGGCCCGCACCTGACGTTCCTTCCAGGTGCTTTCGGCGTACTTGATGTCGAGACCATAGGCCGAGGTGTCTTGCGAGATCACCAGCAGTTCCTTCACGCCGGCGGTCACCAGGCGCTCGGCCTCGCGCAGCACGTCGGCGGCTGGCCGCGAAACCAGATCGCCGCGCAGCTTGGGGATGATGCAAAACGTGCAGCGATTGTTACAACCCTCTGAAATCTTGAGATAAGCGTAGTGGCGCGGCGTCAGCTTGATGCCTTCTGGGGGAACCAGATCGAGGAAGGGATCGTGCTTGGGCGGCGCTGCCCGATGCACCGCGGCCATGACGCTTTCGTATTGCTGCGGGCCGGTGACGGCGAAGACGGCGGGGTAGCGTTCCGTGATGCTTTCCGGCTCCGCGCCCATGCAGCCGGTGACGATCACCTTGCCGTTCGCGGCCAAGGCTTCGCCGATGGACGCCAGCGATTCCGCCTTGGCGCTATCGAGGAACCCGCAGGTGTTGACCACAACGACGTCGGCGCCCTCGTGCTGGCGCGAGAGTTCATAACCCTCGGACCGCAGGCGCGTGATGATGCGCTCTGAATCGACCAGCGCCTTGGGGCAGCCGAGCGAAACAAAGCTCACCTTCGGCGCCGGCGCGGCGGCGTCCTTCATGGACTTTCCGGTTTGCATGGGCAGGGGCTATCCGCGATCGGCGGCAAGATCAAGGCTGACTGCTACCCCTGCGCCGCCGGCAAAGCTTTGCAAGACGCGCTTTGATGGCTTTCCCGCGCGCGCGTAGCATGGTACCGTTCACGCTGCTCTTGGCCATCCGGGGAGTGCCGTCAAAAAAAATTAGAATAGGCACTAGGAGACAGCTGTGGGGGGTAGCAGGCGGGCGCTGATCGCGCTGCGTGGCAATTGCTGCGCGGAATTTGCGCGAGCGTGCAACCTCACGGTTCGTACGGCGTTTGGCGCTGCCGCCTCAATCGCATTATCGATGCTGGTGTGGGGCGGATTGACCGCCGCCACGGCGCAAGATTCCCCGCGCGGCATCCTGGGACTCGGCAACGCGGTGGTCAGCGGTTTCTCCGGCGTGCGGCCGCCCGCCGCAGCGCTGCCGCCAGGTATCGATCCGGTCGAAAAAACCTTCATCGATCTCGACCGCGCTTCGGCGCGCGTCATCAATGTCGATGCGTTGCTCGGGCCGCCGCAAGGGCAGCTCGTGGCGGCCCCCAAGCCGTTCACGCTGACTGCCGCTCAAATCGGACAGGTATTCGCGGTCGCGCTCGACGACGCTGCGCCGCCCAACATCTATCTCGCCGCCACCTCGGCTTATGGCTTGCCGATCGTCGTGCCCGACCACGACGGCGATGGGCAGCCCGATCGCGCGCGCCGCGGCGGCCCCTACGCGAATTTCATGCCTGGCCTGTTCGGGCCGCTCACCGCCAATGGCGGACCGGGATCGATCTGGAAGATCGACGGGCGAACCGGCGCCGTGGCGTTATTTGCCAATGTCACGCTCGATGGCGCGCCCAATTCCGGCCCGGCGCTCGGCGGGCTTGCGTTCGATCGCACCACGCGCCAGTTGTTCGTTGCCGATCGCGACACCGGCATGATCCATCGCTTCGGTCTCGACGGCGCCGATCGCGGCCGTTTCGATCACGGCGCCGATGCATTGCCCGTGGTCGGCTCGCCGCCGCTGCGTTTCGATCCTCGCAAGCGGCTCGATCCGACCAGCCCGGCATTCGATAGCGGCAATTCGGCCAGTTGGGGCTACGCGCCGCCGGAGCGCCGGATTTTCGGTCTGGCTGTGCGCGACGGGCGGCTGTTTTACGCCGTCGCCGCCGGCCCGCAGGTCTGGTCGGTGTCGATCGTGCCCGATGGCCGGTTCGGCTCCGATCCGCGGCTCGAGCTCAACGTGCCGCGCGGAAAGGGCGCCGCCGAAATCTCGAAGATTGTGTTCGACGCGGACGGCCGCATGATCGTGGCCGAGCGCGGGGCGCCGACCGGCGGCTACGACTATAAGGCGCTGACCGAGGCGGGCGAGAGCCGCGTGCTGCGCTTTCGGCTGAAGCGTCCCGGCGATCCGCCGGGGCCCGGTCTGTGGCATCCAACGCCTGAGGAATACGCCATCGGGTTTGCGCCGGATTTCCGCAACGGCAACGGGGGCATCGCGATCGGCTATGGCTCCGACGCGGGCGGCAACATCAACCGGAGTGCCTGCGGCGGCACGCTCTGGAGCACCGGCGGGCAACTGCGCAATGCGCGCGAGCCCGCAACCGTCCAGCGGCTGCAACCCGGCGGCCCGCTCATCGTCGATGGCCTGCAAGGCAATGCCATCGATCTGGTGCGGCCGCAGAGCGAGCCGCCGTTCGCGTCCTATCACATCGATTTCGACGATCGCTTCGAGGACACGGCGGCGCGCGGACATCTCGGCGACGTCGAAATCTGGCGGATGTGCCCGGCGGCCGTGGTGGCGGCGGCGGCGCCGCTCGCCTGTCCACCGGGCACGCTTGACGTGGGCGGCGTTTGCCTGTTTCCGCTCGCTTGTCCGCAGGGCACGGAGTTCGCGGACGGTCGCTGCGTCTACCCGGGTTGCCCGGCGAGCTATGTGCGCATCGGCAGCCAATGCGTACCGCCGCCGCTGAATTGCAAAGCCAACGAGACTTATTGGGGCGGCGGTTGTGAGCCACAGAAATGTCAGTCCGGGCTCGTTCAACTGATCGAGGATTGGAATCTTGGTCCTATTGTTGGGCGACCGGGGAAAGCAATTGATTTTGACGGCGGGTATTGCAAGTGCCCCGCGGGCCAGACGGTGGGCAAGGATGGCAGCTGCGGCCCATCGGACTGCACAGGCAATAACTCGGGCTACTGGGGCAGCGACCCCAACTGTGGCACGCCACCGCCCACGAACGACGGCTGTTCGTGGTACGAACGATATATCGCCCGCACCTGCGGCGAGAAACCGGGCCGACCACCGTTCACGACTATTTTCTGTCAGCCTCCTTTGATCGCGTCGGGTGGGACGTGCTGCTTGCCATCGGCCATCGACGCCGGCACCTGCGGCGAGAAACCGGGGCGACCACCGTTCACGACCATTTTCTGTCAGCCTCCTTTGATCGCGTCGGGTGGGACGTGC